>CABDYU010000148.1_pt1 | contig 36511 bp, 42 predicted proteins | sample 3132011 | NCBI WGS metagenome assembly CABDYU01 (sample SAMEA5534338, study PRJEB31848) | metagenome | biome: tundra; feature: field; material: soil | place: USA | collected 2013-05 | depth 0.45 m | reverse complement strand
GGTGGTGGCGGTGGCAACCGGCGCGGCGGTGGTGAGAATCGCGGCGGCGGAGGCGGCGGCCGCTGGTAAATTAGTCTAAGGCTGGGCGGGCACGCGATGCCCGCCCAGTCGTTTTCGGGGGTCGCGGGAACTCCGAGTCCCGCTGCCTCTGCAAGTTTTCAACTGTCTTCGAGCTCCCGTCCTGGGAGACCAGAGACGCTCGCACGTCGCACCAGGAGGCCCGGTGCCCAGAGTATATGTAGGAAATCTCGCCGAGTCGGTCACGCGCGATGCGCTGCGGTCGCTATTCTCCAAAATCGGCCAAGTAGGCGGCGCGTTGGTGATCACCGACAAACTCACCGGCAAATCCAGGGGATTTGGCTTCGTGGAAATGATCGAAGTTGACGACGCGATTAACGCGGCCGTCTACTTCAGCGGCGTCGAACTCGAGGGCCGCAAAATTCACGTCGATCCATACCGTCCCAATGAACCCGGTGCTCAAAAATATCGCGGCGAACGCAAGCGCCGCGCTCCCGCCAAGCGCAAGGCCAGCAGCGGCGCCGCGTAGCCACGTCAGAGCGTCGGGGCGAGCTGAACAGTGAAAGACTGAAAAAGTCAAAAATGAAAAATTCAATCAGGAGACGATATGCGCGATGAAGGGTTGACGCCGTGGAGAACCCACGACTGGAAGATTCGTACGATCGAATCGATTGCTCCAGGAGGCGGTTCGCGGCTCGCCTTTACTTGCAGGAGTTGCGCCAGGGTGTTCAATCAAACGACGATCAACAGCCGGACCTGGGCGGTTGATGCGAGCGGCGTTGCGCTGTCCGATACGGTTACGACGCGATGGCTCGCGGAAAGCTGCACGCGTCGCCCCGCGGATAGCGACGAGGACGACCGCAAGCAATTCAAGAACGGCCCGGCGCTCCAAAGTTAGAATATTTTTTCCCGAACCATGCAGCGATTGAAATTGACAATCCGGGGATTCGCGCTTGGAGCGCTGATTTCATGCGCGATCGCTGCCTCCGCCGCCGCGGGTGCGATGGCGGATGAGTCGGTTGCGCCCGACGCGATTGGGTCGGTGAAAGCCGTCGTCGATCAGACATTCGTCGTTTTCAAGGACAAAAATATTGCGCCCGCGCAGCGGGAGCTGAAACTTCGCGCGATTGCCGAGCGCCACTTCGATTTTCAGGAGATGGCGCAATCGGCGACCGGCTATCATTGGCGCGCTTTCACGCCCGCGCAGAAGAGCGAGTTCGTGCCGTTGTTCACCGCGTTCATCGAGGACGCGTATTTGTCGCGGATCGAATCGTATTCGGTCGAGAAGGTGAACGAGCAGATAAAATCCTCGATCATTCAATTCACCCGGCAGACCAACGACAACGACAACCCCGACTACGCCGAGGTCTACAGCACCGTCGTGTTGCAAGACCAAAAGGATCCTATTCCCGTCAACTACCTGATGCGCCGCGACGCAAATGAGTGGAAGATTTACGACATCTCGATTGACGCGATCAGCGTAATCGCCAACTACCGCAATCAGTTCAATCGCGTGCTGAACAACGACGGCTACGACAAACTCGTCAGCATCATCCGCCAGAAGACCGCGGGACTTCAGCAAAAGTAGCAAAGTGACGCGACGCCGTCGCGCGACCATCCAGTCCGGCGCCGGCGGTGGCGCGGCTTGGATGCGCCCGCGTTCGAGCGCGCGGATTTCGAGGCTGCTTGACCTCAAACCGGAGATGTTCTACGCTTTCGTAGGAAAGAATACGTAAAGGCATGCAGATTTCAGCCGAAATTTCCCAAGCCACCAAGCAACTGCTCGAACGCTATTCGCGCGCTCATGGGGTGAAGAAACAGTTCCTCATCGAGAGCGCACTCCTTCATCACATCCAGGCACTGGAGGAACTTCCGGCCGGCGTTATCATTCCGCCGCGTCTCGTTGTGACTGCAGTTGGCGGCCGAAAGCTCGCCGAGTTGGTCGGCAAGAGGCAAAAGCCAACGAGCGCGCTCGTGGAGCTGATGCGCGGTGTCGATTGAGGTTCGCCTCCTCACAGAAACGGACGACCGGAGTTCCTTCCAATCCGGCGACGAGCAACTAAACCTCTTTTTCCGTCGATACGCTGGGCAGAACCAGTTCCGCCACCACATCGGAACGACCTACGTAGCACTTGAGGGCTCGGCAATTCTCGGCTTCGCGACGGTCACTGTTGGACACCTCGAGATCGAAGACATCCCCTCAAGTTTGAGGAAGAAGCTCCCCGAATATCCGCTCCCAATTCTCAGGCTTGCTCGGTTGGCAATCGATCGAAACGCCCAACGCAGCGGTGTCGGAGAGCGTCTTATGCGCACCGTATTCTCGGTCGCGATCGAACTTCGCGAGAAGCTGGGCTGTGTCGGCGTTGTCGTCGACGCGAAGCTGGGAGCGGAGAAATACTATGCGCGTTACGGATTCGTGGAGCTTGAAGTCGTCGAGGGAGCTCTCGATGAGCCTCCAGCGCCGAAGCCGATGTTTCTGCCTCTGTCTGCCGTCGCGCAAGCGGCCGGCATCTCCCCGCGGAAAAAGCCGGATCGCGGACCATAAACCTCGAAATGGCGTGTAGCCGACTTCGCGCCGACATGGCGAGGTAACGCGACGCCGTCGCGCGACCATCCAGTTCGGCATGGGCGGGAGCATCGGCGACCGCGCGGCGCGGATGCTCCCGCGCGTGAGAGCGCCGTCGCCGGGTCGAAAGTCGCCGCCGCCGGCGCTATAAAGGGGCCTGTTCTATCAATTTGCCGCACTCTTCGAGTTGAACCCGATGAACATCCACGACCTTCAGACCCCGGCGCTGCTCGCAGATGCCGACGCCCTCGAACATAATCTCAAGACCATGGCGGCTGCTGTGCCGGGGCCGCGGCTGCGCCCGCACGTCAAGGCCCACAAATGTACGGCTCTTGCCAAAATGCAGGCACGCGCCGGCCATAAGCGCTTCACCTGCGCCACGATCCGCGAGATCGAAGGGATGGCGGCGGCCGGGCTGGGCGACGATCTCCTGCTCGCCAACGAAGTGCTCGATGCGCGCCGCCTGGCGGCCGTCAAGGCACGCGTCACGGTTGCCGTCGATTCCGCGCCCACCATTCTCGCCGCCGCCCAGGCCGGGATAAGGGAAGTTCTCATCGACATAAACGTCGGCTTGCCGCGATGCGGTTGTGCTCCTGGCGATGCAGGGCGGCTCGCGGACCTGGCGCGCGGCAAAGGTCTCAAGGTCCGCGGTGTGATGGGTTACGAAGGACACGTTGTGGGCCTCGACGATCGAACGACTCGTGAGAAGCTGACTGCGGATGCAATGGAATTGCTGCTTCAAGGCCACCAGGCCGCCGGCGGCGACATAGTATCGGCGGGAGGCACCGGGACATACGACATCAACGTCTGGGCAAATGAAATCCAGGCCGGCTCCTACGTACTGATGGACACGACTTACGCCAAACTGGGTCTTCCCTTTCGTCAGGGGCTCACCGTGCTGGCCACGGTCATCTCCGTCTCATCCTCGTATGCGGTAGGGGATTGCGGGTTGAAGGCGCTTGGAATGGATCATGGCAACCCGTCGATCGACGGCGGTCATCAAGTGTTGTTCGTATCCGACGAGCACGTCACTTTTGTGCCTTCTTCACCGCTCAAGCCGGGCGACCGGATTCGCGTCATGCCGGCCCATATCGATCCGACAATCGCCTATCACGAGCGAATGCATCTGGTTCGCGGCGAAGAGATCCTCGAAACATGGCCGATCGATCTGCGCGGATGGTAGCGGCGTCGAGGTCGCGCGCGGATCAGTTTTTGAGGAGCCACCGCCGATGGCGCCACACGTAAATGATCAGGAACGGCCCGAAGGTGAGCGAGAATAGATTGATCATGACTTCGGCCGCCATCGCACCGTCAATCGACGCATACTTGCCATTTTCGAGGTTGTAGAGCACGTCGAGCAGCCCGAGGTAAACGAACGAGCTGCCCGCGATCAGTCCCCACAGCAGAGCACGTGGGTCGCGTCGTGCAAGCATCAACGCGGAGATCGCCGCCGCGATCACAAGCCACGCATCGGCGGCCGGAAACGCGCGTTCGAAAGCAATGTAGCCGCCCTCGCTGCTGGTCTGCACCGCGCCCGAGGTGAAGAAAGTCGTCCAGTACAGCACCGTGGCGCCGGCGCTTATCCAGAGCATCACCGTTACCGCGCGCAATGCCGCAGGCGCATCCGCCCCCGTCTCACTCGTGCCGTTCAGCAAGCGATCCACCGCTTCACGAATTCCCGGGCCGCCGGGCAGAGGGGAGCGGCGGCTGGGGCTCCAGCTCCACACGGGTCGATTCGAGAAATCGGCTCAGCATGTTGAAATAGCTGCAGCACAGGATGAGTTCTGTCGCCTGGCGCACGCCGTAGCGGTCCATGATTGCGGCGAGCGCCTCGTCGCTCAGCCGCACGTCGCGGCTGATCTCGTCCGCGACGCGGCACAGCAAGTTTCCCTCGGCATCGAGTCGCGTGACGGCGCCGTCCACCTTGATTGCGGCGATCTCGTCGTCGCTCACGCCGACGCTCTTCGCCACCGCTACGTGTTGCGTCCATTCGTAGCTCGATCGCGTAACCTGTGCGACGCGCAGCACCGCGATCTCGCGCTTGCGCTTGTCGAACTCACTGCGGAGCAGAATCGACATCGCGAAGTTGATGAGCGGCTCGAAGCTGGCCGGCGCGTTCGCCATCATTCGGAACACGTTCAGCGGCGGCAGCTTGCCCAGCGTCGCAACGATTTCCGGCGTGAGCCGCGCTTCGTCGGGCAGCGGAATCTTTATGGTCACGGGCATTTTACCTCGCGTTGATTCTTTTACCGCGACGCGTCAACCTGTCAACCGGTTGAGAGGTTGCGCGATGATTTTGAAAGTTGCCCGTCTCGGATTTCCGTCGCTGAGGACCGAAGCCAGCCCGGTGCCGCCCGATCGGATCAAAAGCAAGGAGTTTCAGCGCCTGATCGACGACATGATCGAGACGATGTACGAGTACAGCGGCGTCGGCCTCGCCGCTCCGCAGGTCCATCTTCCGATTCAACTGGCGGTGCTCGAAGTCCACGACCATCCGCGCTATCCCGACATGCCGGACGTGCCGCTTACGGTGCTGATCAACCCCGTGGTAACGATTCTCGACAGGAAATTGGTCGAAGAGTGGGAGGGATGCCTGAGCGTGCCGGATCTTCGGGGGCGGGTGCCGCGATTCAAGCATCTCCGCGTGACGGCGCTGGGGCGCGATGCGCAGCCGGTCGAAATTGCCGCGTCGGATTTCCACGCGCGGGTGATACAGCATGAGACCGATCATCTGAAGGGCGAAGTTTACCTGGACAGGATGCCGGACATGCGCACGCTGGGGTTTCTCCAGGAATGGCAGCGCTTCATGCTGAAGCCGGAGAAGCAGGAGCAGTGACAGCGGCAGCGCGTGCCTACTTGGGGGGAGGAGGAATCTCTGGCATCTTGCCGGTGGCCTTGAACGACGCGATCGCCTTGCGCATCTCTTCGTTCTGTGCGGCCAGAATGTTTTGCTCGCCCTGGACTTTCGAGAGCTCGGCTTTGAACTGTTCGTTTTCACTTTGAAGCTTGAGCAGCTCGGCGTTGAGCTGCGAGATCTGCTGGGTCTGCTCCTCGATGCGCGTGCGATAACTGCTCGAATAGAGAAAGAACAGCAGAGCTGCGACTATCGCGACGATCAATCCGCCTGTGAGCAATCGTGCCATCTACGCACCCCTTCCTCCGGAGTCACGAGCCGATTTCTTTTTGCAAGCGCGCGCATAGGACAGATTAGCCGATCGGCGCGCGAAAAAAACTGAATTGACTTCCCTGGCCAGCCGTCCCTAAAATGCCGTGGATCGCACTTCTGGTCGGGCGCCATTTGCACCATATTGAGAATTATGCACGATACCCCCGGCGCCGATGAACGTGGGGATCGCTGTATTTCGCCCGCCGGCTAAAGCAGGCTTTTTTGCATGATAGAGGTCCAGGAGCTAACCAAGTATTTCGGAGCCACGCTTGCCGTAGACGACGTTTCGTTCAAGGTCGAGAAGGGCGAGATCATCGGATTGCTGGGCCCCAACGGCTCGGGCAAGACCACGATCATGCGGGTTTTGACGGGATTTTTCCCGGCCACCTCGGGACGCGCGCTAATCGGCGGCCTCGACGTCGCCGAACATTCGCTCGAAACCCGCCGCCGCGTCGGCTACCTGCCGGAAAACATGGTGCTGTATCCCGATCTCAGCGTCGATGCGCTGCTCGAGTTCGGCGCCCGCGTGCGCGAGATCGATCCCCGGACCACGCGCGATCGAATCGAATATTCGCTCGATACGTGCGGGCTCAAGGACGTGCGGCGCAAGCTTATCGGCAAGCTCTCGAAGGGCTATCGGCAGCGCGTGGGAATCGCGCAGGCAATCCTCAGCGATCCCGAGGTGCTGATTCTCGACGAGCCGACGGTCGGACTCGATCCGCGCCAGGTCGTCGAAATCCGCGACCTGATACGTTCGCTGGCCGGGCACTCGACGGTGCTGCTCTCGACGCACATACTGCCCGAGGTCAACATGACCTGCCGCCGCGTCGTGATTATCGACCGCGGACGAATCGTCGCGCAGGACACGCCCGAGCGCCTGACCGCGAAACTGCAGGGAACCGACCAGACGATGATCACGGTCGCAGGTCCGTCGCCGGCGGTGCGCGAGGCTTTGACGGCCGTCAAGTTCGTGCAACGGCTCGAGGATCGTCCGGTCGAAGCCGGCGCCACCGGCGTGTGCTCATTTGTCGCCTACTCCAGCGGCCACGGCGAAGAAGTCCGCTCGGCGCTCGCCGCTTGCGTCGTGCAGCACGGATGGAATCTGCTCGAAGTCAAACCCATGGCGCTCAGTCTCGAGGATCTGTTCATGCGCCTGGTCACCAAGGAGGAGCGGGTTTAGCTGCGCCGCGCGCGAAGTTCAATGTACATTGAGATTGAGGTAGTCGTAGTCGATGGCTAACGCTGCAGGCACGCTGGAAGTCGCTGGCGCCGCCACCGAGTCGCGCCGCGCCGCGATCCGCGCCGCGGGGACGGGCTTTTCAGTGGGCAGGATGCTCGCGGTGACGCGCAAGGAATTGCGCTCGTACTTCGCCTTTCCGCTGGTCTATGTGCTGTCGGGAGTGTTCCTGGTTTTGGCGGGATACTATGCGTACACCGACCTGGTTTTCTTCGAAACGATCGCGTTCGCCCGCGATATCATCCAGAACTATTGGTCGTTGCTGTTCTCGGATATCCGCCTGTGCCTGCTGCTGACGCTGCCGTTCATTACGATGCGGCTGTTCGCCGAGGAGCGCAAGCTCGGCACGATCGAGTTGCTATACACCTATCCGCTGCGCGACGGCGAAATACTCGGCGGCAAGTACCTCGCGTCGGTCGCGATCTTCATCATGATGCTCGTGCTGACGATGCTCTACCCGGTTTACATTTACAGCATCCACTGGTTTCCGCTGTTTCCGCTTATCGCGGGCTACCTGGGATTGCTGCTGATTGGATGCGCGTTTATCGCGTGCGGCGTGTTCATTTCGTCGCTGTGCGAGAGCCAGGTGATGGCGGGGATGGGCACGATCACGCTGCTGCTGTTTTTCTGGATTCTCAACTGGAACGAGGCCGCGTTCACCAACTCGTGGCTCGAACTGCTGCGCGCGTTCTCGTTGTTCGATCAGTTCGGCAGCTTCGCCAAGGGCGTAATCGATCTCGATCACGTCACCTACTTCATCTTTTTCATCGTCTTTTCCCTGTTTCTCACGCAGCGCTCGATGGAGGCACGCAAGTGGATCGGCCGGCGCTGAAGAATTCGTCCACGGCCGCGCGCCGATCGATCTGGATGAACTACGCGGTGCTCTTTTACACCGTGATCGCATTCGGCGCCGTGCTGTTCGTCGCCAATGCGATAATTTCCACCCAAAACATCCGATGGGACCTGACCCCGTCGAAACGATTTTCGCTCTCGGATTTCGACAAGCGCGTGCTCGGCGGACTGACCCACAGCGTCAAGGTGATGGCGTTTGTGCGCACCGAGGACCCCGCCTACCTCGAACTCGCGGACTTGTTGTTCCAGGCGGCCGCGTTCACCCCGCGCCTGACCTACCAGGTGATCGACGTCAACAAGGCGCCCGGGCTGGCGCGCGAGTACGGCGTGTCGAGTTACGGCGAGGTGGTCGTGGAATCGCAGGGGCGGCGCCGCGACTTCGACAACGCGCGCTCCGACGAGCTAATCCCGGCCATCCTGCAAGTCTCGACCGCTGCCAACAAGCACATCTATTTCACCATCGGGCACGGCGAGCGCGACCCGTTCGATTCCGATCGCAGCCTGGGCTACTCGCAATGGCGCGCGCTGCTCGAACAGAACAACTATCAGATCGATAACGTGTCGCTGTTCGCCAGCGGCGTGCCCGACGACGCCAGGGTGGTCGTGTCGCTTGGGCCGCGCAAGGATTTCCTGCCCGAAGAATTGGCGGCGCTGGCCAGGTACCTGGGTCACGGCGGACATTACATCGCGATCATCGATCCCTATGGATCGGCGACGCTGGTCGAGTTCCTCAAAAAGTACTACCTCGATTTTATTCCGCAGGTCGTCGTCGATCCCGCCTATCGCCTGACCGCCGGCGAAATCCTTACCACCCAGATTCCGATCCGCTCGGAAGAAAATCCGATGAGCCGCTCGATGTCCGCGCCGGCGGTCTTCTCTTTGGGGCGCGGCGTGATGATCACCGGGGCGGTCGGCGCCGCCGCGCCCGATGACTTGAAGATCGCGCAGGAGGACAAGTTCCTCTCCTCGTCGCATGAGAGCTGGGCGTCGAACGATCCCAATGCGTTGACGACCGGAATCACCCAGTACCAGGCGGGTCGCGATATCAAGGGCCCGATTCCGGTGGCCTCCGAAATTGATTTCGCTCCGGCGTCAAATCCGCACATCCCGGCAATCCGGATGACGCGGCTGGTGGGGATCGGCAGTTCGGCCTTCGCCTCGAACCAGTTTATCGAGATGCTGGGGAATCGCGACCTCGCGGTGAGCCTGATCAATGAGATGGCGGGCGATGAGATGCTGATCGCGAGCCGCGAACGGCTCAACAAAAACGAAACCGCCGCCTTCTATATCAGCGATCGAGAGGCGCGTCACATGCTCTTTTTTGGATCGGTCGTCGAACCGGGCATCCTGTTCCTGATCGCAATCACGGTCATGGTGCGCAGGAGGTTTTTCGCGTGAGAGCGCGTCCTGCAATCTTCTACACGATCGTTTTTTTCATCCTGCTGCCGATATATTTCTGGATTCAGCCGAGCATAAGGCCGGCGACCGCCTTGGAGCAGAGAGAAGAGAGCCTCTTGAACCTCAGCGGCGGTATCGACGCGATCGCCGTTTCCAGCGGATCGGAATCGCTGCGTTTTCAGAAGACCAAAGACGGCAAGCTCTACGAACTCGTCGTGCCGCCGAGAAAATTCGTCCCGCATGACCTGATGGACGCGATGGTGGCGCTGCTGACGAGTGCGAAGTCAGTCGAAGTGGTGTCGGAGGATTCAAACGACCTCGCGCAGTTCGGACTCGACCATCCCAAGTCCGTGCTCACCATCGAGGCGCCCGGCAAGCCGCAGCCGATCAAGATTGCGTTCGGCAATGAAAACCCCACGCATACCGCCATCTACGCCCAGATCGAGGGAATCCCGAAAGTGTTTCTGCTCGGCCAGAACATCGAGTACTACCAATCGCTGATGTTCCAGTGGATCGAGGGCAAGCAGGGCAAGAACGCCTAGCCCGCTCCGCGATTGTCCCGGCTCGAATACCTCGCCCGCCCACGAGGTCGTCTGCTTTTTGTGTCATCCCGAGCGAAGCCGAGGGACCCCGGATCTTTGTTTTTCTTTCCCTGGCCGTGGCGACGGCAGCGCAGTATTAAAAGACCCCTGCCCGCGGGCTCTGCCATCGCATAGTCGCGAAAAGATGCGCTGCGCAGATTTTCGCGTCTTCTCACTGCGGGTGCAGGGGCCGCAGCCCCTGCCCAGGGAGGTGCGGAACCCACGGTCGGTTCCGCATTCAATAAAGTGATTTCCCCTTCCCACTAGCGCTCAACGGGCGCGATTCCCTTTTCGTCGAGCAGACGCTCCAGCGCGTGCAGGAAATGCTCGTAGTACTCGCCGCAGTCTGAAGTGCCGTCGCGGGCGCGGATTCGGTCCGACGCGCCAACTTCGGCAATCAGGCGATCGCGAAATTCGTCCCAGCTGAAATGTCCGGCCTCGGAAAGTTTCAGCGCGATTGCAAATGCGCGCGCTTCCCACGGCGCGCTGAAGACATGCTCGGCGTCAAGCCGCGCCGCCTCGATCAACTTGTTGAGTGCCGTATTCACAACTCTGCTCGTTCGTGGTCCCCTGCCGCCACCATACTATCGACTTAGTGGCCGGGACCTCCAAAGGCGCACAAGTCAATGTTCGGGCCACACGTCGCGTAGACGGTACCGTCGGCACCAATCACGGGACTTCCGGCAGAGTGCTCGTACTTCCACTTAAGCGTGCCGTTCGGATTTACAGCCAACAAATTATCGCCGCTCACAAAAACTGTGCCGTCCGCGGCAATGGCTGGTCGCCACGAAACCCTCCCCGATCCCGCATCAGAAAATCTCCATTCGATTTTGCCGTCAGGAGTCATCGCGTAAAGGTATGCCGTCAAAGAATCGTCCCTAAATCCCAAATAGATGATCCCGTCAGCGCCAATTACAGGTGCGTAAAATCCCCAATCTTTGGTCAGCTTCCACTTCAACTCTCCATTTCGGTCAATCGCGTAAAGGTTTTCTGGCGGTGCGTGATGAGTGTCACCAGCGTGTTCAGTGTCACCTATATCGACCACGTAGATTGTCCCGTCTGTAGCGATCGTAGGAGACGATGGTACAGGACCGTCAGTCTTGAACTTCCATTTCATTTTTCCGCTACTATCGATCACATAAACGTCACATTCCATCTTCCAGCCCTCGTGAAAAGCTCTACTGAGCATTTCCTCAGAAGGGTTTGCACCTCTTGGAAAATCAATATGACCATAGGAACCCACGTAAATTGTGCCGTCATTGTCAATCGCTGGGCTGGGCATGGCAATATCCCCAGTCTCGAGCTTTCACCTTATGCCGCCATTAGGTTCGATTGCGTAGAGGTGCCCGTTACCGTAGGTATCGGCCGTACCCACATAAATGAGGCCGTTGTTTCCAAGCGTCGGTGATGAAACTGTTTTTCCTTTTATTTCCGACTCCCAGAGAAGAACGCCACTTGCGCTCACGGCGTAGACATAGCCCTTCTTAGGCAAGCCGTAGTTGATATTTTCGATTCCCGTAGCGTAAATGGTCCCGTCGTTCCCCACCGCCGGAGACGCTTCATTCTCCGCACTAAGTCGGCCGGCCGCTCGTAATGCCCATAGCTGCGTACCTCCGGGACTTAAGGCGTAGAGATGGCTCGAGAGCGCACGCGTGTTCTCATCATATTCTTGGCCAGCAATATAGATGATCCCGTTTACTCCGATCGCCGGAGTCGAAAATCGATACTCATTACTATGCGGCTGGAACTTTCATTTGACTGCGCCGGAGTTCGCGCCGGCTTTATACTCACTCCTGCCACTATGTGCATGGTCATGACCGAGCATCGGCCATGCAGGTAGTTTAGTCTCCTGCGATGCCGCAAGTCTTGCAGCCGCCAAAATCACGGCTGCCGCCAGACCGACGCCTATAGTCGCGAGACGCGCTCTCTATTCCCTTCGCGCGCTGCTCATGCGCGCGCCCGCGGGGAGTCGCCGCGCCGGCTCGTCGGCGCCGCGATCTTCGCCACTCCGACCATCGAGTCTCGCGTCACGATCGCGGCAAGCGCGTCTTCGCTCATCCCCTCGGTTCCCTTCGGCCGCTGTGGGATGACGAGGTAGCGAATCTCCGCGCTCGAGTCCCACACCCGGACTGCGACCTCGGGCGCCAGCTCGAGTCCGAAATCTTTGAGCACGCCGCGCGGATCGCTGACGGCTCGCGAGCGATACGCGAAGCTCTTGTACCAGACCGGCGGCAAGCCCAGCACCGGCCACGGGTAGCATGAGCACAGAGTGCATACCACGAGATTGTGGACGCGATCGGTGTTCTCCACGGCGACCAGATGGTCGCCCTCGGGACCCGCAAATCCCAGTTCCGCCACGGCGCTCGTTGCGTTCGCCAGCAGGCGTTTTCGATACTCGGGATCTGTCCATGCTTTCGCGACGACGCGCGCGCCGTTGCGCGGACCGACGCGGGTCTCGTAGATATCGACGATCGTATCGATCGCGGCCGGATCGATCAGTCCCTTCTCCGTCAGGATCGCTTCCAGAGCCTTCACGCGCGCGGCCGGTCCGGTGTCGTCGGTGTTATGATGATCCCCGCTCATTCTCTTTTCAGTATCTACCCGTATGGTGCGCTGTCGTGCGTTTCGCTGCCTTCGTCTTCGACTTCGGCGCGATCGGTTCCAAATAGTCTTCCCACAAATCCAGATACACCCGCTCCCTGCAGTTCGCTTTCGCTGATTTGCCCCACAGCTCGCGCGCGTCGAAGGCGACCGAATAACAATGCTGCGGCTTGGTCCCTGCGTGATGCGCGTTGGTGTCGGGAAAGACGAACACGCCCCAGTCGCGCTCTATGACTCCGGCTTTGCCGCGCACGTAGCGCGGCAAACGCGTGTGTCCCGATGGATTCAGGTTGCGTGCGCGCACGCGAGCGCCTTTGGCATAGCGGGCGCGCGCCGGCTTCTTTTCGGGCTTGTCCTTGACCGGAGCCGGACCCTGAGTCGCGACGGCATTCGCGATCAGAGCCGGGTCGATCGCGCCGTCTTCCTTCGCGAGGATTTCCTCGCGCGTCACGACGCCGCGCTCGACGAGCAAAGTCTCGACCGCCGCGAGCCATCGTTCGTAATAGCTCGACGCGAGGTAGCGCGCGGGCGGGATCCGCTCGATCGCATGACGGAACTCATCGTTATTGATCTGCGCCACGCCCATCGCGGCGGCCGCCAGGGCATACACTCGCCCTTCCCAGTCGGCGTGAAAGACGGGTTCGTTCTGTTCGCGGACCACCGGCCCGAAACCGTCCATCCCGCCCATGTCATGTACGCCGTTCATCGCGACTCCATTTCTTTCGACAGCCGGGTGCGATTATCGCGGAGGCTCGCCGTTGGAACAAGCGCCCGCAGAACCACAACCCTCATGCCTTCTACTTTCCCCCTTCACCTGTTCTAACAGGGCCCTTCGACCTCGCTCAGGGTAAACTCCACCCGCATCTTTGTTTTAATACCGGGTGCAGGAGTCACCCTGGCCGTTGGCACGGCTGGCCAGTATTAAAAGACCGCGCGCCCGCGAGCTCTTCCATAGCGTAATCGCGAAAAGATGCGCTGCGCAGATTTTCGCGTCTTCTCAATGCGGGTGCAAGGGCCGCAGCCCCTGCCGCCCACCGCGCAGGTGATTCTTCCTTCATGCCGGTCGCGCAGGGCGGATGGTAACTTAACTCTTGTTAGGTCTTGTGTTGCCCTGATAGGCTCTGAACCTCCGATGGAAACCGATCGCCAATCTCGTCAACCGCAAGCTGCGTGGCCCTTCGATCTTCGGGTCTTCGCCGCGATGGCCGGGCTATGGGCGCTATGTCTGGCGGTCAGGGCGTTCGTTCACATCGGTGATTTCGACGTCGTCGATCCGATCGAGACTATTTTCGCCGGCATTCGATTCAACGGCGACGACGCGCGCCTGATGCTGATCGTCGAAGCGGGGATATTCGGGGCGATGGCGATCGGAGTCTTTGCCCGTCGGCGATGGGGTCTGTTGCTCGCGCTTTGCTACATGGTCCAGGTCGTGATGAGCCATCTCGCGTTCGTGATCGCGTATCTGCTGATTCGCTCGGAATGGATGAACGTGCGCGTGGTCGCGTCGCAGGGGCCGATGATGGTGCTGATCACGCTGTACCTTTGGATTCGCGCGTGCGATTTGATTTTCGATTCGCTTCCGCAGCCCGCGCAAGCGCGCGCGCCGCAATCGTCAGACACGAATCATCGTGCGGCGGTTCGCGCGGATTCCGGCGCCGGCGATGTCGCCGCTATGGCAGAATGAGCATCTGAATGCTGGCGACGGTAGGAGTCGGTCTATCCCGCCTCTACGAGATCACTGGAAGGCGGCTTTTTAGCCCCAGACCGCAATTCGCTGCAACTCCACGCGCATATCCTGATGCGTGTCATGTCTCTGACCGAACATTTCCACGACAACATTCGTAGGAAGGACACCTTCCGGCACGTCTCCGTGAATATCAGGCAAGTCCCATGGCTTATCATCGACATCCGTCATCGACTGAGATGGGCTCGCGATGAGGAAAACTTTAACCCGAGCGACGACCACGGTCCCATTGTCTTCAAATTCTCCGAGGAAGCAGCTCAGATTGTCCCCACCGTAAATCTTCCCGTCCTTCAGGAACATGACGCCGTAGCCGGGTTTCTCGTCCGCGTCCAATCCTTCGTATCGCGCGATGTAGAACCCATCGAATCGTGTCGGCATTTTAGTCTCCTCAATTTTCCACAGACTCTCAGTTGCGGATATCGAACTGGAAAGCGGCATTTCGCCCTGCCATTTGCTGATGTCAAAACACTTTTTGAACTTCGCCTTCAGAACGGGAAGCTGCTCCATCAGCCATCCAGGTTCCGCGCTTTTGATTTCGGCTATTTTCTTGCCGTCATAGTCGGCGGCACGAATGTACCATAACTGGCACGCGAAGATGATCAGTCAACGAAGCCCAACGGAGAGCGGGATTTGGTGGCGACGGTAGGAGTCGAACCTACGACACTGCGGATATGAGCCGCATGCTCTAGCCAACTGAGCTACGTCGCCACCGGGAATCGTCAAATCTACCCTGAGCGCGCAAGCCGCGAAAGACCGCGCCCAATTCGGGTGGTGTCCTAATTTGAATTTGCTTCTAGATGAGCGATTACTTGGCGCGTGATCTCCTCAACACTGCGAGCGTGCGCCCGTTGAACATCTTTCGCCCAAGCGCGACCTGAATGCAGGGTGTCCCAAGCTGATTTTGCCTGTCCACGTCGCGTTCCGCCTTGATCGTGATGACCGAAGCCATCAACGCAGATATTCCAGACCGGTTTGAATCTCTCGATGAGAAGCGCCTCGCCAAGCGGAATCCAGATGTCATCAACCAGCAAATACCGACAACCAAAATCAGATAGATTCAAGTTTGGTGCGGCTTTAATCGAAGCAGCGTGCTCGCGCAACCGCCGGAACAGTACATCACCAGGATCAGCGCCTAGCCCATATCCGCCTTTTCTTGATCCGAGCGGCACGGCTTTCCCGACATAGGTCGGTATCGCCACTCTGTCTTTCGTCTTCACTGTCTCGGCAATTATTTGGTAGGCAGAGAAATCGCCGGCGTAATAGATCGCGTAGATACCAGCGCCTTGAAAGCGCGCCGGCGGCAGCGGAACAATCGGACGCTTGAGCAGATGATCGCTGACACTCTCCGCTAGATTCGTTTTGTCGAGCGGATTGAAAACATCATCTCCCAGCGGTTTCAGAACTTCTAACGCTCGCAGTCTTCTCCGTTGCGGCATACGATCCAGAAGCAGTGTCGCTTTCGCGCGTGATGCGCGGTTTCCCATTTATTTGAAACCATTGGGCCAGTACGCACCTTGATGATCAAGTCGCAGACGGTGAATCCTGCCTCCTCAGCCATGCGCATAAAATCGCAATGTGGCCATTTGGAGCGGTGATTATTTACCATGTCGGTAATCTTGGCGAGAAGCAATCCTTCCGGTTTCAGAACCCGCTTCGCCTGCTTGAGAAACGGCGGATACAGATAGCTCAGATTCCAGTCGTGCGCCTTGCCACATTCCACGGTCGCACCAAAATCCACGTCGAACCGCTTTTTGCTCTTGTCTCTGCCCTGCGGACCAACATGCGGCGGATCGTAGACTACAGCGCCATAGCGCGCCGATGGCACGCCAGTCATCTTGCGATTGTCCCCGACGATCATCGGCTTGTACTGCGGATCGATGTCCATCGAAGTGATCCGGCGCCGCGAGCCTTTCCAGAAGCGGCCAGCGTTGTACGTCGCGTCTAAAATCGGCTCCGGCTTGATGGTCGCGTAGAATCGGAACATCTCCTCAAGCAGCTCGCCGTCGCTACCTTCCCACACGCTACTGAGCGGTTCGTAGGTAGAAGTCCCGTTTGATGAAATGGCTTGTGTGACTGCGCTGCCCATCACGCAACCTCCTCCGCTTTCAGCGCCGTAGCTTCGATCAGTTCGCCGATAGACCATAGCCGATCCGTCACGCCAGTGGCCATCGCGGACGCCATCTTCAAATCAAATTCGGACACTACCAAAGACCGCGCGCAATTCGTTCAGCGCAGCGCAATGCTGCGGCTCTTGACCGCCTTATGCCCGCGCTGGACCTGGTAGAGCACGCCCTCGGTGAACTCGACGCAGGTCAGCTTGCCGCCGTACACCAGGCCGGTGTCGATCCCGAGCTTGTACGGCAGATCGATCATCACGCCTTTCATCGGAGTATGGCCGAACACCACGGTCGCGTCGATTTTGTGCGGATTGAAAATGAACTCCTGCCGAATCCACAGCATGTCCTCGGTCTGCTGCTCCTCGAGCTGGCGGCTTGGCTCGATGCCGGCGTGGACGAACAAATAGGGCGGGCGCAGGTAGCTGGTGGACAGCCGGGTCATGAAGCCGAGGTGCGCGTCGGGCAGCCGCGCGAAGGCGTCCTCGAGGTCTTCCTCGTGCACGCCGTAGCTGTCGAGCGTCGCGATGCCGCCGTTGAACAGGAACGACTCGCCGTAATTTCCCGGCATGCCGAGAAACGACAGCATCATGTCCTCGTGATTGCCCTTCAGGAACACGCATTCCGCATCGCCCCGTTCCAGCTCCAGCGCGAGCTCGATAACCTCGCGCGCCGACGGGCCGCGATCGACGTAGTCGCCGACGAATACCACGGTGTCGCCTGCCGCCGGCTCGATCGATTTGAGAATCGCGCTCAGCTCATCGGGGCATCCGTGGATATCGCCGATCGCGAACAGGCGTCCTTCGGTTTTCGATTTTTGATTGGTCGCCATCGCAAGGTTGGCGTCAGTCGGCGCGTTTGGAACTGCCGTCGTGGCTGAGGAGCAAATCGATCAACGACTTGCGGTCTTCAATGATGCGGCGCGCGGCGCTGTAAGGATTCAGTTTGCCCGCCGCAATCTCGTCGAGCACGCTCCGTGCGCCACCGTCGGCGACGGCGCGGGCGGCGCGCTCCTCCAGTTCCGCCGACAGAACCTCCACGAACTCGCGGGTGCGGCGCTCGGACTCGCGCGCCGAATCGATATGTGCGCGGATGTATTCGCCGTGCTTCGCAATCGCGCTGACCACCGCGTCGATACCATGATCGATCGCGGCCTGCGTGAGCAGCACCGGCGGCCGCCATCCGTCGCCGGAGCGCAGGTGTCCGCTAAGTTCCAGCTCGGCCTTGATCCGGTCGGCGCCTTCGCGGTCGGCCTTGTTGACGACGAACACGTCGGCGATTTCGTTGAGCCCGGCCTTCATCACCTGCACGGCGTCGCCCGCCTCGGGCACGGTAACGACAACGGTGGTGTCGGCCAAATCCATTATCGAAAGTTCGGTCTGTCCCACGCCGACGGTCTCGATAATGATCACGTCGCTGCCGTAAGCGTCGAGCAGTTTGACGATTTCGCGCGCCGCGCGGCTGAGTCCGCCGTGGCTTCCGCGCGATGCGAGGCTGCGGATATACACGCCGGCGTCCTTGTAATGGTCGGTCATGCGGACGCGATCGCCAAGTACGGCGCCGCCCGAAAACGGGCTCGACGGATCGATGGCGAGGATGGCAATTTTTTTGCCGAGCGCCCGATACTTCGCGATCAGATGGTTGACGAGCGTCGATTTTCCAGCGCCCGGCGGCCCGGTTATCCCGACCACCTGTGCGCGGCCGGTTCTTGCGTAGATTCGCTCGAGGATCGCGCTCGACTCGGGAGCGCGATTCTCGACCATCGTGATCAGCTGAGCCAGCGCGCGCATCTCGCCCGCCTCGAAACGCTTGAGCAGCGCGTCCAGCCGCGCGTCTGTGGTCCGGACAGTCGCGGCGGAATCGGAAGAATTGGATCGGGATTCAGCAGGCATACGAGCTTGTCCAGTCATGATAGCGGCTTGCGATCGGGCGGCGCAACAAAACCTCTGTGGGTGAATAGATCGCGCGGGGCGGCATTGTTTTCCCAGCGTCCGCGCCTTAGTCTCGATTTACGGAATGAAGCTTCCTGATATCTACACTGACTGGAAAATCGTGAGCGGCCTCGCGCTGATCATGCTGGGCGCTGCCAACTGGGCCGTCGGGCTGGAACGGACTCAGACTTACAGCCGGATGATGATCGCGCGCGCGCAACCGGCCGCCGGAACGGACTATCGGAGTTTCGACGAACTCGATGAGGGCGCGGGTGGCGCTGCGGTCCTCGAACCGCTCACTGCCGAGCAGCGGCAGGCGTCGTACGCGACGGCGAGGATGGATTTTTATCACGCCGCATTTCTGGCCGGCCGCGCGATGGTGCTGCTTGGAGTGCTGTTCACTTTGCTGGGCTTTATCAGCGTGATTCAGAATGATTCCCGCCGCGCGTTTCGCCGCCCCGAGGGGGACGCGCCGATGCCGCGCGGGTTGCCGGGCGCTCCACGGGCTCCGCAATAGAATTTCTACAATGGTAACGGAGCTATCCGGGCGCGCGTGCGCGAAGATCAATTTGTTCCTGCGCGTGACCGGGCGCCGTGGCGACGGTTATCACGAACTCGATTCGGTGTTTCTGCCGGTCTCGCTCGCTGACGAAATCCGCCTCGAAATCCGTGCTGCGGACGCTCCCTCGGTCACCGTCAACTGCAACTTGCCGGAACTCGCCAGGAGTCAGAACAATCTGGCGGCACGCGCCGCGCGCTCATTCATGAGCGAATTCGATTTGGTCGCCGAAGTGCTGATCGATCTGGAAAAACACATCCCGGTTGGCGCCGGACTCGGCGGCGGATCGAGCGACGCCGCCATGATATTGCGCATGATGGCGGCGGCGGCGCAGCTTACCGACGAAGCTGCGGTGAGCAGGCTGCATCGAATCGCGCTTTCGCTCGGCGCCGACGTGCCATTTTTCCTGGATCCGCGACCGTCGCGGGTAACCGGAATCGGCGAGCGAATCGCGCCAATCGCGGGAGTTCCGCGCTTGCCCATAGTTATCGCCGTGCCGCCGTTCGAGGTTTCGACCGCCGCAATCTTTCGCGCGCTCGAGCCCGCGGGATGGAGCGGTGCGGAGCCCGACGCGCACATCGCGTCGATTGCGCGCGGCGATATCTCGGCAGAGCTCGCGGTAAACGACTTGGCCGCGGTCGCGATCGCGCAATTCCCCGAGATTCGCCGCCTTAAAGGATTACTTGAAGATTTGGGCGCCCGCGCGGCGCAAATGTCGGGCAGCGGCGGCGCGGTCTTTGGCGTGTTTGATTCGACCAACGCGGCCGAAAGCGCGGCGATGAAGATCCGCCGGCGTGCGCCGTTCGCAAAGGTGATTGCGGCGACGACGCTGGATGGTAATACCGACGGCGAATCCGATGACGAATCTGACGCCAGGTAGCCTGAAATCCAGCCAGTGCAGCGGGGCTGTGCATGGTCGCGGGAGCGACGCATTGACAGCGAAAAACCACATCAATAACATCGCAATTCCTGCACACCGGCTGCTAAAGTCGAAGTTCGGGCAGGTTCGCCGCGACAGTTGTGCGGTGCGGTCTCGCGGCGGTTCGGTCCGAATAGATTGGATTGCTCGAGATTCGCCGGCTGAGCGCCCACATGGCGTTTCGCCGGCGGTTGGTTTTAACTGTCTGGTTGGGAGAAGCGCGGGCGCTTGAGCCTTTGGATCCAAATGCGCTGGGCGGTCGCCAAGCTGGTAAGGCACCAGGCTTTGGACCTGGCATTCGAAGGTTCGAATCCTTCCCGCCCAGCCAATCTGCGCGGTAGTTTGCGGTACTTGAAGAATCACATGATGATCACGACGCGGGGGAATTAAAGATGTCGGACAGGGTCAAGGACCAACTCGAAGTTTTCACCGGGAACTCCAATCCCGCGCTCGCGCGCGAGGTTGCGGAACATCTCGGTGTGAAGATGGGTGAAGCCGAGGTTGGCCGCTTTCCCGACGGCGAAGTGATGGTCGAAATCCGCGAGAACGTGCGCGGTGGCGATTGCTTCGTCATCCAGTCGACATGCACGCCGCCCAACGAGAACCTGATGGAGCTGATCCTGGTCACCGATGCGCTGCGGCGCGCGTCGGCCGGGCGCATCACGGCGGTGATCCCGTACTTCGGCTATGCCCGGCAGGATCGCAAGGTTGCGCCGCGCGTGCCGATCAGCGCAAAGGTGGTAGCCGACCTGATCACGACCGCGGGCGTGAATCGTGTGCTCACGGTGGATCTGCACGCCGGGCAAATTCAAGGCTTCTTCAACATTCCGGTGGACAACCTGTATGCGATGCCGGTGTTGATCAGTTACCTGCGCAAGCGCATCGAAGGAAAGAAGGTTACGGTGGTGTCGCCCGACGCGGGCGGCGTGGAACGCGCGCGCGCCTACGCGCGGCGGCTCAACGCGAACCTCGCGATCATCGACAAGCGCCGCCGGCGTGCGAGCGAAGTCGCCGAGATGCAACTGGTCGGCGAAGTGAAGGACTCGATCGCGCTGCTGGTTGACGACATGATCGATACCGCCGGTACCATCACCGAGGCGGCCAAGGTGGTCGCCAACGCCGGCGCGTCGGAAGTAATCGCAGTCGCGACGCATCCGATCCTGTCGGATCCGGCCTGCGAGCGCCTGAATAGATCGAACATCACTGAAATTGTTACGACCAACACTATCCCGCTGCGCGCCAAGGCACAGGCCGAGCTCACCAAGCTCCGGCCGCTGTCGGTCGCCAGCCTGCTGGCGGAAGCGGTCAAGCGAATTCATAATGAGGAGTCGGTAAGCTCGCTCTTTGCATGAGCGCGCGAACCATCAAGCGAGGACACAATGGAGACCGGTGAACTAGCCTGCGAGAAACGCGCCACCCGACCCAAGGGTCAGAATAACGCGCTGCGGCGCAGTGGCCGCGTGCCCGCAATATTGTACGGACCCACGACTGCGCCGATGGCCCTGGCGATCGACCGCCTGGAACTGAAGGCCAGAATTTCGGTGGCCGCGCACACGCGCATCATCAAGCTCAAGTCGAGCGCTGCGGAGATCGACGGCAAGCACGTGATTTTCAAGGACGTGCAACGCGCGCCGGTGTCGGGCGAGATCCTGCACGCGGATCTGTACGAGGTGGATCTCAACCGGCCAGTTCGCGTCGAAGTGGCGCTCAAGTTCACGGGCAAGGCCAAAGGCCTCGCCAACGGCGGAATACTGGCGCCACTGGCGCGCACCGCTACGGTGGAATGCCTGCCGCTGGAAATTCCCGACTCGATCGAGGTTGATGTTTCTGACGTTGACATACACGACGTCATTCACGTCTCGGCGGTCAAGTTCCCCGGCAACGTCAAGCCGATCTTCGACACCGATTATCCAGTGGTCAGCGTGCTGCCGCCGACCGTCGCGGAAGTGGCAGTCGCCGCAGTCGCAGAAGTGGTCGAAGGCGCGGTTGTCGAGGGTGCGCCGGTCGAAGGCGCCGCGGCAGCTCCCGCCGAGGGTGCAGCCAAAGAAGGCGGCGACAAGGACAAGGCTGCCAAGAAGCCTGAGGGTGCCAAGAAGCCCGAGGCTGCCAAGAAGTCCGAGGCGGCCGAGAAAAAGAAGTAGTAGTAGTTTTCGTTTTTCGTTGCTCGCGCGCGTCGCGAAGCAATCGCCGGCTGGCGGCGCGCGCGAGCAATATAGATGTGAGGGGAACGGGCGGGCAGTGGATGCTGCAAGTCCGGTGCAGGGGGAGGGGCCGCTATGAGTTTCGTCCATCTTCACGTCCACACGCAGTACAGCCTCCTCGACGGCGCCAACAAAATCGGGCCGCTTATCGATCACGCCAAGGCGTCAGGGATGGAAGCGATCGCGATGACCGATCATGGCAACATGTTCGGTGCGGTCGAGTTTTATCAGAAGGCCAGAGCGGCCGGAGTCAAGCCGATCATTGGATGCGAGGCGTACCTCGCGCCGGGCAAGCGCACCGATCGCACGCAAGTTCCGCGCAGCGACGACTTCGACGGCGGCGGCAACTTTCATCTGATCCTGCTCGCGCAGAATCGTGAAGGTTATCGAAATCTCTGCAAGCTGCTCACGACCGCGTACCAGGACGGGCTCTACTACAAACCGCGCATCGACAAGGAAATCCTCGCCGAGCTGTCCGGCGGATTGATCGTGCTGTCGGGCTGCCTGTCAGGCGAGCTCGCGCGATGGCTGCGGCAGGATCGCATGGACAAGGCGCGCGAGACCGCCGAGTCGTACGCCAAAATGTTTCCGGGTCGCTACTATCTCGAACTCCAGGACAACAAGCTCCATTCGCCGTATAACGAGGCGTTGCGCGAAATCGGCAAACAGGTCGGGCTGCCGCTGGTCGCGACCAATGATTGCCATTACCTGCATCGCGAAGACGCCAAGGCGCACGAAGTCCTGCTCTGCATCCAGACCGGCAAGACGATGGCTGATGAAACGCGATGGCGTTTCGACACCGACGAACTTTACGTCAAGACGCCCGACGAGATGGCGAGCGCATTCGGCGCCGACGCCGAGGAGTTGCGCAACAGCGTCGAGATTGCGCGGCGAATCGATTTTGAATTCGAATTCGGCAAGTTTCATTTCCCGGTTTTCAAGTCCGGTCCGGGCGTTGACCTCGACGCCGAGATGGAGCGGCGAGCGCGCGCCGGATTGACCGCCCGCCTGGCGGAGATACGCGCGCGCCGCGCCGATTTCGACGATTCGCAGTACCAGGAACGCATCGATCGCGAGATTCCGGTAATCCGCGACATGGGCTTCTCGGGCTATATGCTGATCGTCGCCGACTTTATCGGCTACGCGCGCGGGATTGGAATTCCGGTCGGTCCGGGCCGCGGCTCGGTGGTCGGCAGCCTGGTTTCGTACGCGCTGGGAATCACCGAGGTCGATCCCGTCGAGCATCGGCTGCTGTTCGAGCGATGGCTGAATCCGGGGCGCAAGTCGATGCCCGATATCGATGTGGACTTTTGCTTCGAGCGGCGCGACGAGGTGCTCGATTACGTGCGCAAGAAGTACGGCGACGATCGCGTCGCGCAAATAATCACGTTTGGAACGATCAAGGGCAAGCAGGCGATTCGCGACGTCGGCCGGGTGCTCGGACTGTCGTTCGCCGAGACCGACAAAATCGTCAAGCTGTATCCGGCGCCCAAGCAGGGCCGCGATTTTCCGCTCGCCGACGCGCTCGAGATGGAGCCGCGGCTCAAGGCCGAGCGCAAACTGCATCCCGATCTTTTCAACTACGCGTTCAAGCTCGAGGGCCTGCTGCGCCACGCCTCGCGCCATGCGGCGGGCGTCGTCATTTCCGATCAGCCGCTCACCGACCTGGTGCCGCTGTACGTGGACAAGGAACGCGACGAAGCCGCGCTGGCGATCACGCAGTATTCGATGAAGGGCGTCGAGGAAATCGGGCTGATCAAGTTCGACTTCCTCGCGCTCAAGAACCTGACGCTGATCGCCGACACGCTCGCGCTGATCAAGGCCGGCGGCAAGGCGCCGCCGGACCTGAACCGGCTGCGGCTGGACGACGCCGATACCTACAAGATGCTCTCGCGCGGCGACACGGTCGGCGTGTTCCAGCTTGAGAGCTCGGGGATGCGCCGGTTTATCACGGAGCTCAAGCCGACCTGCTTCGACGACGTGATCGCGGCGGGCTCGCTGTTTCGTCCCGGTCCGCTCGACGCGATCCAGGACGGCAAGACGATGGTCCAGCATTACGTGGATCGCAAGCACGGCAAGGAGCCGGTCGAGTACGATCACCCGCTCCTGGAGCCGGTGCTGCGCGATACCTACGGCGTCATAGTGTACCAGGAGCAGGTGATGCGCGCGGCGCAGGCGCTGGCGGGATACTCGCTCGAACAAGCCGACATCCTGCGCGCCGCGATGGGCAAAAAGAACCATGCCGTGATGGAAAAGGAGCGCGAGCGGTTTATCGAGGGCGCGAAGAAAAACGGCGTCAACGCCGCGCTCGCCAATTCGATCTTTGAAAAGATTGAAACGTTCGCATCGTACGGATTCAACCGCTCGCACGCCGCCGCGTATGCGCTGACCACCTACACGACCGCATACTTGAAGGCGCACTATCCGCACGAGTTCATGGCGGCGCTGATGTCGCTCGACATGGATGACGTTGACAAGACCTACAAGAATATCGCGGCGCTGCGCGACATGAAGATTGCGATTTTGCCGCCCGACGTGAATCAGAGCCGCGTGAAATTCGCAGTTACGGATGGCGCGATTCGTTTTGGCCTGGCCGCAATTCGCGGGGTCGGAGCCAAGCCGGCGGAGGCAATTCTCGCCGAGCGCGAGGCCAGCGGGCCGTTCGAGAGCATGGCGGATTTCTGCATGCGCGTAGGCACGCAATTGATCAGCCGCCGCGTGCTCGACGCGCTGATCAAGTGCGGTGCGTTTGATTCAGTGAGCGCGGTGCGCGCCGCGCTGATGGCCGAGGCGGAGAATGCGATCAAACTCGCGCAGAAAGCGCACAGCGACGCGGAGAAAAACCAGATTGGCCTGTTCGGCGGGGCGGTCAAAGTGCCCAAGCTGGCGGCGCGCGAGCCGATTCCCGAATGGGATGCCAGGGAGAAGCTGAAATTCGAAAAAGAAGCGCTCGGCTTCTACATCACGGCGCACCCGCTGGACAAGTACGATCGCGAACTTGCACGAATCAGCAAAGTTACGACCGCCGACCTGTCCGCCGCGCCCGACGGAAGCCCGGTCCAGATAGCCGGCGTGATCCACGCCGTGAAACTGAAGAACAACAAGTCGGGCAAGCGTTACGCGACTTTTTCGCTCGAGGATCGCGAAGGCGCGGTCGAAGGGATCGCATGGTCGGAGACGTATCAGAAGTTCGAGGCGATTATCATGGGCGACGAGCCGGTGCTCGCGCGCGGCAAGCTGGACGTTGACGACGAGCGCGCGCAGATAATCCTCGAAGGCCTGGTGCCACTGGATTCGGCGCTGCTCGATTCGATCCGCGAGGTGCGGATCACGGCTCCGATGAGCCGGCTGGAAAACGGCGGCCTCGACGCGCTGAAGGCGATGCTCGCGCGGTATCGCGGCAAGTCGATGACGTACCTGCATCTGGGCCTCGGCGACGGCCGCGAGGCGGTGATGCTGCTTGGCGACAGCTATCGCGTGACGCCGACGGACGCGTTCGTCGCCGAGACGGAGCAGATTTTGGCGCCCGGCGCCGTGGAATTGAGATAAGGAAGAGTTCGCTTGATTGAATGTGAAAACCACCCTGGGTTTCACGCTTCCTTGGGCAGGGGGAGACCCCTGCACCCAGTGAAAAAGATAAAGATGCGGGACTTCGTCCCTGTCAGGAAGTAAATGGGGCCGGAGGTGGCGTACCGGGGGTTGCGATTATCTGATAGACTTAGATCGTAAGTTTTTCGCGATCGAGGTAACAATCTGGCAAAGTCCTACGACGTCGCCCACGAGCATCACGAAAACGCCATCCTGGTCGGAATCGAACTCGGTACCGAAGCGGGAATCGGCAGCGAAGAATCGCTCGACGAACTCAAAGCCCTGACCGAAAGCGCCGGAGCCGAAGTCGCCGGAGTCGTTCGCCAGCGCCTGAAAGCTCCTGACCCGCGCACTTTTATCGGCAAAGGCAAAGCGGCCGAAGTGCGCGAGTTAGCAAATGCGAAGGGCGCGTCGCTCGCGATTTTCGACGACGCGCTCAGCCCTGCGCAGGCGCGCAATCTCGAAAACGAACTCAAGATCCGCGTGATCGATCGCAGCCAACTGATCCTCGACATATTCGCGCAGCGCGCGCATACGCTCGAGGGCAAGCTGCAAGTCGAGATCGCGCAGCTCAGCTACCTGCAGCCCCGGCTGACCCGGCAATGGTCGCATCTTTCGCGCGTCCGCGGCGGCGGCGCGGGAGGCGGCGGCGTGGGTACGCGCGGACCCGGAGAAACGCAGCTCGAGGTTGACCGGCGGCGGCTGCGCGAGCGGCTCACCCGCCTGAAAGCGCGGCTGGGCGAGGTTGAGCGCACGCGCACGATTCAGCGCCGGCGCCGCCTCGAGGTTCCCTATCCGACCGTCGCGCTGGTGGGTTACACGAACTCGGGCAAGTCCACGCTGATGAACGCGCTGACCGACGCCGGCGTCGAGGTCGCCAATCGTCCGTTCTCGACGCTCGATCCCACGATTCGGCGCCTGAAGCTGCCGGGCAAGATGAACGTGATGATTGTCGATACAGTAGGATTCATCCATCGCCTGCCGCATATGCTGATCGACGCGTTCAAGGCCACGCTCGAGGAAGTGCGCACCGCGACGATGCTGCTGCACGTCGTCGATGCGAGCTCGCCGCTGGCGGCGGAAAGGATGACGATCGTCGACGAAGTGCTTCAGGAAATCGGCGCGGGCGCGGTGCCGCGTATCGTCGTCATGAACAAAGCCGACCTGGCCGAAAACCCGTCGCGTGGAAACGGCGCGCACGACACGGTCTCGATCTCGGCGCTGAAGGGCGAGGGTCTCGACGATTTGCTCGACGCTATTGGGCGCCATCTCGGCGGCTCGCGCGAGGAAGTATCGGTTACGTTCCCGGCCCGGCGCGGCGACCTGGTGGCGATGGCGCGACGGGATGGAGAAGTGCTAAGCGAGGAATATTGCGATGGCCTGGTTTCGGTGCGGGCCCGCGTCAGCGCGCCCGTCGCGGGGCGGCTGCGCAAGGCTGCGGACGCCGTAATCTGACCGCGCGTTGAAGCCGATTCACGATGGCAGCGCCTTCACACAGCAGTGTTCGCCCGCTTCAGGGCACGCCTCCCGCGCCGTCATACGGGTATCTGCTGAATCTGCCCAACTTCCTGACCCTATGCCGGCTCGGGTCGATTCCGATCTTCCTGACATTTCTGACCCGCCAACGCTACACGGCGGCGCTGTATGTCTTTATCGCGGCCGCGGTAACCGACGGACTCGACGGCACGGTCGCCAGATGGTTCGACTCACGCACTGAATTGGGGGCGTTTCTCGATCCGTTCGCGGACAAGTTGATGCTGGTGTCGGCGTTCGTCGTTCTGACGATCAGCGGCGAGTTACCCGGCTACCTGCTGAGCGTGGTCCTGATCCGCGACATTGTAATCGTCGTCGGCTACCTGATGATTTCGTTCTTCACCGGTGAGCGGGTGCCGGTCCGGCCGAGTCTTATTGGCAAGCTGAGCACGGTTCTGCAGTTGGGGTGCGTGATCGCCGTGCTGGCGCGAGCCGGAAACTACTGGCCCGAATATTTCAACGCGTTGCTAATCGCGACGGTCGCGGTCACCGCGGCGTCGTTCGTACATTATATGTATCGCGGGCTGGTGTGGCTGCGATCGCGCGAGCCGGAGATGTTCGCGTAGCAGGGGGAAGGGTAAATCACTTGATTCAATGTGAAACCCTCCGTGGGTTTGCAGGGGTGACCCCTGCACCCAGTATTAAGGCCGCCCGCCGTTGGCGGGCGTGGCCCCTACCAATGGCTTAATACTGCGCTGCCGTCGCCACGGCCAGGGGTGACCCCTGCACCCAATGTTAGGAAAGGATGCGGGACTTCGTCCCTGTTAGAACTTGTTAGAGGGGAACCCTCAGACGATCACTTTGGCGGCGCGAAGTTCCTCGACCTGACTACGTTCGATTCCGGCCTCGCGCAGAATCTCGTCGGTATGCTCGCCGAGTTTGGGCGGCACGCGCCACATCTTCATCGGCGTTTCCGAAAATCGCGCACCGGGATTCACGGTGCGCACCTGGCCTGCGCTGGGATGTTCGTAAATCGAGAAGCTTTCGTTTTCGACGATTTCCGGATCCTGCAGGAGCGTTTCGTAGTTGTGGACCGGGCCGCATGGAACGTCGGCCTTCTCGAGCACCGGCAGCCATTCGGCGGTGGTTTTTTCGGGGAAGACTTTTGCCAGGCCGCGCATGAAATTACGCCCGCGCTCGGCGCGATCCGAGGTCTCGGGCCAGAATTCGGGATGCCCAACCGCCTCGGCCAGCCGCTTTGACTGCGCTTCGGTGAACGGCGCGATCGTGAGCCATCCGTCCTTAGTTTTGAAAGGATCGAGCGAGGTGCTCTTGGGCGCAAGGTGCTTGAACTCGTCCTCGGGCAGCAGCGTGTAGCCGTAGATCGAATCGTTGGCCGTGAACGCCATCATCGCCTCGAGCATCGGGACCTTGATGTACTGGCCGACGCCACGGGCGCGCGCGGCGTGCAACGCGCTAACTACGGACAGCGCCGCAGTCATCCCGCTTACTTTGTCCGCCAGCGCCATCTTGACGGCGGTCGGCTGGCCGGTTTTGACGCCCTGGATGTGGGCCATGCCGGAGTAGCCCTGGATGACGGGATCGTAGGCGGGAAAATTCGCCAGGCGGCCCTTGGGCGGAAAGCCGCAGATCGAGCAATAGACGACCTTGGGATTGGCGCGACGAATGTCGGCGTAGCCGATTCCGAGGCGCTCGGCGACACCGGGGCGATTGTTCTCGACGAGAGCGTCGGCCTTAACCGCGAGCCGGCGCACGAGGTCGCGGCCGTGCTCCTTCTTGATGTCGATCACGATGCTGCGCTTGTTGCGGTTGAAGTTCAGGAACGACGCGGTGAGGCCGCCGCGCTGTGGGCCGACGCCCCGGCGCATCGAGTCGCCCTCGGGCGGTTCGATTTTGATAACGTCGGCGCCAAGGTCGCCGAGCAGCTGAGTACAGAACGGCCCCGAAATGACGGCGGTCAGATCAAGAACGCGAAAACCAATCAGCGGTCCATCAGCCATTACAAAAATCCTTCAAGCGCAAGCGCTGGGCGTCAGAGATACTAACTGCGATAGCGCGGCGAGTCACGCAGCGCGGAGTCCAATGCGGTCTTGATCAGCTATCGAGCCGAAATTCCATCTGCCGCCGCAATTGCGCAGTTTACCCGTCCCAGTTCGTCAGGTCATCGACGCCAAGCCTGCTTAACCCGCCCGGCGCGCGGCGTCAAGGCGATTTTCAGGAGACTCGCGGCGTTCGTTCCTGCCTCAGTTCGCGGGAGGCTTCGGCACGCTGGTGCCGAATGCAACCTTCAAGTCGTCGCCGTTGAACGGATAGACGTGGACCATCCAGCCGAACGCCTGTTTGAGGAAATGACCGCCCGCGGCTTCACACTCGGCGGCGTCGGCGATTTTGCCGGTGAACCCGAAGCGTCCGTCGGCCAGGAAACCCAGGCGGCGGTTGATTGCGGGTGCGGACGAAGGTGACCCCATCGGCATCGTGCCCGGCATGTCGAGATGCGTCGCGCCGATATCGCCGCGCAAGAGGTCGTTGAGCGTGATTCCGTTGGGCAGGCAGATGTTGGTGTGAGCGTGCCAATGCGCCATGCTCAGCGGAATCAACGCGTCGAGCTGATCGGGCGTGTAGTCGGCGGGCGCGCTATACATCGCACCGACCAAAACGTAATCACCGCTCGAATTTTTCACGTAAAGGATCGAGCCGGGATGAGCCAAATCGAAATGGCCGCTGTATTCCCGTGATGCGGCGCCGTAGTCGGTAAAATGGTAAACCTCCTGCGCAACCGTCGGCAGAAAAATCCGGTAGCCCTCGGACAACGCCACGCGGGAATCGTGATACTTGACCAGCACGCGGCGCAGCGTGTCGATCACGTCATGCGCGCGTTCGATGTCATTGGGCTTTTGCGGACGCGAGGACGTCATCACCATGTGCGCACCCATGCCCATCTTACCGCCCATCGCGTTGGGCGCCATGTCGTGGCCGTCCATTTCTTCCATCTCGGCCATATCGTGCGCGAATGCAGGTGCGTTGATTGAAAGAGCGAGCGTGACAATTAGAAAACCGAGCCTATGTCTGTTCATGTGATTTTCCGACGTATCGCTTCAGTCGCGATCGGCCCGGATGCGCGCGTGTTCCAACGCCGGCAGTTCGCGCCGCACGCGGTCCTCATACTCGAGGTCGATAGGCGCTACCACGACGCCTTCCTGATCCGCCGCGCGAGCAATCACGCGTCCCCATGGATCGACGATCATTGAATTGCCGTAGTCGCTGTAGCCGTAGATGTTGGGACCGAACTGCGCGGGCGCGATCACGTACGCCTGGTTCTCGATCGCACGGGCGCGCAGCAGCGGCTCCCAGTGCGCCTCGCCGGTGGGGAACGTGAAGGCGCTCGGCACGGCGATAACTTGGGCGCCGGCAAAAGCGAGGCGGCGATAGAGTTCCGGGAAGCGAAGATCGTAACAGATGCTGAGTCCAATCGCGCCAAGAGGAGTTGGGGCGGAGACGAGCTGCGCGCCGACAAGTTTGGAATCCGATTCGCGGACCGTCACGCGGCCGGGAAGATCGACGTCGAAGAGGTGAATCTTGCGATACACGGCGATTTGGCCACCGTCAGGGCCGAGCAGCGCGGACGTGTTGTAGCATCGCGACTCGCCGGCGACCTGTTCGGTGATCGATCCTGCGACGAGGTGGATTCGCAGCTCGCGCGCCAGGCGCGACATCAGCGTGAGCGATTGACCGTCGAGCGTTTCTGCCGCAGCCGCCTGCTCGATTCGCTTGCCGCGCCAATTGAAGACCTCGGGCAACGCGACGAGGTCAGCACCGCGAGCGGCGCCGACGCGGATGAGCCGTTCGGCGCGTTCCAGGTTTGCCGCCTTGTCCGGTCCGGCGGTCATCTGGATTGCGGCTGCCAAGTAGGTCATCGCGGGATTTCCATTCGAGATTATGACGCGTTGGGCAGCCGGTTAGTAGCGCGAGGCATTCAACCGGAATTTCCATATATGGACCCATCCCCCGAGCAAAAAGGTCTTGAGCGCGATGACATGATACCGGTTGCATCCGTATATCCGGCCTATGTAATTGGGAATGGTTCACGCGCCGCCCGCGAATTATCGCGGACGGCGCGGCTCGGTATGAGTCTGGAAATCGCCGGTGGGGCTCAGGTTACCGGTTACAGGAAAGCCTGTCCCCTACAGCCGAGCGTTTGTCTGCCGTTCTATTTCTTCTTCGGCTACTTTCCGGTTCCGGACAGCAGGATCTGCTGCGGTGCTCCCGCCTCGTTGTCGTTGATGGTCAACTCTCCGTATCGCTTCGTGGTATTGGGCGGAGTGAACGTCACCGAAACTTTACAGCTCTTTCCCGGCGCCAACGTCCTGATGCATTGGCTCTTGACCGCGAATGGCGCGACGGTCGTCTCACCGGTGATCGATATGTGGATCCTGGATCTCGTTGAGCTGCTGTTCGTGATCGTGACCGACTCGGCTTGGCTGCGCTTACCGACCTTGGTCCTTTTGCCAAACTTCAAGGATTTGGGTTTAAACCTCAGCTTGTCGGGTTCAGGCGTCGCTGTCGGCGTTGGCGTCGGGGTTACCGTGGCGGTCGCCGTCGCGGTTTGAGTCGCGGTGGGAGTTGCGGTCGCCGTCGGTGTGCCGCCGGTCGCAGTCGCGGTCGGGGTTGCAGTAGCCGTGCTAGTCGCCGTGGGAGTTGCGGTCGCCGTCGAAGTTGGCGTTGCAGTTACGGTCGCCGTTGAAGTCGGCGTGGCGGTTGCAGTCGCGGTTTGAGTCGCCGTGCTAGTCGCGGTGGCCGTGGCGGTCGCCGTGCGAGTGGTGGTTGCGGTGGTAGTTGGAGTCCCAGTGGTTGTTGCAGTTGCCGTCGGAGTCCCGGTGGCTGTCGCAGTGGGCGTCACGGTAGCGGTGATGGTTGCCGTCGGTGAAACCGTGGCGGTCGCCGTCGCGGTTTGAGTCGCCGTGGGAGTTGCGGACGCCGTTGGAGTTGCCGATCCGGCCGTAGTCGGCGTCGGAGTCGCAGTCTTGGTTGGCGTTGCCGATCCGGTCGCCGTCGCGGTCGCCGTCGAAGTATTCGTCGCCGTTGCGGTCGGTGTCGCAGTTAAGGTTGCGGTCGCCGTTGAAGTTGGCGTTGCAGTCTTGGTCGCGGTTGCCGTTGTGGTCGGCGTTGCAGTTGCAGTCGCCGTCGCAGTTGCCGTTGCGGTTGCCGTGGCGGTTGCTGTCGCGGTTGGCGTTGGCGTTGCGATGTTCGTGAAGGCGGCTGCGAAGGTTGCCATGTCGGCCGAACCCCAGCCGGTGGCCTGATCGTATCCTGCAACGGCGTTGAAGCCGGTCACGCCATTGTAGCTGTTGTTCCCGGAAGTCACGTCGCGCAGTCCCGACTGCGACGTGTTGCCAAGTGCGCCGAGCTGATAGATGCGCGGATTCATATTGCCCAGGCGGCCGCCTTCGAGCTGCGCGATCAGTTTTGAGAATCCGGCCCACATCGGTGCCGCGATGCTGGTACCGCCCACGCAACATACCATCTCCGGGCTGCCGCTGTTGTCTATGTCATAATAAAATGCCGGGTGATACTCGCTTGCGGCCATCGCGATGTCGGGAACGTCGCGCGCCCCGTCGTTGGGTGTAAGCGGGGACTGCATCTGGGCGGCGGCCTTCGCGAACACCGTATCGAGCACGCTCGTGTAGAAAGTGCGCGGTCCGCCGCAGTAGTCGTAGCTGATGCTGATCGCACCGCACAGGTTGTCGGTGACCGGCGCCTTAATGGCGTCGAACAGTCCGCCATTCCCAGAGGTCGAGGTGGCGTTATTCCCGATATAGACCCTGATCGGCGCGCCGGGAGCCACGGCATGCCCCCCACTCAACCCACCCCCGCACGGCTTAAAGAAAGCTAATATTCCGGCGTCTGGAAGCAAGCAATAATCATGCCCGCGCTTTAGCTACTCTATGCTATCTTGACCGCACTAATGCCCAGATGTGCTACAGAGCGCACAGGCCTACGATAGCGCCGATGATACATTGGCCGCTTATCGTGTGTTCATTGGAGTGTTCATCGGAGCCAATGGGTCCGATATGGATCAATGGATCAATCGATAGCGTTGGACCCACCGGCTGCCCTTCACCTCAGAGCTTTTGTCGCATTTTATCAAATTGGCCGTTCATCCAGGAAAACGGAAATCCGGGTTCAATAGCGAGGAGTTGTCGGATCCGCCGTCTCGGACCATGCGTCGATTCCACCTGACAGATTGAGCACGCGTTCGAAGCCCATCCGCGCCAGGTACATCGCGACCTGCGCGCTGCGGATCCCATGATGACATACGACGACGGTCTCGCGGTCGGGATCGAGCTCGGTCAGGCGCGAGGGGATGTCGCCCATTGGGATGCGACTCGCGCCAGGGAAGGGCGCGACAGCAATTTCGGCCGGTTCGCGGACGTCCAGGATGAAGACACGATCGCCTCGATCGAGGCGGGCCTTGAGCGCCGTCGGTTCGATTGCGCCGATATCAGGCATCAGGCGACAGGGCAGAGCGCCGCGCTATTTTTCACCGATTGACGTCGTTGGAAAACAGCTCGACCTTCGAGAACACCGGCAGCTCGCTGCACGGAATCGAAAAACCGAACGTGTCGCTCTGACCCGGCCGAATCGGATCGAAATGCGGCTTCTCGTTCAGGATTTTCTGCACATACGCATCGTCAGACAGGCTTTCGGCATGATGGTTGTAGAGGCTTTCACCGTGAAGGACTTTACCGTTGCGGTCCTCGAACGCGAAGTGCAGGCGGACATAGTCTATCGACCGGTCGCTGACATTGGTGATTTTGCCCCCGACCACCAGGTTTGGCGGCATGCAACACGAACGCTGAATCACGTCGGCAGTGACCACCACCTGGAGTTGGTCGTTGGGCACGACTTGGGTCTTCGGATGATCGTCGGGGAGGAGCATGTCCGCTTTCGCGCGTGCCAGATCGCAGTGCTCGGTCTTGACGGGAGAGGCGGAAAGCATCGTGCTGATCGCACCGAAGGACAGAAAAGTCGCGACTGCGATTAGCTTTTTCATATCAGCGACCTCATCCCTCGATCTTGGTGCGGAGCCCCGCCGGTGTCAATCTACTAGGTGAACGCCGCCGCAGCCGTACAAAGTGTCACCGTACCAGGAGACGCATGGCGACCGCCGAACATTTGCAGTTTATGGCCGATGCTATTGCGCAAGCCCGTCGCGGCGAGGCGGAGGGTGAGGTTCCGGTCGGCGCGATCGCGGTTGCGGATGGGCAAATCGTCGGCGCGGGGCATAACCAGCCAATCAAGCTCGGCGATCCAACGGCGCACGCGGAAATCCTGGCAATCCGCGCGGCCGCATCGACGCTCAAAACGTACCGGCTGACGGCGGTGTCGATATACGTCACGCTCGAGCCATGCGTGATGTGCGTCGGTGCGATGGTAAACGCGCGAGTCGCCCGGGTTATATATGGGGCGCGCGACGACAAGGCGGGCGCGCTCGGCTCATTGTACGATATCGGCAGAGACGGCAGGTTGAACCATCGATTGGAAGTCGTCGGCGGGGTGATGGAACGGGAGTGCGCCGAGATTATGCGCGAGTTCTTTCGCACGCGCCGCGGTGGAGCATAAGAGACAAGGGCAGGGTGATGGGCAACTTCAGATTCTACCGGCGCGGGTCGATCTTCCCGGGTCTATCGGTCAACGTTTCGAAATCGGGTCCGAGTCTGACGGTCGGGATGCGCGGCGCTTGCAATTGCACTGGTCGGCTCGGTCGCCGGGGGTAAGTAGCGTCAAACCGCCGGTCGCACCGCCGAAAGCCGGTCGGGCGCCTGCGGTATCGTTTTCCACAGGTCAGGATCGTGTCCCGTGATGATCATAGCTCCGCCGTGGCGTAGCGCGCGCAGCCGCCGTATCGACTCGAGCATCTGCTCGCGATCGTACATCGCGGTCGGCAGATGGAAGTTATCGAGCGTGCGGCGCAGGTAGCAGGCGTCGCCGGTCATCACGATTTCATCCGCGCCGATTCGGACGCGCAGAGACTGATGACCGGGAGTATGGCCAGGAGTGGGTATGCATACCACCGAGCCGTCACCGAAAATGTCGTGCTCGCCGTCGATCATTTTCACCTGATGCCCGTGGTCGTAGTCGTGCGGATCGTAATAGACGCTTTCGATCAGCTCGGCGTTGTGGCCGGCCTCCCACTCGCGGCGCTGAATCAGCAAGGTTGCGTTGGGCAATTGCGCGTTGCCGCCGCAGTGATCGAAATGGAGATGCGAGTTGATGATGAAATCGATCCTGGAGGGCGCCACGTCGAGCGACTCGAGGCGCGCCGCGATCTCCTCGCCGGGTTTGAATCCCACCGTGTGAAACGACGCGAGTCGTCCCAGGCGGTGATTCGGATCGGTCTGCGTCTCGAGGTGAAGACCGCTGTCGAAGATCGCCCGGCCCTTCGGATGCTCGATCAGATATGCGGGCACGGGCACCGTGAGGCTTCCCTTTTCGCCTGCGAGGAGAAGCGCAGCCGGAAGGGTCAACCATCCGCAGGTGAACGCATAGACGTTGAGCGACATATAATCTAATTTTCGTCTGCTAATGCCCGGCCGCGCACAGTGGATGACGCGGCGAGAAATATATAAAAGAACTCATTGGTGCTCGAATGCAAATGACATCTTCAGAAAAGTGGTGCGGCCGCGATGCCCAGCGATAAGGCCAAGCAGAACAAGGCGCTGACGGCGACCTGTGTCGCCTGCAACAAGCCGGTATCGACAGAAAGCGCAGTCGCGCTCACGGGCGTCGAGGACGGGCGCCACAAGCAGTACGTGGCGTGCAACGCGTGCGCGAACGGCGGATGGCGTCCACCGGGCTTCGTGGGATTGTATGCGTTCCGCCGCGAGTAGCTCGCGACCCGGAAATTCTTTGCTCAGACCTTTCACAGGCGCCGGGCTTCAGCGCGGAGTTCCGAAGTCAGCTTGACTGCGCAGGAGCAAACATCGATGCTCGTCTGTCGCGGAGAGGTTCGGGAGTCTGGTTTAACCGGCCTGACTCGAAATCAGGTGAGCCTAACGGCTCCGGGGGTTCGAATCCCTCCCTCTCCGCCAAACAGTCTTCACATTCAGAGATTCTCCGCTGGGTTCGTCGGAAATCTGCGCATATTGGGCTCAATTTGCATCTCTGGCGGCACCAGAGACAAGCGAGTTCGAGGCACAGCGTGAGAATTTCGGCGTTTTGTCTCTGATGCGAATTTCGCTGGTGCCGCGAGAAAACACCCTCTAAACTCGCCCGGCCGCTTTATTTGCCCAGTTGACTTCAGCGTCGATCACGCCTATTAAGTGCGGCACATTGTACTAACGCCCTGTTAACTGGATATCGCTCGGGGGTTGATTCGAGTTTATGCAGGTGATGTTTGCAACCCTTCAGGGAAAGTTTCGCCACCTAACAGCCCGTGGTGAAAGTCGGTGACGATTCGATGGATCGCCAGAATGGATTGGCTGTACTAAACTGTCGCGCATGGCAATGGGAACCCGACAGAGTGAGCAAGCGTCGTTGTGGGT
>CABDYU010000145.1_pt1 | contig 36868 bp, 30 predicted proteins | sample 3132011 | NCBI WGS metagenome assembly CABDYU01 (sample SAMEA5534338, study PRJEB31848) | metagenome | biome: tundra; feature: field; material: soil | place: USA | collected 2013-05 | depth 0.45 m | reverse complement strand
GGCGGGCGCGGCCCGTGCCAGCGACTTAATACTGCGCTGCCGTCGCCACGGCCAGGGGCTGCGGCCCCTGCACCCGCATTGAGAAGACGCGAAAATCTGCGCAGCGCATCTTTTCGCGACTAGGCGATGGAAGGGCCCGCGGGCGCGCCGTGCTTTCCTTTCTTAATACTGGCCTCCCGTGCCAACGGGTCTTAATACTGGCCAGCCGTGCCAACGGCAAGGGGTGACCCCTGCACCCGGTATTAGAACAGGTTAAGGGGAAGACGGGTCGCTCTTTTTTGTGTCATTCTAGAGCGAAGCGAAGAATCCCGGTTCCTTCCTAGCCTCTCTGTATCGGTAGGTGTCACAAACACACGGCCGCGCCTCCGGCGCGGCTGAGGGACAACTGCGGCGCGATTCGGCGACGATGGCGCGCGAGAAGGCGGCGGCGGTAATGACGATGCCGACCGCCGCGATCCTCGCAACTCGCCGCCAAACCGGCGAGCGAGCCGCGACATAGCGGAGCTCTCAAGGGGGATTTTTCGTCGAAGGCGTCGGCGTAGGGGACTGGGGCGGCATTTTAGCGCCCCCTTCAGAATCCAACCAATGGAGCGGGGGCGGTTCAGATTCCCACGTATATAAGATTGCGGATAAAGATTCCCGTCTTATTGCAATAATTGTCTTCTTCCCGCCCGCGTTCTGCGATTTGCTCTGCGATTCCGACTCAACAAAAAGTTCAGAATCAGTTTCGAGTACTAGGCCGACCGGTCCCACCAGTTTTCCATCCGAAGAGGTTGCTATTGTTGCGCTCTTCCAGGGAATGCTTGAGGAAGCCGAAAGTACCAATTCAACGATAGGCTCATAGCCTCCGCCGACTCCTCTTAAGATATGGGGATATACCCAAAGACTGTACGCGGCCAACGTAATTAACACCGCCATGATGGTAGTTAAAATCTCAACAAACAGGCCGGGTCCAAACTTCCCGTCTCTCAGAAAGTTGCGAAAAGTCGCTCGGTCCCTCCGCGAGGGGACATATACGAGAGCGATAAAGACAATAGCTAAAAGGTATTTGGCTCCGCTAACAAGACCAAGTTTCCAACCTGTTATAAACAGCGAGAAGACGAAGAAACCCAGAATTGCGCCGGCAAGATAGCCCCAACGACCGACTCTCTCCCAAGTAATTTTGCGCCAAACTTTGCCGCCTCTTAGTTCCTCCAACTCTGCGCGGGTTAGGTAGTAAAGTGAGAGCAAGGAACCCACGAGAAGAGTGTAGAGCCCGCCAACTAGCAGGTACCCTGGTCTCGCAAGGTCTAGCTGGACAAGGCCCTTGGTACGGAGGTTTAAATTCACGATCAAGAGGCCTATCGCGTACATGAGACCAAGGCCGACAAAGATGAATCGAGTCAGCCCGCTGATCGTGGGGGAAAACCTTTTAGCCGAGTTATCCTCTTCAGGCACGGTTTAGAACCACGAATCTGAGGCAAAGGTGCCGTCCAGATCCCTCTCGGCGCTTGCGGCGCGTTCGAGCATGTTGCTGGTAGCGCAATCTGCCGCGATTCTGTTCCGGCGACGAAGCAGCCACATATCCGAGGGATTGTACGCCCGAAGTGGACGTGCGGAAACCCTGAGCAATTCGGGTATTCCACATGCGTGAAGCGTGGTGGGCGGGGCGAAAGGTCTCCGCCACGCTGGGACTTGAGCAGGATTACTCCCGTTTCGCCGCGACCAAAGGAGCTATCGTTCCCCGGCTTCCAGCGCCATCAGTGAGCCGACCAAGCGAGGATCGCTAAGACGGCGGCGGTAGCCGACTTGGCCTGCACTTGGCCTGTTCTATCGGCGCGCATCGGTTTTCATGGGTAACTATGCCCGAGAGACCGCTAAATAATCTCCCGCATTCGCGCGGAATGTGACCCATAGTTACCGATGGTGACGCGGTAGGACAGGACTCAAAATCCTCCGTGGGGCAACCACGTGCGGGTTTCACATTCAATTAAGTCCTCCCTTTTGTTCCGCTGGCTAGGCGCAATGTGCGGCGCATCGGACATTCGCACCGCAGATGTCCCTCACCCTCACCCGACGAACGAGCGAGGGAATTAAGAGAGAGGCGGGGGAAAAGGATCCGGGATTCTTCGCTTCGCTCTAGAATGACACGGAAAAACAGGACCCTTTCTGTCATGCGACGCCTGCATCCTCGCCCGAGCCGAAGGCACGGCCTCGCCCTGTCAGGGCGGTGCCACGGGCACGCGGCAAAGGAAAAAGATCCGGGATTCTCCGCTCTAGAATGACACGGAAAAGCGCAGGCGGCCGCGACAGCACCCTCACCTACCGGCCGCCAGGCGGCCGGCCTCCTCTCCCGTGAAACCTGCACCCTCACCCGCGCCGGGGGCGCGGCCTCTCCCGCAACGAAGCGGGCGAGGCGGGTAGCAAGTCGCGCGGAACGCAACATCCTAACCGGGGCGCGGTAAGATCCGGGTTCCTTCCCCTTCGGCAGCACTCAGGGCTTCGGCTAGTGGAAGCGGAGTTATCCAGAAGCGCTCAGGATGACACAAAAAAAGTTCTAACAGGGCGAAGCCCGGCCGTGGCGCCGGGCAGGGCTGAGCCCTGGCCGCAGGGGCCGCAGGCCGTGGCGACGGCAGCGCAGTATTAAGCCGTTGGCAGGGGCCGCGCGCGACAACGGAGCGCGGCCTTAACGGTGGGTGCAGGGGTCACCCCTGCCGGTGGGTTTCGCATCTGCGGATTCAATCGGGGCGCGGCGGCCGGCGTCGAGCAGTCTCGGCGCGATGAATCCGCTATAATTTACGGTAACCGGGGCGGTGTCGCGGCCGTATGCATTAGAGTGCGGCATCTGCTTAAATATCAAAACTCATAATCACGAGTCCCAAGCGACACTAAATAAATGTCAATGATTAAAAGACATCGATGGTCGATCACGTTGGCGGTTTCCCTGGTTGCCTGTTTCCTTGTCCTCCAGGAGGTCGCCGTGCGCCGAGCCCAGGCCCTCTCGAACGACACCTACCAGGAGCTCGACACGTTCGCGAGCGTGCTCGCAATCGTGCAGAAAAACTACGTCGAACCGGTATCGACCAAACGGCTGATCGACGGCGCAATCAGCGGGATGCTGGCGTCGCTCGACCCGCATAGCGCATACCTGACGCCCGACCTGTACCGCGACCTCGAAGTCGAGACGCGCGGCAGCTTCGGCGGACTCGGAATCGAAATAACCATCAAGAATGGCGCGCTGACTATAGTTGCGCCGATCGAGGACACGCCGGCGTATCGCGCCGGACTCAAGGCCGGCGACCAGATCATCAAGATCGACGACGACTTCACCAAGGACATGTCGCTGACCGAGGCGGTCAAGCGGATGCGCGGGCCCAAGGGCAGCAAGATCAAGATGACGCTTCATCGCAACAACGTGCCCGAGCTGTTTACGGTGACGCTCGCGCGCGACGTCATCAAGATTCAGTCGGTCAAGTCCAAGACGCTTGACGGCGGCTACGGCTACCTCCGCGTCACCACCTTCCAGGAGAACACGGGCGAGGGGGTCGAGAAGGCGATTGACGAGTTCGAAGCGAAGGACCACGGCAAGCTCAAGGGAGTTGTGTTCGACCTGCGCGACAATCCAGGCGGATTGCTGAACCAGGCGGTAAAGGTTTCGGACGATTTTCTCGACGGCGGGCTGATCGTTTACACGCAGGGGCGCGAGGAAAATCAGCAGCAGAAATACTTCTCGCACAAGAAGAAGGGTTTCGCCGACTATCCGATGGTGGTGCTGGTCAACGGCGGCAGCGCCAGCGCCAGCGAAATCGTCGCCGGCGCCTTGCAGGATCAGAAGCGCGCCGTGATTCTCGGCACCCAGACTTTCGGCAAAGGCTCGGTGCAAACGATTCTGCCGCTCGACGATCATTCGGCGCTGCGCCTGACCACGGCGCGCTACTACACTCCCACCGGCCGCTCGATCCAGGCGGTGGGAATCACGCCCGACGTCGATGTCGAGCCGCCCAAGGAAACGATCGCATCGCTAACGCAGCATGGCGCCGAGTTCGACGAAAACCCGGAAATCCACGAGTCTGATTTGCCCCATCATTTCCAGAACGGGCAGAAGAAGAATGACAAGAATCCGGCGACCAACGAAAGCGCGGCGCCTGCGCCCGGGACCGGAAAGGGCGGCAAGGGGCCCGGCGCCAAGGACGCCAAGGCCAAAGAGCAAAAGGACGTGCAGCTCGATCGCGCGATCAGCATCCTCAAGCACTGGGACACGTTCAAGCTCCAGCTCGCCAAGGGCGAGTCGCAGCCGGCGGTATCCACGGCCGCGGGCGACAGCGCCAAGTCCAAGGGCGACTAGACGACGAGAGCTTTGCGCAACCGGTCCGGGCTTCTGTTTCGTCGCCCTGTCACTGCGCTGCCGTCGCAACGGCTTTTTCAGGGACTTTCCACTACCGTTGCCCCATTTCGCCTGCGCGCCCGTTGGCACGGGGGGGCCAGTGTTAAGACGCGCTCCGTTGTCGCGCGGCCGAACGTACAGACAAGGTTGAGATGAGCACAAGCGTGCAAAGAGCCTGCGCTGCCGTCGCAACGGCCGCCGTATAGGTGCCTGACGATTAGTTCTGATAGGCTAACCGACCATGGACGGGCAGCTCGATCTTTCGATGCGCGGCCGCCGCTCGGGCCCGATCAGCGTATCGGACCTGGTGCGGATGGTACGCGACGCACTCGACGCCAACCTCGGCGAGCACTGGGTGGTCGGCGAGATCTCGAATGCGCGGCTGGCGCCGTCGAATCATTTTTACTTCACGCTCAAAGACTCCCGCAGCGCGATCAACGTCGTGATGTTCAAGTCGGCGTTCAACCGGATGCGGTTCAAAGCGGTCGACGGGATGGAAGTGATTGTTCGCGGACGGGTGCAAATCTTCGAACAGCGCGGCGCGTTGCAGCTTTACGCCGAGGAAATGGAGCCGCGCGGCGTCGGCGCGTTGCAGGTCGCGTTCGAGCAGTTGAAGCGGCGGCTCGAGGCCGAAGGACTGTTCGATCGGGCGCGCAAACGCGCGATGCCGTACCTGCCACGCCGGATCGGAATCGTGACGGCGCGCGGCGGGGCGGGACTGCGCGACATGTTGCGCATCTTGTTCGATCGATTCCCGAACCTGCACATGATTTTCAGGCCCGCGAAGGTGCAGGGCGACGGCTCGGCTCAGGAGATCGCGGATGCGATCGCCGATCTCAATCGCGATGGCCGCGCCGAGGTGCTGATCGTTGGACGCGGCGGCGGCTCGCTCGAAGATTTGTGGGCGTTCAACGAAGAGATCGTCGCGCGGGCGATTTTCCGGTCGGCGATCCCGGTAATTTCCGCGGTCGGCCACGAAGTGGACTATACGATCGCCGATTTCGTCGCCGACGTGCGCGCGCCTACTCCCACCGCGGCCGCGCAGATGGTGGTGCCCAGCCTGGTCGAGTTGACCGAACGGGTCGCATCGCTAGGCGCGTCGCTGGCGAGCGTGATGCAACGGGAACTGTCGGGCCGTCGCGAATCGATCGACGATCTGGCGGCGCGGATACGTCATCCCGGCGTCGCTATCGCCGGGGCGCGCGAACGCGTTGCCGAGATCGAGGGCGAACTCGCCGATGCGGTGTCCTCGCGAATCGCGGAGCGGCGGCGCAGTGTCCGCGAATTGCGGCTGCGTCTTCGCAGTCCCGATGCGATGGTGCGCGAGATGCGGCTTGCGACCTCCCGGCTCGGCAACAGTCTTGTTCATGGCACGCGGTCGGCGCTCGAAGGGATGCGGCGCCGGCTCGGCGCGCTGGCGGGCCGGCTCGACGCTTTGTCGCCGCTGAAAGTTCTCGATCGCGGCTACGCCGTGGTGATCAATAAGACCGATTCACGCGCGGTGCTCGACGCGGCGACGGTGAAGCTGGGCGACGAGCTCGATATCAGGCTGGCCAGGGGGCGGCTCGGCGCGCGGGCAATCGGCCGGACAATTTAGAAAGAATTTAGTTGCTGGACGATGGTCACGAAGACGAAAAAATTCGAGGACGAGCTCAAGGATCTTGAAACGATCGTCAATCAGATCGATTCGGGCGAGCTTACGCTCGAAGAATCAATCGGAGCCTTCGAACGCGGCGTCATGCTGGTGAAGGCGCTCAATGGGAAACTCGACGAAGTCGAGCGCAAGGTCGAACTGCTAACGCGGAGCGCCGGCGGCGAACTGCGCACGGCGCCCTTTGAAGCATCGCCTGATGACAAGCACCACGCCGGCGCAAAGGACGACGACGAAACACCCTTCTAGCAATGGTCCCAAAGTCAAGCCCAAGCCGCGGCGCTCTGTGGCGCCGTTGGTCCGCTTCAGACTCGACGCCGAAATGGCGCGCCGTGGTCTGGCCGACAGCCGCGAAATCGCCCAGCGCCTGATAATGGCCGGGCGCGTGCGCGTCAACTCGCGGCCGGCCTACAAAGCCGACCTCAAGGTCGATTCTGAAACTCCCATCGCGCTGATGGCGGGTGCTCCGCAGTTCGCCTCGCGCGGAGCGTACAAGCTTATCGCCGCGCTCGAGCATTTCGGCATCTCGGTCGAAGGCAAGCTCACGATGGACGTGGGCGCATCGACCGGCGGCTTTACCGACGTGCTGCTGCGCCGCGGCGCCAAGGCCGTGATCGCGATGGACGTCGGCTACGGGCAGTTGGTGCTGAAGCTGCGCGAGGATCCACGCGTCACCGTGCTCGATCGCATGAATATCCGGCTCGCCTCGCCGGACGACTTGCCCCACGCGCCCGAGCTGGTGACGATAGACACCAGTTTTATCTCACTGCGGCTGGTGATTCCGTCGGTGCTTGCGCTGGTCGCGCCGCGCGCTGAGATAGTCGCGCTGATCAAGCCGCAGTTCGAAGTCGGCAAGGGCAAGGTCGGCAAGGGCGGCATCGTCAGGGACGAAAAACTCCGGCGCGAAGCGGTGGCGGGGATCGTCGAGTTCGCGGAGAGTATCGGCCTCAACGTGGTCGGCACAATCGAATCGCCGATTGAAGGCGCGGCCGGAAATCGCGAATATCTCGCGCTGATGAAATTCCCGGGCGAATCCGGAAAATGACGCGCGCATGGGCGGCCGGGTTGGATATGGGTGGCACCAATATCCGGTGCGCGGCGGTGTCTGCCAGCGGCGACGTGTTGCTGATGGAGCATGGGCCGTCGCATGCGTCGCGCCAGGCCGCAGCCGTCGCTGAAAATATCGCCGCGCAGCTCACTCATCTACTGGACACCGCGCGCCGGCGTGGGCTTGGATCGCCGCGAGCGATCGGAGTCGCGGTGCCGGGACCGCTAAACGTGTACTCGGGAACCGTGATGCAGGCGCCGCACGTCGGCGCATGGCGCGGATACCCGCTGCGTCGCAAGCTCGAAGCGCTGATAGGCAGGATGGTGGTCGTCGAGAACGACGCCAACGCGTGGGCGCTCGGCGAATGCTGGCGCGGCGCGGCGCGCGGGCGGCGCGACGTCGTGCTGCTGACGCTGGGCACCGGGGTCGGCGGCGGACTGATCGTCGGCGGCAAACTGGTTCACGGGCGAAGCGGGATGGCGGGCGAATTGGGGCATGTCACGGTCGATCCGGACGGTCCGCGATGCGACTGCGGCTCGAACGGATGCCTGGAGTCATACGCATCGGCGTCGGGGCTGCGCGGTCTGGTCGAACAGCGGCTGGGATTATCCCCCGGAGCGCCTTTGCCCCCGCAAATCGTAGATTCTGAAAAAAACTTCTCGGTGCGCGGACTGTCGGCGCAGGCTCGCCGCGGCGACAAACTCGCGCTCGAGGCGTTCGCCACAGCGGGCTATTACCTCGGAATCGCGATTGCGTCTTTTCTCAATATCTTCAATCCCGAGCTGGTCGTGATTGGGGGTGGCGTCGCCGGCGCGATCCCATACATGCGCAAAACCATGATGACGCAGGTGCGCGAGCGGGCCTTCACGGCGATCGCATCGCAGGCGAAGATCGTACGTGCGGCGCTGGGTCCGCGAGGCGGTGTTGTGGGGGCTGCCTACGCGGCGCTGCATCCACCGACGCGCTCGTAGCATGTTTGCCACATCCTAGACCCTCGGAGGAATCTGATAGATACTGGAAGGGGTTGGCAGGCAAAGGGTCCATCATGAGCACGGGACGGTTTTGGTCAACTTTATCGAGACTGGTCCTCGCGGCGACGCTTATCGTTGTCGGCTGCGGATTTGCGTTCGCTCAATCCGATTTCAACGAGAGTACGATTCCGCCATCCGCGCCGCCCTCGCGAGTCGTGCGTCCGCCAAGCGAGGCCGAACCGTCTGAGGCTCGCGACACGGAACAGCCCGCGGAGCAGCCGGCGCCAAGACCGGCCGTCAAGCCGGATCATCCCGCGAACATCATCCCGTACACGGTTCGCCCCGGCGATTCGATCGGCACAATTGCGCAGATGTTCGGGATCACCGGCGACGAGCTCGCCCACGCCAACCGGATTCATCTTGACGACGAACTGCAGGTGGACGAGGTGTTGAAGGTTCCGCATCCCTTCACCACCGAGGTCAATACGCTCAAGTCACAGGTCGAGGCGCTGAGCGCGCAGCAGCAAAGGGCGGAGCAGAAGTCCGATTCGGCGGAGGAGCAGGTCAAATCGCTCCAGACGCAAGTCCAGGAACTGAACGGCGACAATCAGGACTTGCAGCTCGGCATCAAGCTGCTGCCGTGGTGGCGTGCAACCGCCATCAGCGTGGGATTCTTTGCGCTGTTCATGCTCGGCGCGATGTTGCTGACGCTGTTCGAATGGTGGCGGATGCGGCGCAGGTTCGTGGCGCTGGCCGCGATGACCGACGCGCTCAGCCGGCTCGACTATAAGTACAAAGCGATGTTCGCGAAGGCGGAGCTGCGCTTGCAGCAGCTCTACGGCCGGCGCCGCGGCGCAATTACCGAAGGGCAGCCGCGGCCCAAGATGCCCGAGGAAATCGAAATCGAGCGGCTCAACGACGAACTCAAGCAGATTCTTGAGGTGCACCTGCAGCGGCTGGGGGCGAGATTGCCCGGGGCGCGGCGCCGCAAGGGATGGCGCGAGATATTCGGCGGCGACGACGTCGGTTCGACGGTTGAAGTACGTTCGTATCGCCGCTAGGCTTGTATTTCGTCGATTGTGAAGCCCGGGCTTGACGGCTATTTTTTTAGAATATCGAGGGAAAATTTCATCATGAAAAAACTCGCGCTGATGGCTTTGCTCGCAACCGTGATGGTTGCGCCGGTGGCGTTCGCGGCTGATGGCAACGAGAAATCGGTCACCGGCAATCTCGAAGACGCCCACTGCTACGGCACGATGGGCGCCAAGGGCGCGGGCCACAAGGCGTGCGCGATAAAATGCGTATCCAAGGGAATTCCGGTAACGCTCATAGAAAGCGGAACCGAGAAATCCTACATCCTGTTGCCGAACAAGGATGCGTCGCCGCTTCCCGACAGCATCATTCAGCGGATGGAAGATCAGGTGACGGTGACGGGCAAGGAATACATCAAGAACGGCGTGGACTACCTGGTCGTCGAATCCGTGAAGTAGCCGCGGGCAAACATCGCCGTGATAGAGCGCATTCTGCCGGGCGCATCGCACCTGCAGAATATCCATCCCATCCTGGTGCATTTTCCGATCGCGTTTCTCTACGGCGCGGTGCTCCTTTATTTCCTCGCGTCGATTCGCGCGAGCGAAGCGCTTAAGTGGACCGCGCTCTGGATGCTGGTGCTGGGCGCGCTTGGCGCGGCGGCGGCGGTTGCCAGCGGTCTCTATGCAGCGACCGGCCTGATGGTTTCGGTGTCGGTCCGCCACGAACTGCTGCGGCATCATAAGTATCTGATGGTTGCGGCGTCGGCGATGACGGGCATGCTGACACTGTGGGCGCTCGCGACACGGCCGATGCCGACGCGGGGACGGTACGTGTTTCTCGCCGGCCTGATCGCAGTCATGGGGTTGATAGCGGCGGGCGCGGACGCCGGCGGCGAGATGGTTTACACCTACAACGCCGGCGGCTCGGCCTGCCCTCAACCGATCGATTTCAGGAAGTAGAAGCGCCGGGAGGTCCCTTGCGGCGCCGTTATCCTCGTAGCTCGCAAGCCACTAACCATTCGCGACCGCCGTGATCGTGACGAGGCCGGTTATGAGTGCGGACGAGAAGATCGAAAGTCGCCCATGTATGGAATGATCGCCGTCCGGACGGCGGCGGGCGTTAGTTAGCTCCCAATACAACGTCGGAGTCGAACTTTAATTTGCACTTATCTCCATCGCTGACCGGTTGATAGTCGATAACAGCAGTCGGCTTGAGATTGAGCGAAAATGCCTTCTCCAGTCCAGGCGGAATAATTTGAGTTTGATTTTGTCCTGGCGCCGACGACCACGATATTTGAACCGGACTGCTTCCAGTGTTCTCCACGCGCAGTGGATTGAGCGTCACGGCTTGGGTCGTTTGATTGCAGTACAATTGGCCGCCAACCTGCGCATCGACATCATCCACCAAACGGTCCAGCGAAGTGATCTTCGCCTTGCCGCTGCCTCCAGTCTTCGTATGGCGGACGCGGATGACTCCCCCTGAGTTCAGCTCGATCGACAAGTGCGTTGTTCGCCCTGGTGCAATACTAACAACCTGAGGTTTGCCAGAAACCGCCGATGGCCAGGAAATTTCGACAGGGCCATCCGCTTGGTTTTCGATTCGCAGCAATGGGAACGTGATGCTACCGGTTTCTGCGTTGAAGTACACGCTGCCGCCTGGGAACGGCACATCGCGATTCAATTTCATGTTCGTAGTCATCGCCATGTTCGTAGTCATCGGGCTAACCTCCCGTTTCGCGGCAATATGTAGTGATTCTCTTGTCCTCCGTCAAGCAACCGATGACGTCTCTTGCGATTTCGGGATGCACAGCCCGTACCCGGGCCGATCGATGTTCAACCAGAAGCTTGCAAAAACAAGGGGGCAGTCCCGCCGGTGAGCGCCGAGATGCTGATGTTGGGCGCGCTAGGCGCGGGGCGGGCGATAAACGCCGATGAGAGAATCGCCCGCACATAAAGCAAATCGCATGGCGACGCCGATTCTTTTCCTCATTCAGGTGCAGCGACCTTAGCCGCTGCACCCTGCCCGCTCAGGAGCCGGTCCCCGAGAGGCTGACGTTATGCGGGCTGGCCCCATCGCCAACCGCGCTCACCCCAAGCGTCGCACTCTCCGCTCCAACGATGCTCGGCGTGAACTTCAGCAGGTAGGTGCAATGCGCGCCGCTGCCCGCCAGTATCGCCCGCCCGCATCTACGGGCCGCAGCGGTCTTCAAAACCGGCTGGCGGCTAATACTGTCGCCGGAGGGTTCGACTCTCTTGCCGCTGCGCGAAGATTGATTGAGTCTCTCATCGAAGTGAGGTTCCGTTTGCCTCAGGTCAAATTATAGTTCATTCTCTTGTTGAACTATGTAGTTCGCTGGATGAACTTAGGAGATTGGCCATGAGCGACGACTGGCAAAAGACCGCGTGTATCCTGTGCGGTGTGAACTGCGGAATCGAGGTGAAGCTCGACGGGCGCCATATCGCTCGCGTGCGTGGAAATCGCGAGCACGTCGCGTCGCGCGGCTACGCTTGCGAGAAGGCGCAGCGCCTTGACTATTACCAGAACGGCAAGGATCGGCTGACTTCGCCTCTTCGGCGCCGCCCCGACGGCAGCTTCGAGGAAGTAAGCTGGGAGACCGCCATCCGCGAGGTCGCCGAGCGTTTCGTTCACGTCCGCGACACTTATGGCGGCGCGAGCATTTTCTATTACGGAGGCGGCGGCCAGGGGAATCATCTGTGCGGCAGCTACGGTGCATCGACCCGGCGCGCCCTTGGCTCGGTCTTCAGCTCCAACGCCTTGGCCCAGGAAAAGACCGGCGAGTTTTGGGTGGATCATATGCTCTTTGGGACGGGCCTCAGCGGAAGCTACCAGCACGCGGAGGTCGCGGTATTCGTCGGCAAGAACCCGTGGCAGTCCCATGGCTTTCAGCGCGCGCGTCCGATCCTCCGCGAGATTGCGGCCGACCCGAACCGTGCGCTGATAGTGATCGATCCGCGTCGCACCGAAACAGCGGAAATGGCGGATTACCATTTGCGGGTACGTCCCGGCACCGACGCTTTCTGTCTGAGCGCAATTCTCGGGGTCCTCGTACAAGAGGATTTGATCAATCACGACTTCATTCGCGCCCGCAGTCAAAATAGCGACGAACTGTTCGCGGCGCTGAACGACGTTCCGGTCGCGGATTATTGTGGGCGCGCAGGCGTCACCGAGGCTTCGGTTCGCGATGTGGCGCGTCGAATCGCCCGTGCCTCGAGCGTTTCGATCTACGAAGACCTCGGCATCGAGCAGTCGCTCCATAGCACGCTGAACTCCTATCTGGAGAAACTTCTCTTCGCCGTGACCGGGAATATCGGGAAGCCCGGCGCGATGAATGCGGGGACAAGTTTGACGGGGATGTTCGGCGGCGCCCTTTCGTCCGAGACGAGTCCGGTCGGCGGGCATCGCATCATCGGCGGGATGATCCCCGCCAACGTCATCCCCGATGAAATCCTGACCGACCATCCCAAGCGTTTCCGCGCGATGCTCATTGAGAGCGAAAATCCCGCGCACTCGGTGGCCGACAGCACGCGGATGCGCGAAGCGTTGCGGGCGCTGGAATTCGTCGTCGTCATCGATGTTGCGATGACCGAGAGCGCGCGTGAGGCGCATTATGTCTTGCCGGCGTCGTCGCAGTACGAAAAATGGGAAGCGACCTTCTTCGGCGGGGCTTTTGACACTGAGACGCAATACGCGAACACCTTCACGCTCCGCGCCCCAATTCTCGATCCGATCCCCGGAACGCTCCCCGAGGGGGAAATTCATCGCCGGCTGGTTCGCGCCATCGGCGCGATGACCGATGACGACGTCGCTCCTCTGCACGCGGCCGCGGCCAAAGGAAGGGCCGCCTATGCCAACGAGCTGATGCGAGTCGTTTCAGAGCGGCCTCATTTGGCGGAGGTTATGACCGTGCTTCTGTGTGAGACTCTAGGCCCGACGCTCGGCGCGGGAAACGAAAACGCCGCATCGGTCTGGGGTGTCGCGCACAATTTCGCGCGCAGGTACCCGGAGTCGCTCCGCCGCACGGGCTTCAGCGGCGAAGGCAGCGAGCTCGGCGACGCGTTGTTCGACGCGATATTGAAGAATCGCTCGGGAGTCGTCATCAGCATCGATCCGTATGCGGAAACCTGGCGCAGAATTCATGAACGGACGATCAATCTTACGATCCCCGAGTTGATACCCGAACTTAAGTCACTTCGCGAGGAGCATCCGTCTTGCGACCCGGAGTTCCCGTTCGTGCTCTCCGCAGGCCAGCGGCGCTCCTCTACCGCGAACACCATCATCCGAGATCCGCAATGGCGCCCAAAGGATCCCGCGGGCGCGCTCTATATGAACCCGGTAGACGCCTCCGCACTTGGAGTCCAAAGCGGCGGCCGCGTACGCATCATAACGAAGCGTGCGAGCGCCGAGAGTGTAGTCGTGCTCACCGATACAATGCTGCCCGGTCACGTCGCGCTGCCGAACGGGACCGGCCTGTGGTACCCCGACCGCGAAGGTCAGGAATTTCAGTATGGGGTTGCGCCCAATGAGCTTACGGTGACCGAGGATCGCGACTGGTTCGCGGGCACGCCGTTCCACAAGCACGTGCCGGCGCGGATCGAGGCGATAGCCTAATGCGACGAACCCGCTTCGACCGGTGGCCGTGCCCAATCGCACGCACCACCGACCTGGTTGGCGATTGGTGGACGCCGCTGGTGATGCGCGAGGCATTCTCGGGCCGGCGCCGCTTCGAGGACTTTCAGCGCGCGCTCAAAGTTCCGCGCGCGGTGCTCGCCCGGCGGCTCGATCGATTGGTCGATGAAGGCCTTCTGAAAAAAGTGCCGTACCAAGAGCATCCGCCGCGTTACGAATACCGGCTGACGGACAAGGGGCGCGCGTTCTGGGACGTGCTGGCCGCGATGTGGCGATGGGGCAGCGATTGGCTATGGGGCGAAAACGGTCCGCCGGTGATTCTCATCGACAATGAAACCGGCCGCGAAGTCCGCCCGCTGGTAGTTGACCAGAACACCGGCAATCGCCTGACCGGCCGCCGCCTGCGCATGGGCCGCAAGCAGGATGTTGGGGTGCTTTCGTGATATTCGGTAATGCGAGGCATCGAAGGTGGACCTTCCTCCCGACGACCGTTCGCAACCATTTCAAAGACTCACGCGATGGTTCACGCCGAACCGCTCCATGGCGCTGCGCCAATATCGCTCGCGCGCACGCATCTACGATCTCGAGCTCGCATTGTTCGAGCCCGTGCGCCGACGCGCTATCGACCTGCTGCATCTCAAAAACGGCGACCGGGTTTTGGATGTCGGCTGCGGCACCGGGCTGAGTTTCTCGGCGCTGGAAGGTCTGGTCGGCCGCAAAGGCTCGATCGTCGGAATCGAGCAGAGCCCTGAGATGCTCGAGCGGGCGCGCGCGCGAGCGGCTGAGAACAGGTGGAAGAACGTCGCGCTAATCTCGGCCTCGGTCGAGGAAGCCGCAATACCGATCGCGGCGGACGCGGCGTTGTTTCATTTCACGCACGACATAATGCGCACGCCCAGCGCGCTCGCCAACGTCGTCAGCCATCTCAAACCGGGCGCGCGGATCGTTGCGTCCGGACTCAAGTGGGCGCCCATTTGGGCGATGCCGCTGAATGTCCTGGTGTGGAACGCCGCGATGCGATCGACGAGCACGATCGAGGGCCTCACGCGTCCGTGGAGCCATCTCGAGCCGCTGGTGTCAGGGCTCGAGTTGGAGCAGATGCTCGGCGGCACCGTCTATGTCGCCAGCGGCGTCGTGAAGTAGGGCGGAATTTTCTGATACTATGGCTATATGGCGTCGCGAGGGATTGAACCAGTGATTCCCGAGCACCCGGCTCGCGACGCCGCGATGTCATGAGACATGCACTTGCTCTCGCGGCGCTTTTTGTTGCGACCGCCGCGTTCGGATGCGGCACTCAGCAACCGAATCAATCGCAACCGCAACCGGCAAGCGCGTCTCGATCGGATTCGCAACTTGTAATCGCGCCCAAGGTCATCGACGAGCCTGCGCATCCGTTGCCATTCAAGGGCCGGTTGGTTGCCGGCGACCCGACTGAACTTCCACCCGCGGTGGCGATGTCCCTGTCGATCACTTCATCCGTGACATTCACCTATCGCGAGGAATTGACGCATGACGACTATCACGTCCCGCTGATTGTTTCCGCGCTGGATCCCGCCAACCTGGTCGGTGCTCCGCTCGGCGATATTGGGGTGACGGCGTTTGCGTCTTTGTCGATCAGCGACGGCGACCGGATTCTCGGCGACTACACCGCCAAGGAGCACGTCTCGAAATCGTACAACATGTACTCGCAGCCCACCCACAAGGAGGTGGACGACGCTGCTCGCGCCGCGGTCCGCAATAGGATCGATCAAAAGCTCTATAGCGATGAGGCCAGGCTGGCGGATGCCGTCGCCAGCGCGGGCAAATCTCCAAATCCTTCCGTTGGCCAATGAATCGCCGGCTTCTGGTATTTTTGCTCGGCGTCGTCGGCGTTTTCGCAATCGGATGCGCGGTCCAGGGACAACCGTTTGAAAAACTCCCGTCACCTCCAGGCAATGCGGTGATTTACGTATACCGGCCTTACAGCTACGGGTCGTCGGCGCTTCGCCCTGCGGTTACATGCGGTGAGGACACGGCGCGGATCGGTCCGGGCGGCTATCATGCTTTCATCGTTCCCGCCGGAGGCAAGGTCGTTTGCAGCATCCAGACCGACATCGCTGACGAAGTCGAGTTCCAAACCGAGCGGCGGTCCTACTACATCAGAGAGGAACTTGGATGGGGCCTCCTGACTGCCACGCCGCATCTCAATCCTGTCGACACTGATGCGGCGCAGACCGAGATCCAGAGCTGCGTGCTGGAACCTCAGATCGGGACCGCGAAATAATGTCGATCGAGGATGACGTCACGGCGGTCCGCGCGAGTCATCGTTTCGATGAAGCCCGTCTCGAACGCTATCTGAGCGGGCGGATGCCGAATTTTCGCGGTCCGCTTGCGGTTCGACAGTTCGTCGGCGGGCAATCGAATCCCACTTACCTGCTTGAGACCCCGCACGCGCGTTTCGTCATGCGCAAGAAACCGCCGGGTACGCTGCTCCAGTCTGCCCATCAGGTCGAGCGCGAATTTCGAATCATCAAGGCGCTGGCGGCAACCGATGTGCCGGTCCCGGGCGTGCACCTCCTGTGCGAGGACGCCGCCGTCATCGGCACCGCATTCTTTGTGATGGATTTTGTCGCGGGGCGCGTCATGCGCGATCCGATGATGCCCGACTCGAGCGCGCACGAGCGCGCGGCGTGCTACGACTCGATGAACGACGTGCTCGCTCGGTTGCACAAGGTTGACTTTCGCGCGGTGGGACTTGGCGACTACGGCCGGCCGGATGCATACGTCGCACGTCAGGTTGCGCGCTGGTCCAAGCAGTACGAAGCCTCGAAAATCGACGAGATTCCGCAGATGGATCTCCTGATCGAATGGCTTGGGCGGCATATCCCCGCGGCTGACGAGACGACGATCGCGCACGGCGACTATCGCATCGAGAACATCGTCTTCCATCCAGTCGAGCCGCGCGTGGCCGCGGTGCTGGACTGGGAGCTCTCGACGCTCGGGCATCCGCTGGGCGACCTGGCGTGGGTCTGCCGTCCTTACCATTGCCCGCCCGGCATCGACGGCGTGCTGAGTTTTCAAGGCATGGATCTGATGGCGGCTGGAATTCCGAGCGAGGAGGAATTTGTCGCCGCATACTGCCGGCGCGTCGGTCGGACCAGCGTCCCCGATCTGATGTTCTTTGTGGCGTTCTCGTTTTTTCGCGCCGCCGCCATCGCACAGGGAATTGCGATGCGCGCGAAACTTGGCAACGCAAGCGGTGCCGATGCGGCCGAGCGCGGCTCGAGGGCGCGACTGATGGCCGAGATTGGATGGGACGTCGCACAAACCTGCGACATCACAACGAACTTCCGTCCCCGTCATTACTAAGTAGCTAATGAAGTGGCTATCAGGTCTGAATAGCCACACGGATCAGGCGCGCGAGTCGGCCGGTGCGGCGGGGGAGCGGCCGAGGATTCGGCGCCACAGTTTCGACCATCCAGCGCTGAGCCGATCCATATACAAATAGATCACCGGCGTCGTATAGAGCGTCAGGACCTGGCTCACGAGCAGTCCGCCGACGATCGCGATGCCAAGCGGGCGGCGCATCTCGGAGCCGGTGCCGACGCCCAGCGCGAGCGGCAACCCGCCGAGCATCGCGGCCATCGTGGTCATCATGATCGGGCGAAAGCGCAGCACGCACGCCTGGTAGATCGCGTCGTGCGGCGACTTGCCCTCGCCGCGTTGAGCCTCGAGCGCGAAGTCGATCATCATGATTGCGTTTTTCTTGACGATGCCTATCAGCAGGATGATTCCGATAAGCGCGATCACGCTCAGGTCGACGTGGAATAGGAGCAGCGCGAGAATCGCGCCGACGCCGGCCGAGGGCAGCGTCGAGAGAATCGTGATGGGGTGGATGTAACTTTCGTAGAGAATGCCGAGCACGATGTACACGGCGAAGAGCGCGAAGAAGATGAGGAAGCCTTCGTTCTTGAGCGAATCCTGGAACGCCTGTGCGGTCCCCTGGAATGTTCCGCGAATGCCGGCGGGCAGGTGAATCTGCGCCTCGGCTTGCGTGACCGCGTCAACCGCATCGCCCAGAGCGACGCCCGGCGCGAGATTGAACGATATCGTCACGGAAGGAAATTGACCCTGGTGGTTAACGGCGAGCGCGGTCGTATCCTTCGCGAAGCGGGTGAAGGTGCTGAGCTTGACCAGCTGCCCGGTGTTGGAGCGCACGTGGATCTGGTCAAGCGACTCGGGGTTCTGCCAGAACTGCGGCGCGACCTCCATCACGACATGGTACTGATTCAGCGGCGTGTACATCGTGGACACTTGCCGCTGCCCAAACGCGTCGTAGAGCGTATCGTCGATCGCCTGTTGCGAGAGCCCCAGGCGCGAAGCAGTGTCACGATCGACGACGACGTTGGATTCAAGGCCGCTATTCTGCTGATCGCTGCTGACGTCGGCGAGAATTTTAACGGTGCGCATTTTCTTGAGCACCTTCGGCGCCCATTGGTTGAGATCGTTGAGGTCGTCGCTCTGCAGCGTGAATTGGTACTGCGCGTTGCTGCCTCTGCCGCCGATGCGCAAATCCTGAACCGCCTGCAGATAGAGATTGACGCCGGGGACGTGGGAGACCTCCTTGCGGATGCGCCCGATAACCAGATCGGCGCTGATCTTCCGCTCGCTCAAGGGCTTGAGGCCGATGTACATATTCGCAGTATTGGTTGCGCCATTGCCGCCGGTGAATGCGATCACGTTGTCCACGGCCGGGTCTTTATCGATGGTTGCGACCAGTTCGGTAAGCCGATCGTGCATCGCCTGGAATGAAGTGTCCTGATCGGCCTGCACCGAGCCGCTCAGGCGTCCGGTATCCTGCTGTGGGAAGAATCCCTTGGGCACGACCATGAAAAGAAAAATGCTCAGCGCGAGCGTGCCGAGCGCGACCATTAAAGTGAGCGGCTGATGGTCGAGCACCCACATCAGGCTGCTTTCGTAATGGTCCAGCATCCCCTTGAAAAAGCGCTCGCTCGCCTGGTACCAGCGGCCATGTTTCTCTTCGCCATGCGGCTTGAGCAACCGCGCGCTCATCATCGGCGTCGTGGTGAGTGAGATGACCAATGAAACCAGGACCGCGGCCGATAAGGTGACCGCGAACTCGCGGAACAGCCGGCCGACGATTCCGCCCATCAACAAAATCGGGATAAAGACCGCGACCAGCGAGATGCTGATCGATATCACCGTGAAGCCGATGCCGGCCGCGCCCTTGATCGCGGCTTCGAACGGCGCCATCCCCTGTTCGCGGTAGCGGGAAATGTTCTCGATGACGACAATCGCGTCGTCAACCACAAAGCCGGTGCAAATCGTAAGCGCCATCAGCGAGAGGTTGTCGAGGCTGTATCCGAGCAGGTACATCACGCCGAATGTTCCGATCAATGAGAGCGGAACGACGACTCCCGGAATCAAGGTGGCGCGCAGATTGCGCAGGAACAGGAACACCACCATGATCACGAGCGCGATCGAAATGCACAGCGTGAACTCGACGTCGTGCACCGAGGCGCGGATGGTGGTCGTACGGTCCATGACTACGGAGAGATTGATTGCAGGCGAGATCGAGGCGCGCAATTGGGGCAACGCCGCAGTTACCCGATCGACCGTATCGATGATGTTCGCGCCCGGCTGGCGGAAAATGATAAGGCCGATGACGGGCTTGCCATCGGACATCCCTGCGGCGCGGACGTTCTCGACTGAATCTCGAACCAATGCGATATCGGAAAGCCGCACCGCGGCGCCATTGGTGTAGCGAACGATCAGCGGCTGGTAGTCCTCGGCCTTGAGCAGCTGATCGGTTGTGCTCAGCCCCCATGTCTGGTTGCCGTCAGCCAGTTCGCCCTTGGGCCGGTTCGCATTGGCGGCGGCCAGGACAGTTCGCACATCCTCGAGACCGACGCCGAGGTTGGTCATCTGCGTTGGATTCAGTTCGACGCGGACCCCGGGTAACGCGCTTCCGCCGACATAGACCTGGCCGACGCCCTCTATTTGCGAGAGTTTCTGCGCGAGGATTGAATTAGCCGCGTCGTACATCATTCCCGGGCGCACGGAGTCCGAGGTGAGCCCGAGAATCATGATCGGCGCATCGGCGGGATTGACCTTTCGATACGTCGGCTTGGCCGGCAGATTCGCGGGCAGCTGTCCGGACGCGGCATTGATGGCGGCCTGCACGTCGCGCGCGGCGGCGTCTATGCTGCGGTTCAAGTCGAATTGCAAAACGATGCTGCTGGCGCCGAGATAGCTGGTCGAAGTCAGTTCCGTCAGACCCGCGATGCGGCCGAACTGGCGCTCGAGCGGAGTCGCCACCGACGAAGCCATCGTTTCCGGACTCGCACCGGGCAGATTCGCCTGGACCTGAACGGTCGGGAACTCGACCTGCGGCAACGGCGAAACCGGCAGCAGCCGAAACGCGATCGCGCCCGCCAGCGCGAGCGCAATAGTCAGCAACGTGGTGGCGACCGGCTTGCGTATGAAGGGTTCGGAAATGCTCATGACGCTTGAGCCGCAGCGGTCTCCGGAGCAACATCCCTTTTCTTCCATTTCGACACTTGCGCCGCCAAGCGGTCGAAGGTCAGGAAGATCACTGGGGTCGTGTAAAGCGTGAGCACCTGGCTCACGAGCAAGCCGCCGACGATTGCGATACCGAGCGGGCGGCGCAACTCGGAGCCGGTGCCGGTTCCCAGCGCGAGCGGCAATGCGCCGAGCAACGCCGCCATCGTGGTCATCATGATGGGCCGGAAGCGCAGCAGGCAGGCCTGGAGGATCGCCTCACGCGGCGGCTTGCCGTCCTTGCGCTGAGCTTCAAGCGCGAAATCGATCATCATGATTGCGTTCTTCTTCACGATACCTATCAGCAGGATGATGCCGATGAGGGCGATCACGTTCAGATCCTGACCGCAGATCATCAGAGCGAGGATCGCGCCGACGCCGGCCGATGGCAGGGTCGAGATAATCGTGATCGGGTGGATGTAACTCTCGTAAAGAACCCCGAGCACGATGTACACGGTGACCAGAGCCGCAAGGATTAGCAGCGGCTCGTTCTTCAACGAGGCCCGGAACGCGGCGGCGGTGCCCTGGAAGGAAGCCTCGATACTTGCCGGCATCCCGATTTCCTGGCGCGCCTGGTCGATGGCGGAGACCGCGTCGCCCAGCGAGTAGTCCGGCGCCAGATCGAACGAGATTGTGACTGCGGGAAACTGGCCCTGATGGTTGACGACGAGCGGGGCCGAACCCGCTTCGAAGTGGGTGAAGGCGCTGAGCGGCACCTGACCGCCCGCGGTCGAGCGAATATAGATGTTGTCAAGCGCGTGCGGACTGTTTTGAAACTCCGGCGCCACTTCAAGCACCACGTGATACTGATTCAACTGGGTGAAAATCGTTGACACCTGCCGCTGTCCGAAGGCGTCGTACAAGGTGTTGTCGATCAGATTTGGGGTGATACCCAGGCGCGAAGCGGTCAGCCGATCGATGACGACATGCTCCTGCTGGCCGCGGTTTTGCTGGTCGGTGGCGACGTTGCGCAGGGCAGGCAGCGTCTTGAGCTTATCCACGAGTTTGCCGGTCCAGAGACTCACTTCGGCGGCGCTCGGATCTTCGAGACTGTACTGATACTGCGTGCGGCTGACGCGGTCTTCGACCGTCAGGTCCTGCACCGGCTGCAAAAAGAGCGTCATCGCCTCGACGGCCGCCAGCTTGGGCTGCAAGCGGTTGATAACTGTGGTGATGTCCACCTGGCGCTGCTCGAGTGGTTTGAGATTGATCAGAATTCGTCCGCTGTTAACGGTGGTGTTGGTGCCATCGATCCCGACAAACGACGACAGACTCTCGACGGCCGGGTCCTGCAAAATGATCCGCGCCAAAGCCTGCTGGCCGCGCACCATCGCGGCGAACGATACATTCTGCGGCGCTTCGGAAACGCCCTGGATAACGCCGGTATCCTCCACCGGGAAGAAGCCCTTGGGCACGACGATGTAGAGCAAGATGGTCAGGACCAGGGTGCCGATCGCGATCATCAGCGTTTCGGTTTCGTGTTCAAGAACCCACTCGAGAGTTCGGCCGTAAAGCGCGATGGTGTCTTCGAATACCTTTTCCGACCTGCGATAGAACCAGCTCTGCTCACTCTTGGGCCTATGCCGCAGCAGCTTCGCGCACATCATCGGCGTCAGCGTCAGAGAGACGACCGCGGACATCAGGATCGTCACCGCCAGCGTGACCGCGAACTCACGGAACAACCGGCCGACGATATCGCCCATGAACAGCAGCGGAATCAGCACCGCGATCAGCGAGATGGTCAGCGAAAGAATGGTGAAGCCGATCTGCTCGGCGCCCTTGAGCGCGGCCTGAAGCGGCGCGTCGCCTTCCTCGATGAAGCGCGAGATGTTTTCGATCATCACGATCGCGTCGTCAACGACGAAGCCGGTCGAAATCGTAAGCGCCATCAGCGAGAGGTTGTCGAGGCTGTAGCCGAGCAGGTACATCACGCCGAAGGTTCCGATCAGTGAGAGCGGAACCGCGATGCTGGGAATGATCGTCGCCGACAGACTGCGCAGAAACAGGAAGATGACCATCACGACCAGCGCCACCGTCAGCATCAGCTCGAACTGCACGTCGGCCACCGAGGCGCGAATGGTGGTGGTGCGATCGGTAAGGATCTCGACCTTCACCGACGAGGGCAGCGAGGCCTGCAAGCGCGGCATCAGGGCCTTGATGCGGTCCACGACGGCGATGATGTTGGCGCCGGGCTGGCGCTGAACGTTGAGGATCACGGCGGGCGTGGTGTTCATCCACGCCGCGGCCTTGACGTTCTCGGCGTCGTCGATGGCGCCGGCGACATCGGAGAGCTTGACCGGTGCGCCGTTATGATAGGCGACGATCAGCGGCAGGTAGTCCTTGGCGGTCAGGAGCTGGTCGTTGGCGCCGATGGTGTACGCCTGCTGCTTGCCATCGAAGTTGCCCTTGGCCTCGTTGACGTTGGCGCTGGCGATGGCGGCGCGCAGGTCCTCGAGGGTAATTCCATACGACGCGAGCGAGGTCGGATTGGCCTGGATGCGGACCGAAGGTTTCTGGCCGCCGCCGATACTGACCAAACCCACGCCGGGCAACTGGGAAATCTTCTCGGCCAGACGCGTGTCGGCCAGGTCTTCGACTTGCGGGAGCGGCAGTTCCTTCGAGGTCAGCGCCAAGGTGAGAATAGGCGCGTCGGCCGGATTGGTCTTGCTGTAAACGGGCGGGTTGGGGAGATCCGCCGGCAGGTAGGTCGCGGCCGCGTTGATCGCCGCCTGTACCTCCTGCTCGGCAACGTCGATATTCAAGTTGAGGTCGAACTGGAGCGTGATGACCGAGCTGCCGAACGAGCTGTTCGAGGTCATCTGGGTAAGCCCGGGCACCTCTCCGAATTGGCGCTCGAGCGGGGCAGTTACCGAAGACGCCATCACGTCCGGACTCGCGCCCGGGTAAAACGTCATAACCTGGATGGTCGGATAGTCCACCTGCGGCAGCGCCGACACGGGCAACTGCCCGTAGGCGACCAGCCCGGCCAGCATCAGCCCGACCATCAGCAGCGAAGTTGCAACCGGCCGGAGTATGAACGGGCGCGAAAGACTCACGGAGTACCCGCAAGCGGCACCGCCGCCGTCTGCACATTGACGTGCGATCCTTGTTGCAGCTTGTCCACCCCGTCGGTGACGACCAGGTCGCCGGCCGCAAGACCCGTGGCTATGGCGATCACGTCGCCCTGGGTGGCGCCCACGGTCACGCTGCGCATCTCGACGGTCTGGTCAGGCTTGACGACATATACAAACAAACCTTGCTGGCTGCGCTGGAGACCGGCCGCCGGGATCAGAATCGCATTGTGCAAAGTATTGACGAGCAGCTTGGCGTTGACGAATTGATTTGGAAACAGCGCGTTGTCCTGGTTGGGAAAGGACGCCTTGAGCTTGATCGTGCCGGTGGACTGATCGATCTGGTTGTCGGTCGTGAGCAGGGTTCCAGCCGCGAGTTGGTGCTTGAAGTCACGATTGTAAGCATCGACCGGCAACTGGGGGTTGGCCTTCATCGCATTCTGGAGGCGTGGCAGATCGTCCGCCGGAATACCGAAATCAACCGCGATCGGCTGCAACTGCGTGATCACGGCCAGACCGGTCGCGTCGGTCGCATGAATGATATTGCCCGCGTCCACCAACCTCAGCCCAACCCGGCCAGTGATCGGCGAAGTGATGCGGCTGTAAACCAGTTGAAGCTTGGCGTTGTCCACGGCGCCTTTATCGCTTTGGATCGAACCGGCGTACTGTCCGACCGCCGCTTGCTGGTTGTCGAGGTCCTGACGTGCGAGGACCTTTTGATTGTAGAGTTCCTGGTCGCGTGCGAGGAGAATCTTGGCGTTTTCGAGCGATGCCAGATCTTTCGCGAGCGTACCCTCGGCCTGGGTGAGCTGCACCTGGTACGGACGCGGATCGATCTCAGCCAGCAGATCGCCGGCCTTTACCAACTGTCCCTCGGTAAACTTTACCTTATCGAGCTGGCCATCCACCCGGCTTTTGACGGTGACCGTGTTGTAGGCCGTCACCGTTCCGATCGCGGATATGTACTGGTTCATATCGCCCAGCTTCGCCGGCGCCGCGGCGACCGGGACGATCGTGTGCACCGCGTCCGGAGGCGCCGGTGTGGAAGAATCAGGGCCGCTGCGGGCGATAAAAAAGTAAAGGCCAACGACAGCGACGGCCAAAACGACCAGCCACAGCCGCCATCGTTGCATAGCTTTGTCGAGCCGACTGCGCACTTCAGCATCCTGTACAAATCGTGAGGCGTTAGGAGTTCCGGTCGCGGGGGCGTCTGAATCCATCATGTTCTCCGTGGCACTCGTATCCAAGCAGCCAAATACCAATATAGCATCTATTGTTGCAATTTTGGACCCGCCAGTCCATATTTCAGATGAGGTCCTTGGCAGGCTGTTGAAAAAGTAATTTTCAACGCCTGCTCCCTCTCTCTTGTCTCCCCCAGCGGGGGTTTTTTCACCGGTCTCCCCCAGCGGGGGAGATGTTGTAGGTAAGAGGACAGCGTTTACGCAGGATGTTGAAGCACTTGAAGTCGAAAACGACAATTGACCCGAATTTTTCAACATCCTGCTAGAGGCGACTACGCTTCTACGAATTTGATGATTGCAGGTTTCCAATCGTGAGCGTCAAGCGCCAACCGGCTTCGCCGCCGATTCGCCGCAAAGACGGCCGTGGCAGGCCGTCAACGCCGTTCATCCGCGAGAGAATCCTCCTGAGCGCGGTGGAACTCTTTGCCGAAAGGGAATTCGAGCTGGTGTTGATCGACGAGGTCGCCGCGCACGCCGGGGTCGGCAAGGGCAGCGTTTACCGCCAATTCAAATCGAAAGAGGAGCTCTATGCGGCCGCGGTAATCGACGGATTCACCGAACTGCGGTGCGAAATTCGCTTGGCGCTGGCGGGATGCACGTCGATGCGCGAGCAAATCGCGACGATCGTGCGTCATTCTCTCAGATTTTTCTGGAGCCGCCGTCAGTTCTTCGCCCTGCTGCGCGATCCCAAGGCGTTGCGGCCCTCACAGGAGCGCCAGTATCAAGCTCAGCGCAATGACTTGTCGCAATTGATCAGCGGAGTTCTCGACGACGGCATCAAGCGCGGTGCGATGAGGCCGGGGATAGACACTCGAATCGCGGCCGAATCGCTGCTGGGCATGATGCGCGGGATGAACCGCTACGGCCGCGAGTACACGACCCCCGAGCGCGCGGTCGATATCGTCACGTCGATCTTCCTTGACGGATGCGCCGCGCGATAACATTGCGCCGAATCGAAATTCTCTCGCGAAGGCTTTCGTCATGGACAAGGCATCGATCCGAACTCACGTCGAGCGGCTGTGGGATGAATCCATCGTCGCCGAAATTGCCGAGTACATTCGTATCCCCAACAAGTCGGTCGCGTTCGATCGCGACTGGAAAGCGCACGGTCACATGGACCGCGTCGTCGCGCGCTTCGAGGATTGGGCGCGCCGCCAGCCGATCCGCGGGATAAAGTTGGAAGTCGTGCGGCTCGAGGGCCGCACCCCGCTGCTGTTCATCGAAATCCCCGGCGACTCGAAGGACTGCGTGCTGCTTTACGGGCACATGGACAAGCAGCCCGAGATGTCGGGATGGCGCGAAGGGCTGGGGCCGTGGCAGCCGGTGCTCGACGGCGAGCGTTTGTACGGCCGCGGCAGCGCCGATGACGGGTACGCGATGTTTGCATGTATCGGCGCGATCGGCGCGCTGCAAGCGAACTCGATTCGACACGCGCGATGCGTGGTGATCATCGAGGCTTGCGAAGAAAGCGGCAGCTTCGATCTCCCGCACTACATCGAGCATCTGGCGGCGCGGATCGGGCAGCCGAGCCTGTGCATCGCGCTGGACTCGGGATGCGGCAACTACGAGCAACTTTGGCTGACAACGTCGCTGCGCGGCCTGGTCGGCGGGAAACTCCAGGTCGAGGTGCTTACGGAGGGCGTGCATTCGGGCGACGCCGGCGGAGTCGTGCCCGACAGCTTCCGCATCGTGCGCCAGTTGTTAAGCCGGGTCGAGGATGAGGCGACGGGGAAAGTGCTCGGGAGGGAATTTTACGCGTCGATCCCCGATGCGCGCCTCAAGCAGGCGGCGGCCACGGCCGCGGTGCTCGGCGACGACATCGGCGCGAAGTTTCCGTTCATCGAGGGCGCGCGCCCCGTCAGCAGCGATACGACGGAGCTGATCCTCAACCGCGCGTGGCGGCCCGCTCTGTCGATTCTCGGCGCCGACGGGCTGCCGCCGACCGGCAGCGCCGGCAACGTGCTGCGCGCGGGCACGGCGGTGAATTTGTCGCTAAGACTGCCACCGACGGTAGATCCAAAAGTCGCGGCGCAAAAGCTCAAAAGCATTTTAGAGAAAGATCCGCCGTATGGATGCAAAGTGAGTTTCCAGGCGAACTGGGGCGCCAGCGGATGGAATGCTCCAGCACTATCGCCGTGGCTCGAGCGCAGCCTCGAGGCGGCCTCGAATGACTACTTCGGCAATCCGGTTGCGTACATGGGCGAAGGCGGCACGATTCCGTTCATGGGGATGTTGGGCGAGCGGTTCCCGCAGGCCCAATTTATGATCACCGGGGTGCTGGGACCTCACGCCAATGCCCACGGGCCCAACGAGTTTCTGCACATCCCGACCGCGAAGAAGGTGACCTGCTGCGTGGCGAAAGTGATCGCCGATCACTTTTTACGCGCGAATTCCCCTTAGATTTCAAGGGTGCCCCCTTCGGACTATGAATGACCTATGAACGTCTTTTCAGAGGGCCAAAAAAGGGCCGCGCGATTAAGAACCCTCGCGCGGCTCTCTGCGATCTAGCTCAGGCAACTTTGTGCAGAACGGCGACCTTGGGCGCGCGCTGCGCTTCGGCGCCCATGAAGTCGTCGATATTCTGCGCGGCTTCGTCGAGGTCGTCCTCGGCAACGATGTTATAGCGCTCGAACATGAGCGGGGATTTATGCCCGCTGATCGCCATCGCGACGTTCTGCGGGACGCCTGCTTTAATCATGTTGCGACGCAAACAGGAAACCGCGCGGAACAGTCTCAATCAGTTATCAGGGAGAATGTCCCCGTCCTGACAGGCGAGAGTCGGATTCTTGAGCTTTGAGCCATCCACAAACACATGGATCTGCTGCATGAACACTTCGCCAGTACCGTCGGAAGCTAGCCGCAGCGTAATTTTGTGGCTCTTCTTTTTCTTGATCGGCACGCACCACCCATAGCTGGCAGCAACGTCATGAAGATCGGTAGCGGCGTGCGCTATTGTGACCCACCCAGCGGGGGAGCCGTTGCTGGAAGCCTTGCCGGTATTGTTGCAATCGACCCCATCGGCTTGGCAATTGATCAGCTCCCGAGCCCCGGAATGCGTGTCAGTTGTCCCGAAAATCGTGACGTACAGGAGATTTACGCTCGCCGGCACCTTAATCGTCCGGTCGTAGAATAAGATTGGATTGCTCGTTGTGTTGGTGTCTAGAGCGTCCACCTCTGCGCCGTCAAACATCAAAAAATTTGCCGCGAACCGTTGTATATTCTGTGCTCTCGCCGGACTGACCAGCAGGAGCAAAGCTATCGCTCCGGTTGCAAGCTGCCATATTTGTTTCACGATTTTTTGTCCTCCTTGATCTTTTATTTCTGGAATTTCATTTTGAAATACTGGTTCATACTCACACAGACACTAGATGCCTTGTAAACGATCGCCGCCGCCTGCTTTGGACGCCGGCGATCCATCGTCGCAGCGGTTGCAAGTCAGGCCGAAAGGCGAGCATGTTTGGAGCTTAGGAGACCGGATAAAAACAGCCATGACGACAATGTCCCTGCCGAACTCGCCGCTTTCGCTTTGGCTCGACACTTACGGGCCGTACACGCCCGAGCCGCCGCTCAAGGGTGAAATCAATGCCGATGTGGCGATCATCGGCGGTGGTTTTAGCGGCCTTGCCACCGCGCGCGAACTCAGGCGCGCCGACCCGTCGCTCAAGGTCGCGGTGCTGGAAGCCAAAACCGTCGGCTACGGCGCGAGCGGCCGCAACGGCTCGTTCGCGATGACGGTGGTCGGGCTTGGGCTGGGCGTGACCGCGATGCTGCGCGGCAAGCAATTCCTCAAAGAGACCCATGCCTACATGGAGCGGGCGGTTGATAACCTGGACCGGCTAATCCTGGATGAAAAGCTCGAATGCAGCCGTATTCGCCCCGGCTTCCTGCGCGTGGCTACGGCGCCGGGCTACATTCGCCGCCTCCAGCACGACGTCGCGCTCATGAAGTCACTGGGCTTCAGCGGGATCGAATGGATCGGGCGCGACGAAGTGCGCAGCCGGGTGAACTCGGAACGCTATCTGGGCGCGATGTGGGAACCGCGCCTGGTGCTGGTGAATCCGGCGCAACTGGTGCGCGAGGACAAGCGGATCGCGCTGGAAGCGGGTGCGTCAGTTTACGAAGAGACCCCGGTGCTCGAGATCACCTCGCGGCCCAATTTCAGGCTGACAACTCCGGGCGGAGCAGTTAACGCCGCCAAGCTCGTGTTCGCGACCAATGCCTACTCGCACTTTTTCCCCGAACTCAAGCGCAAGCAAGTGCCCGCCTTCACCTACATGATCGCAACTGAGCCGCTGAGCGCCGAGCGGCTCAAGCCGATCGGATGGAGCGGGTTGGAGGGAATCGAGGACGCGCGCAATCTCATCCACTATTATCGGCTGACGCCGGACCACCGCCTGGTGATGGGCGGCGGTCCGGTTGGACTGACTTGGGGCAACGACCTCGACGCCGATAGCTCCGAGTCCGCGTGGCGCCATCTCGAGGAGCACATCGCCTTCCTGTTCCCGTCGCTGCGCGGCGTTCGGATCACCCATCGATGGGGCGGGCCATTTTCGGTCACGCTCAATCTTACCCCCGCAGTCGGCTATCTGGGCGACCATCGCGCAGTTTACGCGCTCGGCTGTATCGGCCACGGGGTCTCGATGAGTCACCTGAACGCTCAGGTGCTGCGCGACCTGGTGCTGGAGCGCAAGAGCGAACTGGATTGCCCATTCGTTAATCGAAGAGTGATTCCGTGGCCGTCCGAACCGATCCGGATGGCGATCGCCAGCGCCCTCGTGGCCTACCTGAGAACCGAGGACTGGGCTTACGAGCGGCACATCGCCGGCGCCTGACTAACGAGGATCAGCTTGCGATCGCGTCGTGGTACAGCGGCGACGACGCTTTCATGAAGCGCAGCAGCATCCTCATCTCGGCGATGCGCTTGCCGGCCGCTTCATTCAGCGCGGTCTCGAACCACATGAATTCGGTCTTGGGGCTCTGGCCCAGCGCCACGATACTCCCGCTCACGCGGTATGGACGTTCGACCAGGACCGGGCCGTTGATGTTGCGCAGTTCGATCGCGCCGAACAGGCCCACTGCCTGGGCGAGTTTGCCGCGCAGAGTCGCGATCGGTTGCGTGTATAGAAGATGCACCATCGTCGCCGGAGTGGCGATTGCACCGCCCCATGGCGAGGGCTTGGTGTACCATTCCAGCGGTTCGGTGATGACTTCCATCCGTTCGGTCATCTCATTTTTCGTCAGAAATGCGTCGCATTCCTCGAAGCGATCGCCGGCTTTAAGCGAACCCAGGATCCGCAACTGACCTGCATCGAATCGATCGAGCGGACGGCGGATCAATGCGGTCGGCTCTTCGGGGCGTCCGACAGACGCGGTGCCTTCCGCTACGCGCATGCCGTCGTCGCGCTCGATCCAGGCATCGACCTGCGCGTCGGCCGCATCGTGGGGCGGCTCTTTAAGGAACGCGCGGACTGCTTCGCGGTCGGTCGTCGCGTTGAGGAAATACATCGAGATAGTGCCGCGTTCAAACCATCGCTTGCCGAACGCTTTCAGCAGGAGCGGCGGAAACAGTTCCAGGTGGATCGATCCGGCGACGGTGCCACCGCGAAAACCGAGCTTGGTCGCCATCGCGTCATCATGGATGCTCCCCGAAACATTGCGAGCGTTATTCACGGATCGGCGCAACGGGCCGACGAACACATGGTCGCGCAACTCGATTTCTGAATTCATGGTGCCGTCCTCGAAGCGAATTCAAGCAGGTCCCACCGCGATCGGCAAACTTCTCAAACCTGAAGTGATAGAGCGTTTCCCGATCCAGGCGCGCTCAGCGCGTCGAAGCAGTAATCGACAACGCATCGGCCGCGAAGAATAACATTCAGCCGGGCGGTTGATCCATTCAGCTGTTATCCGGCTTGCCTCCGCGTCCGAGTGGTGCGATCGAATAGTCAGCAGGAGGTCCAACGCTTATGCCGGTCGGCGTAGTCAAAACTCCAGAAGACGAGATCGCGTGGGAACGCGCGAAGGCCCGCGCTCGAGAGGAATATCCCAGCGCGCGCGGCAAGCAGTTCTACAGTATAGTGATGGCCATCTACAAGAAGATGACCCACTACACGCCTGCTTCGCGACGCCGAACAGAAATCCCCAGGTAATGGGGCGGGGGAACGGACAGTACATGTACGAAACGGAGTACAAATCGAAGTTGATGACGCCAGCGGCGGCGGTGGAGTTGATCCCGTCGCGAGGCACGCTCTCGATGGGCATGGCGTTCAGCGAACCGCCCGCCTTGTTAGGAGCGCTCGAGAATCGAGTGAAGAGCCGCAAGATCGAGGAGCTTCGCGTTTACTATTCGCACTCGGTCGCCGCCGCCGGCTTCACGATTCTCAAGTACGAACACATGGACGTCATCAAGCCGCATCCATTCTTCCCTACGATTGTCGAACGAACGCTCTTCGAGCGGGGCCAACAGGACAATCGGCGCGTCGTCTTCTACATGCCAGGCAATTTCAGTGCGATGCCGCGCGTGTTGCGCGAAATAGGAATCGACGCGTTCATTATGATGGTCGCGCCGATGGACAAAGGCGGATTCTTCAGTTGCGGCACCAACGCCGACTACACAATCCCGACCGCACGAATCGCAAAGAATCTGATCGTCGAAGTCAATCCCAGGATGCCGCGCGTGTTCGGCGATTCGTCGGTGCACATATCGGAAGTCGCGGCGATTGTCGAAAATGAAAGTCCGCTGTTCACGCTGCCTTCCCGGCCGCCGACGCCATTGGACAATGTGATCAGCAAGTACATCGTGGAGATGATCCCGGACCGCGCGACACTCCAGGTGGGAATCGGTGGAGTGCCCAGCGCGGTATGCGCCGCCCTGCACGGCCGCAAGGATTTGGGCATACACAGTGAGCTCATGATACCGCCGCTGGCGGCGCTGATTCAGTCGGGCACCGTCACCAACAGGTACAAGAACCTCAATCGATACAAGAACGTGTACACGCTGGCGGCCGGCGACCAGCCTTTCTACGAATTTCTCAACGACAATTCGAGCATGGAGGCCCGCCCGGTTGACTATGTGAACGACCCGAACGTCATCGGACAGAACGATAGCGTTATCTCGATCAACGCGTTTCTTGAGGTCGGCCTTGACGGCGAGGTCAATTCCGAAGCGATCATGGGCAAGCAGTACAGCGCTCCCGGCGGCCAGTTGGATTTCATCCGCGGCGCTCAGCTATCCAGGGGCGGCAAATCGATTCTCGCCGCGTACTCGACCGCGGGCAAAGGCGCCATCTCGCGCATCGTCCCAAAGATCGAAGGACCCACCACCGATCCAAGAACCGATACTCAGTATGTCGCTACCGAGTATGGAGTGGCTTGCCTCACCGGCAAATCGACCGCGGATAGAGCCGAGGCGCTGATCGCAATAGCTCATCCAAAATTTCGCGAGCAACTTCGTCTCGGCGCGCAGCAATTGGGCTACCTGTGAAGTACGTTGAGCGCGGGCATCAGAACTGGGTCGAGAGCCTCAAGCGCGTTGCCGAAGGCGGAGATCCGTCATAGCGATCGCCAAGCGTCGCTCTAGTCGTCCGCGAGGATAACTTCGAAGGCGATGCTGTTGTCGCGGATGATTCCGATCGACGCGAAAAATCGTCCCAGCCGAAGCAATCGTCCCAGCCGAAGTATCGGAATCACGAACCAGTACTTGCGCTCGACCAGGCCGTTCACTTTCTCGCGTTCCTGCGCATCCGTAATCGCGCGCACGTTGCCGTCGAAGACTTCGTCGCCGACCCGAAGTGAGATTGCGGGTCGCGCCTTCACATTGCGCACCCAGTTACGCGCGGCATTTGCCGAGACCAGGTATAGCCGGTCGTCATCGACCAGGTACCAGATAGTCACTTCGTAAGGGCGGCCGGTTTTGCGTCCATAATGAGTCAGACGTAGCGTCTGCCTGTCCCCGACCCGGCGCAGCCGTTTGAAGGATTTCGATGCCATCGTCATGTTCCTCGAGTTCGACGCGCAGCCTGACCAGTTCGCCCCGCATCCGGCTCCGCGGCGCGACTGTTATTGGCGCAGCCGGCTACTGAGTAACGGTTTCCATCACGCGTCCGCTCGCGCCGTCCACGAAATCGACTTCGACCGGCGATGAAATGTTGTTGTCTTTCTTGGCCTTGTGGATTTTCAACTTCAGCTCGGCCAGGAACGCTTCTTTCGCATTCGGAGGCATCTGGTCCATCGGAAAGCTGTCCATCAGGACCCTGGCCTTGAGTTGGCCGGGCCACTCGATGGAGCCGACCTTCGGTCCCGCGATTGGCAGGCCTCTCACCATCTCCTCGACAGCGCCGTGAAAATCCTTTTTTCCGGCCGTTGGCGCAGTCGCGGGCGATCCGGGTGCTTGTCCCGCCGTCGCTACAGACGCTGCCGGCGAGCCCGCCGCCGCTCCCGCCGAGGACGACGTCGCGGCAGATGCGGCCGCCATCGACGCGCTTGCGGCCGGCGCACCGGTGACCTTTGCGATCAGATCCTTCGCCTGGGCGCGTGACGTGTCGTCCGGCGCGAGCGCCAGCGCCTGCTTGAACGCGGCGGTCGCGTCATCAGGTTTATTCTCCTGCGTGTACGCGGCTCCCATGTTGAGGTACGCCTGGAAAAATCCGGGATTGGCGGCGATCGCTTTCTTGTACTGCACAACCGCCTGATCGGCGTTGCCCGTGTAGAGATACATCGTGCCGAGATCGGTGCGAACTTCCGGATCGTCCGGCTTCTTCTTCAGGTAATGCTCGTATGCGGCGATCGCTTCGTCGAAGTGCTGCTTGTCGTAGTCGAGATCACCGACACCGCGCAGCGCGTCGAGGTTGTCGGGCTCCAACTTCAGCACGTGGCCAAACGCTTCCTCGGCCTTGGCGTAGTAGGTTATATCGAACTTCGCCGCTTGCGTCGCGACTGCGCCGAATTTGCTCCATGCGGCGACGTCGCCGGGTTTCGCGCGCGCGTCTTTTTCGGTCTTGTCAACAAAAGCGCGAGCCTCTGCCGGCAGCTCGATCTTCGGATGTCCCGGCGGCAAACTGCCGTTCTGACTTCCACCCGCCGCCGGATTCGCCGTGACATTCTGCTCCGGTGCAGCCGCATTGGGCGCGGCAGCGCCTGGCGCGTTGGCGCCGGCGACTTGCTCGCTCACCGCTGCGGGCGTGCGTATCCTGATCCACGCGGCCGCCGCCAGACCCACCACGGCGATCGCGACGAACACAACCACGAACTGTGTTGTAATCGGTATATTGCGCCCGCGAGCCGCGCCGCCCCCGAGCTTGCCCGATTCGACCGCGCCCGATGCTGCTCCCGCGAGCGCGCTGCCGCACTCGACACAGAACTTCGCCCCAGCCGTCACCGGCGCACCACATTGCGGACAAAATCGCATGAGCAAATTCCTACATGACCGCTTCCCCCCAGCGCAACCCGCCCCGGATTTGAGTTCCCGCTTTCGAGCCGCCTGTTGTATAGTCCCGCCGAAGTCCATTTTTGCGGGGCAGCCAGCCGAGGAACGCGCCGAGTCCGCATATGCCCGGAAATTTCGAACAAGTAACCGCGCAGCTGACGGCCCTGGTCCGCGCGAAAACCGGTGACTCCCGCGCGCGAGCGCATTCGCTCGAATCACTGCCGGGTCACGCCGGCTTCAGCTACAGCTTCATCCTCGAGCGGATTGCGTCCGACGCGGCGCCGGCGGGGAAATTCGTCGTACGCATCGCGCCTCCCGGCGTCAAAATCTCAGGCCCCGCCGACATCGTGCGGCAGGCGCGCGTGATGGCGTCGCTGGCCGACACGCCGGTCGCGGTGCCGCCGATCATCTGGTACGGCGACGAGCCCGAGTTCTTCGATCGGCCGTACTTCGTCGCCGGCTTCGTCGATGGATTCAAACTCGGCGAATCCGCGCTGCCGGCCGCGCACTTGAAACGCCTGGCGCGCAAGGGTATCGCGACCATGGCTGCGCTGCACAACGTCCCGTGGGAGCCGCGCCGCGCCGCATGGGGCGAGACGTTCGCGCTCAGCGAAGAGCTCAAACGCCTGGACTACCTGCTCGACCGCCCGACTCTCGATCCCGCGGGCGCGCGCATCGGATGCGTCCACGGCGACTTCCAATGGTCGAACGTGCTGTTCAACGAAGAACGCGTCGTCGCGCTGATCGATTGGGAAATCTCGCTGGTCGGCGCAACGCTGCTCGACCTCGGCTGGATTTGCTTTTTTTCAGACCCCGGAAGCTGGGTCGGCGTTGACCCGGGGCGCGGCTCGCTACTCAACGCCGACGAAATCGTCGACGCGTACGCCGAAGTCGCGGGCTTTCCGGTCTCCGCGGCGGAAGCGCGATGGTTCCGCGCATTCGCGGGCTACCGGTTCGGCGTGATTACCTGTTTCAACCTGATGCTGCATCGACGCGGCAAACGCCACGATCCGTTATGGGAAGCGACGGCGCTGTCGGCGCCAAGAATGTTCGAACGCGGCCTCGATCTGTTGGGCTGACCCGCGCGTACCCGCCGGCACATTTTCGGTTTGGCCTCCGGATGTCTTTGTGGTGCAATCGCGTCCTGCACTTTCGCGATCGGAACTCTTCGTGACCGGAAGCTGGAGGTGGCGAAATGGACAGTGCGGCCAAACGGCAGCCTGAAATTCAGACCCCCGACGAAAACCATCCCGCGCTCAACGCGATCTTCGGCGCCAATCCGTTCGTCGGCCTCGACGCCACCCAGGTTGCCGGTACCTTGACGGCCTTGCTGGCGCATCTCGCGTCGCGGCCCGCCACCGTCGCCGCGCGCGCGCTCGAACTGTGGCTCCAGCTGGGGCAGGTCGCGGCGGGCGTTTCTACCGTGGCGCCCGAGCCTGGCGACAAGCGCTTCGCCGATCCCGCCTGGTCGCTGCATCCGCTCTACAATCGCATGATGCAGTCCTACCTCGCGTGGCGCACCGCGATGCACGATCTTGTCGATCAGGATGACGGCGTCGAGTGGAAGCAAGCCGAGCAGCAGAAATTCGCGGTCACGCTGATGACCGAGGCGCTCGCGCCCACCAACGCGTTATGGCTCAATCCCGCCGCGCTCAAGCGCGCCTTCGACACCGCGGGGATGAGCCTGGTATGGGGACTGAGCAACTTCATCGGCGACCTGTGGAACAACGGTGGGATGCCGTCACAGGTGGACAAGCGGCCGTTCGAAGTCGGCAAAAATCTCGCCGTCTCGCCCGGCGCCGTCGTGTTCCGAAGCCCGGTCTGCGAGGTGATCCAGTACGCGCCCGCGACCGACAAGGTTTACGAGCGCCCGCTGCTTTTCATCCCGCCGCAGATCAACAAGTTCTACATCATGGATCTCGCGCCGGGACGCAGCGTCGTCGAGTACGCGGTCAAGCACGGACTTCCGATGTTCACGATCAGTTGGCGCAACCCGACTCCGCGCGATCGCAACTGGGGACTCGACGAATACGTGACCGCGTGCAAGGACGCCATCGCGGCCGCCTGCGAGATCACCGGCAGTCCCGATTGCAACGTGCTCGGCGTATGCGCCGGCGGCATCACGACTTCGCTCATGCTCGGGCATCTCGCGGCTTGCGGTGACAAGCGCGTCAACGCGGCGACGCTGCTGGTGACGACGCTCGATACGAGCCTGCCCTCGATGACCGGGATGTTCGCGACCGAGGATGCGATCAAGGCGGCGCGCGATCGCTCGGCTAAAAAGGGCGTGCTCGACGGCGGCGACATGGCGCGCGTATTCGCCTGGCTGCGTCCCAACGATCTGGTGTGGAACTATTGGGTCAATAACTATCTGCTCGGCAACGATCCCGCGCCATTCGACATCCTCTATTGGAACGCCGACCCGACCAATCTTCCAGCCAGGTTGCACGCGGGCTTTCTTGATCTGTTTCTCAGAAATCCGCTCACGCGCGGCGGCGGCGTCACGGTTCTCGGCACGCCGATCGATTTGGGCGCCGTGAAGAATGACCTCTACCTGGTTGCCGGGATGACCGACCATATCTGCGCGTGGCGCGCGTGCTATCGCACGACGCGGATGTTCGGCGGACGAATCGAATTCGTACTCGGCTCCAGCGGCCATATCCAGAGCCTCGTTAATCCTCCCGGCAACTTCAAAGCCCGCTACTACGTCGGCGCGCGGCTTCCCGAAGATCCCGACGAATGGGCCAAAGGCGCGGCCGAGAACAAGGGCACCTGGTGGGATCACTGGATCAAGTGGATTGGGGCGCGCTCCGGCGGCGAACGTCCCGCGCCAAAATCACTCGGCAGCGACCTCTACAAAGC
>CABDYU010000143.1_pt1 | contig 37635 bp, 29 predicted proteins | sample 3132011 | NCBI WGS metagenome assembly CABDYU01 (sample SAMEA5534338, study PRJEB31848) | metagenome | biome: tundra; feature: field; material: soil | place: USA | collected 2013-05 | depth 0.45 m | reverse complement strand
TTGCGATCCTTGCTGACCCTCGTCCCCGACGCTGCCACTGTGGTGCGCGACGGCGAGGAGCGCGTCGTGCCTGCTTCCGAGTTGGCCGTCGGCGACATCGTGCTGGTCAAGCCCGCTTCCAGAATTCCGGTTGACGGCGTGATTGTCACCGGCGCCAGCGCTATCGACGAGTCGATGCTTACGGGCGAGTCGATGCCGGTGGACAAGTCGGCGGGCGATGAGGTCTCCGGCGGCGCGCTCAACACCGCCGCTGCGATTACGGTTCGCGCTACGCGCGTTGGCTCTGAGACGGCGCTTGCACAGATAGTCCGGATGGTTGCGGACGCGCAGGGCGACAAGGCTCCCATCCAGCGCGTCGCCGACGCAGTGGCCGCGCGATTTGTGCCGGCGGTGATCGGGATCGCGGCGCTCACTTTTTCTGCGTGGATGTGGTTGGGCCCGAGTCTCGTGATGGCGTTGACTGCGATGACCGCCGTGTTGGTGATCGCGTGCCCGTGCGCGATGGGATTGGCGACGCCGACTGCGCTTATGGTCGGTAGCGGGCTCGGCCTGCGCGCGGGGATTTTGTTCAAGCGGGCATCCGCCCTCGAACTGATCACGAGAATCCGGGTCATGCTGTTCGACAAGACCGGCACCCTGACGGTCGGCCGGCCGGAACTCGAGTCGGTCGCCGCGCTCGACCACGACGAGAATAGTGCGCTGTCCTTTGCCGCGATCGCCGCGGCCGGATCGATTCATCCGCTGTCGCGAGCCGTGACCGCCAGCGCGCAAGCGCGAAACCTCGCGCCGCAATTCACTCCCGACAACTCACGCGAGATACCGGGCCTGGGCGTTACCGCCGAGCATCGCGGAAAACAGATCGCGCTTGGCAACGAGCGGCTGATGACGCAGGCCGGCGCCGGCGTCGATTCTCACGCCCGCGGCGAGGCGGCTCGCATAGCAGCGTCTGCGGCGACGCCGCTGTTTCTCGCGATCGATCGCAAGGTGACGGCGGTGCTTGCGTTCCGCGATCCGGTCAAGGCCGAGGCACGCGGCGCGATCGCGGCGCTGCATCGGATGGGCATCCGCACAGTGATGATTTCCGGCGACAACGCTGAAGTCGCAAAGACCGTCGCTGCTCGATTGGGCATCGGCGAGTTCCATGCGCAACTGATGCCGGCGGACAAGATTGCGCTGGTCAAGCGCTACCAGGACGCCGGCCTGTTTACCGCGATGGTCGGCGACGGAATCAACGACGCGCCCGCACTGGCCGCCGCGGACATCGGAATCGCGATCGGCTCCGGCACTGACGCCGCCAAGGAAACCGGCGACGTCGTGCTCACCCGCGACGACTTGTACGACATCGTCCGTGCGCTCGTGCTTGGCCGCTTGACGCTGAACAAGGTGAAGCAAAACCTTTTCTGGGCGTTTTTCTACAACGTACTCGGAATTCCGGTCGCCGCCGGCGTTCTGTATCCGTGGTTTGGAATTATGCTGAATCCCGCCCTGGCCGGACTTGCGATGGCGCTGTCGAGCGTCAGCGTCGTCAGCAACGCGCTGCTGCTCAATTTCACCGGCCCGCGAAAATTGGGGGCAGTGCGCGCCGAAGTCGAAGCAGGGGATGGACCTGCTGCGCCGAATTCCTCGACTCCGCCACAAGCGCGGATCAAGGTCCCTGAAGAGAAGGAGATCGCAATGGCAACGAAATTAAAATGCGAAAAATGCGGCTTCGAGACCGCGATGCCCGCGCATTGCAATCGCCCGATGCACTCTGAACGCGTCGGCCACGAAACCAGGCTGGTGTGCTGGATGGGGCCCAACTGCGGTGTCGCCGATGTACCCAGGCATTGCGATGCGCCCATGCACGACGCCGCCTAGCACATACACGTAGCCGCTTTCATCGCGCGCATCGGGCTGGGACTATTGGCAATTGGATGAGAGAGTGTCGGGCGAGGTTCCAGCCGGGAGGACGCGAATGCCGAGCCGGGTTCATCAATTCTACGCGGTAGCTTTCGAGGAAAACTTTTCGCTCCGTCAGATAGCGCCCGCTTTTCCCGAGGCCAGGATATCGCCGCTCGAGATGTTCGTGCCGATCGAATCCGACGGCGGCCTCTACATCTTTCCCTTCGGCGCCATCGTCTCGCACGACGTTCCGGTCGAGCATCGCGAACGCATATTCGCACGCCTCACCCGCGCCATGCCCAAACTCACCACCCGGATCATCCGCGAGGATTACTCCGTACTGGAGGATCCTGCCGCGCCGATCGGTATTTCCGCCGGGATGCTGCGGGTCGACAAGCTCACTTCCCAGCGCGCAGGAATCGTTGCGCTGACGGTCGGTCAGAGCGCGGCGATGGAATACTACGAGCGAATCGTGGATAGCCTCTTCGCGCGGACCGCGCAGTTGGTCGATCGGATGGCGTCGCACGGCACCGTGCCGTATCGGATTACTCCTTTGCATCGCTTCATTGGCGAAGCGATTTCGTCGCGCACTGAAGTTCTCGCCGTGCTCCATCTGCTCGACAAGCCCGACGCTGCATGGGAAGACCCCGCGATGGATCTTATCTACGACGACTTGCGCGATGAATTCGATCTCGTCGATCGTTACGCTGCGCTGACCAGCAAGCTGCAAAGCATCCAGGACTCGCTGGTTCTGGTCCTGGACGTCGCGCGCGACCGCCGCCTGGTACTGCTCGAAGTCGTTGTCGCGCTGCTGATTTTGCTGGAAATAATCTTGGGCGTCATTCACTTCACGGCATAGGCGGTTTCGCGGCCTGCGAATTCATATTGCCGAAACACTGGTCTGGTAGGTTCTTCATCGCGCGAACTTTAGCCTCGCGCTGGTGCGGCCCCGTGCATCATCGGAGGCATGTCATGTCAGATGAAACTCCGGAGCGGAAAAATTTCGCAATTCCCAACGGACGCGGCTCCATGTCATACGGAAAAGGAATCGACACCGGACTCCTGCTACCCGGACAGTACATCGATCTGGTCAGGCGCAATGAGGTTATCGAGGGTGAACTGAAACTCTTGCTGGCCGTTCTGGAAGACGCGATTCGATGCTACTTGCGAAACGTGAACGCGAAAGACGGCGAGCGCCGCCGCGACTTCGTCGAGGCCAAGAACTGGTTCGGAGCCGGCGGCGATGCGGCCGCCGTCAGGCGCGCGGATATCTTCAGCTTCGACAATCTTTGCGCCGCGCTTGGTATCGAGCCACGTTGCCTGCTTGCGCGCCTGCGGATTCTGACAATCAACGATCTGCCGTCGCGGCGTTACCAGATGCGCCGCCATCGCCCGCTGTCGAGCCTGCGACATGCAAACGGCGTGCGTTAGCGCGGCCCGGCCGGCTCCCACGGCTCGTGACGCAAGGTTACCTCCGCCGGACGTCAATCCCCGTCAAACTGCCAGGAGTTGCCGTGTCGGCTACGATCTCACCAGACTAACTCTCGTTAGTCACGCCATCGTGCCCAATCCGGATGATGCTTGTGGATCCATTCCGGATGGTGGTCGTACCACCATCCGCGGTCGCGCCATACGTGATGCTCGTCCCAGTCGCCGTCGATGGCGCGCCAATTGGGGTACACCTCGACCCATTCGGGATGATGGTGCCAGACCCATCCGGGGTGGTGTGCGTGCCACCGACCCGCGTCGTGCCATACGTGATGCTCGTCCTAATCACCGTAATCTCGCGCATGTGAGACCGCCGGCGCAGCCGCGAAGACGGCTGTCAGGGCAGCGGCGGCGAATATTGTTCGAAGTTTCATTCCCAGTACCTCCTGGATAGCCTCACGAGAATAATACGTAGCATCGATAATGCCAGTTTCAAGCGCACCGAAAATCGCCAGGAATCAGTAATCTTCGCGGACAATTTGGCGCAATTCGCGGGCGACTCTGCAAGATCTACAGAGTGAATCAGGCCAGAGGACCGTTACGAGAATACGCGCGAGTCGGTTGGTGGGCAGGGAGTGAATCGAACACTCGACACAAGGATTTTCAGTCCTTTGCTCTACCGACTGAGCTACCTGCCCACCGTGTTTGGTCACGTCCGCCCGATGCGATCGGGGCGAACGGTGAAAGAATCATTCGTACCGATGATTGCCGCGCCTTGCAACGGCCCACTCATCGCTTGAGGCCCGCCACTCGCGACTCGACGAAATCAATCAGCTTGCCTTCCAGGTTCACGCCGTCGAGCCGATCGATCTCCTGCACCCCGGTCGGACTCGTCACATTAACCTCGGTCAGGTAGTCGCCGATGATGTCCAGCCCGACAAAGTACAGCCCGTCGCGCTCGAGGCGCGGCTTCAGCATCCGGCAGATATCGCGATCGCGCGCCGTGATCGGCGCCTTCACGCAAGTGCCGCCGACGTGGATGTTGCCGCGATGCTCGTCCTCGCGCGGCACCCGCAGCGTGCATCCCAAAGGTTCTCCGTCGAGCACGATCAGCCGCTTGTCGCCGTTGCGAGCCTGAGGGATATAGCGCTGCGCCATGATTGGACGCGACTCGTATTGCGTCACCGTCTCGAGAATCGCGCCGAGGTTGCGATCCTTGGTCGTGACGAGAAACACGCCCTCGCCGCCGTGTCCGTCCAGCGGCTTCACGATCATCTCGCCGCCCTGTTCGTCAAGGAAAGTCTTGAGCCGCGGAATTTCATAGGTGACGAGCGTTGGCGGAATCGCGTCGGGGAAATTTAACGAGTAGAGCTTTTCGTTGGCCTCGCGAAGGCCCGCCGGATGGTTGAGTACAAAGGTGCGCCTGCAGTCGGCCAGGCTGAGCAGCATCGTGGCGTAGAGATAAGCCGCATCGGCGGGCGGATCCTTGCGCATGAAGATCGCATCGAAAGTCTCCAGCGGATACTCGGCGCCCTCGTCGAGGAACCGGTGATGAGGACTCCTGCGCGTCACCTCGCATTGCCGCGCCCTCGCGATCACATTCGGACCGCGCGCGTAAAGGTCGCGAATGCCCAGGACATAGATTTCATGGCCGCGCAATTGCGCCTCGAGCATGAACACGAACGTCGTGTCCTTGTCGACCAGCACCCGCTCCAGCGGGTCCATGATGAAGGCGAACTTGCGCGCCACCGTCTTAATCCTTTTCTTCCGTTTCGGCATCTTCGCTTGACCCTTGCGCATTGTGAAGTAACCCCGCCGCTATGCTGACCGCGGCCAGAGCCGCGGTCTCGCTCCTGAGGCGATTTGGCCCCAGTCCGGCCGCGACGAATCCGGCGTTCGCGGCTTTCGCGCGCTCATCGTCGTCGAAATCGCCCTCCGGTCCAACCGCTATCAATATCGCACGCGGACGCAAGCGTCGAATCACGCCGGCGAGCGGTTCGCCTCCGCTGGCACAGATGACGGCGAGCGTCCGGGGCGGCACGCCGCAAATCATGTCGTCGATGCCGATCGGCGATCGCACTTCCATCGCGGCCGGGGAATGGCTTTGCTTTGCGGCGGCGATCGCGAGCCTGCCCCATCGCGCCAGCCGATCCGCTCCCGGCGAACGGACCAATCCGCGCGCACTGACGATTGGCCATAGCTCCGACGCACCCAACTCGGCCGCCTTCTCGACCAAGAAGTCCATTCGCGGGCCTTTGACGATTGCGGCGGCCAGAATGATTCGAGTTCGGGCGGGCGAATGCGATTGCGACGACGATGACTCGATGCGAACTACGGCGCGGTCGCGTTCGTAGCGTTCGATTGTGCCCTGATGCTCGACGCCCGCAGGATCGAGCAACGACACGCGCGCATCGACGGCCATCCGCAAGACCGTGCGCATGTGATGCAACTCTGCGCCCTCGACGTGCGCGAGGCGCGCGGCGTCCGGCGCGCGCGCGATAGAAAAACGCGGCGGCGACGTGGCCATCAGCGTGGCGCTCGCGCCATCACGAGAGTGGTCCATCCGCGATGCGGCTTGCGGCTGAGACATCGGAGGGGAGAGCGGTAGTGGCTCAACACTTCGGCGGCCTCGTCGGCGAGAAAGCCGCCAAGGATCAGTCGCCCCCCGGGCGAAACGAGTCGCTTCAGATGCGGCGCGAGCTCGATCAATGTATGGCTCAGAATGTTGGCCGTGATCAGATCGAAGTGGCGATGAATCGAAGCGAGCGGCACCGATGAGAATCGGATCGATTTTTCCACTGCGTTCAGGCGGGCATTGAGACGCGCGTTTTCCAGCGCCGTCGGATCGATATCGATTGCGATTATTTCGCGCTCGAGGCCGTCGCGCTTGGCGAGCATCGCCGCCGCGATCGCCAATACGCCGGAGCCCGTGCCCGCATCGAGGATCGACTTCGGCGCGCGCGCGCCCACAATAGATTCGACCGCGCGCAGCGCGCCAGCCGTCGTGGGATGGTGCCCGGTGCCGAACGCCTGCGCGGGTTGGATTACGATGGTGGTTCGGCCGCGCTGATTTTCGCGTTTCCACGGCGGCACGATCAGCATCCGGCGCCCGACGCGAAACGGCCCGAACCGTTTCATCCAAAGCGTGGACCATCCCGGATCGACGATTCTCCTCACGATCCCATTGCGAGAGCCCTTGCCAGTGCTGTCGTGCGCGCCGTCAGCGAGCATCCCGGCCCGCTCCATCATGAGTCTAAGTCGCGAGAGCTCGGTCGCGGAGATCCGATCGAAGTACGCTTCGAGCGCGACGGTCTTACCCTCGCGCGCGCGCGGCAGCTTCATCCCGGCGACGGCGCATCCGATGGCGCCGCCGGCGACGAGGATTCCCGCGGCTTCATCGGCGAGGTGCGAATGAGTGCGGAAAATTGCCCGGGTGTAGGTGTGTCTGGATGCCACTGCGCGCTGCATATTTCCCGGCCCTAGACTTTGGCATCCGCGGCGATTTCTTTCGAGTCCCGCTTCGCGGCAGGGGTGACCCCTGCACCCAGTGTTAAGGCCGCGCTCCGTTGGCGGCGGCATGAAGGAAGGATCACCTGCGCGGTGGGCGGCAGGGGCTGCGGCCCCTGCACCCGCAGTGAGAAGACGCGAAAATCTGCGCAGCGCATCTTTTCGCGACTACGCGATGAAAGAACCCGCGGGCGCGCGGGGACTTCATTCCGGCGACGGCGTAGGACGCGTCATCCTAACGCTGGGCGAAGTAAGAAATTAGGTGCGCGCGGAATGCGGCGCCGACCGTAAAATTAGAGGTGGCGACGCCGGTCGTTCCAACGTACTCCACCTCACAGAACCCTACCTCGGCCATGAGTCTCTGCAGATCCCGAACCGGGATCGCGCCGCCGATTCAATCGGACCACGCTTCCAGGCTGTTGGCAAGCTCGGCGGGGAGATCTTCCTTGAGGATGATATCCGCGAAGCGAAGGCGTCCGCCTGGCTTAAGGACGCGAGAGATCTCGCGGAAGCTCCGTTCTTTCAGGGGCGAGAGATTAAGCACGCCGTTGGAGATCACAACGTCGAAAGTATCGTTGTCGTAGGGGATGGCTTCGGAGCCCGCGACGACCGCGTTGGCGTTATTGACTCCTGCCCGGACAAAATTGGCGCGCGCCTTCTCAACCATCTCGGGTGTAAGGTCGATTCCGCAGACCCGACCGGCCGGACCCACCAACCGGCTCGCCAGGATCATATCGAGTCCCGCGCCGCAGCCTATGTCCAGAACTTTTTCGCCGGAGTGAATCGATTCCAGAGCGAGTGGGTTTCCGACACCGCAGAAAGTGTCGAGCACGTCATCGGGCAAGTCTGACAACACGGACAGGTCATAGCCGAGAGCGATCGCGCCCGCTCTGCCAGTAGGGTATCGGAACCTGCCGGCGGCAGAGCACGAGATTTCGGCATATTTCGCACGTACCGCCCGCTGGATTTCTTCGGGAGTCTGTATGTCGGTCATACGTGAACCTCGCACCGCATCAGTTGGGAAAGAATGGGCTCCTCAACTAAGCCGCAAGATAATCCTGAATCGGGTTAGCACCGACACCCGGCGTTTTGCAAATGTGAAGTTTGAATCCGGTTTTGAGTCCAAGGAAGGAGGATCGGACGGAAAGAGCAGCATCTTGAATCGCGCGCTGAATCGCGCGCTGGATATGGACCCTCACCTTCATCCTCTCCCTTGCAGGGAGAGGGGAAGAAAAGCGGATCGAGAATCGTGCGGGTCTTGTCGCGGGGAGAGGGACGGAAAGTTCTTGTTGACAAGATCAGGCGGGCGGGTTTGCGCGTGCGCGCGATGAACGCGTAAACTCCCGTCATCATCAGACTTCAATTGTTCGATCGTGGTGGGAGGCGGGTTTTTTGGTGCTGAAAATAGCCCATCGCGGGGCGAGCGGTAATTTTCCCGAGAACACGGTGTGCGCGTTTCGCGCCGCTATCGACGCGGGCGCGGAGATGTGCGAGCTGGACGTTCAGCTCAGCCGCGACGGCGCGATCGTGGTGATTCATGACGAGACGGTCGAGCGCACTACAGATGGCAAGGGCGAAGTCGCGGAGCTGACGCTCGAGGAGCTCAAGCGATTGGACGCGGGCGCGAAGTTCAAGGGCGGCGCGGTTAAGGGCGAGCGAATTCCCACGCTCGACGAAGTCTTTTCAGTGACCAGTGGCAAATGTGGTTTAAACATCGAACTTAAGGCGGGCGGCCTCGAGCATCAGGTCGCGCAGATCATGCAGACGCGCAATGCGTTGGCCGATAGCATCGTGTCGAGCTTCGATTGGGAATATCTCAAAAATATCCAGCAGCTTCATTTCAACATTCGCGTCGGCCTGCTTGCCGAGGAGAAGCCGGTGGACCTGATGATGAACGCGGTTGCGATGCGTGCGCATTCAATCAATCCGCGCTGGGACATGGTGACATCCGATCTGTGCAAGGCGGCGCACGAGCGCGGCCTCAAGGTGTACACCTGGACGGTGGATGCGGACGCCAGGATGCGGGCGCTAATCGCATGCGGCGTTGACGGTATCATGACGAACTATCCCGAGCGGTTGCGCAAGGTGGTGGGCGGCTGATGGGACGTTTCGGCGACGACAAGATCGAGGAAGTCCGTTCGCGCGCCGATATCGTCGAGATTGTCGGCGCGCACGTGCGGCTACGGCGGGCTGGGCGCCACTTCGTCGGGCTGTGTCCGTTCCACAACGAGAAGACGCCGTCGTTCTCGGTGAATGCCGAGCGCGGATTATTTCATTGCTTTGGATGCGGCGCGGGCGGCAGCGTTTTCAATTTCATCATGCGCGTCGAGGGGCTGACGTTTCCCGAAGCGGTGCGTTCGCTCGCGCGCAAGTACGGCGTGACTTTACCCGAGCACGATTTATCGGGGCCGGCGGCCGGCGAGCGCGAGGCGATGCTCAAAGCCAACGAGGTGGCCACCGAATTCTTTGCGCACGTGCTGTGGAACACGACCGACGGGGCGCTCGCGCGCGACTACCTGAAGTCGCGCGGTATCAGCGTCGAGACGGCGCGCGCGTTCATGATTGGATTTGCGCCGAGCCGGCCGGCCTCGCTGGCCAAGGCGCTGGAAAAGCGCGGGCTGCGCGAGGCAGGCGTTAAAGTCGGGCTGGTAAAAAAGGACGGCGCGGTCGCCACCGGCGGGGAAGTGTACGACATGTTTCGCGGGCGCGTGATGTTCCCGATTCGCGACGCGCAGGGCAAAGCGATCGCATTCGGGGGCCGCGTGCTCGACGCGCGTCTGCCCAAATATATCAACTCGCCCGAATCGCCGCTGTATTCGAAAGCGCGGACTCTCTACGGACTGTTCGAAGCGCGGCAGGCGATTTCGTCAAATGTGGCGACGGGCAAAGACCGCGCGATTCTCGTCGAGGGCTACTTCGACGTGATTGCGCTGTGGCAGGCCGGTTTCAAGCAAGCGGTGGCAGGATGCGGCACGGCGCTGACGGTCGAGCAGCTTCGGGTGCTGAGCCGATACACGAAAAATGTAATTGCGTGCTTCGACGGCGACGCGGCGGGGCGCAAGGCCTCGATGCGGGCGCTGGAGATTTTTTTGCAGGCGGGGTTGCTGGGCCGGGGGATTTTTATTCCGTCGGGTTTCGATCCCGATACGTTCGTTCGCGAGCGCGGCGCGGCCTCATTCGCGGAGCTGACGGACAAATCCGAGTTGCTGGTCGATTATTTTCTCAGCGAACAGGCGGGAGAGGCGCGCGGCTCGATCGCCGAGCGGGCGCGGGCAGCGCAGCGCGTCGCCGGGATGCTCAAGCTGGTCGATGATCCGTTCCAGTTCGATTTGCTGGCGCGTAAAGCCGCGGACCTGCTCTCGATTGGCGAGGAAGTCCTGCGCAAAGAGGCGCGCGGTCCGCAATCAGGAGCCGCACGGTACACATCGTCGCGGTTCGCGCGCGACCGCGCGGCGACCGCGAATCCGCCTGCCGCGTCGAGCGGCGATGCCGGCGCGAAGGCCGAGATCGGCCTGGTCGCGCTGGCGCTGCTGCATCCGGAGCTGCGCAATGAAATTGCGCAGTCGGGAGCGGCGGCGAATTTCGAAGAAATTCGCCTGGGCGGGGTACTGGCAGACTTGTGCCGGACCGACGAAGCATACACGGCGCTGGAACAATGGACCGCGGAGCGACTGTCGGCCGAGGAGCAAGGCCGCGTAAGCGAGTTTGCGGTCGGGCCGCTGACCGACGACCTCGGCGACGACACGCAGAAAAATCCCAATGAGCTGGAGAAATGCCGGGCGCTGGTCAACGACTACGTCGTCGCGCTCGATCGGCGCCGCCGCGCGCATGAACTGGGGCGACTGCGCCAGAGCGCATCCGAAGTGTCGGCGCACGAGTCCGAACCCGGCGAGGCGGCGGCCGCAGCGCAGGCCGTGATCGCGCACAGACGGCAGGGGCAGGGGTGAGCCCTGCACCCGGTATTAAGGCCGCCCGCCGTTGGCGGCGGCATGAAGGAAGAATCACCTGCGCGGTGGGCGGCAGGGGCTGCGGCCCCTGCACCCGCAGTGAGAAGACGCGAAAATCTGCGCAGCGCATCTTTTCGCGACTACGCGATGGCAGGGGGTGACCCCCGGACCGCAGGGCTGAGCCCTGCACCCAGTATTAAGGCCGCCCGCCGTTGGCGGGCGCGGCCCCTGCCAACGGCTTAATACTGCGCTGCCGTCGCCACGGCCAGGGGCTGCGGCCCCTGCACCCAGTATTAAGAACGGATGCGGGCGGAGTTTACCCTGAGTACTCGTAGGGTCCCTGTTGGGGAGTTTGTGAGGGAAGAGACGGGAGTGTCCGTGGGGAATCCGGCGGCGGGACGCATGCACATGAGTTGAACGAATGTCCAAGCGATCAGCTCTTAAGTATTTCGCGCGAACTTGCTACGATCACGGCAGCCTGATGAATTTCAGAGGGCCCATAGCTCAGCCAGGTTCAGAGCTGCCGGCTCATAACCGGCTGGTCCCAGGTTCAAATCCTGGTGGGCCCATACCATTCGTGCCCGCGGCGCCAGCCGACGGGCTTTATCGTGATGAGGAACAAAAACTTTGCGCGACGCGCACAACTTTAGCGGAGGGAAGAATTGCGTGAAGAGATAAACCGGCTGATGGACCTCCAGATCATCGACCGGCAACTGCAAGAGTTGGAGCAATCGCTGACGTCGATTGCCGGGCGAGTTGACCAACTTCGCGACGAGAACCAGAAGAACCAGGCCGAATTCGATCGCCTTACCGAACAAGACAAGGAAATAACCGCGGCCCGCAAAAAGGGCGAGCGTGAACTGGCCGAGGGCGAAGTCAGAATCCGCAACAAGCGGATGCGATTGACGCTGGTCCGCAACGACAAGGAATTGCAGGCGCTGACGCACGAGATCGAGTCGTTGAAGGAGACCAATCAGCGGCTCGAGAGCGAGGTGCTCACGTCGATGGAAGGCGAGGAGACGCGGACCGCGCGAATCAATGAGCTCACCGAAGCGATCGCCAAGGGGCGCATCGATCTGGCGGCGGCGGAAAAGGAAATCGCGGCGGAAGTCGAAGAGCTCAAGGGCAACATCGGCAAGACTCGCAAGTCCCGCGAGAAGGTCGCCGAGAATGTCGATGCGAATCTACTCTCGCGCTACCAGATGATTTTCAGCCGGCGCGCCGGCGTCGCCGTTGCATTGGCGAAGGGCGGGACCTGCCAGGGATGCAGGATGCGGCTGCCGCCACAGCTATACAACGAGATCCAGAAGCATCGGCAGATACATTTCTGCCCGAACTGCCAGCGCGTTTTGTACTACGAGGAGCCTGCACCCGAGTAAAATGCGGGCGGAGTTTGCCCTGCGCGACCTGCTCGGGCAAGGAGAGGTCAGGATCTGATTCCATCGCCCACGCGTTCTCTTTTTTTGTCATCCTGAGCGCATTGAAGGATCTCGCGCGATCGCGCGTGGGAGACCGAATCAAAAAGATGCTAGTCTGATGGGGCCGGAGTGAGTCGGGCGATCGCTTCCTGAACAGGGAAGAGGAAAGTCCGGGCTCCGTAGGGCAGGATGGCCGTTAACGGCGGCGCGGAGCGATTCGCGGAAAGTGGCACAGAAAATACACCGCCCGAAAGGGTAAGGGTGAAATGGTGGGGTAAGAGCCCACCGGCGCGCGAGTGATCGTGCGCGCATGCCAAACCCCATCCGGAGCAAGACCAAATAGGAGGCTGAGCGGCCCGCTCTTAAGGCCTCGGGTATGGTCGCATGAGCCGGCGAGCAATCGACGGCCTAGAGGAATGATCGCCGCCCGCAAGGGCACAGAACCCGGCTTACAGACTCACTCCGGTTCTTTTCAGTGATCGTGCTTTTTTCAGTGAACGTGCAATTTGCGGGCGTCATGGCTGCTGTGGGCATCGGCAACACAGCAAGCCTTATCGGTTCGATTGCATCCTCTGGTGGCCAAGCAATTGTGCGGGCGGGCGTCATGGATGCTGTGGGCGTCGGCAACACAGCAAGCCTTATCGGCTCGATTGCATCCTCTGGTGGCCAAGGCACATTGCACGTTCACTGAAAAAAGTGCGCGCTACCCTTATCCTGAAAAACGCGCAGTCGCGATGCGGCCGCCTCGAGCGGTTTCAGAATCGCGGTGCCTGAGGTCACGTAACGGGAGACTCGCGAGAGGGCGGCCAGGTCGCGCACGCCGGCTTCGATTTCCGGCGCGATCGCGAGCTTGACGCCGGGCGGAAGTTCGCGCGCGAAGGCCGCGACGCGCTCGATCTCGTCGAGGGTCCGGTCGCGATACTCCTCGAAGTGATGGACCAGCCGGCCGAATCCGCCGGCATCCCCGTCATCTCTGGCGAGCGACGATCTCAATTCCCAAATTTCCGCGAGGTGACTCAACGGACGCTCGGCAAAATCCGCGACGGCCGACCAAGTGCGCTCGTCGAGGAACCGATTGATCACTATCGCGGCGAGCTTGAGTCCTTCGGAGTCCATCTGGGCGAGCAGCTCGCGCGCCTGGCGGATGCGATCGGGTTCCGCCGTCGTCACCATCACGAACCGGACGGCGGGCGAATGCAGCAGCGCTTCGGTCTTGTGCAGACGATCGACAATTGCGTCCATGCTGTCGGCGGCGGCCGCGAAGAAATCCGTGATGGTCGAAAGCACGTTGCCGCCGGCAAAGCGCTCGAGCTCGCGCACGACAAATTGCGCCGCCTTGCTGGCGACCTTCATCGCAATCCGCCCGGCAGAAAGCGACGGCGTAAAGAGCCATCGCGCAGTCCGCGAATCGAGCAGGCGAATGAGCCGCGCGGGCGTCTGCAGGAACTCGAAGGAGTGCGCCGCGGGAGGAGTGTCCACGACTTCGAGCTCGAACGCGCCGGTCTGGTGAAGATCGTAAAGTTGCTGGAGCGCGGCGAAGGCTTCGGAGCCGGCGAACTCGGTAGTCAGGCTTTTGTAGAATGGATTGTCGAAAATCCTGCGGCGCGTCGCCGGGTCGGCGATGAAGCGCTCGACGATGGCGTCCCAGGCACCCGTCACGTCGAGCATCATCGCGGAGAGCCGAAGCCGGCGGTCAAGTCCGGCCGCGGCAAGCTGCCGGCCGCCGATTCGGGTTGGCTGGCCGCCCAGGCGGGCCAGGCCGAGCGCGTCACGCAGGCGCTCGGAAGGATCGACGGTTATGACCGCGGTGTTGAGATTGGCAGATGCGCCGGCGAGTCCGAGCGCGGCGGCGATAGTCGTCTTACCGACGCCGCCGGTGCCGAGCAGAATCGGAATCGAGCCTTTGGTGAGCAGGTCTTTCAAGCAGCAGCTCCGTTTCAGGGTCACGATAGCAGGCGCGGCGAATGGGCGCATCGCAGGACAACTGTTGTCATCGTGAGATGCAAAAATGTCGACAGTCGATTAGACGGCTTCACGCCTGGGGAATAGAATCCTCGCGGGGGAATCAGGGGGCGCCAGATGGCAATAGAATTCGTGGCAGCAGTTGTGGTCGGTGCTTTCCTCGGGATTGCAATTGGATGGTTGCTGGCGCAGCGGAACGCAACGCGTCTCAAGGTACGGCTCGAAGAAACCGAAAAGCGCCTTGGAGAGGAGAAAGGTCTACTCGACAAAGCCAAGGAGCAGCTCTCTGACACCTTCCGAGCACTCGCCGCCGATGCCCTTCACCAGAACAACGACGGATTCCTGGCGCTTGCGACCGAAAGACTCAACACCGTCAGAAGCGAGGCGGCAGGCGAGCTTGAAGCGCGCAAGCAGGAAATCGAAACGCTGGTGAAACCGCTCGGCGATTCGCTCGCCGAAATGACGAAGCAAATCCGGTCGCTGGAACAGGCTCGGAGCACGGCTTACGGAACGCTGACTGAGCAAGTGAGGTCGCTAATATCTACGCAGGATTTGCTCCGAACGGAGACGGGAAACCTCGTAAAGGCGCTGCGTGCCCCAATCGTGCGCGGACGATGGGGCGAAGTTCAGCTCAAGCGCGTCGTGGAATTGGCCGGGATGATCGAGCGATGCGATTTCTTTCAGCAGGAGAGCGTGGATACCGAGAGCGGAAGACTCAGGCCAGATATGCGCGTCCAACTTCCTGGCGGCAAGAATATCGTGGTCGATGCAAAAGCGCCGCTGCAGGCGTATCTCGACGCCGTGGAAGCACCGACCGATGAGCTGCGAATGACGAAACTGAAGGAACACGCGCGGCAGGTGCGCGATCATATGGTCAAGCTGGGTGCGAAGAACTATTGGGACCATCTGCAGCCGACGCCCGAATTCGTCGTGATGTTCCTCCCGGGCGAGGCCTTCTTCAGTGCCGCGCTCGAACAGGATCCGTCCTTGATTGAACAGGGGGTGAACCAGCGCGTGATTCTTGCCACGCCGACTACGCTGATCGCAGTGCTTCGTGCGGTGGCCTACGGATGGCGTCAGGAGCAGCTCGCGGAGAACGCGCAGCGCATCGCCGACCTTGGTAAAGATTTGTACGAGCGCATGGGCACCATGGCAGAACACATCGAAGATATTGGTGGCGATCTCAACAAAGCCGTCGGCTCGTACAACAAGGTCGTCGGTTCATTGGAACGGATGGTTCTTCCCGCGGCGCGCCGGTTCAAGGAACTCGGCGTCGGCGGCAACAAACACATACCTGAACTGAATCCGGTCGATAACGTCCCGCGCCCGTTGACCTCGACAGCGATCCCGGAAACCGAGCGCGACGACGACTAGCCGCGCCCCCGCGTTTTTCACTTACTCGATCTCCTGGTCGGAGGGGGGCGGGGGCTTCAGTTGGCTGCGCTCCTTGCCGGCGACGATCCATCGCTCGACTTCGTGACGCTCGCGCTTGAGGAATCCCGCAATTGCCCGCTTGAGATCCGGGTTGGAGACGTAGTGGATGCTGCGGGTGAGGGCGGGATCGAAGCCGCGCAGCCATTTGTATTCGCCGCCGGCGCCGGGCTCGTAACGCTGAATGCCGCTCAGAATCGAGTGCTCGATGCCCGCGTAGTAGCAGACGTTGAAGTGCAGGAAGCGGACCTCGCGGAAGCATCCCCAATAGCGGCCGTACATCACGTTGGCCTTGGCCAGGTTGACGGCGCCCGCGATCAGTTCGCGTCCCGCGTATGCGCCGATGAAAACCATGTTGCGTTTGAAGGATTTGCGGATGAGATCGAAAAAGTCCTCGGTGAGATATCGACGGCCCCAGTAAAGCTTTTCGATCGTCGAGCAATAGATTCGGTACATCTCGGGGAACATCCGGTCGGGGATTTCCTCGCCCGCCATCACGCGGATGTGGACGCCTTGTTCGTCCATCGCGGCGCGTTCGTGGCGGACGGCGGTGCGCCGCTTGTGCTTGAGCCGGTTCAGATAATCGTCGAAGGTCGCGAAGCCCGCGTTATGCCAATGGTATTGATAGCCGAGCCGCTCCATGAATCCGATCGGCGCGAGCGCGGCAGCTTCGTCGGGCTGGCAAAAATTGACGTGCACACTCGACAGCTTGTTGTCCTCGCAGATGGAGGTGAGCGCGAGGCCGAGCAGATTGATGAGGCCGGCTCGATCGACGCCCGGCGCGGTTAGAAATCGGCGTCCGGTATGCGGCGTGAACGGCACTCCGACCAGAATCTTGGGGAAGTAGCCGATGCCGGCGCGCTCGGCCGCGTCGGCCCATCCATGGTCGAAGACGAACTCGCCCATGCTGTGGGTCTTGAGGTAGAGCGGGGCTGCGGCGACGATTCGTTTGCGGGGCGCCTCTCGAACCACGAGATGATACGGAGCCCATCCGGTGTCGCGCGCAGCCGATCCGGAGTGCTCCATCGCATACAGCCAATCCCATTCGACGAATGGGGAATCGTCGGGGGCGAGCAGGGCGTCCCACGCCGCGCGGGGAATCTTGTCGATTTCCTCGATGATCGCGACTTCGAGTCTGGGTGCGGAATCATTCATGGCAAAGTTTCAATTTTTCACTCCCTTCGGTCGAGCAAACCACAACAGTGAAAAGTCAAAATATCAGACTTATCGCATCCGAACCGATTTTTGCCGGATGCTCACTAGGAATGCTCGAATTTGTTATTATATTGGTAAGGCCGAGGGAGGCGCTCCGAGCGACAGAGGTGCGATGGTGGATTTCGTGCGCAAGCGGATGGTTTTGGCGCGAATCACCGGCGGTGACGGTGACGGCCGCTCCGGCGGTGGCGATATCGCTACCGAGCGCAAGACCCGCACCAAGTCGCAGACCGCCACACCGCCTCTGTACAAGGTTATTTTGCTCAACGACGATTACACGCCGATGGAGTTCGTCGTCGAAGTGTTGGAAGCGGTATTTCACAAGCAGCACGCCGAAGCGACCCGAATCATGCTCCACGTGCATCAGAACGGGATGGGCGTGGCGGGCGTGTATCCATTCGAAGTCGCGGAGACCAAGACGCATACCGTCGAGGAACTCGCGCGTGAGGCCGAGTATCCGCTCAAGTGCGTGATGGAAAAGGAATGACCAGGCCGTAGCATCGATGCCTCCGTCGAATAACAACATCATGATCAGCCGCGAACTGCAGGTGACGCTGCAACTCGCGATGAGCGAAGCCGTCAACCGGCGTCACGAGTTTGTGTGCCTGGAGCATCTGCTGTTCGCGATGCTCCACGACGTGACGACGACCACGATACTGAAAAATTGCGGCGCCGATCTGGATTCGATCCGGCGCAAGCTGGCGCATTACCTCGACGAGCAGGTCGAGCGGATGCCCAAGGGCGAGGAAGTCTCGCCGCGCTACGCGATCGGGGTGCAGCGGGCGCTGCAGCGGGCGGCGTTGCACGTGCAATCGGCGGGACGCCAGGAAATCACCGGCGGCAACGTGCTGGTCGCGATGTTCCATGAAACCGAATCGCCGGCGATTTTCTTTCTGCAAGAGCAGGGCGTCGCGCGCTTCGACGTGATCAATTTTATCGCGCACGGGGTTTCGAAGGCGGGCGCGGAAGACGACGAGGACGGCGAGGAATCGGACAAGGATTCGATCGATCGCGACGGACACGAACATGAAGCCGGCGACGAAGAAGGCGAGCGCAAGCTGTCGCCGTCAAAGGCGCTCAACACTTACGCGATCAACCTGGCCAAGCGCGCTGCGGACGGGAAAATAGATCCGCTCGTCGGCCGCAAGAAGGAACTCGAGCGCGCGGTGCACGTATTGCTGCGCCGACGCAAGAACAATCCGGTCTTCGTGGGCGAGGCAGGGGTCGGCAAGACCGCGCTGGCTGAGGGACTGGCGCTGGCAATTCACAAGGGCGACGTGCCCGACGCGCTCAAGGGCGTCGAGATCTACGCGCTTGACATGGGCGCGCTGCTTGCGGGGACGCGGTTTCGCGGGGATTTCGAGCAGCGGCTGAAGGCGGTCATCAAGGCGGTAGTCGGCGATTCGAAGCGGATTTTGTTCATCGACGAGATCCACACGATAGTCGGTGCCGGCGCGGCTTCCGGCGGCACAATGGATGCGTCCAACCTGCTCAAGCCCGCACTCGCGTCCGGCGACCTGCGATGTATCGGTTCGACGACTTACCAGGAATACAAGCGCTCGTTCGACAAGGACAAAGCGCTGGCACGGCGCTTCCAGCGAATCGACGTCGTCGAGCCGACGCAGGACGAGGCCGTGCAGATTCTGGGCGGCATCAAGTCGTACTACGAGAAGCATCACAACGTCCGCTATACGAATTCGGCGATCAGATTGGCGGTCGAGCTATCGGCGCGATACGTCAACGACCGCTTCCTGCCCGACAAGGCGATCGACGTGATGGACGAGGCGGGAGTCGCGGGGCATTTGCGCGGCGCGGGGACGACGGAACCCGTGACGGTGGGCACGCGCGACGTGGAGCGGACGGTCGCGCGGATGGCGAAGATTCCGGAGCGGACGGTGTCGGCGACCGATCGCGGACGGCTGCAGACGCTGGACGAGGATATGAAGCAGGCGGTCTTCGGCCAGGACGAGGCGATCAACTCGGTGGCGCGCGCGATCAAGCTCGCTCGCTCGGGGCTCAGCCATCCCGACAGACCGGTTGGCGCCTTTTTGTTCGCGGGACCGACGGGGGTAGGCAAGACCGAAGTCGCGCGGCAGCTCGCGAAAGTGATGGGCGTCGAGTTCATCCGCTTCGACATGAGCGAGTACATGGAGCGGCATACGGTTTCGCGCTTGATCGGCGCGCCGCCGGGATACGTCGGTTTCGATCAGGGCGGATTGCTCACCGACGCGATCAACAAGACGCCGCATTGCGTGCTGCTGCTCGATGAGATCGAAAAGGCGCATCCCGATTTGTTCAGCATCCTGTTGCAGGTGATGGATCACGCGACGCTCACCGACAACAACGGGCGCAAGGCGGATTTCCGCAACGTGATCCTCGTGATGACCACCAACGCCGGCGCACAGGAACTGTCGCGCGCGATGATCGGTTTCCACGGCGGAACCGGCCAGGGAAATCCCAAGAGCGTGCTGGAGAGGATGTTCGCACCGGAGTTCAGAAACCGGCTGTCCGCCACGATCGAATTTGCTCCGCTGAGTCCGCCGGTTATGGAACGGGTGGTGGACAAGTTCATTGCGGAATTGCAGGAGCGCCTCGACAAGCAGAAGGTCACGCTGACGGTGACGCCGGTGGCGAAGAAATGGCTGGCGGAACATGGTCACGACCCGCGCTTCGGCGCGCGCCCGCTCGGGCGGTTGATCGAGAACGAAATAGCGCGCGAGCTCGCAGATCAGGTGCTGTTCGGCAAGCTGACGAAGGGCGGCAAGGCGACCGCGGACCTCGACGGCGACAAGCTGATGTTCTCGTACGAGCCGAATCCAGCACGTCAGCCCGCACCAGTCGCGTAATTCAGTTAACGGCCAGGCCTGCCTCGGTGAGGCGATGCTGGAGAATCGGGATGCGGTCGTGACCCCAGAACGGTTCGCCGTCGAAGAAGAATAGTGGCACGCCGAAGACGTGGTCGGCGGCGGCTTCCTCCTGGGCGCGCTGATAGGCGGCGGCGCCTTCACCTGACAGATATTTGCGATAGTCGTCGGCGGACATACCGAGGCTTGCGATTACGTTCGCGACCGCGTCGGGCTGATCGGCCTCGAGCTCGCGGCGAAAGAACATCTCGAAAACTCGACGGCTGTAATCGAGAAGGCGGCCGTGCTCATCCGCGAACAGGCCGCCGATCAGCGCCGGCGTCGTGTCGTAAACCTTCAGCGGCCCGCGAACAACCAGGCCGCGCGGCTTGGCCCATCGGCGCGCGTCGAGATACGAGTAGCGCGCCTTGTGTTCGGAGTAGAGACTGCGCTCGCCCTTGCCCTTGATTCGAAGCTGGAACGGAATCCATCGGATGCGAATTCGAAATCGATTTTCGAGCGCGAAGGCGGGATCGAATGCGAGGTAGGCGAACGGACTCTTGTAGTCCGAGTACATCTTCACTTCCTTCGATTCCTTCGATTGCATGGTGAGGCCGATCTCGCGGTGCGGGATTTTCAGATCCGAAGGTCGGGCTTTTGCAGTATCGTCGGATGCACCCATTCGGGGCCGCCGGTTTCGGGATGATCGATGTTGTAATGCAGGCCGCGCGATTCGCGCCGGCTCATCGCGGATCGCACGACCAGCTCCGCGACCATTGCCAGGTTGCGCAACTCGATCGTGTCGGCGTCGAGCAGGTGGTCCCAGTAGTAGCGGTGGATTTCGTCCTTGAGCATCTCGATGCGGCGAAGCGCGCGCTCGAGGCGTTGGTCGCTGCGCACGATGCCGACGTAGTTCCACATCAGGCGGCGAATCTCGTCCCAGCTCTGCGTGATCATCACGCGCTCCTCGCTGCGGATCGCACGCCCGGGATCCCACTGGGGAAATTCGGGCGGCGCGCCGCCTCCCGACGCGACGATTTCGCGTGCCGCGGCAAAGCCGCGCCGGCCCATCACCGCGGCCTCGAGCAGCGAGTTCGAGGCGAGCCGGTTGGCGCCGTGCAGCCCGGTCATCGCGACCTCGCCGGCTGCGTACAGGCGCGGAATCGAGGTGTGTCCGTCGAGATCGGTCTGCACGCCGCCGCACATATAGTGGGCCGCGGGCACCACCGGAATTGGTCCTTTGGTCAGATCATATCCGAAGCTCAAGCATCGCTTGAAGATATTGGGAAACCGCCGCCGGATGAAATCGGCATCGCGATGGCTCAAATCGAGATACACGAAGTCCAGGCCGTGACGTTTCATCTCGGAATCGATCGCGCGCGCGACCACGTCGCGCGGCGCCAGCTCGGCGTCCGGATGGTAGCGCTTCATGAACGGGGTGCCGTCGGGCAATTTCAGAATCGCGCCCTCGCCGCGCAGCGCCTCGGAAATGAGAAACGACTTGGCGGCGGGATGGTACAGGCAGGTGGGATGGAACTGGTAGAACTCGAGGTTGGCGACGGACGCGCCCGCCCGATACGCCATCGCGACGCCGTCGCCCGACGCGATATCGGGATTGGTGGTGTAGAGATAGACCTTGCCGGCGCCGCCCGTCGCCAGCATCGTGGCGCGCGAAATCACTTTGCGGATTTCGTGAGTCTCGCGATCGAGCGCATAAACGCCCCAGCATGCGCCCGGCTTTCCCGCGGCGGGAGTCTCGACCAGCAGATTGATCGCGACGTGATTTTCCAAAGTGCGGATGTTCGGCCGCGCGGCGGCGGCCTCGGTCAGCGCACGCATTATTTCGCGGCCGGTCAGGTCCTGCGCGTGAAGCACGCGGCGATGGCTATGCCCGCCCTCCTTGCCGAGGTCGTATTCCTGTTCGGACTCGGCTTCGGCGCCTTCGGTCCCGACGCGGGTGAAGCGAGTGCCGAGCCGGATCAATTCGCGAATCGCTTCGGGACCCTCGCGAACTATCGTCTCGACCGCGGCGCGATCGCACAACCCGGCGCCCGCGCGGATCGTGTCCTCGATATGCGATTCGAACGTGTCCTCAACGCTCCACACGCTGGCGATGCCGCCCTGAGCGTAGGCGGTGTTGGCCTCGGAGCTGCCGGCCTTGGTGAGAACGGTGACGGTGCCGACTTCGGCCGCCTTGATGGCGAAGGTCAGGCCCGCGATGCCGCCGCCGATAACCAGGAAGTCGCTGAAAATTTGCGCGTTATGCGTCATCAAGTGGTCTCGGCCGGTGCCCGCGGATGAATCGCGGAGCGTGCGTTGTGTCAAAATGACGCTACTCGGTCTGCGCTCGGCCAGTCAAGGCGATCGCGCGGCTGCGATTTGCCACTGTGATTCGATTCAAATATTCTCGAAGGTGCGGATAGCAGTGAAAAAACGAAAAGACGAAACCTTCGCTGCGCAGTTTCGTAGAACCTACGACAGGCCAAGCCCGTGCCGATGACGCCGCCAAATATTGTCACGCTGTTCCGGATCGCCACCGCGCCGATCCTGATCTTGATCCTGATGCACAGCGGGCCGGGTGCGGCGTGGCTTGCAGCCGGCGTGTTCTTCATCGCGACGGTCAGCGATTATTTCGACGGCTACCTCGCGCGCAGTTACGACTCGGTCAGCACGCTCGGCAAGTTTCTCGATCCGATGGCCGACAAGCTGGTCGTTGCGACGGTGCTGATCATGCTAGCCGGGATGACGCGAACGCCGCACGTGCCGGCGTGGATGGTGGTCGTGCTGGTGACGCGCGAAATAATGGTGACGGGACTGCGCGCGGTGGCGGCGGCCGAGGGGTTAATCGTGGCCGCCGAGGAGCTCGGCAAGTACAAGATGGCGTTGCAGTCGATCGCGATTCAGGGTCTGCTGATTCATTACACGTATTGGCACGTCGATTTCTTCGCCGCCGGGATGTTCGTGCTGTGGATCGCGATGGCGGTGAGCGTGTGGTCGTGCGTCGATTACTATGTGCGCGTGGTGGTGGCGCTGCGGCCAAAACCAATTACTGCGGCGGGCAAGCGGGCGGTGATTTGACAGACGCTCCCGCGCCGGATAATCAAATGGGTTCGTCGCGCCGGTTTGGAGAGCGGGTGTAGCTCAGTTGGTAGAGCGCGTGCTTGCCAAGCACGAGGTCGTCGGTTCGAAACCGATCACCCGCTCCAGGTAAATCGCGACAGACGGCCTCTCCAGGCTGTGCATCAGCGGCAATCGATCGCATATCACACCGGGAGATGAGGTCTCTTCTCCATGTCGGAACCGCTCTCAGACCAGCAGCTTTCCCTCATCGACGCCTACTGGCGAGCGTCCAACTACCTGACCGTCGGCCAAATCTACCTGATGGCGAATCCTCTGCTGCGCGAGCCGCTCCGGCCCGAGCACATCAAGCCGCGCCTGCTCGGCCATTGGGGAACCTCACCGGGGCAGAACTTTATCTACGCGCATCTCAACCGGTTGATTCGGGAGCACGACGCCAACGTCATTTATATTTCCGGTCCCGGGCACGGCGGTCCGTCGGTCATGTCGCATACCTATCTCGAGGGCACGTACTCGGAGATTTATCCGCGAATCTCCGAGGACAGCGAGGGGATGCGCCTGCTGTTTCGCCAATTCTCGACTCCGGGCGGCGTGCCGAGTCATGCCGGTCCTCACGTCCCGGGTTCGATCAATGAAGGTGGCGAACTCGGCTACTCACTCGTGCACGCATTCGGTGCGGCGTTCGACAATCCCGACCTGATAGTTGCGTGCGTGATCGGCGATGGCGAGGCGGAAACCGCGCCGCTCGAAGGAGGATGGAAAGGCGTAAAGTTTCTCAACCCGGTGCGCGATGGTGCGGTCCTGCCGATCCTCCATCTGAACGGTTACAAAATTTCCGGCCCCACCGTATTTGGCCGCGACACCGACGAAGAGCTGCGCCGCCTGCTCGAAGGCCATGGCTACGAGGTCTACTTTGTCGAGGGCGACGAACCGCCGCGGATGCATCGCGAGTTCGCTGCGACGCTCGAACAGTGTTACGCGAGGATTCGCGCAATCCAGACCGACGCGCGCGCAAACGGGCTCCGGAAGCGGCCGACGTGGCCTGCGATCGTACTGCGAACGCTCAAAGGATGGACCGGGCCGAAAGTTGTTGACGGCGTGCAGATTGAAGGGACCTTCCGGGCGCATCAGGTACCGCTTGCGGGCGTGAAGGAAAATCCCGAGCATTTGAAATTGCTCGAGGCGTGGATGCGCAGTTACCGGCCTGACGAGTTGTTCGACGAACACGGCCGCCTGAAGCCCGAACTCAAAGCGATTGCGCCAAAAGGAAATCGCCGGATGGGCGCGAATCCGCACGCCAACGGCGGAATTCTGACCATCGCGCTCGATATCCCGTCCTTTACCGACTACGCGGTGCCGATTGAACAACCCGGGAGCGTCAAGGTCGAATCCACCCGCCCCTTCGGCAAGCTGATGCGCGATATCTTCACGCGCAATTCCAAACAGCAGAACTTCCGCCTGTTCTGTCCCGACGAAACCAACTCCAATCGCCTTGGCGACGTTTTCGACGTCGAGAACCGATGCCTAGTAAGCCGCGTCGAGAGCTACGATGATCACGTCTCGCACGACGGCCGCGTGATGGAGGTGCTAAGCGAGCATTGCCTCCAGGGATGGCTCGAAGGCTATACGCTTACCGGACGCCACGGGATTTTCGCGTCGTACGAGGCGTTCGCCATGATCGTGGATTCTATGACGACGCAGCACGCGAAATGGCTGGAGACATGCAAGACCGGGTTACCGTGGCGCCGTCCGATCCCGTCGCTGAACTACCTGCTCACCTCGACCTGCTGGCGCAACGATCACAACGGCTTCAGCCATCAGGGCCCGGGCTTCATCGACACCTTGCTGACCAAGCGGGGCATCGTGTCGCGGATATACCTGCCGCCCGACGCGAACTGCCTGCTGTCGGTGGCCGATCATTGCCTGCGCAGCCGCGACTACATCAATCTGATCGTGATCGACAAGCAGGAACATCCGGTGTGGCTCGATATCGATGCGGCCCGCGAGCATTGTTCTCGCGGCGCGTCGGTGTGGCGATGGGCCGGCAACGATGGCGGGATGGAACCGGATCTCGTGCTCGCATGCGCCGGCGACGTCATGACGGAAGAGGCGATCGCGGCGGCTTGGCTGTTTCGCAAGTATCTTCCTGAAATGAAAATTCGAGTCGTGAACGTCGTCGATCTCATGACGCTGTTTCCGCCCGACCGCCATCCTCACGGCATGAGCGACGACGCTTTTCTCGAACTCTTCACCCCCGACAAGGACGTGATCTTCGCCTTTCATGGCTACCCGCGCGAGGTTCATCAGCTCCTGCACGGACGGCCCAATCCGAATCGTTTCCACGTGCACGGTTACGTCGAGGAGGGAACCACGACCACGCCTTTCGACATGCTGGTGCTGAACGAGGCGAGCCGCTATCACCTCTGCATCGACGGGCTGCGTCACGCGCCGCGGTACCAGGAGCGCGCCCGCGAACTCATCAGGATGACTGAAGCCGCGCTCGACGCCCATCGTAAATACATAGTCGAGACTTTCGAAGACATGCCTGCGATTCGTAACTGGAAATGGACTCCGGATTAATTTGATGAAAGCAAGCCCGCTTGCCGGAAAACTTGTCGATCAATCGCAACTCGTCGATATCCCCCATTTGATCACTGCTTACTTCGCCTGCAAGCCCGACGCCGACAATCCCGCGCAACGAGTCGCGTTCGGCACCTCGGGGCATCGCGGCTCCTCGTTCGACAGCGCGTTCAACGAAGCGCACATCCTCGCGATCAGCCAGGCGATTTGCCTCTATCGCAAAAGTCAAAATATCAACGGTCCTCTCTACCTCGGGATGGACACGCATGCGCTCTCGGTCCCGGCGTTCGCCAGTGCGCTCGAAGTGCTGGCTGCCAACGGGGTCGAGACGATGGTGGATAGCGAGGGCGGATACACGCCGACGCCGGCGATATCGCACGCGATCCTGACCTACAATCGCGGCCGCAAGGACGGGCTGGCGGACGGGATCGTGATCACGCCGTCGCACAATCCGCCGTCTGATGGCGGCTTCAAGTACAATCCGTCCAACGGCGGCCCGGCTGATTCCACCGTCACCGATTGGATTCAGAATACAGCCAACGAATTTCTCAAGGCCGGCCTCGCCGGGGTGCTGCGCGTTCCGTACGAGCGGGCGCGCACGGCCGCGACGGTTCATCAGCACGATTACATCGGCGCTTACGTCGGCGACTTGGGCCACGTCGTCGACATGGAGTCGATTCGCGCCGCCGGCGTGCAGGTCGGAATCGATCCGCTCGGCGGCGCGGCGGTGCGCTACTGGCCGGCGGTAATCGAAAAGTACGGAATCAAGGCGACGGTGGTCAGCGACGTGGTCGATCCGACATTTCGCTTCATGACCGCCGACTGGGATGGGAAAATCAGAATGGATTGCTCGTCGCCGTACGCGATGGTGCGACTGCTCGCGATGCGCGATCGTTTCGACGTTGCGTTTGCCAACGACACCGACGCGGACCGGCACGGAATAGTCACTCGCTCGAGCGGCCTGATGAATTCGAATCACTATCTCGCGGTTGCGATCTCGTACCTGTTTCGCAATCGCACCCGATGGCGCAGAGATGCGGCGGTCGGCAAGACTGTGGTGAGCAGCGCCATGATCGATCGCGTCGCGGCGAGCCTCGAGCGCAAGCTCATCGAGACTCCGGTCGGCTTCAAGTGGTTCGTGGACGGGCTGATCGATGGTTCGGTCGGATTTTGCGGCGAGGAAAGTGCCGGCGCGTCATTTCTGCGCACCGATGGAACCGTGTGGACCACCGACAAGGACGGACTCATCCTGGGCCTGCTGGCCGCCGAGATGACCGCGCGCGTGGGGCGCGACCCCGGCGCGACGTACGATGACCTGACGCGCGAGTTCGGTGCGCCGGCGTACGAGAGAATCGACGCGCCCGCCACGCTCGCGCAGAAGGAAATTCTAAGGAAGCTGAGCCCCGGGCAACTGAATGAGCGCGAACTTGCGGGTGAGAAAATTCTCAAAACATTGACCATTGCGCCCGGCAACGGGGCGGCAATCGGTGGAATCAAGGTGATCGCGGAGAGCGGATGGTTCGCGGCGCGACCGTCGGGCACGGAAGAGGTTTACAAGATATACGCGGAGAGTTTTCGCGGCGTCGATCATCTGCATCGGATTCAGGCCGAGGCGCAGGAATTAATCGCGCGCGTCTTCAAGCAGGCGGAATCATCGCCGACGGCGCGGACCGGCAGCAACTGAGGAAGCAGGTTTGCCGGCTCGTCACATCATACTCTGCATCAACGTTGGTTCGTCATCGTGCAAGTTCTCGCTGTACTCGGTTTCCAGCGGCTCCGAATCCATTGTGGCCGAGGGCGCGGCGGATCGGATCGGCTCGAGCGGCGGCACAATCACGATCCGCGACGCCAACGGCCGCTCGATCGCCGAATCGGACCGTGATCTCGCACGCCCGCAAGTTGCCGTCGATGCGCTGTTCGACGAGTTCGAGCGCTTGAAGCTGCCGCGCCTCGACGTGGTCGGACATCGAATCGTTCACGGCGGCGCGCATCATGTGGCCCCGGAGATCGTCACGCCCGCGCTGATCGCCGATTTGAAACGGCTGATCGCATTCGCACCGCTGCACATGCCGGGAGGAATCGAAGGCGTCGAGGCGGTTGCCGCGCGGCATCCGAAACTTCCGCAGGTCGCGTGCTTCGACACCGCGTTTCATCGTGGAATGCCCGAGCGCGCCGAGCGCTTCCCGTTGCCGCGCGAACTATGGGACGCGGGAGTGCGGCGCTACGGCTTTCACGGGATCTCTTATGAATACATCATGCAGGCTCTAGGAGCCGACGTTCCGACGCGCCTGATAATCGCGCACCTGGGCAACGGGGCCAGCATGGCCGCAGTCGAAAACGGCCGTCCGCTCGACACCACGATGGGATTCACGCCGGCGGGCGGCTTCATGATGGGGACGCGGCCGGGCGATCTCGATCCAGGCGTGATTCTTTATCTGCTCGAACAGAAGGGTTACGACGCCGCGCAACTAAGTCGGCTCGTCAATCTGAAGTCCGGGTTGCTCGGAGTCTCAGGACTCAGTTCCGACGTGAAGACGTTGCTGGACGCGCGGGGATCGAACGCGGATGCGGCGACGGCGGTCGAAATGTTCTGTTATCAGATCAAAAAAGCGATTGGCGCACTGGCAGCCGCGCTCGGCGGATTGGATCTGCTTGTCTTCACCGGCGGGATTGGCGAGCATGCCGCCGCGGTACGCGCGGAAGCCTGCCAGGGGCTGGCGCATCTCGGGCTCGCGATCGATCCGCGACGCAACGACTCCAACCAGGACACGATCAGCGCCGCTGATAGCCGATGCCGCGTGCGGGTCATCCCCACCAATGAAAATTTAATGGTCGCGCGGCACGCGGCTCGGCTGGTATTTCCCGCCGGCTGATTCGACGATTTGCTGGCCGCAAGGCCGTTCGCGGCGGTATAAATCAGTTGGACAAGTGTTTCAGCGAAAACGCGCGACAGTAAAATCCGAAAATGTGCGGACGATTCACAATCACGCGCCGCGACGGCAACTCGCTGGCAGCGGAACTCGGCGTCCCGGCGGACTCGTTCGCCGATTATCGGCCGCGCTACAACGTCGCGCCGATGCAGCAGCATTTCATAGTCAGGATCAAATACGAAAATCGCGAAGCGATTCCCGCCAGGTGGGGTCTGGTCAGGAGCGGCGCGAAAGACGCCAGCATGGCGGCCAAGTGTATCAACGCGCGGTCGGAGACGGTCGAGACGCGGCCGGCATTTCGCGACGCGTTCCAAAAGCGGCGCTGCGTAGTGCCCGCGGATGGATTTTTCGAATGGACCGGGCCGAAGACCGCGCGGCAGCCGACCTGGTTCCATCGCGAGGACAGCCGTCTGATCCTGTTCGCCGGACTTTACGAGGCATGGCAGAAAGAGGCGAGCGTGTGGGAGACGACGTTCACGATTATCACGACGGCGGCCAACGCCGTGGTCGCGTCGTATCACGATCGGATGCCGGTGATACTGGCAGATCGCGACGCCGACGACTGGATGGATCCGCGCGCGCCGGATCCGCTTGGGCTCAAGCGACTGCTGGTTCCCGCGCCCGCGGACTTGCTGATCGCGACTCCCGTTTCGTCCAAGATCAACAACGTAGCCAACGACTGGCCCGAACTGTTGGAGTCCGCCGGATAGATTTTCGACTGAGCCACTGAGTCTGTCGATCCGAAGCGGTTCAATTGATGCGCTTTTCGGCGCGTGATAGTTGATTGGGTTCGGTCGCGACTACGATTGAGCGCGGGGCGGCGTACCCAAGTGGTTAAGGGAGAGGTCTGCAAAACCTCCATGCATCGGTTCGAATCCGATCGCCGCCTCCAGTTATTTTCTCTCGGGGCCGTGCGGTCCTAGCGGGCGGGCGGCGTAGTTAAATGGTGATCCGGTTTCACCTGTAGCTTGACCAGGCAGGGCGGGCCGTCCTGGCCGTAGCAGAGGTTGCTCAGTTCGCCTAGTTTTGAATCGCGGTCGTCGTGCGTGTAATCGGGACAGATCCAATGGCCGCCCGATCCGCGGTAAAGAGCGACCGCGAAATATCTGCCCGCTGCGAGATTCCCGGCCACTGGATCGCCGCGCGTCGCGATGTCGCGCGAGTTGACGATATCGAATCCGTCATGTGCCGCGTCCGGCGAGTACTGCATGAAGAAAATTCGCCATTGCCGCCCGGGCCGCGCAGTGACCTGGTATTCCATCGAGCGATCGGACGAGAACACCGGCTTGTCGCGGCATAGCCACGGCCGCCCCTGTTCCGCGAAGGCAGGGCGTGAGATCAGCATCGCAAGCGTCGCGGCGATCGAGAAGTATCGTGCAATTCTCAAAAGTTTCATTTCCTTTTACTTTTCCTGGCCCGCGATCGCGATGATACGGCCGACGATCTCGCCGAGATTGGAGTCCTTGGGCGTGAAAACCGCCTTGACGCCAAGCCCGAGCAGCGCTTTACGGTCGGCATCCGGGATTATTCCGCCCATCACGAGTGACACGTCGCTTGCGCCACGACTTTTCAGCAGATCGATTGTCTCCCGCGCGATGGACATGTGGGCGCCGGCGAGGCTCGAGATCGCGAGCACGTCGACGTCTTCCTCGAGGGCAGTCGCAACCATCTGCTCCGGCGTCTGCTTGAATCCCGCGAGGACTACTTCCATCCCGGCTTGCATGCACGCGTGGGCGAGCAGCTTGATCGCGTTGATATGTCCGTCGAGGCCCGCCTTGCCAAGCGCGATGCGAATTTTCCGTGTCGATCCCGCGACCGGCACCTTGAGCGCGCCGACGCTCACGCTGGTTTCGAGAATCGGCGGCGTGTAGCGGCCGCGGCTGACGCGCACGAGCGAATCCGTCCATTCGCCGACGGTGCCGCCCGCGCGGGCGAGCTCGATAGTCGCCTCGACGAGTCCGCGGTCGTTGTTGTTATTTGCGGCGGCGCGTTCGAGCGCCTCGCGGGCTTTTGACACGGCGGTCTGATCACGCGCCGCGCGCCATTTTTTTATCGACTCGATGCGTTCCTGTTCCTTGAGCGCATCCGCCGCGTGATCCGTGTTCTCTTTGGGCGGGGACGTGAGTCCGACTTCGCCGGTAAACGCGTTGACTCCGATTTGCACGATCTCACCCGACTCGACTTTCCTGTAACGCTCCGCAAGCTGGCGCGTCAGCTCGCCGCTGACTATTGAGATGGCGCGCGAGTAGCCGGCCTCGCGCAGCCGGATCGCGATTTCGCGCGCGCGTGTGGCGGTCTCGGCGGTGAGCTTCTCGATAATTGTGCTGCCCTCGAAAATATCGCCATAGCCCGCGAGTCCCGTCTCGTGCATCAGAACCTGCTGCGTGCGCAAGCTGAGCGTCTGCTCGGACTGGTCGGGGAGGGCGAGCGCCTCGCGAAAGCCCGGCAACTGGAGTGCGTTCACGCGGGCGTCGGCCGAGATGACGACCGGGAGCGCCTCGTACGCAATGCGGATGATATTAACTTCGGGCTGCGGTTCGGTGAGCGTGAGCGAGCGCACCTGGCATCCGGCGCGGAAGGCGACGTTATCGACGCCGTACTCGGTGGAGCAAAGCTCCCGCCAGAGTTTGAAGTACGCGCGAATCTTGCAGATCTCGGGGACCAGCTCGATGCCGCTGTTGATGAAAAATGAAATGCGGCGGACCGTCTGCTCGAACGCGGCCGCGTCGAGCTTGGGGCGGATCGCGTCGAGAATCAGCAGCGCGTTGCCGAATGCGTAGCCGATTTCCTCGGCCGGACCGGCGCCGCTCTCCATGTAGTGGTAGCCGCAACAGTTAATCGGATTCCAGTTGGGCACGTGCTCGACCGTGAATCGAATCAACTCGGTGGAAAGGCGAAACGACAACTCAGGGTGAAAAATCGACGTGCCGCGCGCGACGAATTCCTTGAGCAGATCGTTCTGCGTCGTGCCGCGCAGCTCAGTCCATGATACGCCGTGCTTTTCCGCGACGACTAGGTAAAGCGCCAGGATGAACGGCGCGGTCGCGTTGATCGTCATCGAGGTATTGATCGACTGAAGCGGGATTCCCTCGAACAGCCGCTCCATGTCGTTCCAGTGGCAAATCGAGACGCCCGCTTCGCCGACTTCGCCGCGCGCGACCGGAGCGTCGGGGTCGTAGCCGTTTTGGGTGGGCAGATCGAACGCGATCGAAAGACCGCGCTGGCCCTGCTTCAAGTTTGCCAGGAAGCGTTCGTTGGCCTGGCGCGCGTCGCCGAAGCCCGCGTAAGTGCGGATGATCCATGGTTCACGGGCCTTGGGGCGAACTGTTTTTCCGCTGTCGGGCATCGACTCAAGGTTAGTTGTCGAGGCATTGGGATTCCAGCCGGTGTGCGATGACGGTACTGGTTTAGTTTGCGAAGCTGACAAGCTGAGCTAGTGCCTTACATTGCGCCGCTGGTCGCGCTCGCTCATGCAGTCGGCGAAGGTGAAAATAATGCGCGCCCGCCGCGAAGGACCGCGATGGGTGGGATTCTGAATGATCGAATCGGGCGAGAAACCGCAATTCATACCATATGTAGTGGTTTTGGGAAGGCTCGGGTATAGGGCTAGTTTCGTTCCGTCAAAATTAATATTCGCCGGAAGCGGGCTTCGCCCGATTTCGAGCGAGGCCGGCGAGTATATGGCAGGTTGACGGTTGTCCATACCGTATACGTAGCACGCCGAATCCGCCGGGGGCAGGCTGAATAGTTCATCTCCTAAGCCGGCATGAAATCCGACGTTGAACCAATGGTGCAATGACACACGATCAGCGCCGATGCATCGCGCGGGCCGCGGGTTCATTTTCACGATCCCGGGCAAGCGCAAGCTCGGCGGCGATGCGATCGATGAGTTCGATTCCCGACAGACCGCCATGCTCGGCGATCTCGAGCACCGGACCCCCTGTCTCGGCCCGGATTTTTGCGATCGCCTTGCGCGCGTCCGACACGCGATTCAAATCCGACCTGGCCAGGTCGGCGAGATGCTCGAGGTCTTTCTTTCGCAAATGGGGTCCACGGCGGTTCGTCAGCGCCGATATGTCATCGGCGTCGAACCCGGATCGCGGCGTTCGATTGAAAAGCACGGCCGCCGGGGCGAGATGAATGCGGCTCAAACTGGCGTGAGTCTCGATAGTCTCCGATATCGAAAGACTGTCCGCGGTCGTGACCTGGATGATTGCGCTACCGCGCCGCTCACGCATCATCCGCGAAATGTTGCCGGCTTCCTTGCCGACCACGCTGTCGCCGAATGTCGAGCGCGCGGCAGTCGGCATCTTGAGCAGGCTCATCGCCTGGCCGCTGGCGGGCGCATCGACGATTATAATGCGGCGGCCGGGCAGCTTGGCGTCGGTCCGCGCGGCTTCGTAGTAAACCTTTCCGAGCATCATCAGTTCGCGCAGCCCCGGCGCCGCTTGAACGAAAAATTGATAGAGGCGGCTGGCGAACACCGCTTTCAGCAGCATCCGGCCCGGCACCACCAGTCGCAGATATTCCTCGAGCGCGGCGCGTCCGTCGAGCGTCATCAGCGCGAGATTCGGCGCGACCTCCGTGGGTACGAATGACGGCGCGACGCCGAAGGTCGCGGCCAACGGCGCCCGCGCGTCGCATTCCATAATCAGTGCGCGCGCTCCCGACATTGCCGCGAGCTTTGCAATCGCGGCGCTCACGGTAGTTTTGCCGACTCCGCCCTTGCCGAGCACGATCAGCACGCGTCGTGCGAGGATTTCGTTTAGCATTTGAGGAAAGCGGAACCAGCCAGAAGTTACCAGCGGATCAGATTGGCTCCCCAGGTGAGGCCGCCGCCGCATGCGTTGAGCATCACGATATTGCCGTCGTGAATTCGGCCCTGCTCGAGAGCCTCGTCGAGCGCGATTGGCACGGACGCCGCGGAGGTGTTGCCGTAGCGATCGATGTTGGTGAAAACTTTTTCCGGCGGCATTCCGAGCCGCTCGGCGACTACGGAAATAATTCGCAGGTTCGCCTGATGCGGCACGAACAGGTCGATTTCTTCGAGCTTGACGCCCGCGCGCTCGGCCACCAGCCGGCTGATTTCTTCCATGCGCTTGACGGCTATTTTGAAAAGCTCGGGGCCTTTCATCTGAATCGCGTCATCGGCGCATCGCCGCACTTCAGAATCAATCGTGCTGCGGGTTCCAGTCGAGCGGACCGAGAGCAGGTTCCAATACTCGCCCGCGGAGCGCAGCAGGCTCGACAGCACTCCGCGATTTCCCGGCTCGGTTACCATCACGCACGCGCCTGCGCCGTCGCCAAACAGCACCGCGGTCCGGCGATCGCTCCAATCCACCATCGTCGATAGCGCGTCGGCCCCGACCACCAGTACGCGCTTGAAGTCGCCGGCGCGCATCTGTGCGTCTGCGACTTGCAGCGCATACACGAAGCCCGAGCAGGCGGCGGCGACGTCGAAGGCCGGCATCGACGAGATGCTTAAGCCCTTCTGAATCTGGCACGCGAGCGACGGAAACGCGTACTCCGAGGAAACCGTGCCGACTATGATCGCGTCGAGCGCGCCCGGCTTGATTCCCGCCCGCTCGAGCGCCGTGCGGCTGGCGGCGGTCGCGATATCCGCTATCGACTCGCCCTGGCGCATCGCGTAGCGGCTGCCGATTCCGGTGCGCGACCGTATCCATTGGTCGGACGTGTCCATGTACCGCTCGAGATCCTTGTTGGTCAGCGCGGTGCGCGGGACGGCCCGTCCGGTGGCGATAATTCTTGAACCCATGATGAACTGGTCAGCTCTCGCTGGCGGGCCTGAACGCCAGCGTCGTGTTGGTGCCGCCGAAGCCGAATGAATTGTTGAGCGCGATCCGAATTTTGGCGGGGCGCGCCTTGTTGGGCACGTAATCGAGGTCGCATTCGGGGTCGGGAAATTCCTGGTTGATGGTCGGCGGCATCATCCCGCGCTCGATCGCGAGGACCGTGTACACCGACTCGATTGCGCCGGCCGCGCCCAGCGTGTGCCCGGTCATCGACTTGGTCGAACTAATCGCAACTTTCGCGGCTCGCTCGCCGAAGACGCACTTTACCGCTTGAGTCTCGGCGATATCGCCTTGCTCGGTCGAGGTGCCATGCGCGTTGATATAATCGACCTGGTTGGGATCGAGGTCGCTGTCTTCGAGGCACATCCGCATGCACTTGGCCGCGCCGCGTCCCTCGGGCGCCGGAGAGGTGATATGGTAGGCGTCGCTGTTGGCGGCGTAACCGCAGACTTCAGCTATGATCCTGGCGCCGCGCGCGACGGCGGCCTCGCGTTCCTCGAGGATCAGCGCCGCCGATCCCTCCGCCATCACGAATCCGTCGCGCTCCTTGTCGAATGGACGGCTGGCCTTCTCCGGCTCTTCGTTGTGGGTCGAAAGCGCGCGCATCGCGGCGAATCCGCCCACCCCCAGCGAGGTGACTGCCGCCTCCGAGCCGCCCGTGATCGCGGCGTCCAGGTAGCCGAGCTTGATCATCCGGTACGCCTCGCCGATCGCATGGCTGCCCGACGCGCACGCGCTGGTAGTCGTAAAGTTGACGCCGCGCGCTCCGTAGCGAATTGAGATTTGGCCCGGCGCAAGGTTGCCGATCAGCTTGGGGATGAAGAACGGAGTGATGTGACGCAGGCCGGTCTCCATGAAGACCCTGTGGTACTCCTCGATCGTGCACAGGCCGCCGATGCCGACGCCGATCAACACGCCGACCTGGTCGGCGTTGTCTTCGGTGATCTTGAACCCGGACTGGCGCATCGCCTGCTCGGTCGACGCGACTGCATACTGGATGAAGGGGTCCATTTTTTTGACGTCGCGCTTTTCGATCCAATCTTCCGGATTAAAATCCTTCACCTCGCCTGCTATCCGGACGGGAAATCCCGAGGTGTCAAAGCGCGTAATCAGGCCAATACCGGACCGCCCCGCCATCAGGGCTTCCCAGTTCTTGTCCACTCCAACTCCGAGCGGAGTCACCAGTCCTACTCCGGTGATCACCACGCGGCGCTCAAGCATTGGTCTCATCAGGCCCCTCATCCTCCATCGAGTTCGCGGCTTAATAATCTACCAGAAGACAGCGCGGGTCGAGAATCCGCCCCCGCGGGCAGTGTATCAGTGTGAAGTTCCGGCCAGATGAAACGCGCCAGCCGTTGGGGCGCGACAGCGGCAGGATTGCGCCCGATGTTATGGTCCAAAGGTCAATTCATAAGCGAAATATCCCTGGAGTTGATTCGACCCTTCGATAGCGGGACCAGCGGAGAGAACGGTGTGTTGAGTGTCGCTAAGGTCCCAGATCAATCCGAGATTGATACCCGTTTCACGTGGACCGCCGACTTCTGCGAGGTGCGGTGAAAGATCTCTATGCCCGGCGTGAGGTTTGGCAGGACCTGACGCTGTATGACCAACCCGGTGAAACACCAGTTGCGGTTGTGCGCGCCGGGATTGATCCAGTAACCGCCTCCTCCATAAGCGGTCCCCTTGCACATGCGCGCCGGCGTTTCCAAACTGTTGGTGCTCTCCGCCGCCGCGCAGGGGTTTGTCGCACGAATAGCTGAAGTAGGTGTAGCCGGTATCTGGAGTAACCATGAACAAGTTTTTGGTTTCCACCTGGAATGTCGGGAGTGTGATTTTCATTCGACTGGCTGTGGGGCTAATCTTCTTGACGCAGGGCATCCTCAAATACATCGACCCTCACATGGGTGTTCTTCGGTTTACCAAAGTCGGATTTCCGTACCCCGGATACACGGCGCATTTTGTAGGAACCTTCGAGATTGCTTGCGGCCTGCTTGTCTTGTTCGGTCTGTTCACGAGCGTCGCCAGCATTCCACTCCTCATCGTAATCCTGACGGCGATCGCGACGACCAAGATCCCGGAACTGTTCCACTCCGGCCAGGGCTTTTGGTTCATGGTAAGCGACGCACGGACGGACTTTGCGATGACGATGAGCTTGCTTTTCCTCATCAGCGTCGGCGCCGGGTCATGGTCTCTCGACGCGTGGTTGCGGAAAGAAACCCCGCACGAAGCAGGTTAACTAACAAATTACGGTCGAGCAGACCTGTAAAACAGGAGCTCCCAACACGCAGTTTCGCTCGACCTCCTTGAGCGGCCTTTGCTGACGAACCAGCCGACTATGCGGCGGCCTCACTGCCCCAAGCACTCCAGCCTTGACGTCGCCCACGGCCGAATAGTTCAAGCTCGGGCGGCGGCCGTGGTCGAGAATCCGCGATCGCGCTCGCCGCACGCGATTGCGTGGCCGCGATACGCCGGCCTTGCATCCAAACTTGAACCGATGAAACAATCCACCGGTGCCGCTCAGCAATCCCGCAGACGATCCGTTCGTAAAACTCGCACAAAATCTCGGCGAACTCGAGATTGTGATCGGCGAGCGCGCCCGGCCTGCGATTGCCGGTGTGCGCGAGGGCCTGCGCGACGCGCTCGCATGCCGCCAGCGCGGCGACATGCCAGGCTCGATCGCCGCGATTCGTATCGCGATGGAACGGCTGGCTAATCTCGGAAGCACGCTCGATCCGGAAGAGGGCGCGATGATGCGGGTTATCGCGGAACGATTCACCGCCGCGCTCGGTGCCGGCCACAAGGGTGACGCGAAAGCCGTCGTGGACGTGATACGCCGCAAAGCTGGCGACACCAAGGACGACGACAAAAAAGATTGGTGACTGCGGCCTCGGAATTGGCGTCCGCATGCGTCCCGCAGGCGGATTTGACAACATCCTCCACTAAAGTGAAAAAGTAAAAAAGTGAAAAAGGGAAAAACAAAACCGGCGGGTTCGATCACCGCCCCAAAACCACGCGGCGGTGACATCTTGGCGACTGCAGCGGATATCAAAGTGAACCGGTCCGGCCTGGACCAAACCTGCATTAACACGATTCGCGTGCTGACGATCGACGCGGTCCAGAAGGCCAACTCGGGGCACTGCGGATTGCCGATGGCAATGGCGCCGGTCGCCTATCTGCTCTACACGCGGTTCATGCGCCACAACCCGAAAAATCCGGAGTGGTTCGGGCGCGATCGTTTTGTGCTGTCGGCCGGCCACGGCTCGATGCTCCTCTACAGCCTGCTCTATCTCGCCGGCTACGACCTTTCGCTCGACGACATCAAGCAATTTCGCCAGCTCGGAAGCAAAACACCCGGACATCCTGAGTACGGCGTGATCGAAGGCATCGAGACGACCACCGGCCCGCTCGGCCAGGGCTTCGGCAACGCGATCGGGATGGCGATGGCGGCGAAGCATCTCGAAGCACGCTTCGAGCGCGACAAATCGGGGCTGTTCGATCATCGCATCTTCGGCATTTGCAGTGATGGCGACTTGATGGAAGGTGTCGCCAGCGAGGCGGCGTCGATCGCGGGTCATCTCGGGCTGGGCAACATCGTCTATATT
>CABDYU010000137.1_pt1 | contig 38606 bp, 37 predicted proteins | sample 3132011 | NCBI WGS metagenome assembly CABDYU01 (sample SAMEA5534338, study PRJEB31848) | metagenome | biome: tundra; feature: field; material: soil | place: USA | collected 2013-05 | depth 0.45 m | reverse complement strand
GGTCACCCCTGCCATCGCGTAGTCGCGAAAAGATGCGCTGCGCAGATTTTCGCGTCTTCTCACTGCGGGTGCAGGGGCCGCAGCCCCTGCCGCCCACCGCGCAGGTGATTCTTCCTTCATGCTGCGCCCGCCAACGGCGGGCGGCCCTAATACTGCGCTGCCGTCGCCACGGCCAGGGGTCACCCCTGCCAAAATTTGTGGCACAGCCTCAAAAATAATACCCTCAAAGGGGCATCTACCATCGGACAACATATGTCGGACAACATATGTAGGGTCGCGCGAGAGAGCCGGAGCAGGCATTTAACCGCAGATTTCGCGGATAGGAAGTTTTCTGACGGAGGGGGAAATGAAAAGTGCGTGCGGAAAGGCAAGGCTGGGAACAGTTGCGATCCTGGCCGCCGCGACGATGCTGACGGCGGGGATTGCTGCCGCGCAGAGCGTGGCGCTATCCGGCAATCATCCGGAAGTGGCCCCGGAGTTGGCCACCCAGCTGACTTCGCGGGCGGCTGCGAATCGCCCGCTCGAGATTCGGCTTTCGTTTGCGCTGCGAAACCGGACCGAACTCGACAAGGTCCTGTCCGACCTGCAAGATCCGGCGTCGCCCCGCTACTATCATTGGCTCGCTCCCGCCGAGTTCGACGCCCGCTTCGCGCGCACGCCCGACGAAGTCCAGGCGGTCATAGAATGGCTCAAAAGCTCGGGCTTTCAGAACCTCCACGCCTCCGTCCATGAAGTAACAGCCCACGCGACGGTGGCAACCGCCGAGCGCGCCTTCGCGACCGCGATCGTAAGTTCCCCCGACGGCTCGGTTTACGCCAATGCGACCGATCCGTGGATTCCCACACGATTCGCCGGCGTGGTCGGAGCGATTGTGGGCCTCGACAACACCCTTCATTCGCAGCCGGCCAGTCGTCTGCGGGCTTACCCCTCCTTGCCGGCGCCGCCCGGTGCCACCGAGCCAGCCCCGGTCGCAAATTTTAATTCAGTCGGCTACGGTTTCGGTCCGGCCGACATCTACACTTTCTATGACGAGACCCCGCTTAAGAACGCCGGCACCAACGGCGGCGGCGGTGGCTGCATCGCTTTGGCCGAGGTCTCAGACTACCTCGACTCCGCAGTGAGCGATTTCGATGCCGCCTTTGGGCTCCCCGCCTTTACCCCAAACCGCGTTTTTCCGGACCGAAGCAGCCCGGGCCCGACCGACGCCGAGAACGAAGTGTTGCTCGATATCGAATGGGCGCACGCGGTCGCCCCCGGAGCACCGATCAGGGTCTATATTGGCAAGGGATCAAATGGACTGACTGATGCGATCAGGGGGGCTGTCACTAGCAACGCGTGCGACGCGATCAGCATCAGTTACAGTTTCTGCGGCGGCCCGGGCACCTTCTACACGAGCACGCTCGATGCGATGTTTGCGCAGGCCGCCACCCACGGACAGTCGGTCTTCGTTTCATCGGGCGACTCGGGTGTTGATATGTGCAACGAAGGCAGGCCTAACGTCAACGAGATGTCGGCCGACCCCAATGTCTCCAGCGTCGGCGGCACGGAATTCGTACCCGACTATAATTCGTTCGGCAATGATGTCGGCAACGTGCCGGAAAGTGCGTGGAACGACAGCAGCGGCGCGACCGGCGGCGGCGCTAGCCGGTACTTCACCAAGCCAAAGTGGCAGAAGGGTCCGGGCGTGCCTGGGGATCGCAAGCGCGACGTTCCCGACATCGCGCTCGGCGCGAGTCCTTATTCGCCCGGCTTCTACTGGGACACCGACAACGGCGGCAGCGCGCAGATGACCTGCTGCATCGGCGGCACCAGTATCGGCGCGCCGATATGGGCAGGATTGTCAAAACTGATTGCGCAGACAACTAATCGCCGACTGGGTAACATGAATCGGCGCATCTATTCGCTTGGCACGAATCAAATGCCGGGGCTTCGCGACGTCACTTCCGGGAACAACTCCTTCAATGGCGTGCCCGGCTTTAGCGCCGGTCCGGGGTACGATCAAGTAACCGGCTGGGGTTCGGCCGACATGGCGGATCTTGCGGCCTACTACCCGGTGCCGGTGACGCTCAAGATGGCGCCGCACACTCTCAAGTTTCCCAAGACTGCGGTCGCAACGACGAGCAACCCGAAAACGGTAAAGATGTCCAATCCCAGGGGCAACAAGAAGCACCCGGGGCGGCCGGTCGTGATCTTCGAAATTTTACTTTACAGCGATAGTAAGCAGTTCAGCGAAACCAATAACTGTCCCCCGACTCTGGCGGCTGGCGCCACTTGTATGATCACGGTGACGTTTACTCCGAGCTCGGCTACCCAGCAGTCCGGGTCTGTGAATGTCTTTGACGACGGTGGCTACGGCGCTCTATACGGGTCGGCTGGTACCTTGCTGGTCGGCACCGGGCAATAGCGGTTTAGTCCGAACGCGGCCACGAAGCAGACCGGAATTCTGACGATTACCGGCAGGGGATGACCCGTGGCCGTTGGCACGGCTGGCCAGTATTAAACCGAAGCAATGGCCGCGCCCGCCAACGGCGGGCGGCCTTAATACTGGGGGCAGGGGTCACCCCTGCACCTTAGTAAGGATAAAGAGAAGATGCGGCCTGACGGCCTGTTAGAACGGGTTAAGAGGAAGTGGTGGCTCTGTTTTCGTGTCATTCTGAGCGAAGCGAAGAATCCCGGATCTTTTTCTTCGCGTCATCCGTTTTTTCCGTCATCCCTCACTCCGTCATCCCGAGCGCGGCCGAGGGACCCCGGCTCTTTCTCTCGGCGCTACGAAGCCCGTTGGCATTTTTCAGTCAATGGGCGCATAAATTTGGGGACCAAAACTATGTGTCGTATGCCATCAACCGTGTGTGCTCAAAGACGCAAAGTGTAACCCATGCCCGAGGATTCTGAAGGTTTGGGCGGCGTTACAGAATCTGTACTTCCGTCTAGCAGTGGCGATCAGCCGACCCAGGACGACAAACTGGGATTCGAGCCCTACGTTCGGGCTCTTGCTTCCTTCCTGACTCACGCGCAAACGCGGGGCCCGTTGGCTGTTTCGATCGAGGGCGACTGGGGAAGTGGCAAGTCATCGTTCATGCTGCAACTTGAGGGAGATCTCCTTCGCCGCAGCGTGGAGGCCGACTCGGGTAGCCCGCGTCCCCTGATCGTCCGGTTCAACGCATGGAGGCACGAGAAGGAGGACGCTCTCTGGGCGGCATTCGCGCTTCACTTCACTAGGGAGGTCTCTGTTCAGCAACCGTTTTTGCACCGTTCTTGGTGTCACATCAAGCTCTTCCTGAGGCGATTTAGTTGGCGGGAGGGTTGGCCTCAGGCCGCGCAAGCTCTTTTATTGCTTCTGTTGTTTGTCATGGTCGCGATCACCGTGCTAGTCGTGGCCCACGACCGCGGATGGAGTTCGATAAGTCAGTTCGCGGTCTTCCTCGTTCCGGCATCTGCGGGGGAGGCTTCTCCAAGGAGACTCCTCGAACGTCTCCTCGCGGCCGGTGGCATCGTGGGCTACGCGACAATTCTGATTTTGGTCTGGAGCAATCTTAGCCCGTATTTGACGAACCCGTTCGAGATTGATCTCAAAAAATACATCAAGTCCCCGAACTACGAAGACAGGGTATCATTCATCGAGCGCTTCCACGAGGATTTTTCGAGGGTCGTGGCGGCTCTGGCCGGTAACCGTACGGTGTTCGTTTTCATTGATGACTTGGACCGGTGCGAGGCGCCAAGGGCGGCAGACCTTATGCAGGCTCTGAATCTTATGATTTCCGAGAACCCACAATTGATATTCATCCTGGGAATGGATCGAGAAAAAGTAGCGGCGGGGCTCGCCGTCAAGAACGAAAAGTCGCTGCCGTATCTCCTCAGCCTGCAATCAAGTACCGCGGAACAGACCGCCAACCTAAGGATTCGCCGTGGGCTCGAATACGGTTACGAATTCATCGAGAAGTTTGTTCAGATTCCATTCTTGGTTCCAAAACCCACAAGACTTCAGTTCGCTCAACTGCTGCAAAGCCTCGCACAGCCGCCTTCACTTGCGCCGCCTAGCGCGGGTTTTACCGAAAGTCTTCGACGATGGTGGTATGGGCGCGAGCGGGCCGCTATACCGGCGCCTCAGGGCTTTAACATCCGGGACGCGCAGCGCGAGGCCATTGAGAAAAGGAGAGAAGGCGTAACGCTTCTAGCGACTGAGGACTCGGAAACTATTCGAGCGATTGCGCAAAGCGTGGCTCCAGCGCTGGATTACAACCCTAGGCGGTTGAAGCAGTTCATGAATCTATTCCGGCTTAGAGCTTTCATCGCGGCAGAGACCGGGCTTTTTGATCTTCCCGAGGGCCCGTCACTGGAGCAGGGGTTGACTCTGCAACAGTTGGGGAAATTCACGGCGCTGCTCCTGAGGTGGCCCCTCCTTGTTTCTGAGCTTGACCAAGACCCTAAGTTGCTCGAGAAGTTGCAGCTTTGGGCGGTTCCCCCCAAGCCCGATACTCGTTTCTCATTTCCGCTCGACGTCGCGAGGTGGTCAGCGCACGATAGTCTGCGATCTCTGTTACGGGAAGGCTGCGTCGGCCCCGATGGTAACCCCACCGAAGACTCGCAGCTATGGAGCATGGCGAAGCTGAAAGTGGAAAGACTACTTCAGGTGTCTCCCCGAGTGCGATTCGTAACGAGCAGACCCGAGGCAGCAACCGTCGGTCCGGGAAAAGAGTCCGTCAGTCCTGAGGCACCCGGACCCAGTGGTGCTGAGGTTGCGCCCAGCGGCCGTGGACCAGCCACGACTAGGGTGAACGCAAGGGCATCCGCGGAAGACCATGCAACCGTGAGTGATTCCGCTGAGGCCGAGGTCGCAACGCATGAGCCCACGAGTGCCCGCGAAATCTTCGCAGCGATGCCTAGTCGGTTCAACAAGGAGGGTGCCAAGGGACTCAAGGCTGTCTATCAGTTCAACCTAGCAGGGGAACGAGGAGGGCAGTGGTATGTGAGCATCGAGAATGACAATTGCGAAGTGCACGAGGGCGCACATCCCTCAGCGAACATAACGATCTCGATGCCTGCGGAGGATTTCGTTGATATGACGACAGGCAAGCTCAACGGACAGGTCGCATTCATGAGCGGGAAACTGCGAATCGCGGGCGACATGGGGCTCGCGCTGCGCATGCAGAGTTTATTTAGTTAGCGTTCATCCGCAGTCGACGCCTCTCCCCTCAAGGCGAGGCAAAGAAAAAGATCCGGGGTCCCTCCGCTCCGGTCGGGATGACGCAAAAAACGGAGCGCGGACCTCGGAGGCAGAACCCTCATCTACCGGCCCGCCATGCGGCTGGCCGCCGTGTGCCCGTGACACGTCCCGTGAAAATAACGAGCGAGGTATCTCAGACGGAGAACAACCGCCTCTTCCCGATTACCTTCTAACAGGGCGAAGCCCGGCCGTTGGCACGGCTGACCAGTATTAAGATACCGTGCGCCCGCGGGCTCTTCCATCGCGTAGTCGCGAAAAGATGCGCTGCGCAGATTTTCGCGTCTTCTCACTGCGGGTGCAGGGGCCGCAGCCCCTGACCGTGGCGACGGCAGCGCAGTATTAAGCCGTTGGCAGGGGCCGCGCCCGCCAACGGCGGGCGGCCTTAATACTGGGTGCAGGGCTCAGCCCTGCGGTGCAGGGGTCACCCCTGCCAAAATTTGTGGTGCAGCGTCAAAACTAATACACTAAAAGCGCATGTATCATCGGACAACATATGTAAGGTCGCGCGAGAAAGTGAAAGAGCGGCCATGAGCTTCTTCAAGACGACGATGCTGCTGGGTCTGATGACGGGTCTGCTGATGGCAATCGGCGGGCTGCTCGGAGGCTCGCGCGGCGTCGCGATCTTTTTCGTTATCGCCGCGGTGATGAACTTCTTCAGCTACTGGTTCTCCGACAAGATTGTGCTGCGCGCGTACGGGGCTCAGGAACTCGACGCGAGTTCGGCGCCGGAACTCTACTCGATCGTCAACGAGCTGGCGCATTCGGCCTCAATCCCGATGCCGCGTCTGTACCTTATCGATTCCGACACGCCCAACGCCTTCGCCACCGGCCGCAACGTGCATCATGCCGCCGTCGCCGTGACGCGCGGGATCATGCGAATCTGCACGCGCGAGGAGTTGAAGGGCGTCATCGGCCATGAACTCTCGCACGTGACCAATCACGACATCTTGACCAGCTCGATCGCCGCCACCATGGCCGGCGCAGTGATGATGATCGGCTCGATGGTTCGATGGGGCGCGATCTTCGGACTTGGCAATCGCGACGACGAGGAAGGCGGCCTCGCGGGGCTGCTGGTCGCGGGCATCCTCGCCCCGATCGCGGCGACCCTCATTCAACTCGCGATTTCGCGCACCCGCGAGTACCAGGCCGATGCGAGCGGGGCCAAGCTCACGCATAATCCCCTGTACCTGGCCAGCGCGCTGCGCAAACTCGAGGCCGCCAACGAGCGGATGCCGATGGACGCCAGCCCTGCGACGGCTCATCTCTTTATCGTCAATCCGCTGAGCGCGGCGGGAATTTCGCGGCTGTTCTCGACGCATCCGCCGATCGAGGAGCGAATCCACCGCCTCGAGCAGATGTCTGCCGGACAGATTGGACAAGGGTGAGGGTGCCATCGATGGAAGAATCGGAAGAAAAGAGCCGCGGATTCAAGGTTCAGGACCGCCGGCGTTTCTCCGCCGAGGGCGGGGCCAAGGAGGGCGGTGACGCGCCGTCGGAGAGCAGCGAACCGCTGGAGATAAAATCCAAACCCGACGCGCCCGGGTCAGCGTCGATCCCCAACCCACAAGCCGCCGCTTCACAGCCCGCGGCGAGTCGCCATTCGAGCCAAGCGCCTCTCGAGCTGACATTCGCGGCGTTTCTATGGAGCCTGTCAGAGCAGGCCCTGGCGGCGCTGGGCGAAATACCCGACCCGGCAAGCGGTCAGGTGACGCACGACCTGATTTTGGCGCAGCAGATGATCGATATCATCATAATGTTGCGCGACAAGACGCGGGGAAATCTCGATCCCCACGAACAAGCCTTGCTCAAAGAGATTCTTTCCAGTCTGCAAATGAAGTACGTTGAATTGGCGAGACCGCCGGGCCGTTGAGCGGCCGTCTTCGCTTAATCACACATGACGCATAAGTTTTTCCGACCCATCATCTTTCCTGGCGTCGCGATTTTTACCGCGACGTTCACTTTGATTGCCTTTGGCATGCCGGCACGCGCGGCGGATTCCGCGCCGCCCACGCGCTTCTGGACCGAGCTGGCCGACCCCGCTCACGTGGTGAAAGCCCAGTCGATGCCGGACTTCGTCGATCTCGCAGCCAAGCTCAGCCCAGCCGTCGTGAACATCTCGACCGACGAACCCGGCGAATCCGCAGAAGGCGGCGATCCATCGTCCGAAGAGTCTCCGCACGGCCCTCTCATGCCACCGCACTCGCATCCTTTCGAGGAGTTCGGCGGCTCGCCGCACTCCACCAAGGCGCTTGGCTCCGGCTTCATCATCACCAAGGACGGCTACATCCTAACCAACCAGCACGTCGTCGAGAATCCGGGCAGGGTCACCGTGACCACTCAGGACGGCCACAATTACGCCGCTAAGATTGTCGGGCATGACGAGAAGAGCGACATCGCGCTGCTGAAGATCGATGCGAAGCACGACCTGGCGGTCGCGCCGCTGGGCAACTCCGACGACTTGAAGGTGGGAGAATGGGTGATGGCGATCGGCAACCCGTTCGGCTTCGATCATTCGGTGACGGCCGGAATCGTCAGCGCCAAGGGACGTTTCATCCCGGGCAGCTACGAGGATTTCATCCAGACTGACGCGTCGATAAATCCCGGCAACTCGGGCGGTCCGCTAATCGACCTGCGCGGCGACGTGGTCGGCGTCAATTGCGCGATCTACACGCACACCGGCGCCAGCATGGGAATCGGCTTTGCAGTCCCCATCGAACTGGTCAAGGAAGAGCTGCCGCAACTCAAGAGCTCGGGCAAAGTCGTGCGCGGATGGCTCGGCGTGTACATCCAGAAGGTGACGCCCGAGCTGGCCGAGTCGCTCGGGCTGGCGGATTCACGCGGCGCGCTGGTTGCCAAGGTACTCGACGGCGGACCAGCCAAAGTGGCCGGCGTCAAGCGCGGCGACGTAATCGTCGCGTTCGACAATCAACCGGTCAGCGACTCGCGCGAATTGCCGCTGCTGATCGGCCGCACCGACCTGGGCCACAAAGGGATTCTCAAGGTGATTCGCGACAAGCAGCCGATCGATCTGCCGGTCACGATTACGCAGTCCCGCGAACCCGAAATCGTAGCGGCTGAAAAACCGGAGAAGCCCGACCTCGGCGCCGTCTCACCCTTCGGCCTTCACGTCAAGGACCTGAGTCCCAATCTCGCCAAAGAACTCGGGCTCGACGCGCCCGGCGGCGTCGTGATTTCGTCGGTCCAGCCCGGCAGCCGCGCCGACGAGGCGGGCCTTCGCGCTCGCGACGTGATCCTCGAGGTCAATCGCGCGGCGATCAAGAACGTTGGCTCATACCAGGATGCGCTGAAGACGAGCGCCAAGGGCAAAATAGTCCTGCTGCTCGTCAGGCGCGGCGACGCCACCATCTACGTGACCGTCAAACCGGAGGCCTGAGCCGGGGACGCATTCCCGATGTCCCCGAAACGAATCCTGAAATTCGCGCTCATCGGCGTGGGCGCGGTCATCTTGTTCGCCGTCCCGCCGACCCTGTGGCTGTTCTTCAGCTACTACAATCAGCTCGAGAATGAAGTCGTCGCGCGGTTTTCGGGCAAGCGATGGAACATCCCGTCGCGCATTTATTCCGACTCGGTGCTCATTTACCCCGGCCAGGATCTGAAGGACCTCGGTTTCTTCGAGCGTCTCGCACGGCTGAATTACCATCCCGTCGATCCGGGCCACGTCGCCTCTCGCGGCGAGTACAGCTTCGATCGCAAGCGCGGCAAGCTCGACATCTTTCTGCACAGTTTCGCGTATCCGTACGGCAACTTCGGCGGCGAATTCGTCGAGCTGACTCTTAAGGGAGCTACCATCGAGTCGATGGGGGATCCCGTGACCCATAAACCGATCTTCTCGATCGAGCTGGAACCCGAACTCATCAGCGGCATCTTCGAAGGCGAATGGGAGCAGCGCCGCCTCGTGCGCCTGAGCCAGATTCCGCCCACGATGATCAATGCGATCCTGGCCGCCGAAGACCATCGCTTTTACGAGCATCACGGCGTTGACCTCGTCCGCACCATCAAGGCCGCGTACATCGATTTTACCTCGGGGCACGTGCGCCAGGGCGGCTCGACGCTCACCCAGCAGTTGATGAAGAACTTCTTCCTGACCCGCGAGCGAAGCTACCAGCGCAAGCTCAAGGAAGCGATGATGGCCTACATCGCGGAGCGCCAATACTCCAAGGATGAAATCCTGGAGAACTATATTAACGATATCTACTTGGGCCAGCGCGGACAGGAAGGCATATACGGCGTCTGGGAAGCGTCTGAGTATTACTATTCCAAGGAGCCGCGCGATCTGACTATTGGCGAAATGGCTACTATTGCCGGCTTGATCAGCTCGCCGAACCGGCTCAATCCGCTGCACCATCCCGACGCCGCCCGCCCGCGCCGCGACGAGGTCCTGGCCGCGATGCTCGAGGATGGGTACATCGGCAAAACCGCTTACGATTCGGCGGTCAGCGAACCGCTGCATCCGCGGGAAGTTTATGCCGAGGGCAACGACGCGCCCTACTTCGTCGATTTCGTCAAGAAAGAACTGGCCGAGCGTTATCCGCCGAAGGTGCTCAGCGGCGAGGGTTTGCGAATCTTCACCTCGCTCGATGTGCACATGGAAAAGCTCGCCGAGAGTGCAATCGCGCACAATCTCAGCAATTTGGAAGCCAAGCATCCCAAGCTTGCCCGCCGCGAGACCAGGGAGCGCCTCGAGTCGTGCCTCGTCGCTCTCGAGCCGCAGAGCGGAAAGATTCGCGCGATGGCCGGCGGGCGCGAGTACCGCTCGAGCCAGTTCAATCGCGTTACTCAGTCCAAACGTCAGCCCGGCTCGGTCTTCAAGCCGGTGACATACTTAGCGGCCTTCGACGAGACCCTGTCGGGAGGAGCGGAGAAGTTCCTGCCGACTACCTATATCGAGGACGCGCCCTTCACCTGGCAGTACGGCGACATGAGCTGGACGCCGAATAACTATCGCGACCGCTTCTTCGGCCACGTCACGCTCGAGTTCGCGCTCGGCGAGTCGCTCAACTCCGCGACCGCGCGGCTGGCCAACAGCGTCGGACTGGATCGAATCCGCGCGATGGCGTCGAAGCTCGGCTTTGGCGACTTGCCGTCCTACCCGTCGATCGTGCTCGGGGGAATCGAAGTCTCACCGATGCAGATCGCGCGCGCGTACGCCATAATTGCCAACGACGGGATGGAAATCCAACCCTACGCCGTTACCGCCGTGGTCGATGAAAACAACAAGGTAATCGAGGGTCACGAACTCGCCGCCGAACAGGTGATTTCGCCCCAGCTCGCGTACATGATGCAGTTCATGCTCGAAAACGTGATCAATCACGGCACCGGCGCGGGCGCGCGCTCGATGGGTTTCACGCGGCCGGCCGCGGGCAAGACCGGCACCACCAACGACGCCAAGGACGCATGGTTCGCGGGCTTTACGCCGAACCTGCTGGCAGTGGTCTGGACCGGTTTCGATCAAAAGGAAGAGCTTGGGTTGACCGGCGCGCAAGCTTCGCTGCCGGCGTGGGTTGCTTTTATGAAAGCGGCGACCGCGCCGCGCCCGCCGCTGGATTTCACCGCTCCGCCGGGAATCGTCGAGGTGAAAATCGATCCGACTACCGACTATAAGGCGACGCCCTATTGCCCGGTGACGATGATGGGCGTGTACCCGCAAGGGATGGCGCCGACGGAGGACTGCCCGTATCATACTTCGGCGACGTCATTGACGGCTGACCACAAGATGCCCGAGGCGCGGAATCCCGTTGCCGATCCTAATGACTAGATGACTAGTTCGCTCCGCCCATTCGCTTTTGCAATATTTCTGTCGATGCTGCCGATTTCCGCGACCGCATCGCAGGGAATAAATAGCCGTCCAATACTCCTGGCGAAGCTCGAAGAGGAATCGATTCCGGCGCAGGATCTCGTGGCGCCGAGTCCGGCCGCGGCGCCGTCTTCCGCCGCCGACACAAATCCCAATTCCGACGAGTGGATCGCCGTGCCGGCTGGGGAGCCGACGACCGCCGAAAGCCAGGCGCCGATATCCAATCCAGCGCCCAGTTCGCAGCCTCCCGCAGCAGCGCCGGCCGAAATCGCGCCGGCGATCGACGTCGGTTCGATCGCGACGACGCCCCAAATCAGCGACTCGTCGCTGGCGCCGCTGATCGATGCTGCGCCAACTCCTGCTCGCGCCGCATCTTTGAGAATCACCGAGCAGCAGCGCGTCGAACTCGACAAGGGGCACACTGACGACGCGATTCGCGAACTGGCGCACGCGATTTCGATCGATCCGAGCAACTCGTACGCGTACTTCTACCTGGGGCGCGCGTACGTCGCGCGCAGGGACTACGCGCAGGCGCAGACGTTCTTCAAGCGCGCGGAAATCGGGCTCGCATCGGATTCCGCGTGGCTCGGCGAAATCTACGCATTCGAAGGGCTCAGTCTCGAGCAGTCGGGTAATTCCGCCGAGGCCGCCGCCGCCTATCAGAAGGCTCTCGCCGCGGCTCCGGGCAACCTGACTGCGCGCGTCGGCGTCACGCGCCTGTCCGGGTCCGTGCCCGCCCATGCCAACACGGCACCGGCCCCGGATCTCGACCAGCCCGCGCCCGCAGAGCCCGACGAAGCGCCCGCTCCGCCGCCGCCCGACGAAGCGCCTGCTCCAGCAGACTGAACTCGCGATGCTGATACTCGGAATTGAATCTTCGTGCGACGACGCTGCCGCCGCGGTGCTCGAAACCACCGCACCGGGCATCGCCGACATTCGCTCGAGCACGGTAGCCAATCAGGACGACATCCATCGCGCTTACGGCGGCATCGTTCCCGAACTCGCGTCGCGCAGTCACGTCGTCACGATTGGGCCCGTCATCGAGCGCGCGCTGGACGGGGCAGGATGCCGGCTCGTGGACATCGAGGGAATCGCAGTCACGCGCGGCCCGGGATTGGTCGGCTCGTTGCTGGTCGGCTTGATGTTCGCCAAGGGGCTGGCGCAGGCGAGCGGCGTTGCGATGGTCGGCGTGAATCATATCGAGGGCCATCTGCTGGCGCCGCTGCTCGAAAATCGCATCGCGATGCCGTACCTGGCGCTGGTCGTATCCGGCGGTCACACTGCGCTGTTCGCGGTCGAGGATTTCGGGCGCTACCGCCGGATCGGAAGCACTCGCGACGACGCCGCCGGCGAGGCGTTCGACAAAGTCGCCAAGCTGATGGGACTGGGCTATCCGGGCGGCCGCGCAATCGACGAGATGTCGCGCCGGGGCAATCGAAAGAGCGTGCGAATCCCGCGCGCGCACGTCAGGGGCGCGCCGATGGATTTCAGTTTCAGCGGCGTGAAGACCGCGGTCGCAACTATTCTGGCCAGCGAGGACGGCCGCGCCGGGCGGCCCGAGGATCTCGCCGCGAGTTTTCAGGAAGCTGTCGTCGATATGCTAGTGAAGCCGACCATCGCCGCCGCCCGCGAGCTGGGCGCGGATACCATCGCACTGACCGGCGGGGTCGCAGCAAATTCGAGATTGCGCGACAGGCTGGCCGAGGCGGCGGCGGCAGATGGCCGCCGGCTGGTCGCACCCGCGCTCGAATATTGCACCGATAATGCGGCGATGATCGCGCTCGCGGGCGGCTACCGTCTGATCCGCGGCGAGCGCGACGCGCTCAGCATCGACGCGCAAGCCAATCTCGCGCTTTGAATTCGGAGCAGATGACGATTGCACGAAAATCGCACGCGCGCCGCAAACTTAAGGGAGCCAACAGCGCCGGCGTCGGAGTCGATGAAACGCCGTCGCGTCCCGCACCGGCACTGGCGAGAGCCGGCGTGCGGCCGGCAAAATCGCGCGGCCAGAATTTCCTGACCAGCGGCACCGTCGCCGATCGAATCGTCGCCGCAGCGGAGTTGTCCAAAACCGACCCGGTAGTCGAGATAGGTCCCGGGCTGGGCATCCTGACCGAGAAAATCGCGGCGCGGCCACTACGTTCGCTGACGCTGGTGGAACTCGACCCGCGCCTCGCCGCCCGGCTCCGGGAGCGCTTCGCAGACGGCGCGGACGTTGACATCATCAACGCCGACTTTCTTGCGATCGATTTCGCGGCACTCGTCACCGATCCACCTGTCAAGGTAATCGGCAATCTTCCGTTCAACGTCGCGGCGGCCATCCTGCGCCGGCTCAGCGACAACGCGCGCATGATTTCGAGAATGGTCCTGATGTTTCAACGCGAAGTTGCCGCGCGGATTCGGGCAATCCCCGGCGACGAGGCGTATGGCGCATTGAGCGTATTCAACGCGCTGTACTGGAAGATCGATCTGCATTTCAGCGTCGCCGCCGGCAGCTTCCATCCGCGTCCCAAAATCGACGCCGAAGTTCTCGCTTTCACGCCCCGGGCGACGCAAACGTTTGCGGCCGGCAACGAAAACGAACGCGACGTGCTCGAAACCGTGCGCGCCTCGTTCTCTGCGCCGCGCAAGACGATTCGCAATGCGCTCAGCCATTCGCTTGGAATCGACAGCACGCGGATCGCGCGCGCGCTCGAACGCGCGGCGATCGATCCGGCCACGCGCGCCGAGAAGCTCAGCGTACCCGATTTTCTAAGGCTCGCGCACGCGCTGCGCATCGAACTGGCCGGCAGGATCGTCACCCGCGATGCCTGAACTGCCGGAAGTCGAATCGCTCCGCCGGATACTGGTTCGCACCGCCGTCGGCAAAACGATCGTGAGCGTTCGAATCGGCGAGAAACGGCTGCGCCGCCACGTCAGCGCGGATTTTGCCGGAGCGATCGCCGGCCGGCGAATTGTGAAACTGTCGCGCCGCGCCAAATATCTGATCGTCGAGCTCGACGGCGACGACGTGATGATTGTGCACCTCGGGATGTCCGGCAGTTTGACTCATCGCCACGAGGGCTTCCGCGCCGACGACTTCGATCCGCGCCACGACCATCTCGAATTCTCGCTCGACGACGCCTCGCGCCTGGTTTACAACGACCCGCGGCGCTTCGGCATGGTCCGTCTCGTCCGGCGCGCCGCGCTGGCTTCCACGGCGGAGCTGAAGGATCTCGGCCCCGAGCCGTTGTCGCGCGAATTCAACGCCGGCTACCTCGCCGCGAAGGCCCGCGGCCGGAGGGTGGCGATCAAGAGCCTGATAATGGATCAACGAATCGTCGCCGGTATCGGCAATATCTACGCATCCGAGATTCTATTTCGCGCCGGCGTGCGTCCCGCGCGACGGGCCGGCCGCGTGACGCGAATCGAGATCGAAAAAATCGCGGCGGCCGCGCCGGTTATCCTGCGCGCCGCGATCGGCAGTAACGGCACCACCTTTCGCAACTACCGCGATTCACGCGGACAGCCCGGGCGATTCGCCGCGCGCTTGCGAGTGTACGGCCGCGAGGGGAAACCGTGCTACAGATGCTCGACGCCGATCAAAAATGTGATCGTGGGCCAGCGCGCCAGCTTCTATTGTCCGAAATGCCAGCGCTGATCGCGAGTCAATCCTCGACGCTCCAAGGTGTATGTTATTTATTGAAAATCGGAGGTCGCAATTGGAAGAAACGGTGACGCTATGACACTTGATTTGCCCGGCGGGATCGGCGCCGCAATTGCTTTCCTCCTCGGCGCAAGCGTCGGCAGCTTCGTTTGCGTGGTTGCGTACCGGCTCCCGCGCGATCTTTCGATCGTCACGCCGCGCTCATTTTGCGAGAGTTGCGAGCGCGCGATTCCATGGTGGGCGAACATCCCGATTCTCGCCTACCTTGGACTGCGCGGGCGATGCGTGATGTGCGGCGCGCCGATTCCGTTCCGCCATTTTCTCGCCGAATTCGGACTCGCCATCATCACCCTCTATCTCTACTTCGCCTTCCCGATCCCCGACGCGTTCGCGCGCTTAGTACTATGCGCCGCGCTGTGGGTCGTCGCGATCATCGACTACGACTGGCGGCTGATTCCGAACATCATTACCTGGCCCGGGACGCTGGTGGGATTCATCGCCGCGTCGCTGATGATGCCGGAGGTCGGCTGGAAGAGTTCGTTGATCGGAATCGCGCTGGGCGGCGGCGTGCTGTGGGGCACCGGCTATTTCTACCAACTGGTGCGCGGGCGCGAGGGTGTGGGCCTGGGCGACGTGTGGCTGCTGGGGATGGTCGGTGGATTTCTCGGCTGGCAGGGAGTTTTCTTCACTTTGTTTTTCGGTTCGGTAATAGGCGCGATCGGCGGAATCGCGTTCGCGCTCGGCGGCGGCGGCGCGGCTTCACCTGCTCCGCTCGGCGACCCCGCGACCGATCCGGAGGAAGCAGATGTCTCGATTCTGCGCACCGAAGTTCCGTTCGGGCCGTATCTGGCGCTGGCCGCCGGCGTCTTCGCTCTCTTTCAGCCGCAACTGACGCGCTGGTATCTTGGCGGATAAGGACGCGCAACGTTGCAATCCAGCTAATCGATGGCAGCCGGTGTATTCATCACGCTCGAAGGCGTCGAAGGAAGCGGCAAGACCACCCAGGCCGCAATCCTGGGCGACGTGCTGCGCAGAGGCGGCCGCCGCGTAACGGTCACCCATGAGCCGGGCGGCACCCGCGCCGGCGAAACGATTCGCGCGATTTTTCTCGATCCCGCGGTTTCGCTCGACGTAGCCGCGGAACTGCTGCTGGTGCTTGCCGATCGCGCGCAGCACGTCCGCGAAAAACTCCGGCCCGCGCTGGCAGCCGGCGAAACCGTGATTTCTGATCGCTACTCCGATTCGACCACCGCCTACCAGGGCCACGGCCGCGGCTTCGATCTCAAACTGCTCGCCGAGCTGAACCGGCTCGCCAGCGACAACGTGACGCCCGACCTGACTATCGTCCTCGACCTGCCCGTCGAGACCGGTCTCGAGCGCACCCGCGTGCGAGCAATGGGCACCGGCCGCGGCTCCGACCGCTTCGAGGGCGAGCGCGCCGACTTCCATCGCAGAGTGCGCGATGGTTTTCTCGCGATCGCGAAGGCCGAGCCCGCGCGGGTCGTCGTGATCGACGCCGACCGTCCGATTGCCGCCGTCACCGCCGACATCCGCCACGCCGTGGACGAGATGCTCGCCCGCCGATGACTCAATCGCCATGCCCATAACTTCGATCCGCGGGCATCGCGAGGCCGCAAGCCGTCTGCTCGCCGAATTGCGCAGCCGGCCCTCGCACGCCTACCTCTTCTCGGGCCCGCGCGGCGTCGGTAAAGCGCTCGTCGCAACCAGCCTCGTCCACGCCCTGATGTGCGAGCGATCGCCCGGCGAGAATTTCTGCTGCACTCCCGCGCGATGCCCCGTCCGCATCGCGCCGCAGACCGAGCGCACGCGCGCGCGCACCGCTGATGCGGACGCTGCGCGATGCGATTGCTGCTCTGCATGCGTGCAAATCGCGACCGGCGTGCATCCGGATTTCACTTACGTGTCGCGGCCCGTTGGCCGCACCGAAGTTCTGATCGACCAGGTCCGCGAATTGATTGCGCGGTTGGGAATCCGGCCGTCGCGCTCGTCGGTTCGCATGGCAATTATCGACGACGCCGAGGCGCTCGGTATCCCCGCGCAGAACGCGCTCCTGAAGACGCTCGAAGAGCCGCCCGGCCACGCAATCATCATCATGGTATCGGCCAGCGAGCGCGCCCTGCTCGACACCGTCCGCTCGCGCACGCGCACGGTCAGATTTCCCGCGCTCCAGGCCGCCGATCTCGAGGCTATCCTTGCCGCGCATGGCGTCGACGATAAAGCCCGCGCCAGCGCGCTTGCGTTGCTGGCTCGCGGCAGCGCTGCAAATGCGATCGCACTGGCAGACGGCGACGAACCGCCGATGAAGGAACTCCTCGACGCGCTGAGCACTGCAAACTCGATCGATTTCGCCCGCGCGCAGTCTCTCGCGCAGGAGTTCTTCGCCAACCGCGACGCCGCCGCCGGCAATTTCGAGCTGCTCGCAAGGCTGCTCGAAGAAGTACTATGCTACAAACTGCTGAAGACCGATTTCATCGCGTTTCCGCCCGAGGCCAGGCCGAAATTGGCGAGTCTGGCGGATAGTCTCGGTGTCGATGCGGTCGTGAAATGTATCGACGCGGCGGTGCGCGCTACCGAAGCGGTCGAAGCGAACGCTAATCCGCGCCTGCAGGGTGAGAATTGGTGGACAATCGCCGGCCATGCGATGCGGGGTGAGTAGAAGATAGTGGCTGACATCGATCCGTTTGAAGGCTCGCGACCGCTGCCGAAAATCATCGCCGTCAGTCTCCAGCAGGCCGGCCATCTGTATAATTTTCTGGCCGGCGAGCAGACGCTGCGCCGCGGCGAACGCGTGCTGGTCGAAAGCGAGGCCGGCGCCCGGGTCGGCACCGTCGAGATCGAGCCGCACGAACCCGCGCACTCGATCGATCTTTCCGCGCTGCGTCCCATTATCCGTGTTGCTTCCGACAGCGACTTCGACGCCGAGCGGGAAACCCTCTCGCGTGAGGCGCACGCGCGCCGCCTGTGCGTCGAGCGCATTCGCGAGGGCCGCATCCAGATGAAGCTCGTCAGCGCCGACTACACCTTCGACGCGCACAAGGTCGTCTTCTATTTCGTCGCCGAGGGCCGCGTCGATTTCCGCGACCTGGTCCACGATCTCGCCAACACGCTGCGCGTTCGCGTCGAGATGAAACAGATTGGCGCCCGCGACGAGAGCAAAGTCACGGGCGGGCTGGGTCCCTGCGGACGCGAGCTATGCTGCTCCAGTTGGCTGCGCGACTTCGAGGCGGTCACGGTCAAAATGGCGCGCGAGCAGGGCCTCGCTCTCAACCCCTCGCGGCTGGCCGGAATGTGCGGGCGGCTGAAATGCTGCCTGCGCTACGAATACGCCAGCTACGTCGAACTCAAGCGCGCGCTCCCCAACGTCGGCAAACGCGTGCAATGCGTCAAGGGCGACGGCAGAGTGGTTCGCCAGAACACCCTCAAGCAGACCGTGCTGATTCAGCGCGAGGAAGACGGCGGCGTCGTCGAAGTGACGCTCGAGGATCTGGTCACCTCGCGCCCGCAATAGCAAGCGTCCTTACCGCTTCACGTCCCGGCGCGGCAGCGCAATCTGATTGCCGGCTATCGCATTCGTGATCAGCGCCACGTCTTCAGTTCGCAAAGCTATATGCGCCACCGCGTTCCAGCGCTTTCTTGTAGGCAGGCCGCTCGTGCAAGCGCCTGATCCACGCGTCGAGGTTGGGATACGGCGCGCGCTTGCCGAACGCGCCGGCCATCTCGGCTACGAAGCTCATCTGGATGTCAGCGCCGGTCAGGGTGTCTCCCACAATGAACTGCCGGCCCTTCAAAGCGCCATCGATGTAACCGAGGTGATTGGCAATCTCGCTCTCGATACGCGGCATCAGCGGCGCCCCCGCTTGACCCAGGCGCGTGACATAAAGGTTGAGCATCAGCGGCAGCATCGCCGAGCCTTCGGCATAGTGCAGCCACTGCACGTACTCGTCGTACGCCGGAGTCTCGGGCGCGGGTTGCAGGCGGGATGCGCCGTGGCGGCGTATCAGGTAGTCGATTATCGCGCCTGATTCGATGATGGTCCGATTGCCATCGGTGACGACCGGTGACTTGCCGAGCGGGTGAACCTTCTTCAATTCCGGTGGCGCAAGCCGGGTTTGCGCATCGCGCTGGTAGCGCTTGATCTCGTACGGCAGGCCGAGCTCTTCCAGCAGCCACAGGATACGTTGTGAACGCGAATCGTTGAGGTGATGGACGACAATCATGGGCAATTCCTCCAGGCCGACTATTATCTAACAGAATCGCGACCGGACTCCATCCCGTTGGCAGGGCTGGCCGTTATTAAGAGACCTCGCGCGACAACGGATCTTAACACTGGCCAGCCGTGCCAACGGCCCATCGCGTAGTCGCGAAAAGATGCGCTGCGCAGATTTTCGCGTCTTCTCACTGCGGATGCAGGGGCCGCAGGCCGTGGCGACGGCAGCGCAGTATTAACCCGCGGCAGTGGCCGCGCCCGCCAACGGCGGGCGGCCTTAATACTGGGTGCAGGGCTCAGCCCTGCCCGCGCGCGACAACGGAGCGCGGCCTTAACGGTGGGTGCAGGGGTCACCCCCTGCCCCCTGCCCAAGGAAGCGTGAAACCCACGGTGGGTTTCACATACAATTAAGTTGATGGCAAACCGCATCCACATCACGACCGCGATCATCTACAGCAACGGCCCGCCCCATGTCGGCCATGCCTACGAAATGCTGGCGACCGACGCGTTCGCGCGTTTTCAGCGCCGCAAGCTCGGCCCCGCCAACGTCACCTTCCTCACCGGCACCGACGAGCACGGCGACAAAAACAAGCGCGCCGCCGACGCGATCGGACTCCATCCGAAGGCATTCGCCGACAAAATCAGCGCGCTGTTTCGACAAGGATGGGCCGGGCTGGACATCAGCTACGATATCTTTGTCCGCACCACCGACCCCGTGCATGAGGCGTTCGTGCAGAAGATGCTCGCGCGAACCTACAAATCCGGCGACATCTACTTCAAGGATTACGAAGGCCTCTACTGCGTCGGATGCGAGCGATTTTATACCGAGAAGGAACTGCTGCCCGGCAACATCTGTCCGGTGCACAATCGGCCCGTCGAGCTTATCAAGGAAGGCAACTATTTCCTGAAGCTCGAGAAATACCACGAGGCTATCCGCCGCAACATCGAGAAAAATCCCGATTTCATCCGCCCCGAGCGCTATCGCAACGAGGCGCTCCGGATGCTCGACGAACCGCTCGATGATCTTTGCATCTCGCGTCCCAAGGCGCGCCTCGATTGGGGCATCACGCTGCCGTTTGACGACAAGTACGTCACCTACGTCTGGTACGACGCGCTGTGGGCCTACATGAGCGAGCTGCCGAACACGGACGACGCGTCACTGAAAGAGATCCTGCCCGTCACCCAGCACTTCATCGGCAAGGACATCCTCAAGACGCACGCGGTGTACTGGCCCGCGATGCTGCTGGCGGTCGGCTTGCCGATCTATCATCATCTGAACGTCCACGGATTTATGAATTTCGGCGGCGCGCGGCTGTCGAAGAGCTCGGGCAACATCCAGGATCCCGTCGCCTATCAGCAAACTGTCGGCCCCGACGCTCTACGCTTCTTCATCTTGCGCGAATTCACCTACGGCCTCGACGGTGACTTCAGCGAAGAGCGCGTGATCGATCGCTACAACTCGGACCTGGCCAACGACCTCGGCAATCTGACCAGCCGCGTGCTCTCGATGGCGGCGCGATACTTCCAGGGCGCGATCACGGCGGCGCCGGGCGGGAGCACCGAGCCGCTCGACGTCGCGCTCGCCGAGACGTTCGCCTCGATACCGGCGCGCATCGCGCCGCTGGTCGAGGATCTCGCGTTCAATCGCGCTCTGGAAGCCATCTGGCAAGCGCTCGATGCGGCCAACAAATATATCGTCACGACCTCACCGTTCACGCTCGCCAGAGATCCCGCCAAGCTGCCGCGCGTCGCGCAAATCCTCGCCAACCTGGTCGAGGGATTGCGCGTCGTCGCCGACACGCTCGAGCCGTTCATGCCGGTAGCGTCGAAGAAGATTCTCGGCCTGCTCGATGTCGATGAGAAACTCGCGCGCGCGCCATTTGGGGATGGCATCCAGCCGGGGCATCGCGTAAATCCGACGACGCCGCTGTTCCCCCGCATCGACAAGAAAGCCCGCACCTGAGCCCCGCGCCGGCTTCGGAATCCGCGCTCAATTTCAATGACAACCGTTGTCGATACGCATTGCCATCTCGCCGACGCAAAGTTCCGCGGCGACGTCGAGGCCGTGATCGCGCGCGCATCAGCCGCCGGCGTGGCTCAGATCATCTCGGTCGGCGCGATCGGACCGATCGACAACGATCGATTGACGGTTGCAATCGCCGAGCGTCACCACAATGTCTTCGCCGCCGTCGGCGTGCATCCCCACGACGCCCGCGAATGCACGCCCGAGCGAATCGCACAGTTGCGCGGCCTCGCCGCGTCGAAAAAAGTTGTCGCGATCGGCGAGAGCGGACTCGATTTCCACTACATGCACTCGCCGCGCGAAGCGCAGGAAGCGTCGTTGCGTGCGCATCTTGCGCTCGCCGCCGAGCTCGACATCCCAATCGTGATTCATTGCCGCGACGCGGAGCGCCGGCTCGTCGAGATCGTGCGCGAGACCGGGATTCCAGCGCGCGGCGGCGTGATTCATTGCTTCACCGGCGATAGCGACGCGGCGCGCGAGTTCCTCGCGCTCGGACTGTGCATCTCGTTCTCGGGCATCATCACGTTTAAAAATTCCGCATCGGTTCGCGAGGCCGCGTCGATCGTTCCCGATGACCGCGTGATGGTGGAGACGGACGCACCTTATCTCGCGCCCGAGCCGTATCGCGGAAAACGCAACGAGCCGGCCTACGTCACTCGCACGCTCGAAATACTCGCGAATCTTAGACGCGTTGACGCCGCTGCGCTCGGCGCGCAGGTGATCGCGAACGCCGCCCGCCTGTTCAGGCTCCCGTCAGCCATGTAAATGCGAAACCGCCGCCCGAGCCCGCCTAATCAAGGGGAACTATGCGCCTGTTGGCTACCGTTCATTAAAAGCCCATGATTCTGGCGGACCATCGGGGAATGAGCCGTCAGAACCGGAACGCGAATCGAATCAATCTCGGATTAGCCCTGCCGCTGGGCGGGCCGTTCGGTCAGACTGGCTTGCGCGGCTTCCTTGGTTTTGCGTCTTCGATACGCGCGCTGCTTCTGCGCCCGATAATGCGGGCTGGTTTTTTCCTCGTACTCGCGGCAACGACGGCAGAAGAAAAACTGAATCTGCTGAGCGTAGGAACTGCCCATCTCGCCAGTGTGCCGCGTTGGCAGCGTGCCGAAAAGCGCAGCACGATGCCCCAAGGGAAAATTCCATCCTGAGGGCGCCTTTATGGCCGATCAAAACACGCGCTGGGAGAATGATAAAGAATGGGCCGGATGGACCATTCGTGACGAAATTTACGGCTTTATCCGCAGGCATCTGGGGCAGACCATCGTGACTTCGATCATCTTTCTCGGTGGTGCGATCTGGGCGTTTGTCAAGGAACATCCGCTCGTGTGGGAACCCGTTGGAGCTGCGGTACTGACAGTTGGCGCGATTACTGGCCTCGCTTTATATGACGGACGAAAAAGAAAACGAGCCACCTCGCAACACGGGAACGCGCTGCCCGATACTCTTTCGATATCCGATAGTTCCATCGAAGCCATAATGATGCCAGGACCGGGCAATACGAAAGCTGTTCCTTTCGTCCAGTTTGAAACTCGGGGCCAAGCAGCTCGTGAACTGAATATTGGAGGCAAGCCGGAGAAGCTTCGATTTGTTGTACCGACTGAGCAAATAGTGTCGGAGAGAGATTTGCCGGCTGAAATACTCATCGGCAAAGGCAAACTGATAATTAAGCGATTTACCGAAAATGGACTTTCTTTCGAGGAGCGCAAGACAAACGGCGATACCGTCAAGGCCGAAATCTACTACGCAAGAGAGCAAGCCCCCTTAACGCCGATCCGCGCCGCAACGCCTGCCGTTGCTATACATGCAGCGGAAACAAACGTCGCGGTTGGGCCGTCAAACCAGCTCTCGACGCAATCACCTAAAATTAACCCGAGCAAAGCGGTTGACCGCATTTTGGCTGGCGCATCCGTGGATTCGGTTCTGCAACAACCTGAGGAATACTGGCAGCACTTGGAGAAGATTTACGATTTCGATGAGCGGCGAAATCTACTCACGCTTAAGGTCTCACTGCCCGATGATGGTGCTCGCGAGGCGAAAGCCCTGCTTCTGCTCGTCTATGGATACAGAGTGCTGAAGGGTGTGAACGATGTTTTGATAGAGCGCCTTTGCACGGGACTCCGAGAATCCGGCTATGAACGGAGCATCCCAATTTGGCAGGTCATGACCGGGCAGACGATCGATTTGAACATTGATGGCCTTGCCTCGGAATATGTGCGCGTTGGGGCATTGCAGCTTCATGGTTTGCGGCGAGGGCGCGTTTATTCCATCACCGAAGACGGTATGGAGCGGGCGCGAGACATTCTCAAGGCGATAATTCCGATATTGGATTGAGCCTTTAATGACAACTTGTGCCGTAAGCTTCCAACGGAATATCCCCGACGCATCCCTTGCCTGGACCATCAAGGACTCTGATCGTCGAAGAGAGAATCCCCCAATCGGTGATGATAACCTTGGTCCCCTTGGCGACGTAGCAGGCGACATCCGCTTGTGCCTCTTCGGTCATCTTGTTGCGCACGAGTCCGAGAAATTCGTCCATCTTCCCAACTTGGATAACCAAGGTGCCCTTGTCGGGAAGGATCGTGCAAACCTGACCGGCCGCATGCGCAAGTGCGGGAAGGAAAAGCAACAGCATCAGCGCGAATGCTACGCACTTATTCGCCATCGACATTCCCCTCGGAAAAAGAAACTCCAACTGTCTCGGCTCGCTGGCGACGTTCTCAGATAGCTGAGACATTCGCCAGTGTTCGCGTCTCAGCATCCTGCTATCGCTTTGCCGAATATATCGGCTTCTTTCCGGTTGTTAAATCGGAATTGAAACTCCGCCAGATAGAGCGGCAGATATTTTTTGCTCACATGATGGTAGGTGCCGATGACTCCGCGCTTCAACAGCGACCAGAACGATTCCATGTTGTTTGTATGCACCACACCGCGCACCTACTCGCCTTCGCGATGATTCACGGTCTCGTGCGGACAGCGGCGGCTCGGGCGCTTCGTCGGGGGGCGGAGCAACGTCGGGCGCGGCGGATGTGGGCTGGCCGGCCTCCGCAGATGACGCCGACGCGCTTGCAGTGGCAGGCACCGATACGGAGACGCAGAGAACGCGGCGCGCCTGTTCAGGCTTCCGCCACCAGTGAAAAAGTGAAAACGCCAGCGCGACCCGCCTAACCAAGCGGATGGCCGCCGAAGATCATCGGATGGATCGCGACGATTGCAACCGCCAGCACCACGCCCACGCCAATCGCCGTCCACGGCATGTCGTCGCCGGCCCATCGAACGCGCCCGCCGATTAGCGCCGCGAACAGCACGAACGAGGTCTTCGCGACGAACTCGCGATAGCGATCGCCGAGCGCGCGAATCTTGCGCCGGTCCTGATGCATCCCGCCGATGATTCCGAGCGCGGGGAACATCCCGAAGAAAATCACGTCGCCGGCCCGTCCGTTCATCAGCATGTGCGCAACCCCAAACAGACAGAATCCAACAAAACTCGGATGCCGCGTGATCTTCAGCAGGCCGCGCGGTTCGCTCCCGCCGCCCGGCGCGCCCATTGTGCCCGGATTCGGAGTGATAAAACTCCCAGCGAACAGGATCAGCGCTGTCAGCATCAGCAACCACGCAAGCCCTCGAATCGGGGGCACCGCGCGCAGAGCCCAAAGCAAGGGCCCAGCGTGCTTGTTGCGCGCGAATTCGTAGATTAGCGGTCCGAGAGTCGCGAACGCGATTAGCGAATAGATGCCGCGATAGGGCTGCTCGCCGACCGCACTTATCAACCGAAATCGAACGGCAGATGACGATATGATCAGATGGCTCGCCAGGAACAAAACCGCCCACAACCCGATCCAGACAGTCGCACCCATAGAGACCTCCGCGCGACCCGGCTCGATTCACGAATCGGCTCGAGCGGGGTTATAGATATCGTAATGGGCAGGGCATACGAAATAGGGATCCCGCCGCCGTTCGAAGAGGCGGTGAAAAGCATGGAACGCGAGATCATGCGCTTCCTGATGCGCTCGACCGGCGATCGCGAGGATGCGATGGACCTGTTCCAGGAAACGTGGATCCGCGCCTATCGCGCCTACCCTACGCTGCAATCGGAAGACGGACTGCGGCCGTGGATTTATCGAATCGCATCGAACCTGTGCCGCAATCGCGCGCGGGACAGGATGCGCCGCGGGCGCGTGATCGCGAACGAGACTGCCGACGGCGCAGCGCCGGCCGATAACGCGCCCAATCAGCTCGATGGCGGACCCGAGAGCGCGCTTCATTTGAAGAGAGCCATCTCGCGGCTGCCCGGCAAGCAGGGTCAGGCATTGATGATGCGCAAGTTCGCGGGGCTTGAGTATGCGGAGATCGGCACGGCGCTGAATTGCTCGGCCGAGAGCGCGCGGGCCAGCGTCTATCAGGCCGTGAAAAAACTGAAGAAACTCAGGCTGGACGAGTAATCAGGATGAAGACCAATCGAACCGCCACGCAAGTGAAAGCGAGCGCACCGATCGACGACCGGGTGCTCGACGCAATGATCGGACAGACGCGGCCTCGCATCGAGCGCGCGATGAAGATTCTGCGGCGGCCGCAAGCGCGAGTCGGAGTAATTTCGTCGCCACTTGGCCGTCTGTTGATCGCGGAGAGCGATCGCGGCCTCGCGGCGATTCACTTTCTTTTCATAAGCGGGGGCGAGCGAACGCTCGCGATGCTGCGCAGGAAGTTCGATCTGATCGAGAATGACGCGAGTGCCCGCCGGATCGGCGCGGAAATCGATCGCGTGTTCGAGGGCGACTTCAGTGCGACGGCGCGTCCGGTGGATTTGAGCCTGGTCGAGAGCGATTTTCAGCGCCGCGCGTACACCTCGCTTCGAAAAGTCCCGCCCGGCGCGGTGATCACCTATCACGGGCTGGCCGCGACGGTTGGACAGCCCGACAGCCAGCGCGCGATCGGCAACACGATGGCGTCGAATCCGATCCCGATCTTCGTGCCGTGTCATCGCGTGATTCGCTCCGACGGAACGATCGGCAATTACGGCGGCGGCGTGGACAACAAGATCAAGCTGCTGCGCGCGGAGGGATTCGAAGTCGGGCGCGACCTGCGATTGCCGGCGCTCGCCGTGATGGGGCATCGACGCACCGGAATCTTCTGCCGACCCGACTGCTCGGCGGCGCGGCGCGTGGATCCAGCAAAGATGCTGATCTTCGCGGATGCCAAGTGCGCGGGACACGCCGGGCTGAGAGCATGCAAGCTGTGCAAGCCCGCGTGAATCAGGCCGGCTGAAAAGGAAGAAAAGGGCGACACCGAATACGGCGCCGCCCTTTTCGGCCGATCTCGCTGTCCGATTACTCGGTTTCCGACTGCGATTTGAGCTGTTGAATCTGCTGACGCTGATTCTCGATCTCTTGCTGTTGCTGCTGCACCTGCTGCTGGGTCTGTGCGTTGGCGTTTTCCTGATTCTGCATCGAATTGCCGACTACATAGCCGGTACCACCGCCCATAACACCGCCGATCAGGGCGCCCGCGAGAGGATGACCTACGGCCGCCCCGATAAGTGCGCCGCCACCTGCGCCTATCGCCGTGCCGCCGAGGGTGCCTTCTTCACGAGTCGAGAGCGGCTGCCCCGAGCATCCTGCAAGAACGAGCGTTCCCGCCAGCGCCAGACTCATGATTACTCCAATACTTTTGCGCATAATGAGAACCTCCATCGTCCGATAATTTATACGTCAGCCGAGCTATTCGGTTTCGCTCTGGCTCTTCAATTGCTGAATCTGCTGCTGTTGATTCTGGATCTGCTGTTGCTGCGATTGAATCTGCGTCTGAGTTTGAGCGTTGGCGTTTTCCTGATTCTGCATCTCGTTGCCGACCACGTATCCGCCAAGCGCACCGATGCCGGCGCCGATTGCCGCACCTGCCAACGGGTTACCCACAGCGGCGCCTACAATCGCGCCGGTTCCAGCTCCGACTCCCGTGCCGATGAGCGTGCCCTTCTCACGTGTCGAGAGCGGCTCTCCCGAGCATCCCATGGCCGCCACGATCACAATCGCCACGAGCAGACGCTTAATTAACGACGCCACGTTTGTCCGCACGAGCTTCCTCCTTCCACGGGGAGCAGTTTTCATGCCTGCCAACGGCTGCGACATTCCTCCAGCCAACAGCAGGCGAGTTCATTTGGCCGCCGCCAGTTTTCTACCATCTGCGTGGGCGATCAACCATTTCGGACATGGAGCGTAGCATGGAATTCTCACTCATGTCCGAAATTGTCGTGCATCATAAACGAATATTCATCTTTTGCAGTTGCCGCAACCGTCTCGGCATCACGGCGAAGATCCGGGTTGGGCCGCCGGTCCCGTTGCCGATTTTCATCGGGATGCAGAATATCGTCGCGCCGCTGGCCGGCAATTTTTCCGCGTTGGCTATGTTTTCGAAGCCGGGCTTGTTCGCGCCGAGCCAGAGGCGATGCACGGGGAAATCCTTCGAGTTGCCGGGATCGATGCTCGCGGTATCGATCGCGATTGCCACGACGTGCCGATTCTTCAAAATGAAACCCACCGCCTCGGCCGAATAGCCCGGAAAGCGGAGATCCGCAACGTCGCCGGGCTTGTCGGTGCCCATGTAGCGTTTTTTGTCGGGCCAGTATTTGCCCCATCCCGAGCGCGCGACGACGATCGCAGCGTCGGGAATCCGGCCGTTGGCGGCTTCGTACGCCTTGATGTCATCGACGCCGAGCATCGCGTCGGGATCCTTGGCGGCGCGCGCGGAAAAATCGATCACCGCGGCGGGCCCGATGCAATCGGCGAGCGGAACCTGGTCGAGCGTAATCCCATTGCGGTTGAAATGGCGCGGCGCATCGGTATGCGTGCCGCCGTGTTCGGGCGCCGCGTAATTTGCCGACGCGTAAAAGTAGTGCTTGGGGGCAGGAGTATCGCCGTTTTCCTCGAACCGATGGACGAAGCCCTTTTCGGTCGGCCAGTAGATGGTCTTGTTGTCGAAGGTGTAGGTGAGATCGATAACTTTTGCAGGGTCGATTTTCACAGGACTATTCGCTTCGGAGCAGCTCGGCTTCGTATGCCCGCAGTGAAGTCGAAGTGTTTTGGCTCGGGAAAAGATCCGGGGTCCCTCGGCTTCGCTCGGGATGGCACAAAAAAGTGCAGCGGCTCGACCTGGTCACCAGCCGATCACTTGAGCGGGCATTGTGGGGGCGGCTTGGCCGCGCGGATCGGCACCGCCCACGAGTACGCCGGTTTTCGTGTTGATCTGCACGGCGAGCACGTGACCCTCGGACCATGGAGGACGGACTTCGATCTTGTGGCCGCGCGCGGCGAGCGCATCGCGCACGATTGCGGGGACTCGATCCTCGATGCGCACGACGCCGGGGTGATTGTCGTGCGGATAGAACGTCGAGGGGAAATGCGGCGTCGAAAACTTCGGCGCCTCGATGGCGGCCTGCAGGTCCATCCCGAAATCGACCACGTTCAGAAAAAATTGCAGGGTCCATTGATCCTGCTGATCGCCGCCTTCCGTGCCGAATGCCAGGTACGGCTCGCCCTTCACCATCGCAAGCGACGGCGACAGCGTGGTGCGGGGGCGCTTGCCCGGCTTGAGCGCGTTGGGATGGCGCTCGTCGAGAAAAAAAGTTTGCATCCGCGTTCCCAGTGGAAAGCCAAGCGCGTCGATCACCGGCGAGCTGGGAATCCATCCGCCGCTCGCGGTGACGGCAATCATGTTGCCGGCGCGGTCTGCCGCCGTGACGTGAATCGTGCCCGCACCCCAGGGACGCGCGCCGGCGGCGGGACCGTCGCGCAACGCACGCATCGAAATCGGGTCGCCCGGCCGCTGATCCATCGAGGCATGGCCGGAATCGATTAGCTCGCGGCGAATCGCGGCGTAACGATCGCTCAGCAATCCGGCGATCGGAACGTCGATGAATTCAGGGTCTCCGTAGTAAGCCTCGCGATCGGCGAACGCGAGCTTGGCGGACTCGACGACGGCGTGGATGTAGTCGGGGGAATTGTGGCCAATCGCGCCGAGGTCGAAGCCTTCGAGCAACTTGAGCTGCTGAAGGAAGACCGGGCCTTGCGACCATGGCCCGCACTTGAAGACGGTGACGCCGCGATAGTCCGCGCTCACGGGCGATTCGGTTCGAGTCGTGAAGCGCGCGAGATCGGAGGCGGCCAGCAGGCCGCCGTTGGCGTCGGACCATGCGACGATTTCGCGCGCAATGTCGCCCCGATAGAAGCGGTCGCGCGCGGCGTCGAGACCGGACTCGCGCCCGCGATTCTTCGCGGCTGACTCAGCATCGAGCACACGCTTGAAAAAGTTGGCTAGCGCAGGATTCTTGAGCACGCTTCCGGGCTGCGGGACTTTGCCATCGGGCAGATAGACGCGCCCTGAAGACGGCCATTTGGCAAGGAACCGCTTGGCGTTGCTGCGAAGCGACGCGCCCGCCCCTGCGACCGCATCGTCGGCGCCGGCAGGCTCACCGGACAATCCCACGTGTATCGGGAAACCGTCGCCCGCAAGTTCCAGCGCCGGCTCGAGAACGTCGGCCAGAGATTTGGTTCCGAAATCTCTTAGCGCAGTCACCAACGCGTCGAAGGCTGCAGGGACACCGGCGGCAAGCAACCCAGTCCCAGGGATCAGCTTGAGACCGAGAGACAGGTAATGGGCGATTGTCGCGCGTTCTGGCGCCATCATATTGCCGTTGATGGCAACCACGCGGCGGGCAGATGCCGAATAAATCAGCATTGGCGCCTCGCCGCCGATGGTATGCATGTGCGGGTTGACGACGCCCTCGACGAATGTTGCAGCGACGGCAGCGTCGATGGCATTTCCGCCGCCAGCGAAGATTCGCGCACCAGCAGCGGCGGAAAGATAGTGCTCCGTCGCGAGTATCGCGCGCCGGCCCATTATGAGCGGATAAATCGTAGGCATCTGACTTTATCTGAGTATCACGACCCCAATTTGGCAAAAAGGTGCCTCTATTGAGGCGTTGCTCCTTCTCGGATCGGTGACGCAGTAAACGGCCTCAATGCTCAAATCTCGTCGAGGAAACATGAAAACCGTTGATTTGCGGGGTTTTCCACAACTCTGGATAGCTCTGCATAAATGAAACGCAGAGCCCTGCCGGACGTCTAAATATTAGGCCCAAAGATTGCTAGTATCAGGGTCAGGATGAGGGCGATGGTCGATGGTCGATGGCCAGGAGGAAGCGGAGGGGTAGAAGTATGATGAGCAGCATAAACACAGAAAAACTAGTCGGAAGGCATTGCAAACTGCAGAAACCCGTGCGCGACCACGACGGGCGTAGTCGATTCAGCGAACAACCACGCATCCTGCGTGAGGTAAATAATCTGGACCGGCGCATGTATCTAGTGCAATTCGACGACGGCGCCACCACGTTCCTCTTTCCGGACGAAGTAATAATCCAGTAGCAGGTGTGCGGCGCACAGCGCCGTTCATACCCAATGGATGCGCTGGTTAGCGAGTACTAGCCGCGGCGCTGGTGTTCGAGAAAGTCGCGGGCGCGATAAAGCGCGACGATTGTCTTCGCATCGACGATATCGCCGCGACGAATCATCGCAAACGTTTCCTCGAACGGCACGCGGCTGACGGCGATCACCTCGTCGTGATCGAGCGTGCCCGCTCCCGCCGACAACTCGCGCGCCAGGTACAGCTCGATTCGCTCGTCGCAGAAACTTGGAATCGTGATAATCGACCCAAGATGGTCCCATCGCGCGGCCGCGACGCTGGCCTCTTCGCCGAGTTCGCGCCGCGCGCATTCGAGCGCATCCTCGCCGGCGTTGCGGCATCCCGCGGGAATCTCCCACATCCAGCCGCCGATCGCGTGCCGATACTGACGCAGCATCGCAACATTCAGGTCGGGGTAGAGTGCGACGATCGCGCTGGCGCCGGGATGCCTGATGACGGCGAGATCGACCTGCACGCCTCCGGGCAGCGTCGCGCTCTCGACGCCGAGGTCAACGACACCCAATTTGAGAACTGGCCGACGATTTGAAGACATTGTGCATCAAGAATGTGCGCGCCGCGCGAGTCGCGCAAGCATCGCGCGGGCTGCCCGAGCCAATTGCAGGCGATGCTTGAACGGGAGATTATCGGAGTCAGCGCAAACGGATAGCATCGCGAAAATATGAGCCGGATTCGGATTCCAATCTACTTCGATTACGCCTCGACGCTTTGCTACATCGCGTGGCGAATCGTCGGCGAGCTAGAGGACGAACTCGGTTTCGAGGCGCTCTGGAAGGGCGTGCCGATCGCGATGCGCGATTTTCGCTTCAAGCCCGGCCGTGTGCTGGGCGAGCGCGAGCGGCAAAAAGTACTGCTCGTCGCAGCGGAGACGGGCATTCGCGTAGCGCCACCGCCGAGCTGGATCGATTCGATACCCGCGCTGCAAGGATCGGAAATCGCGCGTGACGCGAGGGTTTTCCGGGCGTATCACGACGGGGTCTTTCGCGCGGCATTCGAGCAAGGCGCCGATATCGCGGATCGCGGGGTGCTCGACGCGATCGCGGAGCGCGCGGGCATCGATCGATCGAAGTTTCGCGCGGCGCTCGACAGCGGCGCGATGGCCGCACGGATAGCAGAGCACAAGCGCGAGGCCGACGAGTTTTCTGCGCTCGGTTTCCCGACGTTTATCCTGGGCGACTTCCCGATGATCGGGATACAGCCGATCGAATCGATGCGCCTGTTGCTCGCCCGCTTCCTCCGTCAGCGCGCCGAGGAACCGCAGGCCTAGCGCGCCAGGAACACCGGGCACGGCGCGTTGCGCAGCACAAACTCGGTGGTCGAGCCGAGCACCATCTCGATAATCCTGCTATGCCCATAGGCGCCGATGAAGAGCAGGTCGGCATCGTGCTCTTTGAGGAACTTCACAATTTCCTCGTTGGCGTGACCCTGCAGCAGCTTGAACTCGGCCTTGGGCGTGTAGTTCTCGAAGTAGGTGCGCGCCTCGGCCAGAGTCCGCTCACCCAGCTTGGGATCGCGCGCGCAGGTAATGACGGTTATCGGAACCCCGAGGCCGTTGGCGATTTCCGCCGCCGAGCGCATCGCGCGCGATGCGCGTTCGCTGCCGTCGTACGCCAGCACGGGACGTTTGACCTCGCGAAATCGTCTCGGCGAGATGAACAGCTGGCGCGGAGATTTGCGCGCGACGCTTTCCGCGGTCGAACCCAGCAGCCCGGTCGAGAACTTTTCGTTGACGCCGCGATGGCCGATCATGACCAGATCGGCGCTGCGCGCTCGCTCGCAAATCTGGTTGGCGACGATTCCCATGTCGAGCATGGTCTCGACGGCAAGATTCTCGCGGCGCGCCGCAGCGGCAAATTCGTCGAGCACGCCGCGGCCCCTGGCGGTCAGTACGTCGCGCATCTTGGACGAGAAATCCAGATATGGTTCCAGCCCGAGCGAACCTGATATATCATGGAAAAAGGAGCCTTCGATCGACACGATATCGACGACATGCAATCCGATCAGCGACGCATTGAAGATTCGGGCAAAATAGAAGGCGTACGCCTGTGCGTTGTGGGAGTGCTCGGAGGAGTCGATGCCGACAAGGATTTTCTTGATCAAGGGCGTGACCTCCGCGTCAATTACCGCGATAACATGCCGCGCGGTGATGTCTCAAGAGGGGGCGCGGCCGCAGCCACAATCGATTGGGCAAGCAGGCGGGTGAAATGAGCGAACTTAGCGAGGCGCGGATGATGAGAATCGTGGACGAGCTCAGCGAGGCTGCCGAGCGCGTCGGGCTCGAGGTCCGTCGTGAAAAGATCATGCGCGAAATCGGCTACCGCACGCGCGGCGGCGCCTGCCGGTTGCGCGACAAGAACCTGGTCATTATCGATCGCGATCAGCCTGCCGCCGAGCAGCTCGAAGTGATTGCCGAAGCGCTGCGCTTGCACGATCTCGAATCCTTGTATCTGTCGCCCGCGGCGCGTCGCGTCGTTCACGTCGGAGACACCGCATCCTGAGTGCTGAGATGGCGCGTCCCGGCGAAACCGCGTCGGCTGGTCACACCGTAATCGATCGCAAACCCGCGATCAGCGCGGTAGATCGGATGCATACCTTCCACGTCCGGCTCAAGGAGCGCGGGCTCAAGTCCACCGGTCAGCGCGACGACATCGCGCGCGTATTCTTCGAGCACGGCCAGCATATCAGCGCCGAAGAATTGTATGCCGAGGTCAAGAAGATCAACCCGCACGTCGGCTATGCGACGATTTACCGGACGCTGCGCCTGCTCAAGGAATGCGCGCTGTTGTACGAGCGCCATTTTGACGAGGGCCAGGCGCGTTACGAAGCCGTCGGCGAGCGCCATCACGATCATTTCATCTGCGAGCGATGCGGCCGGATCATCGAGTTCGAGAACGCCGCGATCGAGCGCATGCAAAACATCGTCGCCCGCGATCTCGGCGTGACGCTGACCCGGCACAAGATGGAACTGTACGGAATCTGCTCCGACTGCCACGCCCAGGATGGCATGTAGCCGCGATCTTCGAGCAATGTGCCGGTCGCGCCGCGCCCGAGCTGCCCTCATCTCCGCGAAGAGCGGCCGCCGGAAGGCCGGCGCCTGGTCGGCCGCAGGTCCGCCGCCGCCCTGGGAACCGCCTCGGGACCGGCGCGATGGTGATACTTCATGTCGTTGCCGCAGTGTGGACAGTTGAGGTCGTCATACCTGACGACGCGTCCGCAGTACGGGCACTTGTAGCGGCGCCTTGCGACCCAGTAGAAAAACGCCGCCGTCAACCCTGCCATCAGCAGGCCGATGATTGTTTGCCGCACGAGACTTGCTCCTAACCTATTGCAGCCGCCAACCCCGTGACCGGCGAGCCGCGCGCTCCGGTTAGACGAGCCCTTCCTTCAGCCCCTCTTCGAGCGCGCCGATATTGACCCGATGCCCCTGCGCCATCACGACCAGAAATGCCTTGAGCGGTGCATCGCCCGCGGTCGCAACGTTTTCCTCGATCTTGCGAATCACCCATCGCTGGCCGCGATTGAGCAATTCGAGCTTGCCGCGAAAATTTCCGACCGCGCGCACCTTCTCGACGAAGTCGCCGGTCTTCGTCGATGGATTGCCGCCCAAGCGGCGCACGTGCGCCGCCAGCTCTCCCGCATAGTAGCCTTCGTCGTGGCCGACCTTTTTGAGCATCTCGCGCAGCTCGAGCGATTGTGCCAGCTCGGTGAGATCGTGCAGGACGCGGCCGCCGGCGCGCTCGGCTTCACCCAACAAATTGAGAAATCCTTCGAGTTGCGAGTCCACTTGCCTGCCTCCCGCATTGGTTCGCGATCAGAGCATCGGCACCACCGGACAATACGCAGCGCTGAAAATCGCGTGACCGCTGAGCGCCAGGCGAATCAGCTCGATGACCGGCGCGACGATTCGCGCAGCCGGGCGCTGCGTGATCGACGCGACCATCTTGCCCCTGGTCAGCGATTGCAGCAGTCCCGGCTGCTCGGGAAGCTCAATGATTCCGACCGGCTGATCGGGAGCGAGGCGCGCCAATCCTTTCGCGGCCGCCATCGCGTCATCGAGTCCGCCAAGCGAATCGACCAGCTTGATCTTGAGCGCCTGCTCTCCTGTCCAGACCCGTCCCTGCGCGACCGCATCGGCCTGCTCCACCGTGATATGGCGGCCGGCCGCGACCAGTTTCAGGAAGTACTCGTAGCTGCGCGTTATCTCATCCTGGAACTGCTTCGATTGCGCGGGCGTGAAGTCGGTCCACATGTCGAACATTCCGACGTTTGCTCCGCGGCTCACCGCGCCGGTGTTCGCATAAATCTTTTGCACGGCGGGCGAGACGTTGAACTTGCCGCCGAGCACGCCAATCGAGCCGGTGATCGTGCCGGGCTCGGCGATAATCTTCGCGGCTGGAATCGATATCAAGTATCCGCCCGAAGCGGCGTACCCCGACATGCTGACGACCACGGGTTTTTTCTTGGCCGTGAGCTCGACCTCGCGGCCGATGAGTTCCGACGCGAGCATCGAGCCTCCGGGCGAATTGACCCTCAAGATGACGGCGCGAACGTCGTCATCCTCGCGCGCGGACTTGAACGCTTTGGCCATGTCGTCGGAAAGCATCGCTTCGGTATCGGGACTTGAAAATGGATCGAAACCTTCGCCGCCGCGCTGGATCTCTCCCTCCCCGTAAATCACCGCGATTTGATCTCCGCCGGCAAAGTTGGAGAACAGGCTCGCACGTGCGTAATTGGCGTAGTCAATCACCTTGTGAAGCGAGCCGCCGTGGTTCTTCACGCGATCGCTGAATTCGTCCTCGTACTCGAGCCGATCCACCAGGCGCGCCTTCAGGCCCGCCTCCGCATTCAACGGCGCTTGATCGATCAGGGTCTTGATCGCGTCGGGACTGAGCTTACGCTCGGCCCCGATTGCCGCGACGATCTGATCGAACAAGCTCCCGGCCAGCCCTTCGTCCTCTTCCTTTTGCGCCGGCGTGAAGTCCTTGTTGGTGAACATGTTGGCCGCACTCTTGTACTGGCCCGCCGAGGCGAAGTTCGGCGTGATCCCCAGCCAGTCGAGCGTGCCGCGCATGAACAGCTCGCGCAGCTGCACTCCCATCAGGTTGAGGTCTCCCCGCGGCATCAGCGAGACTTCATCGGCGGCGCTCGCAACAATGTAGGGCAGATTTCCCGCGCCCGATTCGCCGGCGGTCTCGATATACGCGGTCGTCCATTTGCCGTGGCTCTTGAACGACTTGATCAGTGCAACGATCTCCTGCGCCTGCGCCAGTTCCATCTCGGGGTTGATAACCTTGATTTCCAGGCCGACGATCTTCGGATCCTTCGCACCCTGGTCGATCGCATTGCGCAGCTCGTTGAGCGCCGTCTGATGCGTACTCAGAAGGCTGAGCAGGCCGCTGCCGCCGCGCTCGACAACCGATCCGTTAAGTTCGACCGCCAGAACAGAGTTGGGCTGCACCCGATGCGAGATGTAATCCGAGAGGGCAACGATCGCGAACAGCACCGCGACTATGACCACCGTTCGAAAAATCCATCGAAAAAGCCTTCTGAACATTCACTCCTCCGAACTGCGAAAGCGCGACGCCGGGCGCGTTCCCTTGACAGTCGCAACTGACAAGGATAGCCAACCATACCCGATTCCATGGAGCCAGTCGCCGATATACAGCCGCCCGAGCCTGGCGTCCCGGGCAATCCGCGCGAACTGCTGATGAACCAGCGCGAGGCCGGCGCGATTCATCTGAGGATCGTCGCGCTCGCCTTCGCCGCCTGGATTTTTGACTTCTACGATCTGATTCTCTACTCGTTCCTGCTGGTCCCCGTTGCGCGCGAACTTCATCTGACGCCGGAGCAGTCGTCGATTGCGCTGGGTACATCGCTGCTGATGACGGCGCTCGGCGGAGTCATTTTCGGCTTCCTCGGCGATCTCTTCGGGCGAAAATCAATGATCGCAACCACGGTCGCGATCTATGGCGTCGGCACCGCGCTGTGCGGATTCAGCCACACTCTCACCCAGCTAATAGTGTTTCGATCGATAACCGGGCTCGGGATGGGCGGCGGATGGGCCCCCGGACAAAGCCTGGTTGCCGAAAGCGTGCCGGCCGAGCGCCGCGCACGATACGCAGCATACGTGCAGACGGGAGCGCCGCTCGGGGTTTTGTTGGCGGCGGCAGCGGGCGGTTATCTCGCACCCGCGATCGGATGGCGTCTGACGTTCATGGTTTCCGCCATCCCCGCCGTATTTGTCGTCGCCGCCGTGCTGAAGTGGATGCCGGAGAGCGACGTCTGGCAGCGCACGCGCACCGTTCTTAACCGCGGCGTGGACTTGCGCGCGATTCTCGTTCACAAGCGAATCTTCGTGCTGCTGTTCGTAGTCGTCCTGCTGAACTCCGAGGCGTATTGGTTCATGTACACCTGGATGCCGGGATACCTGGAACTCAAGCGCGGGCTCACGGCAGCCGGCGCCAGCCGCCTGATGATGGAAATGCAGGTCGGCGGCGTGCTCGGCTACCTGACGTTTGGCCGCGTCGCGGACCGATTCGGCCGCCGGCCCGCGTTCTGCGCATATGGGATGCTGATGGCGGCCGGCACTATCCCGCCGACGATACTATGGAGTTCAGCGCGGGCTGTGCCCGGACTCATCTTGGCTGCGATGTTCACGGCGGGATTCGGCACCGGTATCTGGGCAGGAGTCGCGCCGATGATCGCCGAGCTGTTGCCGACGCGGATTCGCAATACGTCGCTCGGACTGCTGCTCAACGTCACGCGCGGATTTCAGTTCTTCACGCCGATCCTGATTGCGGCGCTCGGCGCGCGGTTTGGTTTCGGCGCGACGCTTTCGCTCGGCGCAGTCTTCTCGACGCTCGGCGCCCTGATGGTCTGGATACTGCCCGAGACCCGCGGCCGCTCGATCACCGCGATGGATTGATCCATTATCACGGCGAGCTGCCCAGCGGCTTATGCTTGACCGTCGAGCTGTCGAGATACGGCTCGCCACCGATATAGCTCACTTGAATCGTCGTCACAGCCTCGACGCCTTGCAGCATGAGGTCAGTCGTCATCGTTTGCGTATGCGATCCTCCGGCGCCGCGGCGGCCATCGGTCAACGCCTCGGCCATCGCACGTCCCGCGGGTACCGCACCGCCGGGGCCGATATTCGGCAGCACACCCAGTATCTGCGTGATCGTCGGCGCAACGTCGGTGTTGGCCGTGGGATTGAGATCGACGAACCCGCGCCGGAAGTCCGGGCCAATCGCGGCGCAAAAATTATGAATCTCGCGCTCGCCTGCCGCGCCATGCATCCCCATCCCGGTCGTGAACGTCTGGCTGGTCCCGCTATCTTCGTACACGAGTCCCTTTACCGGATGCACCAGTTCGGCGGACTTGTTGCGGGTCGAGGCCTGCCCGGTTCCGCCGATCAGGAACGCGGGATTGCCCGGCCCGGTAAGGCCCTTGTTGTCGGCGTCGGGCTCCTCGCGAAATGAAATCACCAGGTCCGGCGAGCGCGCGGGATTGTACAGACCCACGACGCGCTGACTGAAGGTGCCGTCGATCCATCCGAGGTACGGTTTCGGCGTGCGCCGGCTGCGGCCACGACGGCTCCGCTCGTCGGGCGCGGTGGCGGGGTCGCGCGAGAAGATCGGTCCGCACCATTCCTGCGCCTCGGCAAAGTTGACGATCTTTTGCAGTATCGCGCGGCGCGACTGCGGCGTGGGAAATTCGGTCGGCGACAGGTAAACCAGGTCCGCGCCGCCGTTGGGCGCGACGATGACGTCGGTGCTGTCGTGCGATTTCTTGATTCCCGCCGCCACCAGCATTTCCGACAGAATGATTCGGAACTTAATCGTCGCGAAGCCGTGGTCCGAGACCACTATCAGGTCGGTTTTGCCCGCGATGCCCAGCGCGTCGATCGCCGCGCGAAGACGCATCAGGTTGTTGTCGCAAAGGCTCAACGCCTCCATCGCGGGGATGGTGCCCAACCCTGCAATGTGTTGCGTGAGATCGGGATTGTGCTGCCAGAGGACGACCAACGCAGGCCGGCCCGCATCCGCCGCGCGCTTGGCGGCAGGCAGAGCGTCTTCCACGGCCAGCCGCGCGAAGTACAAATCGCGCTGGTCATCGGCGATCGCGGTTTTCGAATCCGGCGGCATCGCGGCGTTTATTTTCTGGCTCATCGACTTGGGCTCGACCAGATCGTCC
>CABDYU010000128.1_pt1 | contig 38724 bp, 32 predicted proteins | sample 3132011 | NCBI WGS metagenome assembly CABDYU01 (sample SAMEA5534338, study PRJEB31848) | metagenome | biome: tundra; feature: field; material: soil | place: USA | collected 2013-05 | depth 0.45 m | reverse complement strand
GACCGGTGCCGGCGAGCTATGCGGATCCGCCTGCGCGCGATCGCGCAGCCCGAAGCCGAGTTCGAACCATTCGGGCCGCCAGTGTTCCGGATCTTCGGCCGCGCGCCGCATCCATTCGCGCAAGTCGGCGCGGATACCGTCGATTCCGTCGCGCCACACGCGCTCGATCGCCGGCGCGAGATCCTCATGCCATCGCGCGGCAACTTCGTCGAGCCGCTCGTCGAGCAGCGCGGACGCGTCCTCCAGGTCTTCCGGCGTGACCGGCAGCACGTCGAGCTCTCTGAGCGCCGACAGGATTTCGTATTGGACCTCCGCAAACAGACTGCCGCGGGTGAGCGGATCGAGCGTCTCGATCGCCTCGGGTTCCTCGCGCGGCTCCAGGCGATGGATCGCTTGCAGAAAAAAACGATACGGGCATGCCGCGAAATTCTGCAGCGCGGTCGGCGAGTATGAACGCGCGGACAACTGATGCCTGCCCAACGCCGCCAGCGCCGCCGCGTCCGGATCGACCAGCCCGTCCGCCGGCGTCCATCGCTTGAGCCAGCGCCGCGCCCGCGCGCGCAGCGCTCGCCCAAGATGCACATTGGCGCCGAGCAGATAGTTCGCGGCGCCGATCGTCGTCTGGGGATCGGCGTCCACCAGCTTGTCCAGCACCGCCAGATCGAATTCCGCGTCATCGATCGCGTCGGCGGGATTCGCCGGCGCCGGCCATGAGAGCCGCGTCGGCTGCGACGCCGTGCGACTGGCCAGCTCATCGAAGCCGGGCAGGCGGCCCTCCGCGGCGCGCAGAATTTCAAGCGCGTAGAACGACGGCACTCGCGGACGGCCCTGGTCAAGATCGACTCGCGGATAGGAAAACATCGCGCGCTCGCGCGCCGCGCCCGCCGCAATTCTCAATGCGAGCCGCTCCGCGTCGCGCCGCTGCTCATTGCGCGCCAGATGCGGACTCAGCCGCGCACGCGCCGAATCGGAAAGGATCGGATCTTCGGTCAGCTTGCGCGGAAACATGCGCTCGGCAAGACCCGGGACGATGACGACGTCGAACTCCATACCGCGCGCGCGATTGGGCGGCGCGACGAACACCGCGCCGTAGCGGCGAACGCGGCGCGGAGCTTCCAGCCGCCCGAGCCGATCGTTGAGCACCAAACGCACCTCGTCGAGTCCGACCGGACCGACCGGCGCCATCGGTTCAAGCTCCGCCAGCGCGGCGAGAACCGGTTCGCGATCTCGAATCGCCAGGTCAACCAGCCCGCGAAGAAATTTGAGCCAGTCGCCCCACGTCGCATCGCGCGGCGCCGTTTCGTTGTCGAGCATCGAAAGAATCGGCATCGCCACCTCGCCGAGATGCGCGAGGTCGAGAATTCGCCGCTCCAGACCCGCCGCGCGCGCGTCGTCGTCGGCAATTTCCGCGCGCCGCGCTTTCAGCTCGTTGCCCAACCCCGCCAGCCGTTTCTTCCATCTCTGCGCGCTGCCGATCACCGCCGCATCGACGAGCAGCCGTTCCCATCGCCACGGCGCCCGCGCCGTTCCATCGAGGACCGGAACGGGATCGGAGGCGTCGATGTTGTCAACTAAAGTGGCGGTGCCTTCAACTTCAAGATCCGACTCCAGCGAGGCCGGCACGAGTTCCGCGTCCGCGCTGATTGTCGGCTCATCCTCACGCGGGCTGCCAGGGTCGGGCACCTGAGCCAGCGAGAGATATTCCGCGAAGCGGCGCGCCGAAAGATTTTCCGCGGCGCACGCGAGCAGCGCGAGCAGGGCGCGTCCTCCCGGCTCAGGCCGCCGCGTACCTCGCGCGAAGTAAGCCGGGATGCCCGCGCGGGCGAGCGCTTCCTGCAAGTACGGCGCGTAGCGGACCGGGTCATGCAGCAGCACGGCGATTCGATCGAACGGTACACCGCGCCGCGCCTCGGCGGCGATTCGCCGCGCGATCTCGACACACTCGTGCATCTCGCCGGGGGCCGAAACCACCGTCACGGTTTCGTCCACGTCGCGCTCGGGCGGTGCGGTGTCGGCAAACAAATGTGCCTGCAGACGCTCGAGCGAGGGCGCGATGTCTTCGTTCACTGTCGGCGACAATGCAGTTGCGCGCACGCCGAGCGCATCTTCAAGGAGCATTTGAACGGGCGCGTCGCCGGCGGGAGTCGTCGCGAGAATCGACGGCGAACGCGCGGCAAGGGCCGCAATAAAGTCGCGGTCGAGCGCGCTGTCCACAGATGGATCGAGCAGCAGAACCGGCAGTCCAACGAAGCGCGGCGGCTGACTCGCGAGCACGGCGCGGGTCGCAACTTTCAGCATCCCGGCGCGATCGATCAGCTTGGCATCGGCCAACTCGGCGTCGAATTGCGCCAGCGTCGCGGCAATCGCCTCGCCCGCGCCGCCGAGCGCACGCAACTCGTCAACGGCGATGTCGTTCCATCGAAGCTCGATCAGCGTCCGCGCCAACGCGCGTGAAAAACCGGGACGATTCAAGACCGGTTCGAAATACGCGAGCGCTCCCGACGGCACCAGGCGGAAGACCGCGCGCGCTGCGACTGCCTCGGCCGCGAGTCCGTCCGCGGGCGCGAGATCGGCATGCGCCAGCTCCTCGGCGGCGAGCAACCCGACCAGCCGGTTCAGCGTCAAGCGATGCACCCCGAGCATCGCGCCGCGCGAAACCGCGAACGCGCGCACCAGGTCGTCGGCGGCCTCCTTTACCGACGCGATCACGAGAACTTCGCAGGGATATGGCTGCGACTCCAGCCACGCGCGGGCGGCGGCGATTCGGCCGGCGGCGCGCTCCGAGATTATGATTTCACGAGAAGCTGGCATCGACGCGGCGCGACTCGATGCCGCGCCACGACACTATCGTCTTCCCCGCCGATCGGATCTCGCAAGAGGCCGCGCGGCGTTGTTTCCACAGCCGTTGCGACGGCGGCGCAGTATAAAGACGCGCTCCGTTGTCGCGCGACCGTTGCGACGGCAGCGCAGCGTCGGGGAGAGGGGAAAGAAAGACGGGTTACGCGAGGCCCTCCTGTCAGGGGAATTATTGAGCCAGGCACACCGGATCGCCGACGCGGACCCGGCCCGGGGCGCCAATCGACGCGAATACACCGACGTTGGCGCGATGATGGAACGCGGCCGTGCGCAGGATCGTGTAGTCGCGCGGGAGGTCTTCCTGCGGATGCGTCGTCATCACGCAGCGCAGCGCAGGCCGCATCGCGACAATCCTGACGCTGTCGCCGACTTCGAGCGTACCGCCTATCCACTCGTCCTCGATGAACGCATCGTCGCGCTCGCCGGTGTCGACGAAAATCGTCGGACGGAAGCGGCGCGGGTCGAAATCCGAACCGGGCGCGGCGAGTTTCGCCATATGCCGCAGCGTGCCACTGGCGATCACGTGCATCACTGCGGAGTCGAAAAAACTTTCCTTCTCGAGTGCGAAATGGTCGGGCAGCGTGTCAGCGGTAAGCCCGGGAAAAACTTTCTCGACCGGCACGTCGGCGAAAAGGGTCGCCGGGTCGATTCCGGCGTGCTCGCCGCGCGCGGTCGTGGCGCGCTCGAGGCTTACTTTGCGTCCGAGCGCCGCGGAAATCAGTTCGGATGCGTCTGCGTCCTCGGCGTGAATCATCCGCCCGTCAGGTAACTCGATTGTCACGGGCGAGGTGCGTCCCGCCGCGGGCGCAGAATCGCAGGTTGCCCGAAATTCGAAAAGCCGCGGGAACTTCTTCGCGCTGGCGATCTGTCGCGTCGCCAGCTCTCTGAGCGCGTACGCGCGATCGCCGATCGCGCCGCGCTCGGTGAAATGAAGCTCGCCGAGCTGCTCACCGAGCATCGACTTAACCGGGTAGCGCGCGAGCGCGCTGACCTTGCCAATCATTCGCCGCGCCATCTCGGGCCTTCTACTTGCTTCGATTCCATCACATCCTGACTCCACCGCTCGGCGTGGCCGAGGGCTGAGCGGTCGGAATCGAGGCCGGCGTGTTGCCCGGCTTTGGCGATTCCATCGGTGTGGATGCTGACGCTGTGGGAATCACCAGCGGCGAGGTCGACGCCGGCATCGGCGAGGTCGATGTCGCAATCGAAGTCGGCACGGACACCATCGGAATCGGTCCCGAGGAACCGGGCACCGGCGAAGGAATCGCGGCTTGCGACGGAACTGGGGCGGCCGCCATCAGGGCAGTGCCTGTGCCGTAATCGTACACGAGCACACCGCCGAGATGCCCCGCGTAACCCAGCGTCACAATCGCCACGACGGCGACGATGAGATAGATCGCGCGCGATCCCGCCACGAAGCTGAACCCCTGAATCAGGATTCGCCACAGCGCGAGGATGCCGAAGGTAATCGCCAGATACTCGCCCAGCTCCGCGTGCGTCTTCAGGATGTCCTTGGCCGGCGGGCCCAGCGCGTTCCAGATGCGGTCGGCCTCCATGTCGCCAGTGAAGTACGAACCTCCGGCCGCAAGCGCGCCAAGGATCGTCAGGGTCAGGGCGGTGTAGGCAAGCCAGATGCGAGTCGGAGCGGCGCTCGCGACGAGATCGATCAGCACGGCGACGATCAGCAGCCCGATCGTGAAATGATCGACGACGGGATGCAGATGCCAGGGTTGGAGAAATTTCACCACAGAGTCCATCGGTGCTCCTTGGATTGGACGGGATCCGAGTACGCGCAGGCGCCGAACCCGGGAAATTGCGCGCCGCGATGCGCGGTCTGTGCAGTTTATCGCAAAGCTTCGGGCCGCGCGCAAATCTGCGGCACCCGCGCGCGGAAATCGACGGGGCGAAGAATTCACGAAGTCAGCGCACCGGCGCGCCTCCGGTGCGAATCACAATTCTATTTGTCCTCGATCTCGCCTCTCGATCCGGCTGACGGCGTGCTGTCAGGCCGCGGTATCGCGATCTCGAGGTCGCGTATCTCGACGTCGCTCCACGCGCGTTGCGTGAGCAAATAACGGATCGCGCCGGCGATAGTCAGTGTGCCGAAATCCGGCGTCCACCACTCCTCGAATCCAATCTGCGGTGCGTCAGGGTTGCCCGCGAGCGCGCCGCTTTGCGTCTTGCCGATTGTCACGACGATGTTCGCGGCCGCGGGCGAATCCGTCAGCGCAAAATCGCGCAGATACCATCGCACCTGCGGCGTTTCGTTGTCGTCAGGGATCATGGCGCTCGCGCCGGCCGGCGAAACCGCATTTCTCGCCCGCTTACATTCCCTGACCGTCTGAATCGATGTCGTCGGATCGGACCAGAACAACAGCGCGTGCCGACGCCACGGCGCCTCACTCGTGTCGGGGGCAGGATGGACGAAATTGACGGCGAACTGAACATAGAGCGTGAGCGCGACGCCCGCCGCAACCGCATAACGAATCGAGTTCCATCGCTCCGACCGATGCATCCAATCCAATCCGCAGGCACCGAGGATGGTCAACGGCAGAAGAATCGCGATTACTGCGTCAGATCGATTTCCTCCCACCGTCGCAAGCATCAGCAGGCTGACGATCGCCCACACCACCGACCACGCCGCAACGCGGGCGCCGATCCGCCGTGAGACGATCGCGAACGCTCCAACAATCGCGAAAATCGTGAGAAGGAATTCGTAAGCCACCAGAATCGGGATCGATCTGCGAACTGCGCGGCCGAAGGCAATCGACGGCCGGGCAAATGCGGCGCGCAAGTCGTATTCGAGTACTGTCGCGAGAGATCGGGTAAAAAAAGCTGTCGTCAGGAAGACCCACAGGCCGGCGGCGACGAGCGCGCAGACGATCACGAGCGCGCGCCGCCGCTCCCACCATACGCGCAAGCGCAAGCGCCGATGATCGATCCGCACGGCGTCGCCGAGACCGACGACGATCAAGGATACGATCATCGCCGCGGCGGTCGCGTAGCCAATCGGATCCGCCGAGAGCCACAGCGCGATCGCGACGCCCAATCCCGCCGCGCGGATCACGCCCGGTTGCCGGCGCATGCTTTGAGCGATTGCGATCGCGATCATCATGAAGGTCAGCGACGCTATCGCCGTCGAACCGCCACGCGAAAAATAAGTCACGCTCGGCGAAATCGCGATCAAAGCGGCGAAGGCAAGCGCTCCCGCGCGCCCGATGAACGGACGCATCGCAAATCCGCTCGCGACCATCAGCAGACCGCATAGCATCACGACAATTCGCGAGGTGGCGTCCGTCGCGCCGGCAGCCGCGAAGATCCAAGCCTGGAGTATCGCGACCCACGAGGCGTGAAGACCGGCGCCCGACGCGAGCGCCGCAAGCGCATCGCGCGCCTGCGTCGCATCCAGCGGACGCGCTCCCAGAGCGATCGCGCGCGTGACGAGCGCATAGAGGGCGATCAGGTACCATCCAAGATGCTCCGCCGTGACGACGTAAACTGCTCGCGTGAGCCGTTCGTGGCTCAGGTTGACGGCGGTCTCCGTCGTCGGCGGCGCGAGTCGCGGCTCATGCTCGGCGCGCTCGATGGATTTATCGTCCAGCCGCCACTGGTCGTCTGGAATTCTGTCAGCGCCCGCCATTATTATTATCCGCTCTTGCGATTTCGCTATTGCCTGGATTGCGCGTTGTCAACGCCGGCGCGCCGAAAATTAATGCGTCCGAAATGCAGTTTGCACTTGAGCGCAACGCCGGCGCGGCTATGCTGAGAGTTTCGAGTCACGGGAAAATGTTCGGCATTAAAATAAATACGCGCCGTTTGATCAACGGATCGCTGTCGTTCGTCGCGCTTGCCGCGATTATCGCCCTGTTCTTCGCGTATCGCAGCCACGCCCAACATCTCATTGCGCACAACGTCCCCGTCTCGATCGCCCATCTTCCATATTACGCGTTCTGCTCGTTTTACCGGATGCTCGCCGCGTACATCATCGCGCTGCTTTTCTCGATCATTTACGGAATGGCGGCGGCGCGCGGCGGGCTCTACGAGCGCATCCTGATTCCCGCCATCGACATCGCGCAGTCGGTGCCAGTGGTCGGTTTTTTCCCCGCCGCGGTCTATTTCTTCGTCGCGCTCGCGCACGGCAGCCGGCTCGGGGTCGAGATGGCCGCCATCTTTCTCATCTTCACCAGCCAGGCGTGGAACATGGCGCTGGGCGTTTACGAAGCCGTCAAAACGATTCCCGACGACTCGCGGGACGCGCTCGAGTCGTTCGGCGCGCGGGGATGGCTCAAGTTCAAGCGTCTGCTGATGCCAGCCAGCGTGCCCAAGCTGGTGTACAACTCGATCCTGTCGTGGGTCGCGGGATGGTACTTCCTCATCGCGTGCGAAATCATCACAGTCGGTCCCGCCAGCTACCGGCTGCCGGGGCTGGGCAGTTTCCTGTGGGAGGCCGCCGAAAATGGACGCAATTTCGATCTCGCCGCGGGACTTCTCACCTTGCTCGCGATCATCGTGTTGATGGACATGATCGTGTGGCAGCCGCTGTCCGCGTGGGCGGAGAAGTTTCGCTACGAATTTGCGGCGTCGTCGGGCGCCGCGCAATCGCTGGGGATGTTAGACGCGCTGGCGGGCGTCGGCCCGGCAATCACGCGTGCGATCCGCTCGATCCTGCTGCCTCCCATGAGGCTGATCGCCAGCGCGCTGAACGCGATGCCGCGCGGTCCGCAGCTATCGCCGGAACAAAGCAGGCGCGCAGGCCGGATGGTGCGGACGCTGGTGATCGGCGCGATCGTGATCTTCACCGCGTGGGCGTTGGGGCGCGGCTTTTTCGCCTTGATCAGAACGCTCTCGCAGCCGTGGCCGTCGGACGCGAAGCAGATTCCGGCCGCAATCCTTGCCTCCACAATTCGCATGACGGTCGCCTACGCGATCTCGCTGGCATGGACGGTGCCGTGCGCGCTGGCCGCCAGCGAGAGTCCGCGCTTCAACCGAATCCTCTCGCCGATCGCGGAAATTGTCGGCTCGATGCCCGCGACGGCGCTGTTTCCGGTCATCGTCATCTTCGTCATCCAGGTCACCGGCGGGATGAATCTTGCTTCGATCCTGCTAATCCTGACCGGGATGCAATGGTATCTGCTCTTCAACCTGCTCGCGGGCGTAAACCAGGTGCCCGAGGACTTGAAGGAAGCCGCGCGAGCGTTCGGGCTCTCCCGCTACGCGCGATGGCGCAAGCTGATCCTTCCCGCGGTGATGCCGTCGCTGATCACCGGCAGCATCACCGCCTGGGGGGGAGGATGGAACGCGCTCATCCTGTCGGAGTACTTCGTTTACAAAAGTCAGACCTACCAGGTAATCGGAATCGGCGCGCTGCTGGACGCTGCCACCTATAAGACCGGCAACGGGGTGATGATCCTGCTGAGCCTCCTATCAATGATACTGGTGGTGCTATTATTGAACCGTCTGATGTGGCGGCCCTTGTACAACCTGGCCACGGAGCGATACAGGCTGGACTACTGACACGTCCCTGACTATGTGCGATTCGGACTCATCTGACCCATGGCCCTCCTTGAGATCAAACACATCTCGAAAAATTTCGCGCACGCCAAGGGCACGTTGCAGGTGCTCGACGACATCAGCTTCGACGTGGATGTGGGCGAGTTCGTCGCGATCGTCGGCCCCTCGGGATGCGGGAAGTCAACCCTCCTGCGCATCATCAACGGTATCGTGCCGATGACTTCCGGACAGGTGCTGTACCGCGGCCGCCAGGTCGATGGGATTAATCTCGAATGCGCACTGGTGTTCCAATCGTTTGCGCTGCTGCCATGGCTGTCGGTCAAAGCCAACGTCGAGCTCGGCCTCGAAGCGCAGGGATTGCCGCTGGCTGAGCGCGAAAAGCGCGCCGGAATCTATATCGACAAGGTGGGACTCGACGGTTTCGAGGAGGCCTACCCGCGCGAGCTGTCGGGCGGAATGAAGCAGCGCGTCGGTTTCGCCCGCGCGCTGGCCGTCGAGCCCAAGGTGCTTCTGATGGACGAGCCGTTCTCCGCGCTGGATGCGCTGACCGCGATCACGCTGCGCGAGGAAATGCTCGACATCTGGCAGGCACCCGACATGCCGGTAAAAAATATCGTGCTCGTTACCCACATCATCGAGGAGGCAATCGAACTCGCCGATCGCGTGATCGTGATGTCGGCGGGCCCCGGACGCATTGTCAAGGATCTCAAAGTCGAATTGCCAAGACCGCGCGACCGCCGCGCTGAAACTTTCAACGCCCTCACCGACAAGGTGTTCTCGCTGATCGAGGAGCGGGGCTGATGGTTGCGGGGTCCATATATCCGCTTCCCGATTGCGCGCTGACTCCTGTCTTCGGCCTGCTGGAATTGCTCGAGGATCGCGGCGGACGCGAGGACGGCTACAAAATCGCGCGCGATCTCAATTTCAGATTCGGCGATTTGCTGAAGGTGATGAAGGCCGCGGAAATCCTCGGCTTCGTCTCAACTCCGGCCGGCGACGTGGTGCTCGAGCCGCTGGGCAAACAATTCCTCGACGCGAAGGTCAACGAGCGCAAGCTGCTCGTGCGCGGGCAGTTGAAGGGACATAGCCTGTTCAGCTACTTCATCCGCCTCCTTCATGGCACTGAGGACAAGTCTCTAACCAAAGAAGTCGTGCTCCAACACCTCGCGATGCTCCTGCCGAGCGAAAAGCCCGAGCGCCAGTTTTCGACGATGGTTAACTGGGGGCGTCACGCCGAGCTGTTCGGCTATAGTAAGGACGACGACCGCTTTTATCTCGACAACGAATAGGCGCTTGCGCCAGGGGAGAAATCACTATGGCAACGGATGCTGAAAAAGTCGTGACCGAATTCTGCAACGCGTGGCCGCGCAAGAATATCGACGAACTGCTCGGCTTCTTCACCGACGACGCCGTCTATCACAACATCCCGTTCGAACCGGCCCGCGGCAAGGAGGCCATCCGCGCCGCCATCAACACCTTTCTGCCGATGGCCAAGTCGCTTCATTTCAAAGTCCTGAAAACCGCCAGCGCCGGCAACGTCGTCTTCAACGAGCGCGTCGACATCTTCGACCTGGGCGGCGGCAAGACGATTTCGCTGCCTGTCGCAGGCGTGTTCGAGGTCAGCGGCACCAAGATCAGCGCATGGCGCGACTACTTCGACATGGCGATGTACACCAAGCAGATGCAATAGCTTCTCCGTCTTTCCGTCATCCAGAGCGCAGCCGAGGGACCCCGGATCCGTTCCCGCATCCGCACCAATCTCACTTCGCCACCCTCTCCCCGCGGTGTAACATCCACCCCACGATGGCCTCGCCCGTCACCCACGCCATCATCGGCACCGCCGGCCACATCGATCACGGCAAGACCGCGCTCATCAAGGCGCTCACCGGCCAGGATACCGATCGACTGAAGGAGGAAAAGGAGCGCGGAATTTCGATCGACCTCGGCTTCGCCTACTTCACGCTGCCCGACGGCTCTCGCGCCGGCATCGTCGACGTCCCCGGCCATGAGCGCTTCATCCGCAACATGCTCGCCGGCGCCCACGGCATCGATCTCGTGCTGTTCGCCGTGGCGGCCGACGACGGCGTGATGCCCCAGACCGAAGAGCATCTCGACATTCTCCATCTGCTCGGCGCGCGGCGCGGCATCTTCGTGATCACCAAGGCCGACCTCGCCGACCCCGCCCGCCTGCGCGACGTGCGCGACGAGATCGAGCTGCTCGCCGAGGGCACCACGCTCGCCGGCGCGCCGATAATCGAAGTCTCGTCGATCACCGGCCTCGGCCTGGATAAATTGCGCGCCGAAATCGTCCGCCAGCTCGACGGCTTTCAGGCGCGCTGCGCAACCGGCGTCTTCCGGCTTCCTCTCGATCGCGCTTTCGTCATCAAGGGACACGGCATCGTCGTCACCGGCACTGCGATGGGCGCCGAGGTCAGGGTCGGGGATAAGCTCCGCGTGCTGCCATCGGGAAACGAGGTCCGCGTGCGCTCGATCCAGGTGCATTCGGATTCCGTCGAGAGCGCCGGCCTATGCCAGCGCGTCGCGCTGAATCTCACCGGCGCCGAAAAGCTTGGCCTCGCCCGCGGCGACGTGCTAGCCGACGAGCGGCTGGAATCCGCAACTGCGCGTTTCGACGCGTGGTTGGAAATTCGTCCCGCCGCCAAACGCGCGCTCAAGAGCAACACGCGCGTGCGGCTGTTCATCGGCACCGCCGAAACGATCGCCCGCGCGATCGTTCTCGACGACGCAGGTGCGATCGCGCCCAAAGCCGCCGGCTTCGCGCAGCTCGTGACCGAGGATCCCGTCGTGGCACTCTCGGGCGACCGCTTCGTCATCCGCGACGAAACCAATTCACGCACGCTCGGCGGCGGCGTCGTGCTCAACCCGATGGGCCGGCGCGTCCGCAAACCGATCGAGGCCTATCGCGCCAATCTCCGCTTGCTCAAGGATTCGTCCGGAGCCGATGCGCTCGAAGCGCTGATCAATTTGCAGGAAAGTTTCGCGCTCGGCACGACCAGCATCGCAATCCTCATGAACATTCCGATCGCCGAGGCCGAAGCGGCGCTCCTCGAAGCGGCGCGCTTCGTCAAGCTGTCAGTTGGCGACGAAGAAGCTTTCACCACGCGGACCAAGTGGGAGGCCCTCAAACGCTTCGCGCTCGATGCGCTCGAGGATCATCACAAGACCGAGCCACTGTCGCCGGGCCTCGAGATGGAAGCGCTGCGCACGCGGCTGCCTTACGAGATCGGCGCGCGCGCGTTTCGTCCGATCGTCGATCGCCTCAGCCGCGAATCTGAAATCGTGCGCGAGGAAAGTGTGCTCCGGCTGAAAAGCCATCGCGTGCAACTCGGCGGCGACGCCGAAACGCTCGGCGCGAGCATCGAAGCCGCGCTCACCCGCGCGCACTTCCAGCCGCCGGAGCTCAAACAGTTGGCCGACGCGCTGAAAATTCCCGCCGGCCAGTTCCAGCATCTAAGAACCGTGCTGCTCGCGATGGAACGTCAGGGCCGCGTCGTCAAGATAGCCACCGATCTCTACTTCAGCCGCGCCGCCGCCGACGCCGCCCGCGATCGCCTGATCAAATATCTTCAGGCTCACTCCGAAATCACAGCCGCGGTCTTTCGCGATCTGCTCGGCGCTTCACGCAAGTTCGCAATCGCGCTGCTCGATCATTTCGACCACACCGGCCTAACCACCCGCGTCGGCGACACCCGCCGCCTCCGAATCCCCACTTAGCCTCTGCCGCGCGGCTGACTTCGCCGCCGCGATGCGCGACAATGGGCGCGATGTCCAAACCAAAGGACAACAATCCCTCGCGGGGCGACCTCATTCGCCTGACTGCGCGGTGCAAGGCTGCGGGTTGAGCCGGTAAGCTCGGTCCGGCGGACCTCTCCGCAGTCCTCGCGCGGCTCGATTTGCCGAGCCACCCTGATTTGCTCGTCGGAATCTCGACGGGCGACGACGCCGGAGTGTTCCGTCTTTCCGACGATCTCGCAATCGTGAACACCGTCGATTTTTTCACGCCCGTGGTGGACGATCCTTTCACTTACGGACAGATCTCCGCCGCCAACGCGCTGTCGGACGTCTATGCGATGGGCGGAGTGCCGCGCACCGCGCTCAACATCGTATGCTGGCCGCAAACCGGATTGCCCGGCGAGATGCTCGCCGACATTCTGCGCGGCGCTGCCGAGAAGGCGCGCGAGGCCGGCGTCGTAATAGTTGGCGGTCACACCGTCGCCGACGAAGAAGTGAAATTCGGGATGGCTATCACGGGAGTGATCGATCCGCACCGAATCGTGCGCAATGTCGGCGCGCAAGCCGGCGACGCGCTCGTGCTCACCAAGGCGCTCGGCACGGGAATCCTGATGACCGCATTCAAGCGCGACGCGCTGGCCGACGAACCATATCAGGCCGCGGTCCGCTCGATGACGCAGCTCAACGCCGCGGCCGCCTCCGCGATGCTTAAGTACGACGTTCACGCCGCCACCGACATCACGGGCTTCGGTCTCGTCGGTCATGCGCTGAAGATGGCCGAGGGCAGCGCCGTTACGATCGTGTTCGAGGAATCCGACTTGCCGCTGTTGCCCGGAGTGCTCGAGCAATGCCGCGCCGGAATGATTCCCGGCGGCGGCGAACGCAATCGCGAGTACTACGCGCCGAGCGTCCGCATCTCCGAGGAAGTTTCCGACGAGATCGCCGCGATTGTCTTCGATCCGCAGACCTCGGGCGGATTGCTGATCGCGATCCCCGACAAGCAGTCCCTTGCCCTGCTCGCGGAGCTTCACAACTGCGGGCATCGCGACGCCGCGATCGTCGGCCGCGTCACGCCTCGCCGCGAACACCCGATCGAATTAGTCTGAGCAGGGGCCGACCCGCTTCATCAGCCGGCTCGCCTCGGTCGCATGCCGCCGCAACGGCTCGCACACGTCGTGCGCCGGGTCATCGGCGGTCGAACTCTCCCCCCTTCTCCGGAGATCTCCTCGCGCGCGCCCTATCCGCGGTTGACGTTTGAGGCCTGCAATCCCTTGGGCCCCTGCGCGACCTCGAAGTCGACGCGCTCCCCCTGCTCGAGCGAGCGGAAACCTGCTCCATCGATGGCGCTATAATGAACGAACACTTCCTGCCCGTCCTCCATCGTGATGAAGCCGTAGCCCTTCTTCGGGCTGAACCACTTAACAGTCCCGTTAGCCATTTTCCCCCATACCTCCTGAAGGGAACCAGCCGGAGCGCCCCCCTCAGGGCCTTCTCCCGCCGGCGACGCGCTTCCCCAAGCAACGCGCGTAACGGCGCGCATATAGCACAAGATGCGATGCTTATCAAATAGGTAAAACACCCAAAACCGCGCCGTAATATGTCTGGGGATCGAGAACGGGGCGGTGCAGCAGCTAATATTGCCAGCGGCGAATTGGGCGGGCATGCATGTGGCAGTGATCGGGAATCTGGCGCATCACGTCGTCGATGCCGAATTTGTCGGCGCCATACTTCGCGCGCGCGACCAGTGACAGCGCCTCGATCATGAATTCGCGTTCCTGGTCGGTGGGCACCGCGCGATGGTCTCCCAGGACGGCCATGGGAGTGTCGCACGAATCGCACTCCAGGATCGTAAATTTGAAGGGGTGAACGAAGTCGGCGTAGCGCTGCGTGTAATCACGCAGCTCGCACAGTTCGCATTTCGGCATCGACTAAGCCGTCGTCGATTCGCGCGGAGTATGCAACCGACGCATCGCGAGCCATGACGGCCCGCGACGCATCGAGGCGCAAATTCCTACTTCGTCGCTGGAGAAGCTGCCGCTGCCGGCGAAGAGGCTGCCTTCGCGGGCGCCGCCGGTACCTCTCTGCCACTCTTGGCCTGCACCGACGACTTGGTGACGGCCTTGGCCGCGAGCTTCGCCTTCCGCTTGCAGCGAGAGACGCTCGAGGTCGAGATTTTGAGGTCTGCGGCGATATCCTTGTTATGCTTGCCGCTGTTGACTTCGTTCATCACGGCGTCGCAATCGACCTTGTTGGCGTAGGCCGGTCGTGCACTGGCCACAAACGCAACGATTGTCACGAGCATCGCCGAGGCCGCCACAAGCGCAAACTTCTTCATCAGCATTTTCTTCCCCGCTCAGGTTAGGGTTGTTTCAAACGATGTAGAGTATTTCAAAATGCACGTCTCATCAACAGAGGTCCGAAATCCTTTTCCAAGGGCGCCTTCGCGGGCCCGGGAGCGGGATAAACGGTCCTTTGGGGCTTGGCGCCGCCTAGCGCTTGGGCTTGGCGAATCCCGGGAAGGACGGTTGGCGTTTTTCCTGCAAGGCGGCGACGCCCTCGGTCAAATCGGCGCCGAAAAATCCCATCATCTCGAGCGCCAGCGATGCGTCGAACGCAGGGCCGGCCACTCGCAGCCAATTGTTGAGCGAGCGTTTAGTGAATCTCACCGCCTGTTGCGGACCGCGCGCGAGCTTGCGCGCGACTTCCATCGCCTTGTCCATCAGCTGGTCGGCGGGAACGCACAGGCTCACCAGCCCGATGCGCTCGGCCTCCTTGCCGTCGATGAACTCCGCCGTCATCAGGTAGTACTTCGCCTTGGCCATGCCGCACAGCAGCGGCCAGATGATCACCGCATGATCTCCGGCCGCGACGCCAAGGCGCAAATGTCCGTCGGTGATGCGCATCGCCTCCGACGCGATGCTGATGTCCGCCATGAACGCGACCGCCAATCCCGCGCCGACGGCGACGCCGTTGATGGCGGAGATGATTGGCTTGTCGAGATTGATCATGTTGTAGACGATGTCGCCGGCTTCCTTCCAGGCCTTGCCTACGTTGGCCGCGCTCGCCGTCATCTGCTGAATCATGTCGAGGTCGCCGCCCGCTGAAAACGCGCGCCCTGCGCCGGTAACCACTACGACGTTGGTTTCGTCGTCGTCGGCAACGTCGAGCCACACGCGGCTCAACTCGAAGTGGAGGCGGCTGTTGGTGGCGTTGAGAACCTCGGGACGATTGATCGTGATGAGCAGGATGCCGTCGTCGTTGCGCTCGAACAGAAGATGCCGGTACTCGCTGTACTTCATTTTTTCACTTTTTCACTTTTTCACTTTCTCACTTTTTCACTGGCACCGTCACGCGCCTGGACGGCTGCCTGATCAGCTTTTGTAAATGTCGATGACCTTGCCGAGCAGCGCGATCGCTTCGGGCTTCGGACGCTGAAAGCTGTTGCGGCCGATGATCGAGCCGTAACCGCCGCCGGCGTGAATCCCGCGCACGGTATTGAGCAGCGTCTCGTCGGTCTCCTTGGCGCCGCCCGAGAAAATCACGATGCGCCGGCCGTCGAAGGCCGACTGGATGACGTGCTTGATTCGCGCCGAGAACGGCTCGAGCGGAACCTTGTTGGCGTCGTACGCTTTTTTGGCCTCGGCCAGTTCGATAAAAGCGGTGGGCGGCTTGACCTTGATCATATTCGCACCGAGTTGCGCCGCGATTTGCGCCGCGTACGCGACCACGTCGATCGCGGTCTCGCCCTGCTTGCTGACGCCGGAGCCGCGCGGGTACGACCATAGGACCAGCGGCAGTCCATTGGCCCTGGCCTCTTCGCCGATTTCGCGCGCCTCCTGGTACATCGACTTCTCCTGCGTCGAGCCCGGATAGATCGTGAGTCCAATCGCGGCGCATCCCAGGCGCAGAGCGTCCTTCACGCTGGCGGTCACAGCGAGCGCGGGATCTTTTTCCTCGTTGAGAACGTCGTGATTGTTGGCCTTCAGGATGAGCGGAATCTCGCCGGCGTACTCGGCCGCGCCCGCCTCGAGAAATCCGAGCGGCGCCGCGTATGCATTGCATCCCGCATCGATGGCGAGCTGAAAGTGATAGCGCGGGTCATAGGCGGGCGGATTGACCGCGAAGCTTCGCGCCGGGCCATGCTCGAAGCCCTGGTCCACGGGCAGGATTACGAATTTGCCTGTGCCCGCGAGCTTGCCATGGTTGAGCATCCGGGCCAGGTTGCTGCGCACGCCGGCGTTTTCGGAATCGTAATAGCCAAGAATCTCTCTAACTCGCTTGGTCATATACCTCTGTCTCCGATCGGGATTGTCATTGCAGATTGCATTCCTATATCACAACATCGCGGCCGCATAGTGGGCCGCGCCGAGCAGGCCAACGGCTGGATTCAGCGATACGCGGACTTCGATCCGTTTCAGGATCTCGTTCAGCCGGCCTTTGGACAAGAATCCTCGCACGAACGCGCCATCGGTGAGCATCGGCAAAATTTTCGGCGCGATCCCACCGCCCAGAAAGACACCGCCCAGCGCCAGGACTTTGAGCGCCAAATTGGCGGCCTCGGAACCATAAATATCGCAAAACATGGCCAGCGCGTGAACGCAAACCGGGTCGCGTCGCGCAAGCGCCGCCTCGCTTACCGCAGCGGAAGGATCGCCCGCGGCGATTTGCCCGCTCAGCCACGCGGGCTCTTCGGCCCGGCTCTCACGCCTTAGGAAACGATAGATATTCCAGAGTCCCGGACCCGAGAGGACGCGCTCGTAGCTGGCGTGTCCGAATTCGCCCGCGACGAACCGCAGCAGCTCGATCTGTTCCGCGCCGTGCGGCCCGAAATCGCAGTGCCCGCCTTCGGATGCGACCGCGTAGTATTTGCCATCCTCCCAAACCAGCGCCGATTCGCCCAGACCGGTTCCCGCAGCAAGCACCGCGATATTGCCGTGTTCGGGCGGATTTTCCGCGCGATGCAGAACCGCAAACTCGACGGGTTTCAGATGAACCATGCCGTAGGCCATCGCCGTCAGATCGTTAATCAAGCGAACCGGGACGCCGTTTAGCGCGCGCGACAGTGAGACGCTGGAGAGTTGCCATGCAACGTTGGTGGCGTGGGCGCGGCCGTCGATTATTGGACCCGGCACGCCGAGGCAGACGGCATTCGCCGCCGCGGTTGGGCCGAGGAAATCCGCGCAGGCCGCCTCGAGGCTGTCGAACTGCGAGGTCGGGTAGCGGCGCTCGCGCACAATTTCGAGTGTTCCTGCGGATTGGTTGAAGAGACCGAGATGGGTTTTGGTTCCACCGACATCGCCGGCCAGGATGAGGCCATCCATAGGAACCCCGATCCGGTTCTAGCCTTCGACGTTGAACGACTCGGCGAGCGCGACTTCCTCGGCGCTGCCGATATAAATCGGATGCCGCTCGTGGATCGCGGTGGCAGCGATGTCGAGGATTCGCTGCTTGCCGGTCGAGCCGCGGCCGCCGGCCTGCTCCGCGAGCATCGAGAGCGGCGCGAGCTCATACATCAGGCGCAGTTTCCCCCTGGCCTTGCCGCCTTCAGCAACCTCGGCGGGATACATAAATATTCCGCCCTCGAGCAGGCATCGATGGAAATCGGCGGCGAATGCACCGCAATATCGAAGTGAGTAGCTAGTGCGTTTGTCTTTGCGACTGGTAATATGCGCGACGAACTTGCGCGCTCCGTCGTGCCACTTCCCCACGTTGCCCTGATTGACCGCATAGGTAGTCCCGTGCGGTGGCATCTTCACGTTCTCTTTCCAGAGAATGAACTCACCGAGAGTTCGATCGAGCGTGAAGATATCGACGCCGGCGCCGGCGCTATACACAAGCTGCGCGGCCGGCCCGTACAGGATGTATCCCGCGATGACCTGGTGACTTCCGGGGACGAGGATGTCGTCGATTCCGGTCCCGTGCCCGGGCGCGCGTTTCTTGACGGCGAAGATAGTGCCGAGCGAACCGTTTACGTCGGTATTAGATGACCCATCGATAGGATCGTAGAGTACGCAGTAGCTATTCTCGCGGCAATTGGATGAGTAATGATGCGGCTCGTCCATTTCCTCGGATATGAGACTACATACCGGGTCTCCATGCTCGAATGCGTCGAGGAAAACTTGGTTGCCCCACTCGTCGAGCTTCTTGACCTTTTCGCCGTGCACGTTGGTTTCGCCGGTGTAGCCGAGCCCGCCGTGGCTCGCGAGCGCCAGCTCCCGCGTGATGCGCGTGGCGATGACCTCGATGCGCTCCATTATGAGAGCGAGGTCCGCGACCGGCAGCGCAGTCGCGCTTTTGGTCTTGATATGACGCGCGAGAGTAATGCCGGCGCTCATCTGCAAGCCCTTCTCGACAAATTGCACACGTTGATGGTGTTCTCCTGCTAGAGCGTTCGCCAAGTGCGCCCGTCAGCCGCGATCATCAGGGCGGCCTCGAGCGGGCCCCACGAACCCGCAGCGTAGATTGGGGGATCCATGGGCGACTGGCCCCAGGCATACAGCACCGGTTGCACAAACGTCCACGCTTCTTTGACCGTATCCCGCCGCATGAAGAGCGTCTGGTCGCCAACGATCACGTCGTTGAGCAGGGTCTCGTACGCTTCCGGGGTGGAAGTCACGTAGTGAAAATCAACTTTGACCTGCTGGAGGCGGGTCTGCGAGCCGGGCACCTTCGACATGATATGGAGCGCGAGGCCTTCGTCGGGTTGAATCCTGATGGTCAGCATATTGGGCGCCAATGGAGCGCGTGGGTTTGAGTTATACAGGATTCGGGGCACGCTGTTGAAGTAGATCGCGATTTCGCTCGAGCGCTTGGGCATCCGTTTGCCGGTGCGCAGGTAGAACGGCACGCCGGCCCATCGCCAGTTATCGATCCAGCATCGCAGCGCGACAAAGGTCTCGACTTGCGAATCCGGCGCGACCTGCTCCTCGGCGCGGTAGGCCGCGACCGGCATGCCGCCGATCAGGCCCTCGCCGTATTGGCCGCGCACGACCCATTTTTCGATATCCTCGTCGCCGAGCGGGCGCAGCGCGCGCAGTACGTCGAGCTTTGCGTCGCGCATCGACTCGGCGCCGGTGGTGTTGGGCGGCTCGGTCGCGATCATGCAAAGCGTTTGCAGCAGATGGCTCTGCACCATGTCGCGCAGCGCCCCGGCGCGATCGTAGTAGGCGGCGCGCGTGCCGACGCCCTCGGCCTCGGCGACGGTAATCTGGACATGGTCAACGAATCGCGCCGTCCATATGGGTTCGAGGATCGCGTTGGCGAAGCGCAACACCATCAGGTTCTCGACGGTTTCCTTGCCGAGGTAATGGTCGATTCTGAAAATCTGGCTTTCGTCGAAATGGCGCGCGAGCTCGGCGTTGATCTCCGACGCGCTGGCGAGATCGGAGCCGATCGGTTTTTCGACTACCACGCGCGTGAACGGATGCCCCTTCTCATGCGGATGAATCATTCCCGGGGCGGTCAATCCCTCCGAACAGGTGTCGATGAAAGCCGGCGGAATCGCAAAGTAGAAGACACGATTGCCTTCGGTACCGAACTCGGCATCCAGCGCCTCGCATCGCTTGTGCAGGTTCTGATAATCGGCGGCTTCGCTGAACGAGCCACGATTGAAATGGAGCAAGGGGGCGAACTTCGCCCAGTGTTCGTTCTCGACCGGGCGGCGCGAGAATTGTTCGATGCCGCTGAGCGCGAACGCGCGATACTTCTCGTCGTCGAGATCCTCCATCGAGAAACCGAGGATCGCGAACTTGTCGGGCAATTCGCCGTCGAGCAAGAGATTGTACAACGCGGGAATCAGCTTGCGATGGCTCAAGTCGCCGGCGCCGCCGAAGATCACCAGGATGCATGGATCGTAGTGATGGCGTTCCTTGACGGGGTGATTGAGATCGACGGCCCTGTTCGCAGGCGCGGCCATAAATAGCTTAACCCTCTCGCGCTCTACTCCTTGACGACGCCGTGTCCGCCAAACTCGTCGCGCAGCGCGGCGAGCAATTTCTCGCCGAAGGTGCCTTCGCCCTTGTCAGCGCGCGAGCGGAAGCGCGTGAACAGCGCCATGGTGATTATCGGCATCGAGATGTTCTTGTCGATTGCGTCCTGCACCGCCCAGCGGCCCTCGCCCGAATCCTCGACGTAGCCCCTGATTTGCTCGAGGCCCGGATCCTTTCGCAGCGCGTCGGCCGTAAGCTCCAGCAGCCATGATCGCACGACGCTGCCCTGTCCCCACAGGTTTGCGATCTTGGGCAAGTCGAGCTTGTACTCCGACTTGTGCATCGCCTCGAAACCCTCCGCGTACGCCTGCATCAGGCCGTACTCGATGCCGTTGTGGACCATCTTCACGTAATGGCCTGCGCCGTGGCCGCCGACGTGGTCGTAGCCACCGGGAGGAGCCAGCGTTTTGAAAATCGGTTCGTAGCGCCTGAAGATGTCAACTTCGCCGCCGATCATCAGGCAGTAGCCAAGCTTGAGTCCCCAGATGCCGCCGCTGGTGCCGGCATCCACGTGATGCAGCTTCATGCCGGCGAGTACGGCAGCGCGGCGGATGTCATCGTGAAAGTTGGTGTTGCCGCCATCGATGATCGCGTCGCCCGGCTCGAGCAATTCGGCCAGTTGGTTAATCGTGCTGTCGGTGGGATCGCCAGCCGGCACCATCACCCACACGCCCCGCGGCGGCGCGAGCTTGGCGACCATATCTTTGAGCGAATTGACGCCGTCGGCGCCGAACGTTGAAACTTCTTTGAGTTTCGCATCGTCGAGATCGAAGGCGACAATCTGATGGTTGTCGCGCCGCAGCCGCTCGACCATGTTCATGCCCATTTTGCCCAGACCAACGAATCCGATTTCCATCGTGCTTCCTCTTGGCAGATGACGATGCGATCCGGATTTGCGGTCGGGCGGCGAGAACCGAAAAGGATTTCCCCGCGCACGCCTCGGCATTTGACTATCCGGCGCTCGACCTAAGCTATTCCAACCCCGGCGATTGTTCAAAGACCGCGCCTCGAACCGCGCGCCCAACGGGATTTGATGTCGTCTTCGAGCCTCAGATTGCGCAAGTCAAAGTCGGTTGCGCACCAGACAGCCGTTGATGCTCCTATTAAACTAGTGTTATGGTTATTTATGGATTTTGTGGCGACCTCTCTCAAACTTGCCAGCCTGGGCCACGAACAACGTCTGCGGATATTCCACCAGCTCGTCCGAGCGGGTCGTGGCGGGATGACCATCGGACAGATTCGGGATGCGCTGGATCGGCCGATGTCCACGGTTGCGTTTCACCTTCGCGAACTGGTGGAGGCGGGCATGGTGACCCAGGAAAAGGAAGGCCGCTCGGTGTGCTGCCGAGCCAGTTTCGAGGCGCTGAACGAAATGCTGGAATTCATTTCAAATGAGTGCTGCCGGGGCGTTTCGTTGCCGGCCTTCTCCAGGCGACGAAGCGCCTAAACCGGGTCTGCCCGAAGGAGATTTACGCGCCGTGTTCAGACAGATCGAGATTAACGGGATTTTCCCATGACCAATGCGCCCGCATCCTCGACGCGCGATCGGCTCACGCTGGAGGGCCGGCTCAATCAGGAATGTTTTTGTATCGATGTCGATCCGGCGCGTGTCTGGCGCGCCGTGGAGCAAACAACGGCGGGCATCGTCCCCGGCGAGGTATTGGCCCGGGACCGCGCTCATCTCTTCTCCAACGCGCCGGTCTTCCTCTCGCAGGCGGATCTGATCGCGATGGGCGAGGTCGCGCAGGCCGTCGAAGCGGTCGGCGAGCTCAAAACGTTCCAGGCCGAAGTACTGGCGTGGGCGCCAGAAATTGCAAGGATCGATTTTGGGCCGCGTGGCGCGTTCATGGGCTACGACTTTCACCTGACGCCGAACGGACCCAAGCTTATCGAGGTGAACACCAACGCTGGCGGAGCCTTCCTGAACGCGATCCTTGCGCAGGCCTGGGTCGCTTGCTGCCCCGAGGTGCAAGCGCTCGCGCCGCAGCCGCCGGCCGGGTTCGAAGACGCGGTCTGGAACATGTTCGAAGCGGAGTGGCGCCTCCAACGCCGCGCCGGTCGCCCGCGCGTAATCGCAATCGTTGACGATGCGCCCCAACACCAGTTCCTCTACCCGGAGTTCCTGCTGGCGCAGGCCTTCTTCCAGCGCCACGGCGTGGAAGCGGTGATCGCTGATCCGAACAGTCTGCGGTATTGGCGGGGCCGTCTCATGCTCGGCGAGCTGCCGATCGATCTGGTTTACAATCGGCTGGTGGACTTTGGGTTCGAAAGCCCGGCGGTCGGATCGATCCGGGAGGCCTATCTGGCCGACGCGGTGGTCGTGACGCCTAACCCGCGCAACCACGCGCTCCTGGCGGACAAGCGCAATCTGGCCCTGTTGTCCGATCCTGCGTGGCTCGAAGCGCTCGGCGTCGAACAAGGACTACGCGACACGCTCGCGCGCCTTCCGCGCGCCAGGCTTGTCACGCCCGACAACGCCGCGGCGCTCTGGGCCGAGCGCAAATCGCTCTTCTTCAAGCCGGCGGCGGGACATGCCGGCAAGGCCGTCTACCGCGGAGACAAGCTCACACGAACCGTCTGGGCGGACATCTTGCAGGGTGATTACGTCGCCCAAGCCTTCGCCGCCCCGAGCGAGCGGCGGGTTCAAGTCGAGGGCGATCCGCAGGTCCGCAAGATGGATGTGCGACTTTACACCTATGCAGCCTCCACGATCCTGGTGGCGGCGCGCCTGTACCAGGGCCAAACCACCAACTTCCGCACGCCAGGCGGGGGATTCGCCCCGGTCATCATCCTTGGCGGACCTGAGGTCAGCGCCTAACGGGATTTGATGTCGTCTTCGAGCATCAGATTGCGCAAGTCCTGGCGCTGGAAGATCGCCGCCACCGAGCGCGTCAGCGCGACCGACAATACCTGCCCCGGCTCGTCGTAGATGCCCGCTTCGTCCTCGGAACCGAGACCGAACGAGCCGACCGGCGGGTCGTAGTAGGTTTCGTCAGCGCTCCCGGTCCAGAACGGGACGCTGAACGGCGGCTTGTAGATCGAGACGTCGAGAGCCAAATCGGCTGTAGTCCGCCAGACAGGGCCGTACTGGCCGTTGGCGCCGCGGTACTTTTTTACCCAGCATCGCCGAATCTTGCTCTCGAGCACATACTCGGCGGTGTTCTTGACTCCCGGTTTGTAGGCGACATCAGTGGACGACGACGCGCTCAAACCCGCCTCATCGGCCGCGCGCCCGATCGCTTGCTGCAGGATCGGGCCGAGCGGGGGGCTGTACAGGCGCTGCGTAATGTTGCCGGATTGATCGGTGATGACTCCTATCGCCGGATTGCCATTGAGCGGCGCGCTGTCGCCGGTCCCGTCGCGCGCGTCGGCCGACATCAGGATCAGGATGGTCTTTCTGGGATAACTGTTTTGGTATCCCTTGACCTGGTACGGGTAGTACTCGAGCGTCTGGACCGAGGTCGTAGCGGGCGCACCGCCGCCGACGGTCGCACATCCCGAGAGCATCGAGGTGAAGGTCGAAACGATCGTGACGAGAAGCGCGATTCGGCAGGTGTGGATGCTCGCCACGATCAGGCTTCGCCTCTTATCGATTCGCCGCCTGGGCCCGATCGCGGAAGAGAAACAGCGTGCCACCCACCTCGAGACGATCGCCGCTCTTGAGCGCATAGCGGCCCGCCACCGACTGTCGATTGACGAATATCTGCCCGCCGGTCGGATTGATGATGAAATTCTTGCCCTCGCGCCGGATGATCGCATGATTGCCGAGCACCGTCTGATCGCCGAACAGTCCGATGTCGCTTTCCTCGGCGCGGCCGATAATCGTCACGCCCTTGAGCAGGGGATATTCGCGGCCCTCGCGCGCGTTGCGGCTCTGGCTGCGCACGACCATCAGCCAGCCGCGCTTGAGCAACTCTCCGACCAGTCCGATGAAGAATCCGATCAGCGCGCCCAGCACGATAATCGCGATCGCACGCCCGAACGCTTGCGGAATATAGGATATGGCCGTCAGGCTCTGGTAGAAGAATCCGCCGAGCGCTCCGCCGAGCACGCCCCCTATCGCGCCATTGCGCCGCCGCGCCGCCGATCCCGACGCCGATCCAACGCTAAGTCCGACCGCGATTCCGAGCAGCCCCCATCCCAGAATTCGGCCATAGAAACCACCAAGCAAGCCGAACGCACCTTCGCCCACCAGCTGTCCCAGCGCTCCGCCCGCCGCCCCGATTGCTCCCCCGACCACGAATCTGCGCGCCGCTTGGCGCAACTGGCCCACGCTGAGCGTCTCGATCGAGGCGAGAAACGCGCTGATTAGTGCGCCGACCAGCGCACCCATAATAGCGTCGTGCCACCAGACCGCGGGGATCCCGAGAATTGTGCCGTTCAAACCCGCAAAGGGCTCCGAGAGCCCCCACGCGGCGAAGCCGCCAAGCGCGCCGGCGGCCGCATAGAAGAGAAGTTTTTCGCGGGAAACGTTACTCGCCATGATGCACTCCCAGCATTGCGCGTGCTTGGGTCAGGTTCAAGCGCAAATCCGCCAAAGCGCTGTTTATCGCATCGAGAACAACGCCCTTTCCGCCCCTAACCCTTCTAAGAGGGCGAAGCCCGCATCTTTTCTTAGCATCGGGTGCAGGGGTCACCCCTGGCCGTGGCGACGGCAGCGCAGTATTAAGCCGTTGGCAGGGGCCGCGCCCGCCAACGGCGGGCGGCCTTAATACTGGGTGCAGGGGTCACCCCTGCTCAATTCGCCTGGGCGGTCCAGGTGCCGCGCTCTCCCGACGGCGTCGATTCGAAAGTGCCGCTGATCTGATCGCTGCGGCGCGCGCCTTCGAAGTAATACGTCTCGGTGCCGTATGGGACCTGGAACTGCAGATGGTTGCCGCGGACGAATCCTTCGATCGGCGTCATTCCATAGCCTGACTGATGGATCACGAGCTCGCCGTGCAGGAAGCCGTTGGGCTGCGGACGCAGTCTAAGCTCCATCCCGGGATTGCCGCCGCTGCGAAGACCGCTGATAGTGCCGGTGGCGACCGTCGGCCCGAGCATGCTGCCCGACGGCATCGAGCTGCCACCGATCGAGCTGCCGATCGCGCCGCTGCCGCCTGGATAGGTCGCGTATGGTCCGCCGGCGTCGGCGAGCACTTCGAATCTCTTCGCATCGAAAAATTGGCCGTTCAAATAAAAATTAACCGTGTAGGTGCCCGGCAGAAACGCGCCGCCGTGCGAGTTGCCGACGCGTCCGCTGAACGTCACCGTCTTCATACTGGGCGAGACGGGCTGATAATCGTTGACCGCGCCCAGCGTGCGACCGTCCGGGCCGATATACGCCGCATCGACGCGGTACTGGCCGGGCTCGAGCTTGTAGAGCCGGTTCTCGAAGCTGACCTCCCAGCCGACGAACAACACCTTCGATACCGCGAAAGAGCTGGTCGCTCGCGAGAGCGCGGTCCCGGTCTTGGTCGTGTTGAGAAAGCTGATGCTGCGAAGCTGCAAGGGCTTGGCGCGGCGCTCATCGATCATCGCGAGCTTGCGCGCTTCTTCGTCGCGCTTGCGCTGCTCCGCCTTTGCCGCCGCCGCAGCCGCCGCCTCGCTCGCCGCCGCCGCGTTCCTTGCGCTCACGTCCTGGTTAACGATGAAGCCTTCCTGCGCGAGCATCTTGTCGTCCGAGTAGAGCGCCACCTTGTACGTGCCGGCGGGCTTGTCGGTCATCGTCGGCATCAACGCCACGCCGCTGAAGTCGGCGGTCTTCTGCGCCGGCCCGACAAAAATATTCGTGTTGCTGGACGCGATCTGAAGTCCGTTGGGATCGTAAAAGCGCGCCTCGACCTTTTCGTCACGCCCTTCCAGTCCCGCGAGCAGGTTCTTGAAGGTTGCGGTCCACTTCAGGTAGCGCGCGTTGGTCAGATCGGTATCGTTGAACTTCGCCTGCGGCGGCGCCAGCGCAGTGCCCGCGCGCGTCGAGAGCGCCAGCGTCATCTGCGAGAATTCGAGCGGATGCTCGCGGGCCTTGGCCAGCAGCTCCTCATGCTTCCACGGCAGTCCGTCGAACAGCGGCTTGAGTCCGAGCCGCAGCTGTAGTTCCGGGCTTGAATATATGTACGTCCCGCCGAACGCCGCTCCCGCCAGCACCATCAGGAAAATCGCAAGACTGATCGAACGGCTCAGCCGGCTGCGCGGCTTGCGATAAACAACCGGCTCGTCCTCGAACTCGAGTTGCTCCTGGTACTGCGACAGCCCGCCGGTTCCGCCCGTCGAGCTCACACTCCCGCCCTCGTGCGCGAGGCCGCGCCCGTAGAGCATCATGTCGCGGAATTCCTGGACGCGCCCGGGCCGCCCGTTTACTTCGTATGCAAGCGCCGCGTCGACGGCGCCCGCCAGGTTGCTCGACACGGCCGGGCGCAGCTCGTGAATCGGCGGGAAACTGAAGGGCGGAAACTTTTCAGGATCGCGGCCGGTCAGCACGTAATGCAACGTCGCGCCCAGCGAGTAGATGTCGCTGCGCGGATCGACCAGGCCCTGGTACTGCTCCGGCGGTGCGAAGCCAAGCGTGCCGATCATCGTGCCCTTGCGCGCAGCCTTGAACAGCCGCGCGATTCCAAAGTCCACCAACACGACCCGCCCGTTCGGATTGAGCATCACGTTGGACGGCTTCATGTCGCGGTAGACTATCGGCGGCTCCAGCCCGTGCAGATACGCGAGCACGTCGCACAACTGGCGCGCGATATCGATCACCAGCCCCTCGGGCAGCGGCTCGCCGCGTGCGGCGAGTTCCTCCTCGAGGTTGCGTCCCTCGACGTACTCCATCACCAGGTAATGGCGGTTGGCGAGTTCGAAGCGGTCGGTGATCGCGGGAATCGCCTGATGCTTCAGTTGCGCGAGCGTGTCGGCTTCGCGCGCGAAATATTCGTTGGCCTCGATCCGCTGCGCCGGATCGATAAAGTGATCGACCATCTCTTTGATCGCGCACGGGCGATTGGCCAGGCGCTGGTCGCGCGCCAGATAGACCATCCCCATCCCGCCGCCGCCGAGCAGCCGCTCGATTGCGTAGCGGCCCTGCAGCACGGTGCCGGGCTCGAGCGGTCCGGTATTCGGCTGCGATGAATCTTTTGGCGAGGTGGACATCGTTAATCGCCGGCGCGTGGTTCGCGCCTAGCTTGCATAGACTACGATCATGGAAATGTTGTCGGTACCGCCGCCGGCGTTGGCCGCGACGATCAGTTCGCGCGCCGCGTCGAAGGGATCGGGGTTACGCGCCAGAATGTCGTGGATCTGACGGTCATCGACGTGCGCCGTCAACCCGTCGCTGCAGAGCATCAGCTTGTCCCCGCGTTTGAGCTTGAGCGAGACCGCCTCCGCCCCCGCCGGTCCGCTCTGGCGCGCACCGAGCGAGCGCGTGATCACATTTTTGTGCTCGTGCGTGTGCGCTTCCTCGGCAGTTATCTGCCCGATTTCGACCAGCCGCTGCACCAGTGAGTGGTCCTTTGTGAGCTGGCGAAGCGTCGCGCCTTCCATCAGATATCCGCGGCTGTCTCCGACCCAGGCCACGGCCGCATCCGGTGGCGCGACCAGCGCGCATACGCCCGTGGAACCCATTCCGCGAGACTCCGGATGGCTCGCCACGTATTCGATAATCCTGGAATTTGCTTCTTCGAGCGCGGCTGTCAGCAGTTCCGCGCCGTTGGTAACATCTCCACGCGCGCCCTCGAGCCGCGTTTCAATGTAACTCCGGATCGTTTGTACGGCAATTGCAGAAGCGACTTCGCCCGCCTCCGCGCCGCCCATCCCGTCGGCAACGACGTACAAATGGCTCTGCGCCGGATCGATCATCGACTCGCGCGTGTACTCGACCGCCAGCACCGAGTCTTCGTTATGCTCGCGCACGCGGCCTACGTCGGTCATCGCGGCCGCGCGCAGCCGGATCGCGCCGCCCAGCGCGATCAGCTCGGCCTTGAACTCGTCGATGGTCGGCCAGCGGTCGGCGGGGCTGAAAGCGATCGCACGGCGGATCGCATTCTCCAGCCGCGGTGTAACGACATGCGGCGGATAGAACTGAACCGGACCCGCCTCTTCGCGCCAGCTCTCGCTCGGAATCCTTGCGCCCGTGAGGCACGTGTAGAGGATCGCGCCGGCGGAAAAAATATCCGCGCGCTTGTCCACCTTTTTGCCGCGATAAATCTCCGGCGCCGTGTAGCCGTCGTTGAAAATCGGCTCGCCCTGAAGCTCATTGTCGTTGCTGACGTAGTCCAGGCCCGTGAGCTTGAGCCGGCCGTCGGGGGCAACGGAAACCGATTCGGGGCAGATGTCGTTCAGCCGCAGCGCCCGGCGATGCGCAAACGAAATCGCCTGGCAGATCTGAACGGCTGCCGCGATCGCTTCCGTCTCGGTCATTTTCCCGGATCCGCGACGAAGTCCCTTGAGTTCCTCGTCGGCGTAAACCAGGTACACGCGCCCGTTTTCAGCGAATCCTCCGGTCGCGCGCTGAAAGGCGGGATGGTTGATCGTCTGTGACAGGGCGAGCACGCGCCCGAAGACTTCACCGAGATCTTCGCCGCCCGGCGCCGCCGCATCCTCGTGCGCCCCGTCGTCGGTCTCGGGATTGGCCTGAGTTTCGGCCACGACCGCTGCTTCCACCGCTTCGCTGGATTCATCCGGAGATGCGTTCTCCGCAACCTCGGCCATCACGGCAGGATTAGCTTCAGCCTCGACCGCCGACTGGACGCCTTCCCCCGATGCGTTCGCGCTCGCCGACCCGCCCACCTGCGAACTCGAGGCGTGCAGCTGCGGCGCCGCCGCGGTCCCGTTGGTCTGCGCAACCGCCGGCCTGAGTTCCGCGGTCTTGGCACTCGGGCTGTTGGGATCCTCGGGACGCGGCGCGGGCGGCGCGGGCGCCGCCGGATGCGGCGCTTCATCGACCATTTCTGCCAATTCTGCCGACGGTTGCGGGCCGAGGCGCTCACGCAATGCGATCGATTCCGTTTTGCCGTCTCGGATGCGGTTTGCGCGATAGTGATTTTCGATCGACGTCTGACCCGTCAGCGCAACTATCTCGATCCCGCCCTTCAAAGACGTTCCCGCCGTCAGCGGCGTCGGCCGCGTCGGCGACTGCGATGCGGATGCGGCCGCCTTGGACAGCCCCTGGCCGCATCGATTGCAGAACTTGGCGTCGTCCGATGCCTCTTGGCCGCATTCAGGACAGGTGATCATGAGCCTCTCCGAAACTGCAATATAGCACCACCAAGCACCACCTGGTCGCGATCTTTTAACTTGTAGAGCTGGTCACGCCCCAACTTGCCGCGCCCCGCGATGTAGGTGCCGTTAAGGCTGCCGAGATCGCGGATGAAGTAGTCTGCGCCGCGCAGGACTATCTCGGCATGGCGCCGCGAGACGCGATCCCTGCCGTGCGCGAGCTTCTTCAGATCGATGTCGAGCTTGTCGGCGGCGTCCTGCGACCGCCCAATCAAAGTGCGCATCCCGAAAATGCCGAATTCGATTTCATCGCCGCGCGAGACGAGCTTCGCCGGCGCGGCGGATACATCGGCGCCGTTGGCATTATGCTCTCCGAACAATCCGCCGGAACCCGGGCCGGTCGAAATTGGCGGCGAATAATTGCGCGACGAAGACGCGCGCGACCCGGTCCGCGATTTCGTGTCAGCCGGCTCCGATTCGCCCGTCGCGCCTGCCCGCGACGGGTACGACGACGCAACCGCAGGCGGGTTCAATTCCCTGGTCTTGGCCGTCGATGACGGGCTCGGCGCAGCACTCGGCGCAATCGCGGACCGTCGCGCCTTGAGCCGCCGCTCGATCAGGCTGCGCGCCTTGCCGGTGAGTTCGATCGCTTTTTTGATCTGTGGCGCGACGATCTTTGCCGCGGCGCCAGTGGCAATCCCGCCGCTCCTGATTTTTTCCGCGACCGGCTCGTTCAGCACGATCGTCGGCATCGTGGACGCCGGCGCACCGGAACGTGGTCCGGAAGATCGCCACGGGGTCGCGCGCGACGCCGGCGCATTCGAATTCGAATTGTTCAGCACGACGGTTGATAGCTGGGAACTCCGGCTCAGCGCGCCCGCGCCGGTGGCGACCGCCAGTCCCCCGCTCGCATCCAATCGCCCCGACCTGCTCTCGGGTGGCGGCTCGGGCAGCGCACGCCGCATCTCCTTTGCCGACGCGTGCCGCTTGGTCAGGCCCTGATCGAGCGCACGCATCACGGCGTCCGCGGTCCTGACCGAAACTTCCGGCGCGAGTGAACGCAGGGGAGGAAAGCTGAACGGCGGCTCGAGCTGCGGATCGCGGCCGGTCAACAGATGATGCATCGTGGCGGCCAGCGAGTAGAGGTCCGAGCGCGGCTCGACCTTGCCCATGTACTGCTCGGGCGGCGCGTAGCCTATCGAGCCGATTTGCGTGCCGCGTCCGCCGGGTGGCAGGAAGCGCGCGATTCCGAAATCGATCAGCATCGCGCGGCCGTCCTTGTCGATCATGATATTGCCCGGCTTCAGGTCGCGATAAATTATCGGCGGTTTCTGCGAGTGCAGAAACTCGAGCACGTCGAGCATCTGCCGCGCCCACCGCAGCACCTTGTCCTCGGCGACTTTGCCCTTGGGGCCCAGCTTGTCGAGCACGTGCTGCAAATCGCCGCCGGCGACAAATTCCATCACCAGGTAATGGCGCGAATTCTCGGCGAAGTGATCGATCAGCGTGGGAATCCCCGGATGCGACAGGCGCGCGAGCACGTTGGCCTCGCGCGTGAAGTCCTCGATCGCTTTTTTCTCCCGGATTCCGTCGCCGACGACCATCTCCTTGACCGCGACCGGCCGGTTCGCCAGGCGCGTGTCGTTGGACAGGTACACGCGTCCCATCCCGCCGACGCCGAGCACCTTCTTGACGCGATAACGACCGTCGAGAAGATGGCCCTCGGGGAGTGCCTCACCCGCATTCATGGCGATTGTCTATGACCCTCCTCAACTTCCGCGCACGCGGCGTACGTCCGGGCGCGACTGGAGGGATGGTGGTCAAGATATCGTTTCAACCACCAGCTTGAGGAACGTTTTCCCGATGATCACCTCGTCGCCAGACTTGATCTCGGCGGGACTGCCCGGTGCGAGACGCGGCTGACGATTGACGTAGGTGCCGTTGAGACTGCCGATGTCCTCGATCGTGATCTTGCCAGCGTCGATTCGAATCAACGCGTGCTTGCGCGAGATCTTGGCTTCGGGATCGTCGGCGTCGAGATCCACTTCCGGAAACGATCCCGTCTCGGGATCCCATCTGCCGACCAGGTTGTTGCCCTCTTCGAGCGGGAATTCCTGGCCCTTGCGTCCACCGCGAACGACAGACAGCTTCGCCTTGAACGGCGCGCCTGCGGCAGCCGCGGTTGGAGCGGACGGCGCGCTCTCGGGCGCGGCCTCCGGCTTGATCTCACCGGTGGGCGCTTCCGACTTGGGCGCTTCGGCAGTCGGCGTTTCACCGTCAGGCTTCGCATCAGCCGCCGCCGCAGGGATCTCCGCCGGAACACTGCTGACAGAAGTTGGTGCGATACCCGCGGAGTCGCCGCCAGCTTTAACTTCGCCGGCTGGTTTGGATTCTGCGGCAGGAGCCGGCGCGGCGCCGCCGACGGCGAGCTTCGCGCCGCATCCGTCGCAGTAATCGAGTCCGTCCATGTTTTCGTAGCCGCATTCGCCGCATTTGATCATGGTCTAAGCCCTCGCAGGTGAGTTCGAAGTATCGGTCCCGTGCCGTTCACCAAATTTCACTTTTCGATACACTAATCGGACTTCTGGAAATCCTTCAACGCTTCCGGATCGAGCATCTGGGTCTTGCGCACCACCGCCTGCGCTTGCAGGAGGGTGGTCTTGGCCGCCTTGGTCTGCAGCGTCTGGGTCTTCTTGATCTGATCGAGCAGGCCCGCGAGCGCCTGCGTCGCCTTGACGTTGCCCAACCGCTGCGTGCCTTGCAGCGCGTTGCCGAGCAGGCGAGTCGCGCGATCGACGTTGCCCGCCTTGAGTTCCTCTTCAGCCTTGGCCTGCAGCTTGGCAATCGAGACCTGGTCCACCAGGTTCATCACGCGGCCGTTGCGCTTGCTGGTCAGCGTGCGATCGAGCGTGTAATCGACGGTGAGATCGCAGGCGACGGTGGATTCGGCGCCGCCCGGCACTTCGTAATGGAACGTACTCTGCAAAATTCTGACCTGCCCCGGCTTGCGCGGCGGCAGCACCAGCGTCAGCAGCACGGAACCGGGCACGCCGGCCTGCAAGTCGCCTATCTCGTAGCCGATTTTGCGATCCTCGCCGACCAGCGGCGTGCCGAGCATGTAAATCTCCGGCGATGCGCGAAATGCCTCGCGCACCTGCACGCCCTGCGACAGCGTCACCTCGATTCGCCCGTTGCGCAGGCTCACCGAGCGCAGTCCCTGCAGCTCGTCTTCGAAAATATTGGGAATCTCGGCCGGGTCGCCGATGAAATGATATTTGCCGTTGGAGTCCTGCGACACGCGCTGCAGGAGTTTCTCGTTGAACTCGACGCCCACGCCCATCGTCGAGAACGAAATCTGCTCGCGGTTTTTCTCGACCAGATCGATGCACGCGGTCTCTTCGTAGGTCTGGCCGTCGGTGAGCACCAGCACGCGATTGAGGCGATCGGGGCTGAGATTTTTCTTGACCTCGTCGATCGCCGCGCGCATCCCGAGCGCCATCTGCGTGCCGCCGCCGATTTCGAGCAGGTCGATATCGTCGATCGCGCGTTTGATTGCGCTCTTGTCCCGCGCCGCCTCGGGCGTGATTATCACCTTCGCCTTGTCGGCGAACGCGACTATCGAGACCTTGTCGTCGGCGCTCAGGTTGTCGGCCAGGAACTTGACTGCCTCGACGACGAATTCCAGCCGCCGCTCGTCGTACATCGAGCCCGAGCGATCTATTACGACGCCAAGGTTGAGCGGTACCCGCCCGCCGCCGCCCGCGCCGCGGGCGACCGCCTCGAGCAGCACGTAGAGAACGAAGTTTTCCGCGCTGGACAGAACATGTTCGCTGCTCGCCAGCGCCTCGAAGCTAAGCGGATCGGCCATTCGTCAATCTCCCGAAACTAATTGTAGATTCAAGCTGCGAGCCTTGGCAACCGACCTATTAGAATACGAACCGGCTGCGGATAAACCAACCCCCTCGGCAGCGATACCGTAATTGTTAGGACGTTGCCCGGTTAATCCCGATACAACGTTTGCCTATTGCGCCATCGAGAGAACTTAATTGTATGCGGAACCCACCCCGGGTTCCGCACCTCCTCGGGCAGGGGCTGCGGCCCCTGCACCCGCAGTGAGAAGACGCGAAAATCTGCGCAGCGCATCTTTTCGCGACTACACGATGGCACGGTGACCCCTGGCCGTGGCGACGGCAGCGCAGTATCAAGCCGTTGGCAGGGGCCGCGCGCGACAACGGAGCGTGGCCTTAATACCGGGTGCAGGGCTCAGCCCTGCCGCTGGATGCCCTCCTCGAAAAGGCGTAAGAGACTAGGCGCTATGTCTTTAAGAGCTAAATGCGCGATCGCCGGGCTCGGCCAGACCCGGATGGGTAAAAACTTCGATCATCCCGGACCGATCGGCTTCGCTGCCGAGGCCGTCAATCTCGCCCTCGACGACGCTGGCCTCCAACGCGCCGACCTCGACGGCCTGCTCGTCAACCCCGGAATCACCTGGTTGAACAATCCGATGGCTTCGTCGTCGCTCCAGCATGCGATGGGCCTGGGGGATTTGCGCCTGACCGCGACGATGAACCTCGGTGGCGGGACGGCGGCCGCGATGATCATGCACGCCGCGCAGGCCATCGACGCCGGCATGGCCGAAGTCGTCGCGTGCGTATTCGCCGACGCTCCCCTGCGTGCGCCCTCGCCCAACAAGGGCGGCGATGGCGGCGGCTCGGCCGCTTTCTACGGCTTCGCCCAGGGTCTCGACGCGCACTACGGCCTGTTCGGTGTCAACGCCCATTATGCCTTCGTCGCCCAGCGCCATATGTATCGCTACGGGACCAGCAACGATCATCTCGGCGCGGTCGCGGTATCCGAGCGCAAGTGGGCCAACCTGAATCCGGCCGCTCAGTTTCACGACACTCCCATGTCGATGGCCGATTATCATGCCTCGCGATGGGTGGTCGAGCCGTTCCATCTGTACGATTGCTGCCTGGTTTCCAACGGCGGCCTGGCGGTTATCGTAACCTCGGCCGAGCGCGTGAAGAATTTGAAGCGCCCGCCGGTCTATATATTAGGTATGGGGCAGGGTCATCCCGGCCGCGATCCCCTCGATACGCTGGTCTCCGGCGCGCCGATCGCCAAAGAAACCGCCTTCAAGATGGCGGGAATCAAGCTCACCGACGTCAATTTTTGCGAATTGTACGACTGCTACACTTTCACGGTGCTAGTCACGCTCGAGGATTACGGTTTTTGCAAAAAAGGCGAGGGCGGCCCGTTCGTTGCCAGCGGCGCCATCGGCCCCGGCGGCTCGCTCCCCGTCAATACCGGCGGCGGTCAGCTCAGCTCCTTCTATATGTGGGGGATGACCCCGGTCGGAGAGGCAATCGTGCAGATACGTGGTGATGGAGGGCGGCGGCAGGCGCCAAAACACGAGGTTGGACTCGTTTCCGGCAACGGCGGTATACTTGCCACTCATTCCACCCTCGTGCTGGGTTCGCAGCCGTAGCATTAGTCGCGAATCGCGCTATCGCTGCCTGTGCTGCGACGCAGCGTCTTTCAATCAGTCCAAACGCTAATTCGTCTAAACTATATATAAGCCAAACTGCAATGCCAGAATTCAGCAAACCCATCCCCGCTATCACCCCCGAGATGCGCGAGTTTTTCGACGGCGCGCGCGCCGGGCGCCTGATGGTCCAAAAATGCGACGGTTGCGGGAAGCTCCGGTTCCCAGCCGACGATCTTTGCTCGAAGTGCAACTCGACCGCCTCGCGATGGGTCCCGGTCAGCGGACGCGGCGAAATCTTCAGCTTCAATATCATGCATCAGGTCTATCACCCGGCTTTCGCCGGCCAGGTTCCCTACGCCGTCGTCGTCGTGGAGCTCGAGGAGGGATGCAAATTCGTGTCGAACCTGCTCGGCGTCAAGCCGCATGACATCAAGTGCGGGATGCCGGTCGAGGTGACGTTCGAAAAGCTCAGCAATGAAGTATCGATGCCTAAATTCCGGCTCCGCGCCGCGAAATAATCCGGCCCGGCTGAATTCATCAAGGAATCAATAAGTTGCCGCTCGATCAGAAATATTTCCAGCGTCTCATCGAGAGCTCGCCGGACATCATAATTGCCGTCGATAAAGACGGCACCGTGAACTATTACAACGACGGCGCGCGAACCAGCCTCGGCTACAGCTCGCAGGAGATCATCGGCCAGAACTGCACCCGCATCTATCCGTCGATCGAAGAAGCGCGCCGCGTGATGAAGGCGCTGCGCGAGTCGACCGAGACGGGCCGAATCGCCGGCTTCGAGACCGAGTTCCGCAACAAGGCCGGCGAACTCATCCCGGTCATGATCTCCGGCGCGCTCATCTACGACGCGAAGGGCCGCGAAGTCGGAACGATCGGCTTCGCCCGCGACATTCGGCGCATGCGCCGCGCGCAGCAACTCGCGACCGCCGGCGAAATCGCGGTCAGCCTCGCCCACGAGATCAACAATCCGCTCGAATCGATCACCAACAATATCGAACTGCTCTCGCAATGCCTCGAGACACGGCTCAGCGAGTGCGAAAAAGTTGTCGAGAACGAGCGCCTCAACTCGATTCGAAATTCCATCGAACGCGTGCAGGCCATCGTGCACCGCCTCGACGAGATGACCCGCAAGGGCGAGTACGAGACGCGCGACTACCTGGCCGGCAAGCGGATGGCCGATCTGGCGCCGCGCGAAGATGGCAAGGGGCAGACGCGCCCCGATGACGCGCCGCATCTGACCGAACAATCTCCCCTGGCCGGGATGTCTATCCTGGTGCTCGACGACGATAGCGCCGTGGTCAATTCGCTCGCCGACCTGCTGCGCGCCGAAAAATGTATCGTGCATTGCGCCACGCGGCCGTCGGCCGCCTTGGGAATCCTGCGCAACGTCAAGCTCGACGCGGTTATTTCCGACGTCGTGATGCCCGAGATGGACGGCTACGATTTCTATCTCAAGGTCAAGGAAGAGATGCCGCAGTTGCCGGTAATCCTCATGACCGCCTACTACTACGACAAGGATCACATCCTGAAGCGCTCGCGGCTGCGCGGTCTCGAGGGCGCGCTGTTCAAGAAGCCGGTCAATCCCGGCATGTTGCGCGCGATGCTCACGCAGTTGCGGCAGAAGGCGGCTCAGGAAAAAGCGCAAGCCAAAGCCGCATCGATCGCGGCCAAAGCCGCCGCCGCATCCGCGCCCGCGGCCACCCCCAAGCCCATCCCCCAATCCTGATCAAGTTAGGATGTTGCGTTGCGCGCGACTTCTCCCCCCTTTGGGGGAGACCAGTGAAAAACCCGCCTCGCCCGTTTTGTTGCGTGAGGTGTCACAGACACACGGCCGCGCCCCTGGCGCGGGTGAGGGTTCTGTTGATTCGAGCCCGCGTCACTGCGCCAGCGCGATCCCGAACGGACCACTGCTGGCATTATGCGGATTCTCGGTCGATACCGTCGGACCCAGGCATATCGTGCTCGCGCACGAGCCATTGATAGTTGACCGCGAGACGGTGCCGTCGAAATTGTCCGCGGTGTAAACGAACACTTTCTGCGGATCTACCACCAACCCCGCGGGCCCGTTGTAGGGTGATGCGACGGTCGGCGGCGTGACCACGGTCGTTCCGCTCGCTTGGAACGACGACACCGAGCCGGCCAACCCGCCCGACTTCCCCTGGTTGGCCGTGAACAGGTACTCGACGCCGGCGTTTACCGCCATTGCGACTCCGATCGGCACGTCGTTAACGTTGCTGTTCTGGAACGTGAACGCGGGTGTAAGGCAACCAGCCTGTCCGCACGTCGCGCCGGTGAGATCGATCGAAAACGACGAGACCTCGCCGAGCACCTGATCGGCGATGAACAGCGAATCGCCCGCCGAATCGATCGCGATCGCGGCCGGCGTATTCGCGTTCACGTCCGTACTATGAGCCGCCGTAAAGTTCTTCGTGAGCGCCCCGGTGCTGGTGTCATACGACATCGGCCAGATAAGCCCGGTGGAGGTGTCCGACACGTATAGAACCGCCAGCGTTGGATGCAGCGTGATACCGAATGGAGTGTTGAATCCTGAGATCGAGCCGGCCGACGTGATCCGTCCCGTGGTGGTGTCAACCGTGTAGCTCGTAACCGTCCCTGCCGCGCCCGTCACCCACAGCAATGTCCCCGCGGAATTGATCGCAAGTTCGTCGGGTTCGGTTCCACTGCCGTTGCTCACGTACGCCGGCGACAGCGCCGTCAGCGTGCCGTTGGTCGAATTGATCGAGTACTCGTAGATTCTGTCGTCGTTGATATTCGCGACGTACAGATGGCTGCCGCCGGGCGACGCGACCACCCCGCGCGGCCCTTTTTTCGCGCCCGCACTTACCTGCCCGGTATGCGTGAGCGCGCCGGTCGAAATTTTGCGCGTGAACGACGACACCATGCCGTCGTTGTAGTTGGTCACGAACGCGAGCGCGCCAGTAGCCGTCGTCGGAGTGGCAGTCGGTGTAACGGAATTGCTGACCGGTGACAGCAGTCCAGAGCTTCCGCACGACAGCGTAAAAAGCGTCGCCGCGATAATCACAACCGCGGGAATCAGCCGGACGATGTTCTTAAGCGCAGTTCGCCCGGAGAACGCAGATCGCTTGGATAGTCGGATCTCTTGCTCTGTCGCCATTCGAACTCCTCTCCGGCGGTCCGGTCCAAAATACACGAGTACTGTGTTGAATAGCACAAATTATACGCTGGCTCGAATCGAAAGGTTTCGGGCCACTCACCTGAGTTTCGGCAACCAGCCGGTGGACGTTCCCAGCGCCGCGCAAACTATCACCTTGACCAACCCCAGCCTGATTTCACTCAGCGTGACCAGCGTCGTACCTTCCGGCGACTTTACCACGACCAATGACACTTGCAGCGCAACTCTGGTCGCACCAGGCGGCACCTGCACCTTTGGTGTGATTTTCACTCCTTCTACAACCAGGAGCAGAACCGGAACAATCATCGTCACCGACAATGCGTATATACCGACGCAAACGATCACGTTGTCCGGAGTCGGCATCATCGTGACTCCCACCGTGTCGCCCACCTCTCTGTCGTTCGGGAGGGTCCAAGTCGATACTATTTCGCCGCCACAGACGGTTACGCTCTCCAATTCCAGCTTGGTGACTTTAACCTTCACTTCGATCACAGTCAGCGGGCCGTATGCCATAACAGCCAATACCTGCGACAGCTCGGTGCCCGCGAGTTCGACCTGCCAGGTCTCAGTGACATTCAATCCGACCACTGACTCTAATCGGAGCGGAACCACCGAAACTGGAAAGCTGACGTTTGTCGATAATGGGCAAATGACCACGCAAACGGTGAGCCTCACCGGCATCGCATTTGGTACGCCTCCGTCGCCAACTCCGACCCAAACCGCGACCCAGACCGCAACTCCGACTGCGACCGCCACGGCCACCGCGACTCAAACGG
>CABDYU010000122.1_pt1 | contig 39671 bp, 32 predicted proteins | sample 3132011 | NCBI WGS metagenome assembly CABDYU01 (sample SAMEA5534338, study PRJEB31848) | metagenome | biome: tundra; feature: field; material: soil | place: USA | collected 2013-05 | depth 0.45 m | reverse complement strand
TCCATCTGTTCCTGTACATCGTTGTACACATAGATGTTCGCGCATACGTCACCAGCGGTCGCTCCCGGGTTCGTGGTGTCGAAGTTGCCAGCGTCCACGATACGGAGCAAGGCGTCGCCGACGCCTCCCGAGTTACCCGGCCCGCCGTAGGTGCCAGCCGATGGTTCGAAGGCGGTTGCCACGTCGAAGTAGCTTAGTTTGTAAGCATCGTAGCATGCAGGATCTGAAACTACCGCTGACGCTGGAACTGCTCCTGTTAAAGCTCCTGCGCAGCCGACCGCCTGCGCGAACGCTTGCTGCTGTGTTCCTGTCCACAGCGAACCCAATGACCAAATCGCAAGCACGCTGAGGACCGCTGTCGGCACCCTGCCGAACCGTTTCAGAGTCGATTTCATCATTCCTTTCCCTCCCTCAGGCTAGTAGCGCTTCCAATCCCCGCAGACCCGCACCGGCAGACGCGCACCGGCAAAAGCCGATTTATTGGTGTAAATACTAAATCTAAAGAAAAAAGTCAATCAAAAACTGACGGGCGCAGTCAGTTACTGAAATTGCGGAGCGCGAAGTCGTCGGAGCGTCCCGGGGCCGAGCCAAAGAATCCGCGCGGAAGCGGTGTTGATCGACCACGAGCATAATCATCACATAGGTCGGGAAAGCTCCCGAGAGGAGAGCGGCCGGTTAGTTTTTGCCTGCCGACGATCGTATCTCGGCGTCGAACGCCGCGGCACAACAAATTTTCTCAAACCGACCGGATCTTCGACATCAGACTAGACGTGCGATTTGCGAGGGCCTCATCACCCAGATAGGCGAAGAACCGACGAAAAGTGTTTGGGTTTGCGCGTTTGGCGGTATTGGACGATCTGAGGAGGACTCGTCTTCGAACGAATTTGCATCCGACCGATGATGGGATTCCGACTTCCTGACATCGTTCAGCAATTGGGTCTGTTACAGAGGCGGTCAAAGTCTATGTATAGGGCCTGTAAATTTCTCGCGGAAATCGTGCCGAGGTTTGTGGAAATGAAAAAATCAGAACCGAATAATCAAGCAAAAATTGAGACCAAAGACTGGACCGAGCTAGCGCGAGCCGTGCGCAAGATCGCTTTGGACAAAAGATTCGCAGCCTTCGACAGGCGCCGTCAGGTCACGGATTTAGTCGTCAAGGAACTGAGGATAACGACCAATTTTGCCGAACGGTCGACGACAGGCTCTTCTATTTCTCACTCACGCAACGACGCCTGCTCGACCTGGAACAGCGACCCTTTGCGCGTCTCGTAAAGACTCTTTCGGGCCTGGGCGCTACCGAGTCGGCCTACCGCTTCGCGCTTGACCGGCTCCAAACTTTAACCGCGCAGTCGGCTGCTGTCGAGGTTCATACGCTTTCGCATTACGACACGAAGTCAGGCTTGCTTGCGGTGTCTGACGGTGGTGGCAAAATTTGGGTGCGAGAGCGCGGCGGCGAATGGCAGCGCGGCCTGAAAGGAGGGCGCGGACTCATCTTCTTCACGGACGACGATTCAGGAAGTTGGGAACCGGAATTCGCACGCGACTCATTTCTGCGTTTCTCGGTGGGCAAGGAGCGGGAAAGTCGACCGCCCAGCGCCTCACCGGCCGCCTGCTCGTGGGACCTCGCTTCGAAGCGTCGGACGTGTGCGCCGACCGTGAGGACGCTTTCATCGCGGCGATAACAAACAAAGTCGTGTACGCCATAGCAGGGTGTTGATGAAAGGGTTTGAATCACGAGTTGGCTTGGTCTGATGACGGTGGGAAGTGAGTATTGAGGTTGCGAGTCGGGTAGTTACCGGGTTGGCCGTGGCAAGTGCGGCTCGCTGGCGGCTCGATTCATCCGCCGGGACAGAGCTTCGCGATCCGCAGCAGGTTGTAGGCGGCGCCGACCAGATAGGCGGCGAAACTGGTCCGCTCGAGGCCTCGATAGCGCGTGCGGCGGAAGTTCCCGACCGTCTTGATCCAGCCGAAGATCTCCTCGACCCGCTTGCGCACTCGTTGGCTAACTGCGTATCCCGGCCAACTGGTGGTGCGATAGTCGAGCGCCGAGCCTCCCGGACGCCGCTCATTCTGCGCCACGTGTGGAGTGACATTGAGCGCGCGGCAGCTTGCCACGAACGCCGCAGTGTCGTAGCCCTTGTCGCCGGCCACCGTGATCCGGCGCGGCCCGCGAACCTCTTGCAGCATCTCCAGCCCATGCTCGCATTCGGCCCGACCGCTGGCCTGACCCACTCGCAGATCGATCATTATTCCGTTGCGATTCTCCATCAGCACGCTCTCGGTGTAACAGAGCTTGGCCTCTTTGCCGGCGCCCTTCTTCGCCAGCCTCGCTTCGGGGTCGGTGGTCGACTGGTGAGTCGCGTTTTGGCGCCGCTCGCCGTGGAAGTTCACGCTCGGATTGCCTGGATCATCCGGAGGCGTCCGATCGCTGCGTTGCTCTCCCTTGGGACGAAAGCTCTTGAGCGACGCCCACGCCTCGATCAGCGTCCCGTCTACCGTAAAGTGCTCGTCGCTGGTCAGCTTCAGCTCGCGGGCCTCTGCAACCACGGTACGGAAAAACTCGCCCGCTACGTCGTGCTCAAGCAAGCGCGCACGATTGCGGCTGAAGCTGGAGTGGTCGAAGCCCGGCTCGTCCCAGTTCATATCCAGGAACCACCGGAACAAAAGGTTGTAATCCAACTGCTCGCAAAACATCCGCTCGCTACGCACCGTATAGAGCGCCATCAAGAGCGAAGCTTTCAACAACCGCTCCGGCGGGATCGAAGGGCGGCCCACTTCACTGTACATCTGCTCGAACAACGGCGAGAGTTCCTTGAGCGCCACCTCAGCCAGCGCCTTGATCAGCCTGATCGGATGGTTGGCCGGAACCCGCTGCTCAGGGTTCACCAAGGTCAGCATCGTGGCCTGTGGCCGATCGTGTCCCCGCATCTTCCGCTTCCTCCTCAACCCCGCTGGCCTCGTTCAACTATACAGATGCAAAACGTTCCGTCGATCCCATCGGCGAGGACTTTTTCAACAGCCTGCTAGGACTGCCGTTCGCGCGCGGTCTCAATAATTTGGCAGAACTCCGGTCGGCGAGCCAACCAGGCCCTGCTGCTGGAACGGATTGCGTCCAAATGGACTTCTCCCATACGAGCCCAAACCGCCAAGCGTCAACTGGAACTGGATCTGTACTTCATTGGGATTGTACGAATCGGTGACTCCGAGGTCCGCCGCCCAACAATCGCACGGCGATTTCAGCCGCATGCCATATTCGGTCCACAGCGCTTTACCCGACGCGAAATCGTAGTTGGGTGAAAAGTAGACGCCCATGAAATCGAATAGCTCTGTGTACGCGGCTCCCGATACGAACTCCGCAGCGTTGTTGTTCGTCCCGGGAATGACCGTGTTGCGCCGATTGGCATAGTTGATTCCCAACTTGAGGAACGAGCCTTGCAACGCCCTGCCCATATTCATATTCGACCCGCTGGTCGACCACGGCGGCTGATAACTTATCGACGCGCCGGCAAGCGTGACCCCGGCATGGGCTCGCGGACTGTAGTCGATCTGCGAACTAAAGCTCGCAACCCGGGTCGCATAGATTTGCATCAGCGCCTCGATGTCCGACATGTCCGATCCATTGGCCACTTGGTGCCCCATGTCGTAAGCCTGCTGTATCGTCAATGAGCCAAGTTCCGAGGAATGCTCGCCGTCCCGGACGATGTTTCCCGCGTGTGGCACCAGGGAATCCGCGATCGGTTCTTCGTGGGACAGCCCAACGGTCGAATCGGTATCGGATAATCCTTCGGTCGGAGTCGCGTCGGTTGTAGTCTCCTCCGGAGGCAGTCCGCTGGTCTTGGCGAACAGCCGCGTGGTGAACCCATAAGTGAAGAGACTGCGCGAGTTCAGACGATCGAACGAATCGAACAAGGGCATGTTGCCCTGGTAGATGTTCGGCACATAGTAATAGTTGGCAAACGGTTCGATCGTATTTTTGAGCTTCTCGATCGACTTCCATTTGACGTCGTAAACGCGATCGAGGACCGTTGAGATTCCCGCGGTTGCGTATGGGACGATTCGTGCGCTGGTTCCTTGGGCGCTGAAGGGGCTCAGCACAACACAATTATTTTGAGTAAGCTGAACCGCGCCACCCTTTGCGCAAGTATTGTGGGCGGCGGTGGCTGAAGGTGTGGTACCGACCGGAATGATCTGCAGGTTGTGTCCGGCCGTGTCATAGAACGCCGCTTGCGAACCTATCTCCCCATAACCCTGGAGGTAGTCGCCCAACCGCCACGGCAGTGTAATGCGAGGATTGGCGTCCAGCCGCGCGCCGTCGATCCCTTTGTACCGGTAGAAGTTAACCGCCTCCGCATCGTAATCCGCGAACACAAGGTTGTTGAATAGTTCCTGGCGTCCGGTCACCGTCAGATCGGGCAGCCGCTGCAACGCGAATTGTTGCGGCTGAATCAGATCCTCATTCCAGGTGCCTTGCAGCCGCACGAACGCGTCTTCGAATTGATCGAGCAACCCGAAATTCGACGGCGCATTTCGCATCGAGTTGAAGTTGCCGCCAAAGCCGTGCGACAACGTCCACACATCCATCTCTCGCAGGTACAGGCTGTCGCTGACCGAAACTGTGTCGCCGTATGCGATCAGATCGTTTGTGAGATGCTCCCGCGTCATCGCGATAAGCCCGTAGCGGTCCAGTGGGATGTGCGAATCGGCGATCTGCGGGTCCACGATGTCTTCCTGACGATTCGCATTCGACCGGAGCGACTCGTCGTAGAACGCGCCGTCCGCCCACAAATAATCGTCCTTCCCATTAACCAACCGATACTCGGCCAGGCCGCCGACTCGCTGCGAGGTCTCGATGTCGAGCGCGACCGTCGCGTCGGAACTCCTATTAATCGCGATATAGTACGGCTGAAGCCACTGAAATCCGCGCAGTCCCGATTCACCCTCTCGCCCCATCAGAAGGCCGCTGTGCCGCGAAGTATCGGCCGGAAAGATCAAGTACGGCGTCTTCATTATCGGGTAGCCGGCCACGTCGAAGGTGGCGTTCTTGGCGGTGCCGGTGTGTCCGATGTTCACTACCATCTGATCCGCGTTTATCGACCAGTCGGGCGTGCCCTTCTCGCATCCGCAGGTCGTAAAGAATCCATCCTTCACCTCGTAGCTCTGCCCCTCGAGCTTTACGATCTGCTTGCCTTCAAGATGGTAAATATCTTTTTTCGCCAAAATCTTGGCGTTGTTAAGCACCATCGTCTCGTTGGTAATGTCGATCGTCCCGTCGCTCGCCCACATTTCGATTTCCGGATCGATCAAATGAACATGGCCGATCGCGCGGGCCTGGCGGTCACGGCGCATTATGTCGATCTCGTCGGCCTTCAGCACGCTGCCGCCCTGGCTCATGACGGCGTCGCCCTTTACCACGAAGGTGTCGGTCTTGGAGTCGTAGATCGTTTCCTGGCCGGTGACGGTGACCGGTGTTCCTCCGTGCTCGGCGCGGACCGGGGCAGGGATTCCACCCCTCTTCCGGCTCGACTTCACAGGCGCGGCAGCCGGCGAATCCGCACTGGCAATAGCGGCGGGCCACAGCATCGCTGCCCACACCAACAAAACCGCAATCGCGGTTCTTCTAAGCGCCGGCTTCAGGAAACAACCCAATTCGCCCCTCACGGGTGAGAAAATACGGGTAAACTTCGCCGATAAGATACACCGATCCCGTGATCAGCGCCACTTCATCGGGCGCCATTTCAGAAATCACTCGCTCGATCGCGCGGATCGGATCGCGCTCGACGCGCGCCGGACAGTGCGCCACGAAATGCGCCACCAGTTCCTCCGGTTCGAGCGGGCTTTTGGGCTTGGCCCGCGTCAATGTCACGTCGCGCACGCGCGGACCCAGCATGGCGGCCATCGCGCCCCATTCCTTGGCCGACTGGCAGCCGAATATCAGGCGCGGTTTCACGCCCGGACCGAGCTCGACGCTCATCGTCTCGAGCAATGCCGCAATACTCATCTCGTTGTGCGCGCAATCAAGGATAACCAGCGGCCGCTTCGATACAACGTCGAAGCGCCCCGGCCAGCATATTTCCCAGATGCCTCGCCGGATGGCGTCCTCGTCTATTCGCCAGCCCTGGGCGCGGATCGCCTCGAGCGACGCCAGCGCAATCGCGGCGTTCTCGTGCTGAAATGGCCCCGCGAGCCCAATCTCGAGATCGTGCAGATCCAGCCCAAGGCCGTGGTAGTCGATTCGATGCGCCGGGGCGTGCGATCGATACGAGAAGTCGCGATCGATCAAACGCACGGCGCTTCGGCGCTGCGCGGCAAGAGAAGTCAGCGCCAGGCGCGCCTCGGGGTCGCGCGCGCCAATCACGACCGGGACATCGTTTTTGATTATGCCGCCCTTCTCACCCGCGATCGCCGCGATCGTGTAGCCGAGATATTCCATGTGATCGAAACCGATCGGCGTGATCACGCTCAAAATCGGCGTCACGACATTGGTCGAATCGAGCCGCCCGCCCAGCCCCGTCTCGACCACCGCGATATCGACGCCCGCCTCGGCGAAGTACAGGAACATCATCGCGACCGTGAACTCGAAAAATGTGAGCGCCAGGCTGGCCCGGTCGTAAATCGCGCGCAGCCGCTCGATATAGTCGAGCATCAGCGCCGCCGGAATTTCGGCGCCCGAGATTCGCGTCCGCTCCGCCAGGTTTACCAGATGCGGCTTGGTGTAGAGTCCCGTGCGGTAGCCGGCTGCGCGGATGCAACTGTCGAGCATCGCGGCCACCGAACCTTTGCCCTTGGTGCCCGCAATATGCACGGCGCGAATCCTGCGATGCGGATTGCCGATCAGTTCGAGCGCGACGTCCATGCGTTCGAGCTTGTAGATCTCGCCGCGCGACTCCAGCGAATAAAGCCAGTCAATGGTTTTGGTCAGCTGGTCCATTTCCAGCCCGGAGTTTACCGGCTAACGGCGGTACGCGGAAGATTCTGGCCGCCTCGCGAGCCTTGCGTAATTAACACCGGACGCCGGAGCGTCCGTCGGGATTCTTCGCTACAGCAGCTTTCGCTCAGAATGACACGAGCGGCCGCTTGCTTTTTTTGTGTCATCCTAAGCGCAGCGAAGGATCTCGCGCGCCAGCGCGCATCTCTTCAGCACCAACATCCGGTTATGCGAAGCTCTCCTGAGGGGAAGCGCCCGATTCCCACCTCGCCCAAGTTAGGGTGCCGCGTTTCGCGCGACTTGTTACCCGCCTCGCCCGTTCAGTTGCGGGAGAGGCCGCGCCTACCGGCGCGGGTGAGGGTGCGGACTTTACGGGAGAGGAAGCCGGCCGCAACGCGGCCCGTAGGTGAGGGTTCTGCGATCACATCACCAAGGTCCGCTCCGCGCGCCTTCTTGTGTCATCCCGACCGGAGTCTGCGGAGCGCAGCGACCCCGGATCTTTTTCCTAAATCTCGCCGTCAGGGGATGGTAGCGTTCTAATTTGACTTAGGTCGTTCGCCCTTCAACTCCTCAGGCGTAATGTCGGGAAACAGGCGATAAAGTTCGGTCGAAAACTCGATCGTGCCGTACATGCTCATGCCAATAAAATGGACATACTTCTTGAATTCTTCCTCCGATAAGTCGCCCTTCGGAACATGACGCCGCATGTACTCGACAATGGCGTCAAGGTTCAACCGAACCCCGCCCAAGAGGGAATCAATTCTAAGCGCGAAGTCTCTCTTCATATACCTGCCTCATCAAGTAGCTCAACCATTGACCATAGCCCATCCCTGACGCCAGCCGCGCGAGCGCGCGTCATTCGCAACGTCAAATTAGGACACGACCCAATCGGCGTACTTTACGCGAGAGGCGTCCGTCCGCCTAGCAGTCGGTAGGTGAGGGTTCGGGGCTCCAGCAACAGTTCTCTTTCCGTGTCATCCCGACCGGAGTCTGCGGAGCGCAGCGACCCCGGATCCTAACCTCTCCTTGTCCGAGGAGAGGTCGGCGCAAGCCGCGTGTAACGCGGTGGCGCCGGGTGAGGTACAACGCCCGCTAACGCAACCACGCGCGTCAGGACCCTTCCCCGGAGCGCTAGTGCTTACCTTTGCCGGCGCCCTGCCCTGCGCCATGGTTACCGCGCGGCTTTGTCAGCATCGTCAGGATTCGCGCCAGCGTGAAGCGCATCTGATGCCGCGGGACGATCGCGTCCAGCATCCCGTGCGCCAGTAAAAACTCCGCGCGCTGAAAGTCCTCGGGAAGCTGCTGATTGCTGGTCTGTTCGGTCACCCGGCGGCCCGCAAAACCGATCAGCGCTCCGGGCTCCGCGATATTCAAATCGCCGAGCATCGCAAACGATGCGGCCACGCCGCCGGTGGTCGGATCGCAGAGCACGGAAATGTACGGAATGCGCGCGTCGCGAAATCGCGCGATCGCGGCCGATACTTTCGCCATCTGCATCAGCGACAGCGCGCCTTCCTGCATTCGCGCGCCCCCCGACGCCACGAACACGATCACCGGCAGCTTGCGCTCGCGCGCGATGTCGAACAGGCGCGCGAGCTTCTCGCCCACCACCACGCCCATGCTGCCGCCCATGAACTCGAAATCCATCACGCCGATCGCCACCGGCCGATTCTCGATTTTGCCGATTCCAACCACCACCGCGTCGTTGCGGCCGCTGCTGGCCCGGGCCTGTTCCATCCGCGCCGGATAGGGCTTGGAATCGACGAAGCCGAGCGGATCGCCGACCGCCATCTCGGCCATCAGCTCACGCCACGTCCCGCGATCGACGCCTATTGAAAGCCGCTGCGCGACTGTGACGCGGAAATGATATCCGCACTTGGGACACACGTTCAGATTGCGTTCCACTTCTTTGCGGAACGCCATCTCCTTGCACGACGGGCACTTCGACCAGATGTCGTCGGACGGCGCCGGCGCCGCGACGGTCGTCGGTTCGCGCTCAGCCATCGCAATCCCCCGATCCGCGCACGCGCTCGCCTCGACGCGCCGCTTTCATCGCATTTTTCATTGCGCCGACCAGTCCGCCCACCGCCTCCCGCACGTCGCCGGACTTGATGTGCGCCTCGATCAGCAAGGAAATCGCACTGCCGACGACCACTGCATCCGCCATCGTCGCGACCTCGGCGGCCTGCTCGGGCGTCGAGATGCCGAAGCCGACTCCTATTGGCAGATCGGTGACGCTTCGCAGCTCGCGCATGTGCGCACCCAGGCCGGCGTCGAGATGCGCTCGCGCGCCGGTCACTCCCGTCACCGATACATAGTAGAGAAAGCCGCTGGCCGACCGCGCGATCGCGCGACTCCTGTCCAGCGGCGTCGTCGGCGCGAGCAGGTAGATGATGTCGAGACCGTTGGCGCGCGCAGGCCGCTTGAGTTCGCCCGCTTCCTCGGGCGGCAGATCGACCGTCAGTATCCCGTCGATACCCGCCCGCGCCGCATCCGCGCACAACCGCTCGCATCCGTAGTGAAAGATCGGATTGAAGTACCCGAACAGGATGATCGGAATCTGCGTCTGAGCGCGAAGCTCGCTCACCATCGAGAGAATCGCCGCCAACGACGCGCCCGCGCCCAGTCCGCGCGCCAGCGCGCGCTGGTTGGCAGGTCCGTCGGCCATCGGATCGGAAAACGGCACGCCCAGCTCGATCAAGTCGGCGCCGCGAGCCTCGAGTTCGAGCACCAGGCTGCGCGTGGTATCCATATCGGGATCGCCGGCCACGATGAACGGTATCAACGCCGCCTCGCCGCGCGCCCGCAACTCGCGAAATTTACGTTTGATTCTGCCCGCCGATGACATAATCCTACACCGTCACCCCGAACGCTTTGGCGACCGTCTGCATGTCTTTGTCGCCGCGCCCGGACAGATTCACGATCATGATTTGTTCCTTCGCCAGTTGCGGCGCCAGCTTGATTGCGTGCGCCACCGCATGAGCGCTCTCGAGTGCCGGAATGATTCCCTCGGTCTCCGACAGCGTCTTCAAAGCGTCGAGCGCTTCGGCGTCGGTAACCGAGGTGTATTCGGCGCGGCCCACATCCTTCAGCCACGAATGCTCGGGGCCGACGCCCGGATAGTCCAGCCCGGCGGCGATCGAATGCGTCTCGCGAATCTGTCCGAGCTCGTCCTGCAGCAGGTAAGTCTTGTTGCCGTGCAGAACGCCGACGCTGCCCGTCGTGATGGTGGCCGCATGATGCGGTCCGCTGATGCCGAGACCGGCAGCCTCGACGCCAATCATCCGCACACCCGTGTCCTTGATGAAGGGAAAGAAAAGTCCAATCGCGTTGGAGCCGCCGTTGACGCACGCGACCAGCACGTCGGGCATACGCCCTTCGTGTTTGAGAATCTGGCGGCGCGCCTCGCGCCCGATGACCGACTGGAAGTCGCGCACGATCATCGGGTACGGATGCGGTCCCGCGGTGGTGCCAATCAGGTAGTAAGTGTTGCGCACGGTCGCGATCCAATCGCGCAGCGCCTCGTTCATCGCGTCCTTCAGGCTCTTGCTGCCGCCCTCGACGGGAGTGACCTTCGCGCCAAGCAGCTTCATCCGAAAGACGTTCAGCGATTGACGCTCGACGTCCACTGAACCCATGAAGACTTCGCATTCGCGGCGAAACAGCGCCGCCATCGTGGCGGTCGCGACGCCATGCTGTCCCGCGCCGGTCTCGGCCGTGATGCGCGACTTGTTCATGCGCACCGCCAGCAGAGCCTGTCCAAGGGTGTTGTTCACCTTGTGCGCGCCGGTGTGGCAGAGGTCCTCGCGCTTCAAATAAATTTTCGCGCCGCCCAGCCGCGCCGTGAGATTCTCGCACAGGTAGAGCGGCGTCGGGCGTCCCACGAACTCCCGCGAGCGATGCGCGAGCTCGTCGCGGAATTTTGGATCGCGGCGCGCCTGCTTGTAGGCGCTCTCAAGCTCGAACAACGCCGGCATCAGGGTTTCCGCAACGTACTTTCCGCCGAACTGGCCGAAATGGCCGCGGCTATTGGGAACGTTTTGCATTTTTTACGAAGCTCCTCAGTTTATCGTGGTCTTTTACGCCCGGCGACGATTCTACCCCGCTTGCACAATCGACTGCGTAAGGGCCGAGTGCGGCCACCTCGGCAACATTATCGGGATTCAATCCGCCGGCGACAAACGCACGCCTCAAGTCGAGCCGGCGAAGCTGATCCAGCGGGATACGGCTTCCAGAGCCGCCGCGGAGTTTCGCGTCGAAGGCGTCGAAGAGTACGTAGTCCGCGCGATGCGGCATCACGCTCGACACTTCGCCCGGCTTGAGCCGCTTTGTGACAATTGACGGAACCGGCCAACCCGCGAGCGCCGCATCATCCTCATCGCCGGAGAACTGGAGCATGTCGAGCGACGCGGCGCGCAAACGGTCATCTATGTAGGCGCGCTCCGCATTCACGAACACTCCGATCACCGCGGCGCGGGAGCCAACCGCCTCGCGAATCTCTCTGGCGCGATCGAGCTGGACGTAACGCGGACTTCTCGCGTAGAAATTGAGACCGATCATATCGGCGCCGGCGGCAATTGCCGCGTGCGCGTCTTCGATGCGCATTATACCGCAGATTTTGACGCGAACTGTCATCTTACTTGTACGGCGCGCCCGCCAACGCGTTCATCAGCTCGATGAGCTTCGCACCCGGCGTAGCGGCCCGCAGCAGGCTCTCGCCGATTAGAAACGCGCGCGCGCCCGCCGCGTCGAGCCGCCGAATATCGTCGGGCGAGTCGATTCCACTTTCGGTCACGATCACCGCGTCTCCCCCGTAGCCCGCCAGCAGGCACTCGGTCACCGCGATATCGGTCACGAAAGTATGCAAGTCGCGGTTGTTGATGCCTACCAGCCCCGAGCCGATTTTCTCGGCGAGCGCGAACTCGCCGGGGTCGTGCGATTCGACCAGCGTCGCCATCCCAAGCTCACGCGCCAGCGCGGCCAGCGATCGCAGCTCCCCCTCTTTCAGCATCGCAGCGATCAGCAGAATGCAATCGGCGCCGGCCGCGCGCGCTTCGTAAACCTGGTACGGCTCGAAGATGAAGTCCTTGCGCAACAGTGGAACATCCACGGCGGCGCGGACGGCACGCAGATCGTCGAGCGAGCCTTTGAAGTGGACGTCAGTAAGAACGGAGATCGCGGCGGCGCCACCGGCGACATACTCGCGGGCGACCTTTGCTGGGTCGAGTCCCGGCATGATGCCGCCCTTGCTGGGTGAGGTGCGCTTAATCTCCGCAATTATCGCGGGACGCCGGGCGCGCAGAGCCGCGACGAAATCGCGCGGCTTGGGCGCGCGTCCCGCTTCGGCGATGATCGCCGTCGGCGACACGATTGCGCGTCGAGCGCGCACTTCGACGCGTTTGGCGGCGTAAATATTGTCGAGGATCGAGGTCATCGTATTTCTTTCGGGACTTCTCCGTGGCTGGCGCACCGCATCTTGTCGAGGACTTCCAGGGCGCGGCTCGAAGCGATGATTTCGCGCGCCGCATCCACGCCTTCTTTCAGCGACGCCGCCATCCCGCCGACGTAAATTGCGGCGCCCCCGTTCAGCGCGAGCACATCTTGCGCCGGGCCCGCGCCGCCATCAAGCGCGCCGCGGATAACTCGCACGGCATCGTCGAGATTCCTGATCACCAGCGCGCGATGGTCACCGCGGGACACGCCCAAGCTCTCCGGCGTGATTTCATACTCTGTCAACTCGCCGCCGTCGTGAAGTTCCGCAACCCTGGTCGGGCCGCCGATCGCGATTTCGTCGATTCCGTCGCCGCCGTGCAGGACCATCGCGCGCCGGGTTCCGAGCGCCTTCAGTGCGTTTGCCATCGGCCGGATCAAATTCTCTTCGGCGACCCCTAATAGATGGAAGTGGGGACGCGCGGGGTTGCCGATCGCGCCCATCAGATTGAAGATGGTGCGGATTCGGAGCTCGCGTCTGAGCGGCGCAAGCTTCTTGAACGCGGGATGATACGCCGGCGCGAAAATGTGGCAGCATCCCGCCACCTCCAGGCATCGTTTCAGCCCATCCGGATCGCAATCGATCTTCACACCCATCGCCTCGAGCACGTCGGCGGTGCCGACCGTGCCGCTGATCGCCCGATTGCCGTGCTTGGCGACCGGCACGCCCGCCGCCGCGGCAATCAACGCAGCGCCGGTCGAGATGTTGAAGGTGCTGGCGCCATCGCCACCGGTGCCGCAGGTGTCGAGCACGTCGCCGTCGCGAAGATTGAGTGGACGCGCGCGCGCGCGCATTGCACGCACCGCGCCTGCCAGCTCGTCAGCCTCGGCGCCCTTGATTTTCAGCGCCACCAGGAACGCGCCGACGACGGCGTCGTGCGCGCCGCCGTCCATGACCTCGCCGATCGCGAGTTCGGCCTCGGCGCTGGTGAGCGAGCGCCCGCCGATGAGCGCCTGCAGCGCGTCATGAAGTCCGCTCATCGCGCGTTCCCGTCGCGATCGAGCCGGTCGAGAAAGTTTTTCAGCAGATGCTTGCCTTCGAAGGTCAGGATCGATTCGGGATGAAACTGCACGCCTTCGATGGCGTGCTGTCTGTGACGAAGCCCCATGATTTCGTTTTCCGCCGTGCGGGCGCTGACTTCCAGCACCGGTGGAACCGAAGCCGCATCGACCAACAGCGAATGATAGCGCATCGCTTCGAACGGGCTCGGGATGCCTGCGAAAATCGTCTTGCCGTCGTGAATTATCGGCGAGGTCTTGCCGTGCATCAGGCGACCCGCGCGCACGACCTTCCCGCCGAACGCCTCGCCGATACATTGCAGGCCAAGGCACACGCCGAGAATCGGAACTTCACCTGCCATCTCGCGCAGCAGCTTCACTGAGATTCCGGCCTGGAAGGGAGTGCACGGGCCGGGCGAGATGACGACTGCGGCGGGATGAAGCGCGCGAATGCCGGCGACGTCGATCGCGTCGTTGCGCTTGACCGTGACGTCGGCGCCAAGTTCGCCGAGGTACTGCACAAGGTTGTAGGTAAACGAGTCGTAGTTGTCGATCATCAGGAGTCGTGTTTCAGTGTTTGACGCCATCGTGATCACCTTTTTGCCGCGGTTTCAAAATCGCGCGCGGCCGCAAGCGCCCGCACCATCGCGCGAGCCTTGTTTACCGATTCCTCGAATTCCGCGCCGGGGTCCGAGTCGGCGACGACGCCGCCACCGGCCTGTATGTAAACGCGGTTGTTCTTGATCAGCAGCGTACGCAGCGCGATCGCGGTGTCGGTGTTGCCGGTGTAGCTGAAATAGCCGACCGCGCCGGCGTAAACGCCGCGGCGCACCGACTCGAGCTCGTCGATAATTTCCATGGCGCGGATTTTCGGGGCGCCGGAGACCGTGCCCTGCGGAAAGGTCGCCGCGAAGGCGTCGAACGCGTCGCATCCCTCGCGCAGCACGCCGGTGACGTTCGACACTATATGCATCACGTGCGAGTAGCGTTCGACGACCATCAGCTCCGTCACTTTAACCGAGCCGATTTCGGAGACCCGGCCGACGTCGTTGCGCCCGAGATCGACCAGCATCACGTGCTCGGCGCGTTCCTTCGGATCGGCCAGCAACTCGGCTTCGAGCGCCCGGTCCTCGGCTTCGGTCACGCCGCGCCGGCGCGTCCCCGCGATCGGCCGCAGCGTGATCTCGCGGCCCTCGACCCGGACCATCACTTCCGGCGAGGCGCCGACCAGCGTGTGATCGCCCAGGCGCAGGTAGAACATGTAGGGCGATGGGTTAATCGTGCGCAGACTACGGTAGATGTTGAACGGATGCGCGGTCAGAGGCGCCTCGAAGCGCTGCGACGGAACGACCTGGATAACGTCGCCGGCCGCGATATATTCCTTGGCGGCGGAAACCATCGTCATGTAGCCTTCGCGCGTCTGGTTCGAGGTGATGGACGCGTCGTTGACGGCGACGTTGCTTGCACTCTCGAGAAACGGCGGCACCGCGGGACGTTTGAGGCGCTCGATTATCTCGTCGATCTTCACGCGCGCGCTTTGATACGCCATTTTTGTCGAGGCAAACTCCTCGACCGGCACGTTGGCGATTATTTTGAGCGTCTGGCGGACGTTGTCGAAGCACAGCACCGTGTCGGTGAACATCAGGTGGAAATCGGGGGTGCCGAGATCGTCGTGCGTGGTCTCGGGAATCTTCTCGAAGCATCGCACGATGTCGTAAGCGAGAAATCCTACCGCGCCGCCGAAGAAGCGCGGCAGGTTCGGCAGTTCGGGAGCACGCAAGCGCTTGACCTCGGCGCGCAACTCCTCGAACGAGTTGGCCACCGAGCGCACTTCGACGCCGCGGCCGGGCCGGATGATATCCATTCGGTTTTTGCGCGCACGCATCACGAGGAAAGGCTCGGAGCCGAGAAAAGTGTAGCGTCCCCATTTCTCGCCGCCGCGAACGCTCTCGAGCAGAAAAGCGTAGTCGTTGTCGCGCGCGACCTTCAGGAAGGCGGAGACGGGAGTCTCGAGGTCGGCGGCGATTTCCTCGAAGACCGGGATGAGGTTGAATCCCTTGGCCGCCAGTTGTTCGAATTCCTTTTCAGTGGGTTGCAACATCTAGTTTGCCTCTCTTGCTTCCGATTCCATCGCTGAGAAAAAGAAAAGGGCCGCAGGGTTTTCGCCCGCGGCCCTCTCAAGAAATCGGTTTTGTGATGAATTACAAAGCCGGCGCGCAGGCGGGTGCATCGACGTGCCAACGCCACCATCCCGCACAAACTTTCCGGCTCATGAGATTCATCGTTGAATCAATGATCCATGCGCGGCGGGCAATTGTCAATGCAGGGTGCCGGCGCCTGCCTCAATGCGAGGTCGTGTAGGCCTGCTTGTATTGCTCACGGAGTTTGTTCTGCGCCGCATTCGCTTCGTCGGCGCTGGCGTAGGGTCCGATGCGGACGCGGTACCAGGTCTGCCCGTTGAGCGCGACCTTGGCTTCCTGCGCGTTGTAGCCAAGCGTCTTCAGGCGAGAGACCATCTCGTCCGCCCCGCTCTTGTCCATCACGGCTTCGATCTGGATGTTGTACGGCTTCGCGCCGGGAGCAAGGGCGCGGGCCGGTGCCGCGGGAGCGGAAGCCGTTTCGGAATCTTCGTCGGATTCGTTTTTGTTGTCGGGTGCGGGACGATTGACCGCGGGCGCCTCGGAACGCGGTTTCAAGCGCGCGACGGTGGCGGGTGACGTGCGGGCAGCGGGAGGTACCTCGCCGGCGGCGGCCGCGGGCGGTTTGATCGGGACCGCAGGAAGGGCCGGCGCAGACGCAACCGATGGCAACGCGGCGGCTGCGGGTGACATCTCAGATACGGGCGCGGGTTTTTCGCCGGATGCCGGGAGATTCGGCAGCGGGTAGGTCGAGGAGATTTGATTCAAGTCGGGTTGGTTCTGCCGGGCCATCTCGTAGCCCGCGACCAATCCGAGCGCGAAGACCGCGCCCGACAGCCCGACCAGTCCGAGTAGGATTAGAAACGCGCCGCCCGCCCTGATTTCGAATCGCATCCCGTTTTCGTTCCTCACATCCGCTCAGGAGCGCTCACCCCGAGCAACTCGAGTCCGCCCGCAATCGCATCCTTAAGAATCCCCGCCATGTACATCCGCGCCAAACTGAGCTCGCGATCCGGCCCGATTATACGATTCGCGGGCTTGTTGTAGTAGCGATGAAATTCGCCGGCCAGCTCGATCAGATAGAATGGAATCCGATGCGGCTCGAGCGCCTCGGCCGCCGCGGACATGACCTCGGGAAGTCCAACCGCGCGCTTGGCGAGGTCGAGTTCCTCGGCGCCGAGCAGCTTGAGATCGACAGCCGACAGGTCCGCGGGAAGCGTCAAGCCCTTGGCCGCGCCCTCGCGAAAGATGCTCGCCAGGCGCGCGTGCGCGTACTGGACGTAGAAGACGGGATTCTCGGGCGCCTGCTTTTTGGCGAGTTCGAGATCGAAATCGAGCTGGCTGTCGGACTTGCGGAACAGGAAGAAAAATCGCACCACGTCGGCGCCGACCTCGTCGATCAACTCGTCGAGTGTGACGTAGGTCGCCTTGCGCGTGGACATCTTGACCTTTTCGCCGGCGCGCGTGAGCGTGACGAACTGGTAGATAATCGCGTGGATGGGCGTGGTGTCGTAGCCGAGCGCCTTAACGGCGGCGACGACCTCCTGATGCTCGGCGATATGATCGGCGCCGAAGACGTCCACGATCAGATCGAAACCGCGCTTGAGCTTCTGGATGTGATAGGCGATGTCGGGCGTGCGATAGGTGGGCTGGCGGTCGGGGCCGGAACGCACCAGCACGGCATCCTTGGGAAGTCCCAGCGGCTCGCCGCGCAGCCATATGGCGCCGTCCTTTTCGAATGTGAGATGGCCGTCGCGCAGCGCTTTCAGGACGGCCTCAACCAGGCCGGCGTTGATGAGATCGAGTTCGTTGGTGTAGACGTCGAAGCGGATTCCCAGGCGCGTGCAGGTCTGCTTGATGTCGGCGAAGATGGCTTTGACGGCCGCCGCGCGGAAAATCTCGAGGTCCGTCACGGACACGAGTGCGTCACCCCGCTCCGCTTTCAGAGCGCGCGCGATGTCGCGGATGTACTCGCCCTGATAGCCGTCTTCGGGCAGTGGCGCGTCGATGCCGTGCTCCTGGAGATATCGCGCGCGCACCGATTCGCCAAGCAACTTCATCTGGCGGCCACCGTCGTTGAAATAATATTCGCGGGTGACGTCGAAACCGGCGGCCTCGTAGAGGCGCGCGATCGTGTCGCCGAGCACGGCGTTGCGGCCATGGCCGACGGTGAGGGGGCCGGTGGGATTGGCCGAGAGAAACTCGACCTGGACTTTTTTCCTTTCGTTGGCTCCCGGACGCAGCTCCCATGCGCGCGGCTTCCAAAACGCGTGCCCGTCGCTCGCGGCACGGCGCATCTCGGAATGCCAGTAGGGGGACGACATTTTGAAATTGATAAACCCCGGACCGGCGACCGAGACTTCGCTCACTTCCGCGGGCATCGCGACGTGCGACTTGATTATTTCGGCGATCGCGCGCGGTGGCTTGCGCTCGGCCTTGGCGATCGTCAGCGCGACGTTCGAGGCGATGTCGCCATGGGCAGAGTCGCGGGGCGCTTCGATTCCGATCGAAGGAATTTCGGCGGTCAACTGACCCGCGGCGCGCGCCCGCTCGATTGCGCCGCGAAGGATGGAGACGATCAGTTCTTTCATTCTTTCATTTTTTCACTTGGCAAAGCCGCGCGTGCGTGCAGCAATCGTGTCAGATAGACAGCGCGATGTTAAGGCGCGGGCGGGCGAGCTTGACGATCGCGGCGGCGCGATGCGAACGTAACGGAGAGCGGTTACCCGGATGTGATGCGGAATATGATCGAATAGACATGGTTATGCCAGCGACGCAATGGAAAATGCCCCCGCTCGTAAAAGTGTACGAAGCGCTCGGAGCGATTGGTGACGGCCGCGTGCGACTCGAGGACAGCCGGCGGGCGACGGTCGTGTCGTCGGATGGGTCGAAGACTTACGAAGTGGAGACCTCGGCGGACGGGCGCGAGGTCGCGGCGAACGACAACGCGTCGTACTGGCAGGGCTACCTCGGCTATCCGGCGATCGCGGTGCTGCTCGCGCGCGGATTTTATCGTCCACCGGCGAACGTGACCGACGCGCTGGCGGGAGTGGCGTGGAAGGAACTCAATCGCAAGTTCAAAAACGACTGGACCAGGACGATCGCGGAAGTTGGAAAGGAGCTGGAGCAGGCCGGGCACGATCCCGACGCGGTGCGATCGGAAGCTGAAGCCGTGCTGAGCTTTCTTCGCGCGCTACGACCGGTGCGCGGCAAGCGCATCCGCCCACCGGCCGAAAAGTCCGCTACCGAGACCCGCTAGCAGGCCCCGACCGGAACGATTCGACCATGCTGCGGGGACGACTGATTAGTTACAGACACCGCTGACCGACACGGTGTACGACTGCACGATAAAAAAATCGCGCATGCTGAGTTGGGTGGCCACTCCCGATACTTTGCCGGTAGCGCAATTGCTGAGCAGGTTCGCAAGCGCGGTCTGCGTGAGTCCTTGCGGTGCGACCAGATGAAGATATCCGAGATCGCTGGCGCTCGAAGTGATTGGATTGCCGAGGCCTGCGCGATCGGAGATCGCACTCGATTCAACGAAGACGCATCCGTAAGCCTGCACGCAGCCCGCAAGCAACGCAGCGAGAACTATCGAGTTGATCGGTTTCATCTTTCCTCCGGTCTCCCGGTTCGGCGCGAATGGAACGCGTAAGCGATGGTAATTCGCATCGTGAAACCGAGTCAATCACGCGCGAGCGGCAAGGCGTCATGCTGTTGCGTGATGCTGCAAGATGCTAGCGTGGCGGGATTCGCACCGGGACGGGGGCTTCGATGGCGAACGGGGCTGGCGGCTCGATCACACCTTTTTTCACGATATGGACCGCACCGCGCGCGACGATTCGACGCATTGTCGATTCCGATCCGACGCGCAACGTAATCGCGCTTGCAGCCATCGGGCCGGCGGTCGGCGCGCTGGCGGGTCAGTGGTCGAAGGCGCTCGGCAACAACGCCAATCTGTCGGTTTTGTGGCCGATATGGGTGGCGGCCAGCGTTGCAATTCAGGCGGCTCTCGGAGTTCTCTTTCTGTTCATTTCCGGCGCGGTTTTCAAATGGTCGGGAAGCTTGCTGGGCGGCGTCGCGAGCCGAGTCGAAGTGCGGGCCGCGATCGCGTGGTCGCAGGTGCCTGCGATCACCGCCGGGATCGTCCTGCTGATCGCGCTCCTGCTGGGCGTGCCGATGCCGACGCCTCATGCGGCGCCTGGGACCTTGCCGCAAATCGATCCGGCGTTTTACAAGGTCATGGCCGTTGAAGGGGTGCTCGGGTTCTGGGGGTTCATCGTCTCGCTGAAGTGCATGGGTGAGGTGCATCGATTCTCGGCGTGGCGCGCGCTGGCCGCGATCCTGATACCGCCGCTCATTGCGTTAGTCGCAATCGGTTTCGTCGTCTTCGTAGTCGGTCGTCTGACGGGACATCACTGATCGAACATCAACAGAACAGCTAGTCGACGTGCAATCGCGCGGCGAGGCGCGAGAAGCGAAGACGCTCATCCTGATTGCGCACCGCCTGCTGCAATGCGCTCTTGGTCCCGACCAGCACGCATACCCGCTCGGCGCGCGTGATCGCCGTGTAGAACAGATTGCGGCGCAGCATCAGGTAGTGGCTCGAATGTATCGGCATCACGATCGCGGGATACTGACTGCCCTGGCTCTTATGCACTGAAATCGCGTACGCGAGCGCCAGTTCGTCGAGCTCCGACAGGTCGTATTCGGCGTGGGTCTCCTCGAACGCGACGCTCACGCGCGCCTTGTCCGAGTCGATCGCGAGAATCCGGCCGATTGATCCATTGAAGACGTCCTTGTCGTAATTGTTGCGCAACTGGATAACGCGGTCGCCCTCGCGAAACACACGATCGCCGGCGCGGAGTTCGCGTCCCGAGGGATTGAGCAAGCTTTGCAACTCGCGATTGAGAATGTGCGTACCGAGCGGACCGCGATTCATCGGCGTCAGCACCTGGATTTCGCGCGGGTCGTTTATTCCGAATCGTCCAATCAGCCGCTGTTGCACGAGCTGCTTGATCGTCGCGAGCACGTCCTCGGCGGCGTTGCGCTCGAAGAAAAAAAAGTCGCCTTCGGCGTCATTGGAGATGTCCGGGAATTCACCGCGATTCAAACGATGCGCGTTGGCGACTATCAGGCTGCGGCGCGCCTGTCGATAAACCTCCCGCAATTGCACGACCGGCACGAAGTCGGATGCGATCACGTCCTTGAGGACGCTGCCGGGGCCAACCGACGGGAGTTGATCGCGATCGCCAACCAGCAGCAGCGAACAGTTCGGCATCAGCGCAGATAGCAGGCTCGAGGCGAGCTCAAGATCCATCATCGAGGCTTCATCGATGATCAGATAGTTGGTGCGGAGCGGAAATTCCTTGCCGCGGACAAAGCCTCCACTCTCGGGGGAGTATTCGAGCAGCCGATGAATGGTCTTTGCGTCGCGGCCAGAGGCCTCCTGGAGCCGACGAGCCGCGCGCCCGGTCGGCGCGGCAAGCGTCGGCTTCAAACCGACCTCGGCGAGGGCAACCAGCAGCGAGCGCAGTAAGGTCGTCTTGCCGGTGCCGGGACCGCCGGTGATAACGGTTACGCGGCTGGCCAGGGCGCATCGGAGCGCGCTCTTTTGCTCGAGTGACAGTTCGAGTTCAGAGCTTCGCACGGCCGCGTCCAGGGCGCGCTGGATCAGCTCCTTGTTCATCGCGCGGCCTGCGTTCAATTCCGCGATTCGCCGCGCGACGTTCACTTCGGCTTCGTGCAAGCGTGCGAGATAGACGGCGGTGTGATCGTCCGCCTGTTCGACAACCACATCACCGCTGGCGGCGAGCTCACTGACGGCCGCGCGCGCCAGCTCGGGCTCCATCTCGAGCGCGGTACGGAACTGGCCTTCGAGATACTCGAAGGGCGAATAGACGTGGCCCTCGTCGGACATGCGCTCGAGCAGGTACAAGACCGCGGCGCGGGCGCGCTGAATCGAGTTGCGCGGGATGCCGAGTTTCTCCGCGACGGTGTCGGCGGTGCGAAATCCGATGCCGTGAATGGTGCGCGCGAGCACGTATGGATCGCGCCGTACGACATCGAGCGCGTCCTTGCCGTAGAACTTGTGGATGCGCCGCGCGTGCGAGGCAGCCAAGCCGTGCCCGCGCAGAAAGACCGTCAGCTCGCGCAGCCCGGACGAGTCGCGCCATGCAGCCGCGATTGCCCGCGTGACTGCGGCTCCGATACCGGGGACTTCGCGCATGCGTTCGGGAGCGTTGTCGAGCACCTCGCCGAGCAAGTCTCCGAAATGTTCGGCGATTCGCCGCGCAAGTGCGGGGCCGACGCCCTTTATTTCCGAAGCGAGGTAGCGTTCGAGCGCGACCGCTCCGGCGGGCCGCACGGTTTCGAAATCGACTACGTGAAACTGATCGCCAAAGCGCGGATGCTGCTCGAAGCCGCCTTGAGCGCGGATGGTCGAGCCAACTTCCAGACCGGCGAGATTGCCAACGACGGTGACCCGGCGAAAGTCGCCGTGTTCGCCGGCAACGACCACGACCGCGACCGAGTAGCCGTTGTTGTCGTTAACGAACAGGACCTGATCGAGGGTACCCTCCAGCGTCTCGGCCGCTTGATGCGCTTGTGCCACGCAAAGAGGATTACGCGCGGCGGTCGCCGCGTCCAGTTGATAGCGATGGGAGCGTCAACAGGCGCGGACGAAATCAGACTTCAGACTTCTATGGTCGCCCACTTGCCGGTCTGGAAGCGCCAGACCTTCACCGTCGAGCGAACGACGTAGTCGGCAAGCAGAGACCACCAGATCCAGATGATACTGCCGCCATGGGACCAAATGAGAATCGTAAGGAAGAGCCTCATTCCGTAAAAGCCCGCCAGCGAACCGTAAAGGGGAAACCGCGAATCGCCCGCGCCGCGCAGTGCGCCGGTAATCGTCCAATCGATCGCCATCAGCGGTTGCGCGGCCGCGAGCGCGTACATGAACTGTACCGTGTACTTGATGACCTGTTTGTCGTCGATGAAGAGCGCCGCGATCTGATGGGCGAAGACGATAAACACCAAGCCCATAGTGGTCATCAGCACTATCGCCATCCCGGTCGATTCCCATCCGGCCTTGCGCGAGAACTTCGGGTCGCGCGCGCCGAGGCCCTGACCCACCAGCGTCGCGGAGGCAGCCGCGAATCCGAAGCCGGGCAGGAATGACAGCGCCAGGATTCGTACGCCGATGAAATATGCGGCGACTTCCTTGACGCCGTAACGCGCGACGAATCCGACATAGGCGACGAAGCCGAACTGGATCAACAATTGTTCGATGGCGGCGGGATTGCCGACACTGAGAATTCGTCTGCCGAGGCCGAAGTTGGGCCACAGCCCCTTCCATCGGAAGTTGAGCACCATCCCGTCGATCGAGAGCGCGTAGAAGAACAAAATCCCGCCGAAGGCGATCGCGAGCAAGGTCGCCACGGCCGAGCCGTCCACGCCAAGTGCGGGAAGTCCGAGCTTGCCGAAGATGAGCACGTAGTTGAGGAAAATTGCGAGCACGTCGATGATGCCGCCGATCCACAGCGGCGTGCGCGTGTCACCTGCGCCGCGCAACGCCGACGCGCACATCAGAAAGATTCCCTGGAACGGCTCCGACAGCATCACGACCTGCAGGTAACGCGCACCCATGTCGGCCATCTCGCCCTTGACCTGGAACAACCCCATCAGCGGACGGGCGAAAATTATTACGGGGATCGCGATGATCGTCGAAACCAATACGCCGAAGACCACGGACTGCTTGAGCACCTCCTCGGCACTGTCACGATCGTTCGCACCGATATAACGCGCGACCAGCGCGACAGTGCCGGTACCAACCGCCGCAATGCCGGCGCGCACCGCACCCAGGATTTGCATGGCAAGTCCGACCGCGCCGACTGCGTTCGCGCCGAGCCGTCCCACCATCAGCATCGAAGAGAGACCGAGAATCGAATCGAGTCCGAACGATATAATCACGGGCCACGCGAGCGCCCATACCTCGAAGCGGATTCGCTCGATCGGCGGCAGGGTCATCGCGGCCCCGCTGCGCGCACCGACTTCGGGAACCGACTCGAGAAACTCGGACATGATTGTGAACACTTACGTCAGCACGCGGCGTGTTAGTCAATGGACTGTGCGCGGTGGCCGGGCACGCGCGAGCAGAAAAAGATCGTGCGCGCGCACGAAATCCGCTATATCTAGCGCGGGGCGGGCAAAGAAATCCTGATGACGGAAGCCGGGTCTGCGACAATCGAATCGTTATCGGCCGATAGACCGTCGCGCCGTCCGCTTGAAATTTTCGCGGCGCTCTTCGTCGCCGCCGGATTGGTATATCTCTTCCATCTTGGCGCCAATGCCCTTGGCGCGAGCGAGGCCTACAGCGCTTGGGCGGCGGCAAAACCGGGAGTCGGCGCGATCGTTCGCACGCCGGTGCTGCACGATCCCGGCAAGCAGGTCTTTTACTACGTCGTACTGCATTACTACACGCAGATATTCGGGCTGAGTGAAATTTCGCTGCGCTCGATGTCGGCGATCTTTTCGCTGATGACGCTCGCGCTGGTGTTCGCGCTCGGCTGCGAAATGTTCGACGAGAGCACGGCGCTGGCGGCGGCCGCGATGTGGGCATTCAACCCGCTCGCAGTGGTGTTCGCGCACACGGCGCGAATGTACCCGATGCTCATCGCGATCGCGCTCGCGCATCTGCTGATGCTGCTGCGAGTGCGGTCCCGGCCGAGCATCATGGGCGGAATCGGCTGCGGAATTCTGGGCGCTGCGATGCCTTACACGCACATGGCCGGGCTCCTGATTCTCGGTGCGGAAGGCGCGATCCTGCTGCGCGATCTCTCACGCGGCAGACGCGATACGATCGCGTGGATGGCGATAGTTCTCGCGATTGCCTTGTTCCTTCCCTACCTGCCCGTCGCGATTCGACAAAGTCAGGACCTGATTTATGGGCATTGGTTGGACTATCTGGGTCCGCCCTACAACTACCCGCTAGCGGGCAAACTGGCGGCAGGGCTGGTCGCGGCTGGAGCGACATCGTGGCTGGTATTCGGCCGCACAGTGGAACGAGACGGCGACGAACCGCTTCGAGTGCTCGTGGCGTGGATCGGACTGCCGGCGCTGGCATTCATCGTCGGGTCAGTGATCCTGCATCCGATGTTCAATCCGCGCTACCTTTCGCCGGGGATCGCGGCATCGTCGTTGTTGATTGCGGCGGCCATCGGCGCGTGGAGCGCCAAATGGCGCAATCTCCTGGCGGCAGGCTTCGTGGTGGCATGCTTGATCATGCTCCCGTTCGCCCGGTCCAAGCCGCAGCCGTGGCGAGATCTGGCCGGGCAAGTCGCCGGCGGCGGCGCGTCGGAGCCGGTTTTCTTTGAATCGGGGTTCATTTCGAACGCAAACACGGCGAACGTCCCCAATGGCGGGTTTCCATTTGGCTATTACTCAGTTCCATTCGATTACTACTTCAGCGGCGCCAATCCGCGAATAGTTATTCCGGGATTTGATGCTGCAGCCGCGCGAATGACTATTGGGGAGCGGGTATCGGCGGCTAGCGGAGGATGGCTGGTGAGTTGGAAGGATCGCGATGGCGTGAAGTCGGAGCTGCCGGACGCGAATCGTTTCCGTATCGTCGAGACATATCGGCAGCCGCATCTCGCAATCTATCGAATCACAGCAATCAAATGATGGGGGATTACGCGGGCCGCGCGTGCAGTGGGGAAGGGAAAATCACTTTATTGGATGCGGAACCTACCGTGGGTTCCGCACCTCCTTGGGCAGAGGCTGCGGCCCCTGCACCCGCAGTGAGAAGACGCGAAAATCTGCGCAGCGCATCTTTTCGCGACTACGCGGCAGGGGTGACCCCTGCACCCAGTATTAAGGCCGCGCTCCGTTGTCGCGCGCGGGCAGGACTGAGCCCTGCACCCGGTGAAAAGTGAAGATGCGGGCTTCGCCACCGGCGCGGGTGAGGGGCGGATGTCGAAGCCGGGGACGTGTTAGCGCGCGCGGCGTGTGTCCCGAGTCCGTGTACCTCCCGCCTAGCTGCGTGGCAGGAATTTCATCGCGTTCGCGTTGCTAGACGCGCGAAGTTATGCTGCCGGCTCATGCGACGTCCGAAAAAGGAATACGGGAGCGAGTACAGGCTGTGGCAATACTTTTACGGCGTGAGACGGGCTGAGCTCGAAACGGCGATCTTAAAGGCGATCGGCTTGCCCGATCACTCCTTAAGGTGGCTCTATCCGGACGAAGCAAACGCCCCGGGCCAGCACGAGTTCGAGAACCTTGATTTTCTCTCGACGAGCGAATTCGCCGAAGTGCTAGCGGAATTCAAAACACGCTGGCCAACAACGGGCACTGGAATAAGCTGGGACGGTATCGCATGGTCTGAAGGCACCCCGAGGCGATTGATTTTGATCGAAGCTAAAACAAACCAGCCAGAACTGTGCTCCTCGCCGTCGGGTGCCGGCGAACCAAGCTTGAAGATGATCTCGTCAGCCCTCGGGCGAACGAAATCCATTCTTCGTGTTCATCATCGGTTCTCATGGACGAAGAGCTATTATCAGTACGCGAACCGCCTGTTCGTTCTGAGTTTCCTCGAACGCAAACTGGACTGCCATCTCGTCTTTCTTTATTTCATCGGCGAAAAATTTCCTGACGGCACGCCCTGTCCGCGAAACCCCGAGGAATGGCGTGAACTAATTCGTACTTGTCATTTGAGCCTCGGTCTGGCCTCACCGGGCGAGGCCGACAAACTGTGGGCGCACGAACTAGGGAAGCGAGTTCACGAGATATTCCTGCCGGTTTCTCCGGATTATTAGGTGATCAGCGACGTTAGCTCCTTATTCTGGGTGACGATACTCAGCTCACGGACAAGACACCCGGAATCGGATGGAGGAAATGGCCGAAAGTAAGACAGCGGATCAAGTTCGTGACGAGCATTTGCGGACGCTGGGCCCTACGGTAGGCCCTCTGTATGACGCCCTTTACAACGAGGTGTCGTGGTTACACGCGAAATGGAACCAGTACCGAATTCTTTACGCCGAGTCCCGAGAGCGTGTTGAATCATTGAACCGCATTGCGGGTTTTTTCTTCCGGATGATTCAGAATGTCCTCTGGGAGGACGTTCTGATGCACATCGCGCGGCTGACGGATCCTCCGAGGTCAGCGGGGAAAGACAATCTTACCCTGCTGCGACTCTCTGAAGCGCTCGACGAACCGACGCTCTCGGCTGAGGTTGAGATATTAGTCGAGGAAGCGAAGAAGGCAGCGCTGTTCGCGAGGGACTGGCGGAATCGCCGTCTGGCGCATACGGACCTTAAGCTCGCGCTGGAGGATCGAGCAGAGCCGTTACCTGGCGTGAGCCGTCATAACGTCGAACAAGCGCTGGCGGCCATAGCTGCGGTTCTGAACAAGATATGGGCTCACTTCTCGCGCGCAGAGGTTGCCTTCGGGCTTCTCATAGTGCACGACGACGCGGAAAGCCTTGCGTACTACCTCAAGTGTGCCATTGATGCCGAAGATCGTGAGAGCGAGGAGTTCTTAGGCGATGCTAACAAGCCGAAAACCCGAAATTGAGATCAGAACCGCCGCGGGAAGGGGGGCCGGTGTGAACGCCATTCCGGCTCGGCCAATCGCCCTGATGGCGAAAGATGGAGCGGATGAATTAATTCGGGACTCGCCGATCTGAGTCTTTTACACGCTCAGCAATATCGCGTCTCTGGATCGTCCACCAAAGAAGCAGAGGGATACGCTCAGTCCGTTCGCTTACTACTCGCTCGACGCCGGTCATCATTGAAAGGACGGAATAAAAGGCGTCCTTTGAGGGCTTGGGTCCTATTTTGTACTGCACCTGCTTGACGGGGACGCGAATTGCAAGGAGGAGAAGGCCTATACCGCCAAGTAGGAAGACAATTAGTCCTGGGATGCCGGTGGCGATCTTGATCCTAATGCCGTGCATGTTGACTGCCATGTCTAGAACGCGCCGGGCGTCCATAACGTCAAGCTGACGGGCAACTCGATCGGACCATAGCCAGCTGAGACCGCGCCGCCATCGTGAGCCAAGAATATCTCCGTCAGACGGAGTAGGTGGCTCGTTGTAAGCCGAGCTGATAGCGGGTCGCGTCGATCAGGTTTTGCATCAGCGCAAGCACGGTCATGGGACCGGTGCCACCGGGATTGAGCGTAATCCATCCCGCGACTTCCTTGACGGCTTCGAAATCCACATCGCCGATGAATATCCCGGGACCGACCCGTCTGAAGCCAACGTCAATCACGCAGGCGCCCGGCTTCACCATTTCCACCGTGATCAGATAGGGGCGGCCGGTGTCGGCGCCGACGCACGGGATGAGGATGTCGGCCTCGCGGCAAATCACGGCGAGATCGCGCGTGTGGCGATGGCACCAGGTAACCGTCGCGTTGCGCAGTCGCCCGCCGAGAATCAGCGCGGTCGGCTTGCCGGCGATATCGCTGCGCCCGATAACCACGGCGCGCGCACCCTCGACGGGCACCCGGTAGTAGTCGAGCAAGGTGAGCACGCCGCGCGGAGTGCATGGGATGAAGCGGCCCCACTGACCGCGATAAAAGCCCCCGACGCTGGACGCGCCGATGGCGTCGAGATCCTTTTCGGGCGCGATCGCATCGAACAGGCGGAAGCGATCGAGCGAGTCGGGGATCGGCAACTGGAGCAGTATCGCATTGACGCGCGCATCGGCGTTGAGCTCCTCGATCACCTTGAGCAACGCGCCGGTGGTCGCATCCGCCGACGGCATCCGCACCGTGCGGCTGTCGCATCCAAGCTCGCCAGCGACGCGCTGTTTGTTCTTTACGTATTGACGTGAGGCGGGATCGTCGCCGACCAGGATCGCCGTCAGCGACGGCGTGCATCCGAACCCCCGCTTGAGCTCGTCGACGTGGGCACGCAACTCGGGCATCAGATGCGCGCTCAGCGCCCGGCCATCCATGATGATTGCAGCCATCGGGTATCAGTCGATTATAGCACCCGATCGCGCCGAGCAAGGCGCTGTGGACAGAAGACGGGCGGTTGTTGGCAGATCACGGGCGGTTGTCTCGTTCGGCTCAAAAGCGTCTGTTAGGATTTTGCCGCTGATGAATCCGGCCAAGCGCACTGTTCTATTCGACCTTCACCAAAAACTCGGCGCACGGATGACGGTTTTCGGTGGTTTCGAGATGCCCGTGAGTTACAGCGGGATCATCGAGGAGCATCTTGCGGTCCGCAATTCGGCGGGGATTTTCGATCTGAGTCATATGGGCGAGTTTGAACTCAGCGGGCCGCACGCACTGGAGACAATCGAGCGGGCGTTCACCAATTCCGCGGCGCGGCTGAAGCCTGGCCAAGCGCAGTACACGATTATGTGCGCGGAGGACGGCGGGACTATCGACGACCTGATCGTGTATCGGCTCGGACCGGAACACTACATGCTCTGCGTCAACGCATCCAACATCGATACGGATCGCGAATGGATTACCGAACTCAACGGCGGGCGGGCGAAGTTCGACGATGTGAGCGACGCGACCGCGGCAATCGCGGTTCAGGGACCGCGGGCCGTCGCGATATTGGCAACGCTGGCGGATTTTCCAATCGCCAACGTCGCGCGCTTCGGCGTCGCCGGCGGACTAATCGCGGGAATCACCTGCATTGCGGCGCGCACCGGGTACACTGGCGAAGACGGCTTCGAGCTGTTCGTGGAAAACGCCGGCGCGCGCCGATTGTTCGAAGCGATCCTCGACGCCGGCGCCGGCGTCGATGCCAAGCCGGTCGGGCTGGGCGCGCGTGACACACTGCGGCTGGAAGCCGGGCTGCCGCTGTACGGTCACGAACTCGATCGCAATTCGTCGCCGCTTGAAGCGGGCCTGGCGGCCTTTGTAAAGCTGGGGCGTCCATTCATCGGCGCGGCAGCACTTACCGCGCAACGCGACCGGGGGCTCAAGAAAACATTGGTCGGGTTGCAGACCGACGACGGCAGGATGGTCGCGCGTCAGGGCTACCGGGTATTTCGAAACGGCGCTGAGGCCGGGGTGGTGACGAGCGGGACGTTCGCGCCGTCGGTTCACCGGCCGATCGCGATGGCATATCTGGCGGCCGCAGGCGCGGAAAATCCGCCGGCCGTGGGCGAATCGCTCGAAGTTGAAATTCGCAAGCACAAAGCCCGGGCGACCATCGTGCCGCGGCCGTTCTATCGGCGCGATCAACCACGAGCGGCATCGACTGCGCGCGTGTGATTGAATTGTTGGTGAAGTGGAGGCGGAGCCGCGCGGAGGACAAGTTGATTTCATGAGATTCATGCCACACACCGAGAGCGATATCGCCGCGATGCTCGAGACGATCGGCGCAAAGCATCTTGATGACCTGATCGCGCATGTGCCGGCGAACCTGCGCGCGAGCGCGACAATCAATCTGGAGCGCGGGTGCAGCGAAGCGGATGTGGTCCGGGAGATTTCAGCGCTGGCGGCTCGCAACACGGGTGCGTCGGGTTTCGCGAGCTTTTTGGGCGCCGGTTACTACCGCCATTACGTGCCCGCCGCGGTGCGCGCCGTCGTCGCACGCGCCGAGTTCGCGACCGGCTATACGCCGTACCAGGCCGAGGCAAGCCAGGGGACCACGCAGGCGATTTTCGAGTTTCAGACGCTGATCACGCAACTCACCGCGATGGAAGTCGCCAACGCCAGCATGTACGACGGCGCGTCGGCCGCGGCGGAGGCGGTTCTGATGGCGCGACGGTTGATGCCCAAGCGCCCGGTCGTCGCACTCTCGCGAGCGCTGTGGCCGGAGTATCGCGCGACCATTCGCACCTACCTGAGTGCGCTTGACGGAATCGAGATCGTCGAAGTTCCATTTGACGACGCGACCGGTGCGACCGACGTATCCGCGCTCGATCGTATCGCGAACGATCGCTTGCTGTGCACGGTCACCGGCTATCCCAACGCGTTCGGCGTTATCGAACCGCTGGGCGCGATCGCTCAAATGATGCATCGCGCGGGAGCACTCGCCATTTCCGCCACCGCCGAGGGCATCGCGCTGGGCCTGCTTCGCGCACCGGGCGAACTTGGCGTCGATATTGCGGCCGGCGAAGGTCAAAGTTTCGGGCTGCCGCTTCAATTCGGCGGACCCGGCGTCGGCTTCATGGCCGCGCGGCTGACGCATTTGCGCCAGATGCCCGGCCGGTTGGTGGGACAGACTCGCGATCGTGACGGTCGCCGCGCGTTTTGCCTGACGCTCAGTACGCGCGAGCAGCATATCCGCCGCGAACGGGCGACCTCGAACATTTGCACCAATCATTCGCTGTGTGCGCTGGCTGCGACGGTCTATCTCTCACTGATGGGCCGGGTTGGACTCCGCGAACTGGCGGAGCGGAACGTCGAGCTGGCGCATCAGGCGGCCGCGGTGCTGGAGGCTGCGGGCATCCGCCGGCGCTTTGCGGGACCGTTCTTCAACGAATTCGCGTTGAAGCTCGCGAACCCCTCGGCCGCTCTGGAAGCGGCGGAGCGCAGGCAAATCCTTGCCGGCGTCGTACTCGGCGCCGACTATTCCGAACTGTCCGACGCGCTCCTGGTTTCGGTCACCGAGATGAATCACGGCGACGAGTTCAGCCGGCTTGCGGCGGCAATTGCGGAGGCGCGGTGATGGCAAGTGCGGGCAGAATTTCGCCGGCCGCGGCCGTTGAAACTCCTTCGACTACCAAACGGATCGAGCCGGTGGCGGGCGTGCCGCTTATTTTCGAACTTTCATCCGAAGGCCGCCGCGCAACGGACCTGTCGCCGCGTGCCGCCGGCAAGCGGCGCGGCGCTGAGATTATCGGCGCGGAGCTTTGCCGCGAGGATCTTCCCGGCTTTCCCGAACTCAGCGAGCCGCAGGTGATCCGGCATTTCATGCGCTTGTCGCAGCTCAATTTCGCGCAGGCACTCCAGTTCTATCCGCTGGGATCGTGCACGATGAAGTACAACCCCGTCGTAAACGACGAGCTGGCGGCCCTCCCAGGGCTGGCGGGACTGCATCCCGCGACCCCGGCGCATCTTGCCCAGGGCGCGCTCGAACTGCTCGCGCGGATGGAAGCGGCGCTCGCCGAGATCACCGGGATGGACGCGGTGACGCTGCATCCCGCGGCCGGTGCGCAAGGCGAGTTGACGGGGCTGCTGATGGTCCGTGCGTACCATCGCAAGCGCGGCGAAGTGCGGCACAAGGTGATCATCCCGGATACTTCGCACGGCACCAATCCGGCCAGCTGCACACTCGCGGGCTTCGAAGTGATTGTCGCGAAATCGAACCGGCGCGGCTATCTCGAAGCGGCCGAGGTTCGCCGGCTGGTGAGCGACGACGTGGCCGCGATGATGGTGACGAATCCAAACACGCTCGGAATTTTCGAGCCGGAGATCCAGGAAATCGCGGCGGCGTTGCATGAGCGCGGCGCGATGCTCTACATGGACGGCGCGAACATGAACGCGCTGCTCGGCGTGGCGAAGCCCGGACACATGGGCGCGGACGTCGTCCAACTGAATTTGCACAAGACCTTTTCGACTCCGCACGGCGGTGGCGGGCCGGGCGCGGGACCGGTCGCGGTGAAAAAGCATCTCGAGCCGTTCCTGCCGATGCCGCGCTTGAAGCATTCCGGCGCGGGCTATGCATTCGACGCCGAGCGGCCGGATTCGATCGGACGGATGCGATCGTTTCACAACAATTTCGGAATGATCGTGCGCGCGTACGCGTATATCCTCGCGCTCGGCGGCGACGGACTGGGGCTGGCGAGCCGGCTGGCGATCCTCGGTGCGAATTACGTGCGGAAGCGGCTTCAACCGCACTTTCCAAGCGCGACTGGTGAGCCTTCGATGCATGAATGCGTGCTCTCGCACGACCTCGAAAAGCGCGCCAACGTGAGCACGCTCGAAATTGCCAAACGTCTGCTCGATTTCGGAATCCATCCGCCGACGATCTATTTCCCGCTGGTCGTGCCGGGTGCGCTGATGATTGAACCGACCGAGACCGAGAGCAAGGAAATCCTGGACAGCTTCGTCGATGCGATGGAACGGATTTACGACGAGGCATTGAACGATCCCGAGCGCGTCAAAAACGCGCCGCAGACTTTGCCGGTCTCACGCGTGGACGAGGCCGGGGCCGCGCGCCGCCCGATTCTGAGGTGGGAGAAGAAAGCGTAGCGGCTGATTTATCAGGCCAGGCCCGCGATCTTGAGTGCGCGCTGGTAGTCGTCGAGCGTGTTCAGGTTGAAGAAACTATTGAGCTGAGGATCGAGAACGAGAAGATCGTTCTCGAAAATCCGCCTGGTATTGACCGCATCGGCGATCGCACCGAGACGCGACTCGCCCCGCGCGGCAAGCGCCGCGAGCGCGCTGGCGCATCGCTTGCGATACGCGGCGTGCAGCGGTTGAAGCTTTTCACCGACGATTGGAATGGCAGCATCGAAGTCACCAAGCGTCGCGACGATCGCCGCCGCAACATCGGAATCGAGCAGCGGCAGATCGCATGAGCAAGCAAAAGCGATTTCATTGCTGACAGCGTCCAGGCCGCGCCGTAGCGCGTCCAAAGGTCCCTGATACGCGATCTCGTCGCGCACTACTTTTATCGCGGGGAGATCTATTTGAAGCGATTCCTCAGACTCGGGGGCCGCGACGACTACGATCTCCGCAAAGCGCCGCTTAAGCTCGCAGATGATTCTCGTCAGAATCGGGACACCCCCGAAATCGAGAGCCGCCTTGGGCTGGCCCATCCGGGAACTGCGCCCTCCCGCAAGGACGATCGCGCTGGCGGCAACGATCAAGCTCATGGCACAGAGTCTAACAAAAGAATCCGCGGCAATCGTGGCCTCGGAGCACTATTGCGCCGCGGCGTTTGCGCCTGCGCGTGCGACCGGCGCACAATGCCAAAAACGCGACGCCCCACCATCAGTTCCATGCCACGGCGCCCATATCGAGGTGACAGTTATGAGCGAAGCCAAGCGGCAATCCAAAGGACCGGTGCGCGGATACTTCTTCGACAAATCGGTGGTCGTAACCGGGGCGTCGAGTGGAATCGGCCACGGCGTCGCGCTTGCGTTCGGCGAACAAGGGGCGCAGGTTGCGCTGCTCGCACGCCGGCGCGTGCGGCTCGAAGAACTCGCGCGTAAAATCAACCGGGCAGGCGGCAAAGCGCTCGCGCTCGATTGCGACGTGACCGATCGCGCGCGCGTATTCCGGGCGATAGAGCAGGTTAAAGAAGCATTCGGAAGAGTTGACATCCTGATCAACTCGGCGGGATTGCTCATCTCGGATCCGGTCGAACAGATGCGCCCCGAGGACCTGGAAAAGATGATGGCGGTAAACGTCTTCGGCGCGCTCAATGCGATGCAGGCTGTGCTGCCCGTGATGCGCAAGGCCAAGTCAGGCAGCATCGTGAACATCTCGTCGCTGGCGGGACGCCGCGGCGTCAGTCCGCTCGGCGGCTACAGCTCGACCAAGTTTGCGCTGGTGGGAATGACGGAGGCCCTGCGCATCGAGTTGTTCAATACCGGGATAAAAGTGTCGCTCGTAATGCCCGGAGTGATCGACACGCCCATGGCGCGCAATGCGCTCAAGCACGATTCGCTCAAAGGCGTATCCGCCATGATGGCGATGCCGGCGCGATGGGTGACGTGGGCGGTACTGGCTGCTGCCGCATTCGGGTTGACGGAAGTGGACGTTCCTCCGGGCGCCGCGGTCGCGGAGAAACTCGGCTCATTGTTCCCGGGCGTCACAGACGCACTGCTGAGCGTCGGCACCAGGATCATGCGGGGCGCGGGAACGCTCATGGAAGGGGCGGGCAAGCCGGAGCACAAAGCGAAGCCGTAAGTATGTAGCGAACCTCTACATAAAGTATGGCTTCGCCAGCTCATCGAATTTGCCGTACATCAGCCACACCCGCACGTTCAATGCGTGCGGATGCTCGACGGGCTCGCGGCCCACCGTCTTGAGCCCGAGCTGTCTGTACATCTCGTAAAGCGGCTCAACCGGATTTGTGATTAACAACTTGGGACGGCGCGAAAAAACAAACAATCGCGCGGTGTCCGACATCATCTTGACCAGGCCCTTGCCCTGGTAGTTCGGGTCGACCACCATCCCGCCGAACTCGAACACTTCCGACGCGAGCATCCCCTTGAACAACTGCGGCGGATACAGATGGCCAAGCGTCAGCGGCGCGTCAGCCAGGCATCGCGCCCAAAACGCGCCAAGCAGTGGCGGGCGCCGTTGCTCGTTGCCCAGACCCACCGCGTAGAGGCCAAAATGGATCGCAAGCGGCCATAGCAGCGCGTGCACGCGCTTTTCCTGTACGTTTAGCGTCCTCCAGGTCCGCTTGTGGAGCGCGGCGAGCTCGCGCAAACCCAGCGAAGTGCCGATCGGACGAACTTCGAGCCGCCCTTCGAGCTCCGAATGCCTCGGCGGACGCAGCGGCCGAGATTCAGGCGCGCGCGCTTCGGTCTTGGCCTTTTCATCCGCCTCTTCGGCAGTCAATTGTCCGGTCAGCATCGCGACGGAATTTGCGGGATTGATTGTCTGACGGGTGCGGCGCGGCACTCGCGACGAGATCGTCGCCTCCATCGGGTCATCGTTCTTCTCGGCCATTGTCGTTGAACCACGCGGCGCCGTCGGACCTCCGGCGACGCCGATTTCACCTCACCCGCTTAATGCCATCCCAATCCTTATCCCTCGACTACCCGATCCTGGCGTAAACCGATTTGATTTGCGTGTACAGATCGATCGCGTACTTGCCCAGTTCGCGGCCGAAACCCGACTGCTTGTAGCCGCCGAACGGAGAGATCGGATCGAGAATGCCATAGGTGTTGATCCATACCGTGCCGGCCTTGAGCTTGCGCGCGATCGTGAGAGCGCGATTGATATCCTTGGTCCACACCGCGGCGGCCAACCCGTAAGTCGTGTCATTGCTCTGGAAGACGACGTCGGTCTCGTCCTTGAACGGGATCGCCGACGCGACGGGGCCAAAAATCTCCTCGCGCGCGATCTTCATCTGGTTGTTCACGCCGGTGAAAACCGTCGGCTGGATGAAGTATCCGGCTTCCTGCTTGCCCGGTTCGCCGCCAATCTTGGCCTTCGCGCCCTCTGCTTTGCCGGCTTTCAGATATCCCTTGACGCGATCGTGCTGCTCCTTGGAAACCAGGGGACCCATGCGGGTGTTCGGGTCCAGCGGATTGCCGAGCGTCAGACCGCTGGCCATCTGCGACAGCGAATCAGTGAACTGATCGTACACGCTTTCCTGCACGAACACGCGCGAGCCGGCGCAGCAGACCTGCCCCTGGTTCAGAAAGATGCCCAGGGCAGAGCCGAACACCGCGGACGGCATGTCAGCGTCGGGGAAAATGATGTTCGGCGACTTGCCGCCGAGCTCGAGCGATACCCGCTTCAAGTTGCCGGCGGAGGCTTTCAGGATGATCTTGCCGACTTCGGTCGAGCCGGTGAAGGCGACCTTGTCGACATCGGGATGCTCGGCGATCGAGCTTCCCGCGCCAGGGCCAAAGCCCGTGATGATTTGCACGACACCTTCGGGCAATCCGGCCTCGCAGATAAGCTCGCCGAGGCGAATCGCCGTCAGCGGAGTCTGCTCGGCAGGCTTCAGGATGACGACGTTGCCGCATGCGAGCGCGGGCGCAATCTTCCACGCCGCCATCATCAGTGGGAAATTCCACGGTATGATCTGTCCGCACACGCCGACCGGCTCGCGCAACGTGTAGTTGAACATCGAGGGATCAGACGGATTGGTTTCGCCGTAAATCTTGGTCGCAAAGCCCGCGTAGTAGCGGAAGGTCTCGGCGGCACCGGGAATGTCGATGTTCGCGGACTCGAACAGGGGCTTGCCGTTGTCGAGCGTCTCGAGCTCGGCGAGCTCTTCGGCATGCTGGTCGATCAGGTCCGCGATCTTTAGCAGGAAGCGGGTGCGCGCATGCGGACTCAGATTCGCCCACTTAAAGTCCTCGAAGGCCTTGCGCGCGTGCTTGACGGCCTCGTCCACGTCGGCCTTGTCGCCCTCGGCGACGAGCGCCAGGACTTGCTCGTTAGCCGGGTTGAGGGTCTCGAAAGTTTTGCCGGATTTCGACGGCACCCATTTGCCGTTGATGAGAAGTTTCTTGGGCGCGCTCTTGAGGAACTCAAGCGCTGCGCTCGACTTGGCCCCGCGAGTGGCCGATTCCAATGACGCTGATGCTGATGCCATCTTTCCTAATCTCCTGTCGGTGATTTGTCGCCTTGTGCCGGCCGCGAAGACTGCTCCGCGGGATTGGACATGGCGGCCGGTATAGAGCCTGATTAACACTCGGACTCTAGTAAATCGAGCCGCGTTCGGCAAAGCGAAAAGTTGACGCGTGCCCCTTGCTATCGCGTACTGGCGGGACGCGCCCCGCATGTCGTTTTGCCCATTTCGTCCGCCACGGCTATTGTGGACCGCAATCGCATCAGTGGCAGTCAAGCAAACACCCCTCATCGCGCAGTATCTGAGCGTCAAACAGCGCGTTCCCGACGCGATCCTGTTCTTCCGCCTCGGAGACTTTTACGAGATGTTCTTCGAGGACGCCGAAGTCGGTGCGCGCGTGCTCGACATTCAGCTCACCTCGCGCACCAAGGACGGCGTGCCACTGTGCGGCGTGCCGTACCATTCCGCGCAACCGTACATCGCCAAACTGCTGAAAGCCGGCCACAAAGTCGCCATCTGCGAGCAGGGCGCGCCCGACGCCGGGTCTCCCAAGCTGATGCCGCGGCAAATAGTCCGCGTGATCACGCCCGGCACCGTCGGCGAGGAGATGGTGCTGACCGCCGCCGAGAAGAGCTACCTGGTCGCGGTCACGGGCGCCGAAGGGGCCGGGTTCGCGCTGGCAGCGCTCGACGTCTCGACGGGGGAATTTCTCGCCACGCAGGTTCGCGAGGCCGCCGCGATCCGCGAGGAAATCGCCCGAATCGCGCCGCGCGAAATCGTAGTCGCCGGGCAAGTCCCTGGACAAGTCGGCGAGTTGGGCGCGCTCCTGAAGGACTTAAACTGTCCCGTGACGACGCTCGATCATGAATCGTTTAGCGCCGAGCGGGCGACCGCGGCATTCTCGAATCGTTTTGCGGCCGCCGCCGCGGATCTCCACGAATCGATCGCGCGAGCCGCGGGAATCGCAATCCTCTACGTCGAAGCCACCTTCGGCCGCGACCTGGCCCATCTCGAAGCGCCCCGCCTTTACCGCATCGCCGAGTACATGCTGGTGGACGAGACCACGCGGCGTCATCTCGAACTGATCGCTTCGACTGACGGCGCGCGCAAGGGCTCGTTGCTGTCCATTCTCGACGAAACCTTGACCGCAGTCGGCGCGCGCACGCTGGGCAACTGGATCACCTATCCTCTCCTCGCGCTCGACGCGATCTACGCGCGCCACGACGCAGTCGAAGAGCTGTTCGATGCCGACCTGGGCGGCGCGCTGGCGGAATCCTTGAAACGAATCGGCGATCTCGAGCGGCTGGCGGGACGAATCGGTGCGATGCGGGCGTCACCGCGCGATTGTGTTCGTCTGGGCGATGCGCTCGGCGCAGTGGATTTGCTCAAACGAGCCATGGGCGCGTTCAAGAGCCCTCTTATCCGCGAACAGACCGCGCGGATCTCGCCGATGCCCGCGCTCGCGGCGCAAATCGCGGCGACGCTGTCCGACGAACCTCCGGTGAATCCCCGCGACGGCAACGTGATTCGAGTCGGGCTCAGCGCCGAGGTTGACGAATTGCGCAGCCTGGCGTCCGGCGCCCGCGGCGTAATCGCGAAGTTGGAAGCGACAGAGCGCGAGCGCACCGCTATCGCGTCGCTCAAGGTGCGCTACAACAATATCTTCGGCTATTACATCGAGGTGACGAAGCCCAACCTCGAGCGCGTGCCCGCCGACTATGAACGCAAGCAAACGCTGGTCAGCGCGGAGCGCTTCACCACGCCGGCGCTCAAGGAACTCGAGCGCAAAATCCTGACTGCGGAATCGGGGCTCAAGGAACTCGAACTCCAGATCTTCTCCAAGCTGCTCCGCGACTTGCAGTCGCACACCGCCACGATACTCGAAACCGCTCGCGCCATTGGCGAATTCGACGCGATCATGTCGCTCGCGAAAGTCGCGCGGCGCCGCGGCTATGTACGTCCCACGATCAACACCGGCCTTCGGATTCGGGTGCGCGACGGACGCCATCCCGTGCTCGAAGCGGGGATGCGCTCGGGCGAGTTCGTGCCCAACGACCTCGACGCGGAGCCCGACACGCGCCAAATCCTGCTGATCACCGGCCCCAACATGGCCGGCAAATCGACCTACCTGCGCCAAGTCGCGCTGATCGCGATCATGGCGCAAATCGGCAGCTTCGTTCCCGCCGCCGAGGCGACTATCGGGCTTATCGATCGCGTACTGACGCGAATCGGCGCGCGCGACGAACTTCGCCGCGGCGAGTCCACCTTTATGGTCGAGATGAGCGAGACGGCGCGCCTGCTCAAGGGACTGTCGGAGCGCAGCCTGCTGCTGCTCGACGAGGTCGGCCGCGGCACCAGCACCTTTGACGGGCTTGCGATCGCGTGGGCCGTCGCCGAATACCTGCACGATCAGACGCGAGCCAAGGTGCTGTTCGCAACGCACTTCCACGAACTGACCGACCTCGCGCGCGAGCGTCCGCGGGTCAGGAACCTGAGCATGGCGGTGCGCGAATGGGGCGCGGAGGTGATTTTCCTGCGCCGCGTTATCGAGCAGCCGTCGTCGCGAAGTTACGGCATCGAGGTGGCGCGGCTGGCGGGATTGCCCGATTCGATCATCACCCGCGCGCGCGAAATTCTCGCCAACCTCGAGCAGGGCGAACTGGATGAGGCCGGGATGCCGCGAATTGCCCGCGATCGGCGCGCTACGACCCCGCCGCCTCAGCTCGGTCTGTTCTCGCCACGAGACGAACGCGTCATCGATGAACTGCGCGCACTCGACGTCGAGCGGATGACCCCGATGGACGCGCTCAACGCCCTCGCCCGCCTGGCCGCCCGCCTCAAGAAGGAGGGGTAATAAGGACCGCTACGCGCGGGGCGGTCGCTGCGGCGACGGCGCAGTGTGAATCGCGAAATCCCGTGGACGGTCTTTCGCTCTCAA
>CABDYU010000116.1_pt1 | contig 40637 bp, 42 predicted proteins | sample 3132011 | NCBI WGS metagenome assembly CABDYU01 (sample SAMEA5534338, study PRJEB31848) | metagenome | biome: tundra; feature: field; material: soil | place: USA | collected 2013-05 | depth 0.45 m | reverse complement strand
GAGATCCCCCTCGCACTCCCCCTGCCAGAAGCCAGTACCCCCACGCGGCCCGCTGATGTACTTTTGCTCCGGCCTACTGATGCAGTTTTAGTCCGGCCTTGACACGGATTCCGTTGCAAGCCATTTTTTTCGGTAGCGCCCGACTACGCCCGCGCCTGCTGATGCGGGCGTAGAGCGGACCACCTTCGCCGCCTACCCCACTCGGCCGCTCGCTCCGGCGGGCCTTGGAGAATCGCCGAAAATCGCGGACTGGCTGCTGGAGCGCAGTCGTTTCGAACTCTCAGGCGACTTCGAGGAATCGCTAAGTCGACCCAAAAGACGCGAAAAGTCGCCCGAGATGTTGATCAATAGGGTCGGTAGCGGGGTTGCCGGCCGCGAGAGCGCTGCCTCGGGCGTCGCGGTCAGTGTGGCGGTCGCGATCCGACGGCAGCGCCCACGACCTTGCCGTTGCCTTCGCTTTAAAATTAGCTCAAACTGCCGGCGGCTTTTAAGCGCGTAATTCCACTCACGGGCGACGGCCTCGCGGGGGTGTGCATGATATGCGGCGAGTCGGCGGCCGAGCGCGCGTATTTCGCCAAGGCGTACTAAAGGGAGAATCACGCCATGGCTTCGCTGCGCTTGATTGGGACTGCTCGATATCGGGACGTAGTCCGACCACAGATCGCGATCTTGTCTCCCCCAAAGGGGGAGATGTACTGAGCGGCCAATTTTGCGTGAGCTCTTAGGGACCTGTCGTGAACTGGTTTACAGCGCTGCTGGCTTCGTCGTCGGCGCCATTGGCCTGCGTGGAGCCAACTGTGTAGTAGTAGGTCGTCCCCGGCTTAAGACGGTCCACATTCACCCGGTAAATCATATATGGCAGGTTCCTGTTCCACCTATTGGGAGATTTAGCCGTATGGTTAAGGTTGTTGGGCTCCGTACCGTAATGCACGACACCGTAATGTACGACCGTTCCTCCGCCGGTGTTGGTCGTCCATCTGATAACGGCTGACGTGTTGGTGGTGGATTCGAGCGCTGGCCCTTTGATGATCCCCACGCGGACGCCCTTCTGATTAGCACGAAGGTTTTGGGGGATTGGGGTTGACAAGATTAGGCCGCTCGCCCCAAGAGTGGTTACGAGTGCCAGAATTACTCCGTTCACTGACAAACCTCAGAGAAAAAGTCACCACTTAGTGTGACCCGCGCGGTAGTGCCGCGGGGACCCGCGCCCAAGCCGTATGTCCTCAGGCTCAATCCGCTTGCGTCTGTTGGTGGTTCCTGCAAACCGATGAGCCGGACCAAAACCCATCAACCGCACTTTCCCGCAAAGACCGTGAAGTCGGGGTAGGGTGTTGTGAAGCCGTCCGTCAGGGTCCCCAGGAAGGCGACGATCTGATCCTCTTCCTGGTCGGTCAAGCCGAGGTTGCCGACGGTCATGTCTTTGGTCAGCGGAACCTCGGGCTGGGGCCAGCAGTTCACCTTTTCGATCGTTGCTGCCGGGCAGTTTCCAGACGTCACTGGGTAAGCGTACACATCGCGCGTATTATAGAAGTGGACGACTTCTTTTAAGCTTTTCAAGTAGCCGTTGTGCATGTAAGCCTTCACAAAGGTGGGACACGGCCGCATGTCCACGTTGCGAGCGGTAGCCACCTGCATGAAGCCGTCGAAGCTAGGCGCCAACTCTGTCCAATCCGAGTTCGGATTGGTCCCAGAAATACTCCTCAGGAAGAGCCCCATTCCCAAATCGGTGAAGCCAAAGCCCACCGGGTTGGGAGTGAATTTGAAACAGTCTTTCACGGTCTGATAGTAGAACGGATCGGCTGGGTTTTTGGGCAGACCAAGATTGCTCGAAGTGAAGTCGGTGAACACAGGCGCCACACTCGCTGCGTTGCTGTTATCAGTTTCGCCTGCCATCAGGGCGCTCCCTCTCCCGTCCGAGTGGCATGAATTGCAATTGCCTTTGCCGCGAAACAGGTCGTAGCCGGCTTGCTCATCCGGAGTCAATGTCGTCTTGCCCGCGAGGTAGGCGTCGAATTTCGACGAAAACGCACTGACATCAGGCGAGCCTTCAAAGGCGGTAATTGACAGTGCATATTGATCAAAAGTAGCGTTTGACCGGCCGCGGTTCACCTTGGTGAGGTTAACCGGTTCCGGATTCCCTGCAAACACAGCCGCCCCAGCAGGGGTGTTGCAGATCTTCTTGACTTCCGATGGCCAGTTGATCGCGAACGCTTGTTTGCCCCAAACCCTCTCAAAGACGGACCTGTACTTACCATGGGAAAGCCGGTACACAATGCAAGCGGAGTCGGGCATCCCCATTTCTTGAGTATCACGCACAGGATCTTGTGCCTGCTCCGCATCGGGGTTTTGCAACTTGTATCCGGTGGCGCGGCCATCCCAGAAGTTGCCGCCATAGAAATTTGCCTGGGTTTGGTTGTAACGGAGCACTGGGAAAAGAGGTGAATACGCGTACGCATTTGGTTTGCGTTTGCCGAACCGATAGTGAACCGATCCAGGATACGCGACAGGCATCGCATTCACTGATGAGATTGGTCCGGTGAAGCTCGTGTAGGGCATATGGCAGAAAGTACAGGCCTGATTTCTGTTGACCGAGAGATTCTTGTCGTAGAGTTCGATCTTCCCAAGCAGTTGGACTTGCCGCATTGCGGTTCCCGAGTTGATTGGTAGTGCCCGCCATTCTGCAAGAGCCTCTGCTTCAATGAAATCGATTTCACCGTTGACTCTGTTTGTCTCGTCATTCAAATCAGGTGGGATCACACCAGATGGGTATGGGAAGTAAGTACAGGAGTGTTGATTTTCCGTCCCTGAGGTTTCGTTTTGTGCTGATGCGGTGCGAGAGCCGATGACTAGAGCCAGCACCACCATTGCGTACCCTGCCCACAGTATCGTGAACGTCGGTTTGCGAGTCATCTTCTCCTCCTTCGTAAAGAGAACGCCCTGCTTTTTCGTTCGGTGATGAACCGGGTACCCTAGCGGGTTAGCATAGTTTATATCTTAACTCTTTGGTCTTAAGCGATACTAATAGCATCCGCTCACCGAACTGTCAAGCGACATGCGCTGGATCAACGTCGCGCCAGTGACAAAAAAAATGCCCTCCCGCGTTTCCGTGCTGTCGATGCTCGCGATCCTCCGCCATCTCGATCTCCACGATTGCGCGACAAAAGCCGGCGTGGAGCTGCAGCGGCGAGTGCACCCGCCTTCGGAGATAACGCGTTTTGCTCTGACTGGTTGGCGGATGACGCAGTCTGACGCGAACCGCTCTGCGTCAACCTGTCAACCGCCTACACCATGCGGCGGTACACGAAGACGGAATAGACTGTGACCAGCGCTATGGCGGGGATGAACCAGTAAAGGCCTACGGTGAGGCCGTAGGTTCCGGCGGCGCTGTTGTAAACCGAAAGCCCTGCGGCCGGATCGGTGCTCGACGGCAAAAGGTACGGATAGAGGCCGAACGCCGCGCTCGTCAGCATCCCGACGATGTACAGACAGGAGGCGAGGAAGGCGCCCGTCGCGCGCCCGGCGCCGTTCAACAGCTTCATCCCGAACATCCCGGTTGCCGCAGCGAGCGGAAAGACCAATCCCCAGGGGGCGTCCGCGAAGCGGTGGCTGACGTGCGGCTGGACCACGGGAACGATGATCACCAGGAGCGCGGTGATGACCAGCACCGCCCACCACACTATCTCGGCGGCTTGGTGGGCGCGCGCCGCGACAGCACCCGCAGTCTTCATTGCGACCCACAGGGCACCATGCACGGTGAGCGCGGCGAGGCTTCCGAGTGCGACGATAATCGTGAACCAGTCGAGGATTCCGGCCGCGGGCATCAGACGCAGGTTGGCCCACAGCGGCAGGAAGAAGAAGCCCGAGCGGTCAAGCGGAACGCCGCGCACGAGGTTGCCGATCGCGGCGCCGAAGAAGATCGCGAGCATCGCGCTGGCGCCGGCGAACACCACGTCCCAGAACGGTTGCCACACCAGGCTCGAGACCTTGTCGCGGAACTCGATCGCGATGCCGCGCAGGATGAGGAGCCAGAGCACGATTATGAGCGGCAGATAAAATCCCTGGAACCCCGAGGCATACACCGCGGGAAAGGCGAAAAACAGAAGGCCGCCGCCGGCCACCAGCCAGACCTCGTTGCCGTCCCATACGGGGCCGACCGAGGCCAGCACCGAGCGGCGTTCGGCGTCGGAGCGCGCGACGAAGAGATGGACGATGCCGGCGCCGAGATCGAAGCCGTCGAGCACGGCGTACCCGGCGATCATTATCGCCACCAGGCAGAACCAGAGCGTTTCCGTATGCGCCTCCTTCAATCGTCCGCAAGTGCGGACCCGATCCCGCTTTCGTTGGCCGCACCGTGCTCTTCGGCCGCCGCCTCGGGTCCCCGATCCACTTCGAGGTAGAGCAGGAACAGGAACAGCACCGCGAGCAGGCTGTACATCCCGGCAAAGCCAATCAGGGTGAACATTGCGTTGCCCGCGGAAACTTCGACCGAGCTGCCGACGGCCGTCCGCATCAGGCCGAAGACCACCCACGGTTGGCGGCCGACCTCCGCGGTTAACCATCCGGCGGTGGTCGCAATATAGGGAAACGGCGCGAGCAGCATCAGCGCCCACAGCAGCAGGGGAGTATCGTAAAGCCGCCCGCGCCAGAGCATGAAGGCCGCAAGCGCGAGTACCGCGACGAAGATTGTGCCGAGGCCCGCCATGATGTGGTAGGCGAAGTAGAGCAGCGGGATGTTGTCGGGCCAAGTATCCTGGGGAAAGGCATCGAGGCCTTTCACCTCGGCCTTCCATCGCCGGTAGGTAAGAAAGCTCAGCATCCGCGGCAGGTAGATGGGATTGTCGAGCTTTTTCTCGCTCATGTTGGGCTGCCCTACCAGCATGAGCGGCGCGCCGCGTTCGTTGGTGAACAGTCCCTCCATCGCCGCCAGCGTGACGGGCTGGTCATAGGCGATGTTCCTGCCCTGGACGTCTCCGGTCGGGAAAATCAGGATGCAGGAGGCGAGCAGGCCGGCAGTCACCCCCATCGCGACGAACATCCGTCCGTACTCGAGGTGCTGGCGGGTAAGCAGGTAGAAGGCGCCGAGCGCCGCCATCACCACGCTGGCCGTCACCACCGAGGCGGTCATGGTGTGCATATACTGCCACCAGGCCCATTGATTCAGGAGCAACGCCGAGAAGCTCGCCAGCGCGAAGTGGCCGTCGGGCAAAAGCTGGTAGCCGACCGGATGCTGCATCCAGGCGTTGGTCGCGACGATGAAGAAGCCGGAAAGCCATGCGCCGAGGAACACCATGAAGGCGCTGAGCCAGTGCAGGCGGGGTCCAAGGCGCCTTTCCCCGAACAGGAAGGCGCCGAGAAAGCTCGATTCAAGGAAGAATGAAAACATCCCCTCCATCGCGAGCATCTGGCCGATGACGGCGCCGCTTGCGCGCGAAAAAAGCGCCCAGTTGGTCCCGAACTGAAACTCCATCGGGATCCCGGTGACCACTCCCATCACGAAATTGATCCCGAAGATACGGCCCCAGAACCGGGCGGCGCGGTTGTAGCAGTCCTGCCCCGTCCTCAGCGCTTGAGTCTTCAGGATGACCAGCAGCAGCGCCAGGCCCATCGTGAGCTGGGGAAACAGGTAGTGGAATACCGCGGTGAACGCGAAATGCAGACGATGAACCGTAAGTGCGTCCATCCGTTGTTCTTCCTCCCGGCCCATTCACTCGGGCCCGGCCAGCGGCTTGCGCCGCCCGGGGTGAAGGACTGTGCAGCGCAGAATAGTTACAATCACTATTATAGGAACGATTCAAGGACCATCGTAGGTCCGCTGCAAGGTGCGGACTATTTTTGAGTAGTCTATCTGGTATCAGCGAAATACTTCCGATTGAGGCTGTTCGTGTACCCATCTTCGCTTAGTTTGAGCAGTTCTTCATCGATCGCCCTGCGAATCGGGCTGTTCAACGGCAGAGCAAATCCGTATTGCTGGGGCTCGAACACAGCACCAACCTCGTTGAGCTGCAGGTCGGGATGCTGTTTGCTGTAATATCGCAAGCTTGGCGAATCGTACACGATCGCATCAACCCGGCGCTTCGTGAGCGCCCCAACGGCGCCCTGGAGGCCGTCAAAAGTCTGCGTGTCAAACCCTGCGGATTCGCAGTAGGCCTCGCCGGTGCTGCCCGCGATGCTACCCACCTTTTTCCCCGCCAAATCCTGAAAGCTGACTACCTGACCACGGATTTTGTCGACCGTCATCACACTGGTCATACTCGATGTGAGGTAAGCGATCGCGATCACGCCGGACGCCAGAAAGATCCCTGCCAGCAAGTGGCCGATAGGTCCGGCTATCAAACGCTTGTGAGATGAACTGCCGGCCGCGGACGTCGACATGACGTGATAGAATGATTCGGCCAATCCGCTCAGCCAGTCACGGGGAAATTCGGGGTCCAGTCTGCGGTCGAAAATCGCCAGTACAAGTGTCGCTACAATCATGACGCCGAACGCGATGGCGAAGATTCGCAGGTGGCCCCATGCATATAGGCCACTGAAAAGATCAGCAAGGCCGGCTCTGCGGTTGGAGTTGACCATCACCTGAAGGCCGGATTCAAAGTAGGGCTGGGAAAAATCTATTTTCTTGAGACGACTGCTGGTGATAAAAAGATCGGTCACCCCCACCTGCGCCTGACCTTCGCTCACCATGTCGATTAGTTCCGGCAGCGTCTTGGCTTCCACGTATTCGATCTTCCAGCCTTTCGCCGCCGCAATCGTTTCCCATAGCTCGATTGCAAAGCCGCCAAAACCAGTCGAGGTTCTGGCGACGAACGGCGGGTCGACGTAAACGACCACTCTCAGCGCCGGCGCGTCCCCCGACGAGGAGGCCGCCGCCCATGCCCCGCCCCTCAGGACCACAATCAAGACAACAATAAGTGCTTTCTTCATCGCTCTATAATTTTTATTCCCGCACCATTGGTTCTCACGATGTAGCAGCGGCTTCGCCGGCATCCGCGCCGACTTGGCGTTCAGACGGATGAAGATGCTTCAGTGCCGCTGATCAGGTCGAGAATCTCCGCCGTCACCGCCTCCTGCCGGACGCGTCGCGCAAGTTTTGTAAGCTCCTGGGATTTGTTTCCAATGTTTTGATGCGCGGCTTCCATCGTGCGGAAACGAGTTGCGTTCTCGCTGAAGAAGGATTGCATTGCGGCGTTCTCCAACGCTGCGAAGAAGTACTCGCCGGCGATATCGTCGAAAAGACGGCGTGGGCTCAGGTTGATCAGAGGCGGCATTGCCAACGCGCGCCTTTCGACAACCGGCATCTCGAGCGGCAGAAGTCGATGCCGCTCGATGCGCGGGAACTGACTTCCTGCCTGCTGCGCGTGGACGACTTCAAGCCCTGCAATTCGACCATCACTGAACATACGGTAGACCTCCGTCGCAACGCGCCGAGCCGCGCCCGTGACGCCCGCGCAATGAGTTGCCATCGGCAGCACCAGATCGGGCGTTAATCCGCGTTCACGGCAAATTTGGCCCCCGCGCGATCCGACTACGATCAGCACAGACCTGGCTGCGCGATCCGCCAGGGCACTTTCCGCGACATGCAGCGGGTGTTCATTGAAGCCGCCGCACAAGCCGTGCTCAGCGCAAAATACGATCAACGCGGAGCTCGAAAGTACCGAGGTGGAGGCGACCGTACCGTCAGAGGGCGCCAACCTTGCGGCATCGGACAATGCCTCACGCACCATCTCGGAGTAACGGCGAATTGCTTCCAGCGACCGCAACGCCTGTTGCATCTGCGATGCGGCGATCGCGCGGATTGCCGAGACAATGTCCTGCAATTCATCGAGCGACGCGATGCGGGTTGCGATTTCCCTTTCCTGCGCCATCCTCTATTGGCCTGACGCAGTCGCGTGGACAGTCAGTCGTTCGACGAACTCTGTAATGGCCGCCACCAGCGCCGCGCGCCCATCGGTGTCGAGGTTGCCGGTTGCGTTGAGTCGGCGATCAAATTCGCCGCCTTGTGCATTGAGCCACTCGCCGATCGCCGTGCGCAACTCGGCGAGCTTGTCGACGGGAAGCCGGTCGATCAGCTTTTCGTCAATCGCCACCAGCAAAGCCACCTGATGGGCTAATGAGAGCGGCACGTATTGCGGCTGCGTCAGAACGGCCCGAATTCTTCGACCGTGCTCGATTGTATTGTGCGTACGCTCGTCCACCATGCCTCCGAACCGGGTGAAAATCTCGAGTTCGAGGAATTGCGCGTACTCGAGCCTCAGGGTCTCAGCGAGCTTGCGCATGGCAGGCGATTGCGTCTTGCCGCCGACGCGGGACACGCTCTTGCCGACATTGACAGCAGGCTTTTGTCCTTCGTGGAACAGGCGCGGATCGAGAACGATCTGCCCGTCGGTGATCGAGATGAGATTCGTCGGTATGTATGCGGAGAGATTGCCTTCCTCGGTCGCCGCGATGGGCAGCGCGGTGAGAGATCCTCCTCCGCGCTCGTGACTTAGCTTTGCCGCGCGCTCCAGAAGCCGGGAATGGATGTAAAAGATATCTCCAGGATAAGCCTCACGTGCCGGCGGATTGCGCAGCAGGAGCGATAACTGCCGGTAGATCACTGCGTGCTTGCTGAGGTCGTCGATAATCAGCAGCGCGTCGCGGCCTCTTTCCGAGAAATACTCTGCCATTGTGCACGCTGCATATGGCGCTAGCCACTGGACGCCGGGAGGGTCGTCGACTGGTGCGAAGACAAAGATGCAACGCTGCGGAGCGCCGTAGCGTTGCACCGCATCGATCACCTGGTTGACAGACGAAGTCTTCTGTCCCACCGCGCAGTAGATACAGATAACGCCGGTATCGCGCTGATTGATGATTGTGTCGATCGCGATGGCGGTTTTCCCGGTTTCGCGATCGCCGATGATCAGTTCGCGCTGCCCGCGGCCCAGCGGCAACATCGCGTCGATCACCAGCAGGCCGGTGTTAAGCGCAGTGTCAACGAAGTCGCGATCGATGATAGCAGGCGCTGGTCTCTCCACGGGCTCGACGCTCGCCGCATCGATTTGTGGTCCCCCGTCAAGGGGAATTCCGAGCGCGCTTACGGTACGCCCCAGGAGCTTCTCTCCAACCGGCACGCTCGCCACCGCTCCGGTCCCGCGTACCAGATTGCCGGCTCCGACTCCGCTCGGCGTCCCAAGCATCGCGCATCCGATCAAGTCAGGATCGAGCGTAAGCACAATGCCCGCGACCGGCTCGCCTCCGTTGGAGCGCTCGAAGAGCAGCAGTTCACCCAGTCGTGCCTCCGGCAGTCCGCGGACACTGGCGACATCGTCGCCGACTCGCTCTACCCGCCCAATCATGTCCAGCCGAGGCTCGACCTTGAGCTCGCTCAGCGCGCGGCGCGCACTCAACAGGCGAGCTGTTACCGATTCAGCGAGGCTGTTCATTCGCGTGGAGCTCTTTCAGTGCGGCTGACAGGCTATCGCGCCAGTTGAAACGCAGGATCGCGTTCGGGAATGTGATTTCGACACCGGCGATAAGGGTCGGGTCGGCGCTGAACTTGAGGCTAAAGTCTGCGCCGAGCCGCTTGGCAAGTTGCTCATGCCACTGCGATTGATCCTGAACGCCGAGCGGATGGGCGGTTGCTACCAACAGGGCGCCCGCACTCGATTGCGAGAGCAGCGTGGCGCGCTCTTGCGCCGTCAGCCGATCGAGATAATCGATCACTCGTCCAAGAAACGGCTGCTCCATTGATGGGACGGCCAGTTCGCGCAAGAGCCGCTCGGCAAGGTTCGCCGCCAACGCGATGGTCCGTTCGAGCAGCTCGTTGCCGGCGGCGATGCGCTCCTCATCGAGCCGTTTCACGGCCTGGCCCCTGATCTTTTCCGTTTCGCTGCGGGTCTCCTCGACTATCCTTTGGCGTTCGGTTGATAGTTGTGCCCGCGCCTCGTCGAGCATCGTTTGACGCTCGGCCACGATCTGGGATCTGTTTGCCTCGAGTTCTCGCTTCAGCCGTTCGGCATCTTCCTTTTCCGCCGACGCTTCGGCCAAAGCACGCGAAATTTCCTCCTTGCGCCGGGCAACTATCGCCTTGACCGGCTTGAACAGGAAGTGCTGGAGCAGCCAGACCAGAATCAGGAAGTTGGCCGCTTGCAGCGCGAACGTCCACCAACTGAAATTCATCGCACCGCAAACGGGTTTGCGAACAAAAGCAGCAGCGCAACCACGAGGCAGTAGATCGCCATCGTTTCGATCATCGCCAAGCCGACGAACAAGGTGCGCGCCAACGAGCCTGCGGCCTCGGGCTGACGCGCGATACCTTCGATCGCGGCCACGATTGCGCGGCCTTCGGAAAGCGCCGGCGTGATCGAGCCGACCGTAACGGCAATCACCGCGCCAATTATGCTCAGCATCTGAACCGTCATCATTCAACCTCCGTCACTTCGCAATTACGCCGATGCCGCCGCCGATATAGACGGCAGCCAGAACACTGAAGATATATGCCTGCACCAGCCCGACCAGCATCGCCAGCGCCATAAATGGGATCGGCACCAGCAGCCCCGCCAGCGTCACAACGATTGCGATCACAAGTTCGCCGCTCATGATGTTGCCGAACAGACGTACCCCCAGGGAAAAGGACCGGGTAATCTCGGACAGGACGTTGAGCGGCAGCAAAGCCGGATTCGGCTTGAGGTAGCCCCTCAGATACGGAACGAGGCCCTGGAACCGCACACCGTAAAAATGCACCGACAGGAAAACGACCGAGGCAAGCGCTGCCGGGGTCTCTATCGACGCGGTCGGCGCCTTGAGCCCGGGGACGATCCCGGACAGATTCGCGACCACCAGGAAGATGAAGAGAGTTCCCAGCAACGGCAGGAACGGGGCTGCGTCGCGACCTAGTAACGCCGCAATCTGTTCCTCGATTCCCGACACGACTGTTTCGATCACCGTCTGCCAGCCACCCGCTTCGACCCGAAGGGCGCGCGTCGCAACCCAGCATCCGAGCGTCAGCACGGCCATCAATCCCCACGTCGTCACAACCGCGCTGGTGATCGGGACGAAACCGGCATGGAAGACTACGGCGGTCTCCAGTGGCGATTGGTTCATGACTTCTCACCAAGCGCGAGTACCTGCCGATTGACTGCGATCTTCCGCGTCAGCTCAAAGCCGGCCACGCTCGACAGTAACGAGGACGCGCTTTGGCGGGCGCAGAGAGTGAAGACCGCGCCGATCAGGAGCAGCCGCGCCAGATGCAGGAGCGGCGCACTCCATGCGGGCCCGGAGCCCGCATAAAGGCGCACGTTCAAACCGAGCGCAGAAAAGTAAGCGGCCCCGAGCAAAGCGCCCAACGCACAGTACGGCAGAACTCGCAGAAAAATCAGATCAATCATTCGCTATTCATCGCCTTCCAGACTGCCCAGAACCCCAGCGCGGCTCCTGCGAAGACCAAGGCTGCGCTCCACATCACTCCGGTGTTGAAAGTCCGGTCAAGCCACCGGCCGGCAAAAGCGCCCAGCAGAATCGGTACGACCATGGTCCAGCCGAACCGGCCCATCATCGCAAGCGCCCGCCCGAGCGGCCATTCGCCGGTCCGCAACCAGTGCTCGCGTCTGCGCTGCGCGCGCTCGACGGCTTCTTCCAACTGCTGCTCCTCGCGCTTGCGCTTGCGATCGTCGGGTTCTTTTCCGTTCACCACGCGAGAGTCCAGCGGTTACTCTTGCGGCTTCGTCTTGACCGGGCGGTCCAAGGGCCGCAGATAGCGATAGATCTGACGAATCGCCGCGTGTTCCAGCCTCAGCGCCCCGGACCTGGCAGACTGCTCCGCCTCCACGTTCTTCACCATCGCCGAAAGGACCTGACTGCGCAGATGCAGCAGGTCGTCGTTGACAACTGCCTCGCGCGTCGCGATCTCGACAACTTTCCCCTCTCGAACGCGAAGCACGCCGCCGCGAACCGCAACATAATGCTCGACGTTCCGGTCGTCACGCCATCTCACAACGCAGATCGCGAGCGTGGTCAGTAAGTCCGCGTGGCGAGGCTCGATTCCGAACGCACCGCTGGAGTCCTCGGCGCGAACATAGCGCACCGGCTCTTCATCGACCGCGATCTCGGTGGGCGTGGTGACTACCAGCTTCATTGGCATCGGCTCATGGCTGCGCCTTGCCCATAGCGAGCTCCTTCTGACGCGCGTCCTCGAAAGTGCCAACCATGTAGAATGAGCCTTCCGCCCATTCGTCGCCTTCACCCGACAATATCGCGCCGCAGCCCTTGATCGTGTCCTCGATAGCGATTGACTTCCCCGCGATTCCGGTGAATTGCTCGGTGGCCATGAAGGGCTGCGTGAGGAACCGCTCCAGCCGCCTCGCGCGTGCCACGATTCTGCGGTCTTCCGCGCTCAACTCTTCGACGCCGAGGAGCGCGATGATTTCCTGGAGTTCCTTGTAGCGTGCAATCGTTCGACGCACCTCCTCAGCGACTGAGTAATGCTCCGCGCCCACAACCAGTGGGTCGAGCAGCACCGAGGTCGAAGCCAAGGGGTCGATCGCCGGGTAAAGTCCTTCCGCAGCCATATCGCGCGACAGCACGACCGAAGAGTCCAAGTGACGAAAGGTTTCGACCACGGCCGGATCGGTAAAATCATCGGCGGGTACGTAAACCGCCTGCACGGCCGTCACCGACGCACCCGCGACGGATGCGATTCGCTCCTCCAGCTCAGCGATTTCGGTCGCAAGCGTAGGCTGATACCCGACCCTCGAAGGAAGCCGGCCGAGCATGCCGGACACTTCCGATCCCGCCTGTACGAAGCGAAACACATTGTCCATCAGGAGCAGAACGTCGCGGCGCATTACGTCGCGGAAATACTCGGCGACGGTCAATGCCGTCATGCCCACGCGCCAGCGTGCGCCGGGCGGCTCATTCATCTGACCAAAGATCAGGGCGGTTCGGTTGAGGACTCCCGATTTGCGCAGCTCGGCGAGTAGTTCGTGGCCTTCGCGTGAACGCTCGCCGATTCCCGCAAACACTGAAATGCCGGAGTACTCTTCGACCGTGCTGCGGATAAGTTCCATGATCAGCACGGTCTTGCCAACGCCCGCGCCGCCGAACATCCCGGCTTTGCCTCCCCTGGCCAGAGGAGCGAGAAGGTCAACGACCTTAATGCCGGTGCGGAAGACTGCGCGCTTGTGATCTTGACGGTTTATAGACGGCGACTCTCTATGAATCGGCCAGCGCTTAACGTCGGACTCGAAGGCTCCAAGATTATCGATGGGAAATCCAATCACGTTGATCAGGCGGCCGAGCACCTTTTCCCCGACCGGCACTTGAATCGGAGCGCCTGTCTGCCGGACCACCGCGCCGCGGCGCAGACCCGCCGTGTTTTGCATCGCGACGCCGCGAACCGTGCGTCGGTCGAGATGCTCCTGCACCTCGACCACAAGTCGAGCATCAGGATCGGACTCGACGATGAGCGCATCGTTTATCGGCGGCAGTCCCTCCGCTGGAAACTCAACATCAACCACCGAACCGCGAATTCGAGTAACGGCTCCTCGCGATTCCTTCGCAGCCGCCATTGAATCTTGAAGAAGGTTTCCCATTACCGCTGATCCGAACGAACCCGGGACAAGGATACAATTCGATAGCTATTACCGCATCTGCTGATATTCCGGTTGCGATGGAATTTTCAGGAGGGACCGGGTCGCTTGCCTCCGGCGATCGCGACGGTGCTCGCCTGCGGACCTTTTTCACCCTCCTCCTCGACAAAGCGCACCGCGGTTCCGGGCGCCAGATCGTCGAAATGCTCGTCGAGGACGCTGTGGCGATGGAAATAGATCTCGCGGTTGTCCGGCGTTTCGAGGAAGCCGTAGCCCTCTTTCGCGAAAATGCGGGCAACGCGGCCAACCGACGGTAGCTCGTGTACTTTGACGTCGCGCCTGAGCTCGCGAAGATGATCCTCGAGGCGACGCCGGGCGGCATCGAATGCATCTCTGATCGCGACCGCCAAATCATCGCCCGACTGCCGGTTGACGGAGAGCTCCGCACGCGGCACGCGGAGATCGATCCGAACGTTGAACGGGCCTCCTTTGCGGTGGTGATGAACCGGCGCCTCGACCACGACGTGGCATCCGGTGAGCCGCGGGAAGTAGAGCTGAAGGTCGTCGGCGCGTTCGCGGATCTGCGCCTCCATGGCTGGGGTTAATTGAAAATCACGTGAGGTAATTTGAACGGGGCGCTGCATTTGAATTCACCATCCTGGGCGTCGAGTTTTGAGACACAGTCCGCTGAAGTTGCATCGGATGCGCCAATTTAAAGCGGTTCCTCCCGTCTTCCCTTTCTCTCTACCTGGTGCGCGAATGCAGGTAACGGGCGCTCGACGATCTTGCCGAAACCGACCAGCGCAACCTGCGGCGGATAGATGACTCCGAACACGCTCCGCCCATCCGCGCTTCGTCTTTTCGATAGTCCTGGAAATCATTAACGATTGACTCTCTTGGGAGATCTGATGGAGGACCGATATGCCAATCGACCTGCGATTCGATCCAAACGAGATCCCTCTGCTCACCGATCTCTACGAGCTTACCATGGCGGCAAGCTATTTTGCTCTGGGATTCAATCGACCGGCATGTTTCGGCATGAGCGTCCGCCGCCTGCGTCCGTTAAGCTTTGTTTCCATCGGGATCGTTGCTGTATCCAGCGGCATCACCTATGCCAAACTTCAGCACTCGACGTGAAGTCCCCTGCCCTGCTCGCCAGATTGGCACGGCTGATGCTCATAGCAAATGAACAATTTAGATTTGCGGATGAACTGACATGAATCTCATTGTTGTAGCCGGCTCCGGAAACCCGTCGCTTGCCGACTCTATTGCCGAAAGGCTCGGAACCCGGGTCTGCCGCTCGGTTCTGAACCGTTTCCCCGACACCGAGTTGCACGCAGAGATAGAAGAAAGCGTGCGCGGCTGCGACGTCTACGTGGTTCAACCGACCGGTCCTCCCGTGGACCGTAACTTGATGGAATTGTTCTTCCTCGCTGACGCCTGCCGGCGGGCAGGTGCATCCCGTCTCACTGCCATAGTTCCGTACTTCGGATATGCGCGTCAGGATCGCCGGGCAAACGGGCGGGAGGCGGTTGGCGGGCGCCTGATCGCGGACCTGGTGGTGGGTGCAGGCTTCGGGCGAATTGTAGCCCTCGATCTTCATACCGTTTCGCTCGAGGGATTCTTCAGCGTCCCGCTCGAGCACCTGAGCGCGGTATCACTCTTTGCAAATGCGATCGAGGAATTGGTCACTGACAAGAGTGTGATCGTCGCGCCGGACCTGGGCGCCGTCAAGCTCGCCGAACGCTACGGGGACCTGCTGGGGCGGCCTATCGCGATCGCCCACAAGACCCGCCTCAGCGGCGAAGAAGTAAGAGTGCGTGGAATAGTTGGCGAGGTCGCCGGACGTGCGCCGATCATCGTGGACGACATGATATCAACCGGCGGCACCATCGAGGCTGCCGCGGCCGCCATGATCGCCGCCGGTTGCATTCCCGAGATCACGGTCGTTGCCAGCCATGCCTTGCTGGTGGGCCCCGCGATCCGCCGGCTTTCAGCTTTGCCGCTGAAACGAATCGTGGTGACCGACAGTCTGCCAACTCCGGAGCACGGTTCGCTAACGCTGCAGGTGGTGAGCCTGGCGCCCATGCTCGCCGAGACAGTGAGTCGCCTGAACGTTGGCGAGTCGATGACCGAACTTCTGAGCCACCGATGATCGCGAACAAATCATGAACGGATGATTTGTCTGAGACAGAAGTATGGATCTGATCAAACTCAGCGACCATCTGTGGGAAATTCCGAAAACAGGCGCAATGCGGGTACCCGGACGAGTCTATGCCAGCGCGAAGATGATCGAGGGAATGCGCGAAGACCCGGCCCTCACGCAGGTTGCCAACGTTGCCTGTCTGCCGGGGATCGTCGGCTACTCGCTGGCGATGCACGACATCCATTGGGGCTACGGCTTCCCCATTGGCGGCGTGGCGGCTGTCGATGCCCGCGGAGGTGTCATATCTCCGGGAGGAGTCGGCTACGACATCAATTGTGGCGTGCGCCTGGCGCGCACCCGCCTCGATTTCAACTTCGTCGAACCGCGAATAGATCAGCTGGCCGACGCGCTCTTCGCCAGGATTCCGGCCGGAGTCGGCTCTTGGGGTGCGATACCGGGACTGTCGATTGAGCAACTCAAGGAAGTGGTCAGCGAAGGTGCGAAGTGGGCGCTGCGCAATGGATACGCTACCGAGCGCGACCTCGAACATACCGAAGAAGGCGGAATGCTCGCGGGCGCCGACCCCGACCGCATAAGCGAGCGCGCTTACAAGCGCGGTGCGAAGCAACTGGGCACGCTCGGTTCGGGCAATCACTTTCTCGAAATCAGCCGGATCGACGAGATCTATGACTCGAAGCTTGCCGATGCGTTGGGACTCGAACTCGGTCAGGTCACGGTTATGATCCATTCGGGCTCGCGCGGCCTGGGCCACCAAACCTGCGATGACTATCTCAAACTTATCGGTGGCGCGATGGCCCGTTACGGAATCAACCTGCCCGATATCGCCAGCTCGCCGCCGTTCCAATCAGCTCGCCGGAAGGGCAAGCCTATCTCGGCGCCATGGCCGCCGCCGCGAACTTTGCCTGGTGCAATCGGCAGGTAATGATGCACCTCGCCGAGCAGGCTTTCCTGGAAGCGCTCTCGATCGCGCCGAGAGAACTGGGTTTCGAGCTGGTGTACGACGTCTGCCACAACATCGCCAAATTCGAAGAGCACAGTGTGGATGGCCAAAAGCGGCTCGTCTGCGTGCATCGCAAGGGCGCCACCCGCGCCTTCGGCCCCGGCCATCCCGCGTTGCCTGCGGCGCTGCGTCCGTTGGGACAGCCCGTGCTGGTGCCTGGAGATATGGGCCGCTATTCGTTCGTGCTGGTGGGCCTTGAAACTGCCATGCGCGAGACCTTCGGCTCATCGTGCCACGGCGCGGGGCGGTTGATGAGCAGAATGAAAGCAAAGAGAGAGGCCGGCGGCCGCGACCTGCACGCCGAATTAAAGGCGCTGGGTGTTACCGTCCGAGCCCACAGCCGCGCCGGCATTGCCGAGGAGATGCCGCACGCCTACAAGGACGTCGCCGAGGTGGTTGAGGTCATGGAAGCCGCACGCATAACTCGGCGGGTCGCCAGACTCAAGCCGTTTGCCGTCATCAAGGGCTGATGCCGACGAAACCGACTGCGCCACAGACCGAGGACGCCGCTCTATTTCGCGAGTTCGAGCACACCGGCGACCTCGGTATCGAGTTGGATGCTCCCACTCGCGGCGAGTTGTTCCGCCGCGCCGCCATTGCCCTGGCTGCGCTGTTGGTCGAGACGGCAGGCGTCGCGGAGATCGAGCAGCGTGAGATCGCAGTTGAGGCCGAAGCCGATCTCGATCTTATGCATGACCTGCTCACGGAACTGCTTGCTCTTTTCACGGTGGAGGGGTTCATCCAAGGAGGCCGGCCGATCAATCCGCGTGACGCTTCGAGGCGAACCTTTCGACCCGGCCCGCCATGCGTTTCGCGGTGAAATCAAAGCTGTCACCTACCATCAACTGATGGTTGAGAGCTCACCCGGCGGATGGCGTTCCCGCATAATTTTCGATGTCTGAAACGGGACAGGAGCATTTACGCGGTTGTGAAACTATCGTCAGTCTTGAGTTCCGGAAGCGACGAGATAGACCGAACCATCGGGGATGCGATACACGTGCGTGTAGGGAGGCCATCCTTCGATGCTTTCGATTAATTGGGGCTCTCCTTCGACCGCGTCCAGGATTTCCTCCCAATCTTCAACTTCAGCCTCCGCATTTCTGTGGTAGCGGCCATCTCGCTGATACACCATGAGACATCGGATCATCGATTGCACCTCTCTTGATCATCGCCGTGGCTCGAATCCGCCCGGCAACCGCGCCGCTTAGCCGTTAAAACGCGTTCTTTTGGCGAACCAGTCAGCGCTTCGGCGCAATCAGAATTTCCACTGCCGATTCTCCGCCAGACTCACCATGAATCGCGCATACTTCGGCGGTATCCGGCCCCCCTTGGTCCACTGCGCGGGAAGCGATACTTCGTCGAGCACCGCGATATCGACCTTGGTGCCGTCCTCACGCGTGAAGCTCCGCGTGCCGGAGTACTGCACTATCGTCGGCAGAATCATACCGAACCCTTTGTAGCTAGTCTTGGTGGTGACGAGCACGGCATCGGGTTTCTGAAGTTTGCTGCCGGCCCGAATCAGCAACTCCTTGCCGGCGAGTTTGCGAACGATCCATGACTCGCTGATTACGTAGTAGTCGCCTTTCGCCGGCTGATATTCAGGCGGCACCATTTGTCCCGTTCCAAACCAGAAGGGAAGCTTGACGGAGCGGTCCGCGCTCCAATCCGGCGCCCTCACGTCGGCGATCTGATTGTCATCGCCGAGAATGAAACTATGCCCGCGAAATGCGGACTCTACCTGCTGCGCGCTGGCGTAATTCGTTTTTGTTACTGGTTGAGCCCTGGCTGATGCGGCAGCAAAGCCGGCTGTCAGCAGCACGATTGCGAGCCAAAGATTTTTTCGATGAAGCATGACTTCCTCTCCTGCGGGCGCACTCGCTTAGTGCTGCGCCTGGGCGGATGGTTGCTCTGGCCGTGCGAGTTCCAGCAGGCGGATAACTTCGCCGTCCGCCAACTGATGGAAATCCCTGTAGAATTCGCCGATTCCAAAGAATGTCGCCGGCGTACTCAAGCATACGATTTCGTCCACTTCGCCGCGCAGCGACGCGATGGTATTGGCGGGTCCGACCGGAACCGCGAGGATGACTTTCCTGGGCGCCTGTTGCCGGACTCCGCGCAGCGCAGCGCGTATCGATCCGCCGGTCGCGATTCCATCGTCAACGACGATCACGGTGCGATTCTTCAGTTCGATGCGCGCACGTCCAGCACGGTACAGGATATTTCTCCGCTCGATTTCCTTCAGTTGGTTGCGAATCTCGCGTTCAAGATAGGCGCGCGAAACTCGCAGCGCGGCGGTTATTTCGCGATTGAGAACCGTCTGGGGATGTTCGCCGTCCACCACCGCGCCGACGCCCAACTCCGGCTGCCCGGGCGCACCGAGCTTGCGAACGATTATTACGTCGAGCGGTGCGTCGAGCGCGCGCGCGACTTCGAAGGCGACCGGTACGCCGCCGCGCGGCACACCCAAAACAACCGGCTGCCGATCCTTGTATTTCAGCAGGTGCGCGGCGAGTTTGCGGCCGGCCTCGACGCGGTCAGCGAACACGATGCCCTCATCGTCGCTGGGACAATCAGACGGCGCCTCCTGCTCCGCCGCGTCAGCTGTCAGATATTTCGCAAACCAATCGCGCGCCAACCTCACAACCTCCTCGAGAGTTCCCGGCTCTTCGAACAGATGAGTCGCGCCTGGAACAATCTTCATCGCCTTCTCGCATCTGAGTTGTTCGAACGCCTCCTGGTTCATTTCGATAACTGCGCTATCGTCGCCGCCAACGATGAGAAGAGTGGGGGCCTTCACCCGATGAAGGCATTTCATCGCCAGGTCCGGGCGGCCTCCTCGCGAAACGACCGCCCTGATCGACCGATCGCGTGCTGCGGCGACCAGCGCGGCGGCGGCGCCGGTGCTCGCGCCGAAATATCCGATCGGATATTTCGCGAATTTCGCTTGCGAGCGGAGCCATCTGGTCGCGTCGACGAGCCGATGGCCGAGAAAATCGATATCGAAAACATTCTCGCGATCTACCGCCTCATCCTCAGTGAGAAGATCGAAGAGCAGAGTGCCGATGCCCGCTTTCTGCAGCGCGTTGGCGACATAAGTATTGCGCGGGCTCAGCCTGCTGCTGCCGCTCCCATGCGCGAAGAGCACGATGCCTTTAGCGCCTCGGGGTACAGTCAGCGTGCCTTCGAGCAGGATCGAATCGGAGGGAATCCTTGCGTGCTCATCTGGATGTTGTCGCTCCATGGTTGTCTTCCTGTATGCGGCTACTCTTGAGCGGCGCGCAGATGGTTGATGACGCCATCGACGCCGAAGATGTACCAGGCGTCCGCTTCGGCCATCTCCGCCTGGCGGCGGTTGGGCGCCGCGCCCTCGAGAGTCACCACTGAGTTGCGCGTGCTGACCTTGATCGAGTCGGCGCTGACGAGGCGATCCTTTTCCAAAGCTATCGTGACGGCGGCGGTGATCTCGTCGTCGTTGTCGTCCTCGAAGGGCTTAACCTCGATCCCGTTTACAACGTCGCGAGTGCCCGGGACCCACCATGCGAGCAGTCCCGCGACACGCTTGTGCGACAGGCTTTCGACCTGGCCATTGAGCGTCACGACTCCGTCCGCGACTGCGATCTCGAGATAGTTGCCTCGGTCAGCGGCGGCCTCGGCGGCGGCGCTCATGCGGCGCTCTTCGGCAGTTTGAATCCTGCAGTGAATGAAAGCTCCTTCCTGCAACATCGCAGCGCGCAGGTGATCCCGAATCGCGCCATCACCCATCGGTTGCGCCGGAGCGACGCGGAGCCTGTCGACGATTCCTCTCGAGCCACGAATCGAAGCCGCCAGTTCCAGCGCGATCTTCTTGGCGGCAAGACTTTCGGTTTCGCCTTGAAGGACAAGGCTTCCGTCGGGTTGGTATTCGATAACAATCGGGTGCCGACGAAGGTCGACGCGCGGATCGCGTTCCAGAGCCGCATGAACCTCGCGTACGATTTCCGCTGATTCAAGCATTGAAATGCGCCTAGACCCCGGATGGATTGACCGTCTGATGCTGGCGCTGCGCTTGCGCCCACAGCTTCTTCAGATCCTTGGGAAGCTGGCTCATCACGTCCCACGCCTCGCCTTCCTGGCCTGTCGGGCTGCTGAGCAACCTCTGCAATCCCGCGAAAACGGCCGATACCGCACGTTCCGCTTCCTCATCATCGGTGAGTCCGGCCATCCGGCGCACTTCCCATATAAACTGGTCCCCGCTGACGCGACGGACCTTGCGATCGGGGTGCTCCAGAGACATCCACATCATCTTGAGGCGCTTGGGGAGTTGCGCGGCGACATGCAGCGCTTCATTCGGCGTGATCCGATCGCGCAGTTCCTGGAAGACCGCGAAGGTCAGCCCCTCCGCGCGACGCAGGTCACATCCGATGCGCCCCATCACATCTTTGAAGAATGCCTGATCTTGCATGATCAATATCTCCCTTGAGTGTTTTTGTAATTCGGTAGAATACGACAGGTTTCCTCGATGAATTATACCACCGGTGTCCGATTCGGGGGTGGCCGCAGTATCGCTTTTGGGGCAACTGCCGCGGCAATTGTGCCGCGGGTGACATTAGAAAACGATCGTTCGGAAACCTCGCTTGGATAAGGGAGTATAATGCGTTGAGGGATGGCTGTTGGTTGCTAAACCCAGTGACGACACATCCATTCCCGTCACACACTCTAGTCAAAACGGAGGACAGAAAAATGGGAGCACTTTTACCATGGCGGCCCTTTCGGGAGCTCGAACGGATGGCGCGACGCTGGGAATCGCCGTCCCCGCGCCTTTTCGAGGACTTCGAGGATAACTACGACGAGCTGTTCACGCCGGCGGTCGAGAGCTACGTGAAGGATGGCAATCTGGTCGTGCGCGCAGACGTGCCGGGCCTTGAGCTCAAAGACCTCGAGGTCACCATTCTCGGCAACGTCCTCAGCGTCAAAGGCGAACGCAAGAGCGAGCAAGAAGTGAAGAAAGAGGACTACTTGCACCGCGAGGTCTCTTACGGGGCCTTTGAGCGGCGGATGAGTCTGCCGGAAGGAGCAGCCACCGACAAGATCAAAGCCAGCTTCAAGAACGGGGTGATCGAGATTACTGTTCCGCTGGCGAAGGAGACGGTGGCCAAAAAGGTGCCGATCAAGGCCGAAACGGAAGAGAAGGTCGAGATTTCCAAGAAGTAGCTGCCGGCGGCTAGCCTGGCGATTCTGAATCGCCGGGCTCTGTGGCCTCATGACGGAGGCGGAAATAATGAAAGCGAAGGATTTAATGACTACGGACGTCAAGTGCTGCGCAGAGTACAACACCCTCAACACAGCCGCGCAGATGATGTGGGAACACGATATCGGATGCGTTCCAGTAGTGGACAAGGAAGGTCGCGCCATCGGGGTGCTGACCGATCGCGACATTTGCATGGGCGCGTATATCCAGGGAGTACTACTGACCGGCGCGCTGGTCACCAGCGCGATGTCGAAAGAGGTTTTTTCCTGCGCGCCGGCAGGACGACGTTGCGGCGGTAGAAAAGTTGATGAAGCAAAATCAAGTCCACCGCTTGCTGGTGCTCGATGCCGGGGGACACCCGGTTGGCGCGATTTCGCTCAACGATATCGCACGTGAAGGCGCGCGCGAGGCGGAGATGAGAACGGCGCGGCAAGTCAGCGACGCCGAAATCACAGGCCTGCTGGCATCGGTCTGCGCTCCGCGCCACCGCATCATTGCGGCACAGGCCGCGTAATTACCGCGGCCCATTGGTTGAGCTGCGAGGACGGAGGGTCGCGAGATGCTTCGAGAATTGCTGACCCGGCTCCGGAAGGAAGCCCAGCAGAGAATAAAAGACCTCCGAAAAGATCAGGAGCAAGAGTCCGACTCGGGGCCGGCCGACGAGATGGATTCGGCGAGCACGACCGAGGAGATCGAAACTCACGCCGGACTGATCGCGCGCGCGGAAGAGAAACTCAGGTACCTCGATGAGGCGTTTGCACGGCTTGACGCGGACAAGTACGGCCGATGCCTCAAATGCGGCGGTGCAATTCCGATCGAGCGTCTGATGGCGATTCCCTTCGCCTCGTACTGCGTCAACTGCCAGCAAGAGCTCCATCGCGCCAGAGGAGGCTGGGGTGAAGGAACCACCATTGCGCCGTTCGATCACCAGTGGACCCTGCCTGAGGAAATGGAGGCCCCGACGGAACGCGAATATCAAAGCACCGATCCCGAGGAACAGTTGACGATCTATTCTCGTCAACCACTCGCATCGGGGGAGCCTGGGAAACCAGCGCAGCGCCAGCTGTCGCGCAATAAGCGGACGCCTCGGCGCAAGAGATAAGCACTTTGATTAATGATTCCCTCGCGCGGGAAGTTCATTCGCCCATCCTCGGATAAACACGCGCCGCGATCGCAACCAGGCCGGTAAAGGTCGTAATCAGAACCAGAAAATCGAGCCCGATCCCAATGGTGCTGACGCCGTTGCGCAGCATGAAGGCGCGGAGTCCGTCAACCTCGTAGGTCAAAGGATTGAGGCGGGAGATAGCCTGCAGCCACAACGGCATCAAGCGTATCGGATAGATCGCGTTGCTGGCGAAGAAGATCGGCATCGTCAGCATCTGGCCGATACCCATGAAACGCTCACGGGTTTTCACCAGGCAGGCGACGATGAGTGACAAGGTACAGAAGAGCGCTGAGCCAAGTGCGATGAAGGCGATCACGCCGAGCACATGGCGTGGTTCCAGGCTGACCTGGATGCCGAGTACAAAGGCGAGCCCATAAACCACAACCGCCTGTGACAGACCTCGCGCTCCCGATGAGAGCGCCTTGCCCAGAACAAGCGCGGTCCGGGGCGCCGGACTGACCAGATAGCGGTGGAGGACACCAAGGTCACGTTCCCAGATGGCGGCGATACCATAGAAGATGGCGACGAAGAGCACGCTTTGCGCGAGGATGCCGGGCGCTAGAAAGTCGAGATAATTTATGCCCGCACTGAGCCCCCGGACCTGAGCCATCACCTGCCCAAACAGAAGAAGCCAAAGGGCCGGCTGGACGGCCCGAGACAGGAGTTCCATCGGATCGTGGCGGAGCTTGCGCAGCTCTGCATCCGCCACAGCCAGCACCTGCGTGGCGTAGTCGGTGACCGGGAAGATGCCAGAGTACTTAGCCATGTTCACGCGCGCTCCGCCGCGCCTGTCGCGCCTGCCGATATCCGCCCTCGGGCTCGATGTCCAACCCGGTGTAGTGAGCGAAGACATCGTCGAGCGTGGCCTCCGGTCCAACTCGCCTCTTGAGTTCTGCGGGGGCGCCGACGATCTCGATTCGTCCGTGGTGCATGAGTGCAAGGCGATCACAAAGGTGGTCCGCCTCTTCCATGTCGTGAGTCGTTATAAGGATTGTCATGTGACGGGTTTCGCGCAGCGCGCGGATATCACCCCAGACAGCGTGCCGGGCGAGAGGATCAAGCCCCACCGTGGGCTCGTCCATCACCAGGACCTTTGGCCGATGCAGCATGCTCTGGGCGATTTCGAGGCGTCGGATCATTCCGCCCGAGTAATGCTGCACCAAACGGTCTGCGTCGCGGGTCAGATTCGTCATGGCGAGCGCCTCGGCGATTCGCTGTGCGCGCTCCCGGCGAGGGATTACATAGAGGCGGGCTGAAAGCAGCAGATTCTCGTAGCCCGTGAGTGCGCCGTCTGCGGACAGCATCTGCGGCACGTAACCGATGCTTCGGCGCACCTCGCCCGCCTGTGCGATGATGTCGAAGCCTGCTACCCGCGCGGCCCCCGACGAAGGCGGCAAGAGCGTCGTCAACATCTTGATGAGAGTACTTTTGCCGGCGCCGTTCGAGCCGATGAGGCCGAAGATTTCGCCGGACAAGACACTTAGCGACACCTTGTCCACGGCAACGAGATCGCCGAAGTGGCGACTCAAAGCAGAGGTGCTGATAGCAGAGTCAGTGTCGGAGGATGGAGTTAGGATTGCGCGAGAAGGCACAGCGCCTGTATCGGCGTCAGGCGCGAGCCGGGAAGACGGACTGGCGGTTGTACACACGGATTTTGGCATCGGCTTGTGGCTAAACCCTGACCTCGCTATCGATTTTCCAGCACCGTGAACGGGCGTATAGCAAAAGGGAGCAGATGCGATCGACGCAGATGCGAATTTGCCGGCTTAGCCCCCGCGCTACCGCATCATCATAAGCTTCAGCATGAAATCGGCGAGTTTGCCGAAGGGCGGACGCAGCATCCACGCGCTGTTGAAGCGGCTCTGCAAAAACACGCCCTTGCGATGCGAAAAGGTCTGGAAGCCGAACTCGCCGTGATAGGCGCCGATGCCCGACGTGCCGATGCCGCCGAACGGCAAATCATCGACTGCCAGATGCATCAGCGTCTCGTTGACTCCCACGCCGCCTGAAATCGTCCTGCGCAGAACTTCATCGCGCTGCTTGGGGTCCAGCCCGAAATAGTAGAGCGCCAGCGGACGCGGCCGGCGATTGACGTACTCGATCGCATCGTCAAGCCGGTCGTAGCTTTTGATCGGCAGGATCGGGCCGAAAATCTCGTCGCGCATCACGCCGAGTCCGTCTTCCGGATCGAGCACAAGCGATGGAGTGAACTTGCGCTCGCCCGGCTCCAGCGCCTCACCGGCCGGATTAATTTCGACTACCGCGGCGCCTTTCGCCTTGGCCTCCTCGATATAGTCTGAGAGGCGGCGGTAATGGCGTTCGTTGACGATACTGGTGTAGTCGGGATTTGACTTGAGGGTTGGATAGAACTTACGGACCGCGGCCTCGGCCTGCCGGACGAATTCCTCCCGCCGCGCCCTGGGCACGAGAACGTAATCCGGTGCGACGCACGTCTGTCCGGCGTTCATCAATTTGCCGAAGATGATGCTCTCAACCGCGGCGGGCATCGATGCGTCGTCGCCGACGATGCACGGCGATTTGCCGCCAAGCTCCAGCGTGACCGGCGTCAGGTTCTCCGCGGCCGCGCGCATCACGTTGCGGCCCACGGCGGTCGAGCCGGTATAGAAAAGATGATCGAACGGCAGCCGGGAAAACGCCTCGCCGACCTCCGGCCCTCCTTGCACCACCGCGACCTTATCGGCGGGAAAGATACCGGAAAGAAGCTCGGCCAGGAACGCCGCGGTGCGCGGCGTCAATTCCGACGGCTTCAGCATCACGCAATCGCCGGCGGCAATCGCCGCCATCAGCGGCAAAATCGAAAGCTGAAACGGGTAATTCCACGGGCTGATGATGCCGACGACGCCGACCGGCTGATAAATGATGCGCGCCTTTCCCGGCATCAGTTCCAGGCTGACCGAAACCCGCTTTGGCTTCATCCACTTGCCCAGATGACTGCTGGTATGGCGGATTCCTGCCAGCGTAGTCCAGATCTCGGCAAACCGGCTCTCATGCGTCGAGCGATTGCCGAAATCCGACGAGATTACCTCGGCGATCCGTCCCGTATTTTCCTTAATCGCTTGTTTGAGCCTGGCGAGGTCCGCGCGCCGCGCTTCGAGCGACGGCGCTGCGTTGCGAAAAAACGCCTCGCGCTGGCTCGCAAGGATCGCGCCGAGATCGCCTGCGCCATTCGATTGCGGGAACTGCTGTACAGCTGTGGCCATCATGGTCGTGATTATCGATCTTTCCCGATTCGCAAGCGAGACCCAGACCTTACGAGATTGCGTCGGCGCCGTCTTCTCGGTGCCCGATTTCAGCACCGCGCTCAGCCTGGGCGCCCACGTCACCGGCAACTTCGTCACCTACCGCCGCGATTTGCAGGATTCTCGACCCGCACGCCGAAAAATTGCGCTTGCCCCAGCGCGCCCGCGAGCGCTACAAGCGGTGCTTGATGCTTAGTCTCCGCTTCGCCGTGCTGTTCATCCATATCGTCGCCGTGATCGTCGCGCTGGGCGGCTCGTTGTTCAGCACTTTCGCACTCGCTCCCGTTTTGGCCGCGGAACTCGATCCGCCCGCGCGGATCCGCGTCGGCCGCCGAATCGTTCGCCGCCTGGGCGCGATCGTGCTTGCCTCGCTGGCCGTGCTGGTGGTGACGGGAATCTTCAACGTGCTCTTCATCGGCGGCGTTTCGATTCTGCTTGCGATCAAATTGATCCTGGTCGTTGTCGTTATCGCACTTGCGCTTTATCAATATGGAAGCATCGGCGTGCAAATCTGGAGGATCTCGGCCGCGGGTCCGAGTCCGGAAGTCGCAGACCTCCAGGCGCGCTTTCGCCGCGTCGGTCTGACGGTCGGCTCGATCGTGTTGCTGATTGTCTATCTCTCGATCGGACTCACGCGCGGCTCAGGCGCGATTGTCACGTCCATTCGCTGAGGGTCCACAGATGCCACGAAAAAAATCGCCGCGCCGAACGCCCGCCTGGATGCGCCGGCTTACCGCGCTCGCAATCGCGCTCGGCGTTATCGCGACGCTCAGCTACGGCACGGGCGCGCATATCGCCGTGCGATACCTCAATCCGCCGCTGGGCGCGTGGTGGAATTCCAACGAGTTTGCAATCGTCGAGTGCGCCGCGGCCGCGGTCGGAATGTTGATCGGAATTCGCATCGGCGCGCGACTGGTAAATGGCGGCGCGCTCAGGAACCGCTCGATGATAGCCGCGGTAATTGTTTGCGCGCTCGTGCTGCCGATCGTCGGCCGGGTCAGCGCCGAAATTGCCCGACTTGGATTCACCCGCGGCGCATCCGCCAACGCATGGCTCATCGACCGCTTCGGCTACGACGTGGGAATGTTCTCTGACAAGCTTCTGGTAGCGGGCGTTTACTCGATCAAAATCGCGGCATTTGCGCTTCCGGTCGGGATGGTTCTCTTCGGCGCGGCGATTGCTATCCTCATGACTGCAAAGCCTGTTGGCGACACCGATACCGCAATTTCCAAATGAATCGCGACGACCGCAAGCCCCGCAAACCACCCGGCATCAGCCGCCGATCGTTCATCAAGGGCGCCGGCGCGGTCGCTGCTGCGGCAGGCCTGGTGCGCGTGCGGCCGGCAGCCGCCGATGAAAAAACGCTGCCCGCCGGGGTCGTAGAAAAGCTCGGGCCCGAAGCTACGACGATCGAACTGAACATCAACGGCAAGCCCGCGACGCTTGAGATCGAGCCGCGCGTAACCCTGCTAAGCGCGATCCGGGAACATCTTGGACTGACAGGCACCAAGCTCGCCTGCGATCGCGGCGCGTGCGGGGCATGCACCGTGCATCTCGACGGCAAACCCGTAACGTCGTGCATGGTGCTGGCTATCGACGCGCGTGGACACCAAATCACCACCATCGAAGGCCTCGGCACGCCGTCGAATATGCATCCCGTGCAGGCCGCATTCGTCGAAACCGACGCGCTGCAATGCGGGTTCTGCACGCCGGGGATGGTGATGTCGGTCGCGGCCGCGCTCGAGCGCAATCCTGCTGCTACGACTGACGAAATCAAACACGCAACCGCCGGAAATATCTGCCGATGCGGCACTTATCCACACGTCTTCGCGGCGGCTCTCAGAGCCGTCAAGCCTGGACCTGCCGGATCCGCGCGTACTGTCCGCGCGGCGAAGGACGCCTGATGTCGCGGCGCGTCACGCTCAACCTCGGCTTTGAGGGCAACACGCGCGACGTCACGGTCGTCATTCCCGACGACGAGCCGACGCCGTGGCAATGGGGCGAGCGCCTGTCCGTGGTCGGCAAGCCCGCGCCGCGCGTTGACGGACCACTGAAAGCGACCGGCGCCGCGCGTTACACTTACGATATCGAATTGCCCGGGATGCTTTACGGCGCGATCCTGCGCAGTCCGTGGCCGCACGCGCGGATTCGCAACATCGATCTGTCCGCGGCCGAGCATCTTGCCGGCGTGCGCGCGGTTCTTGCTCTTGAAGATCGCGAAATCCGTTTCGCGGGCCAGGAAGTCGCAGCCGTTGCCGCTATCAGTTCCGATCTGGCCGACGACGCGCTCAAGTTGATCAAAGTCGATTACGAAACGATGCGGTTCGTGGTTAATATGGACCGCGCAATGGGGGATTCCGCCCCGCGCGTTTTCGGTAGCGGATCCAACGTGGGCAGAACCTCGACTTCGAGCGTCGGCGACGTCCCGCGCGGACTTGAGGTCGCGGCCAACACGATCGAGGCTACCTACACGACGCCCGTGCAGACTCACGTCTGCCTCGAGACGCACGGCGCGGTTGCGAGCTTCAACGCGGCGGGAGACCGGCTCACGGTTTGGTGCTCGACGCAGGGCGTTTTTTCCGTGCGCGACGATCTGGCGGTGTATTTCAGTCTGCCGCCCGACAATGTCCGCGTAGTCTGCGAATTCCTCGGCGGCGGCTTCGGCTCGAAATTCGGCGCAACCCCCGAAATAATTGTTGCCGCGCGGCTGGCCAGGGCGGCCGGAGTGCCGGTCAAGGTGATGCTCCCGCGCGGCGACGAGCATCGATCGACGGGTAACCGTCCCAACTCGGTGCAGAAGGTCAAGTTGGGGGTCGATCGCGACGGAAAGTTGACCGCGATCGATCTTGTGCAACGCGGAAGCGGCGGAATCGGCGGCGGTGCAGGCAGCGCGGCTCCGTTCAAGTCGGTCTATCGATGCGCCAATATCCGCACCGAGGAACGCAACATCTATACGAACGCCGGTCCCGCGTCTCCGATGCGTGCGCCCGGCTGGCCGCAGGGATGCTTCGCGCTGGAACTCGCGATGGACGAGATGGCGCGCAAGGCGGGAATCGACAGGCTCGAGTTCCGCCGCCGCAACACCGACAACCCGGTCCGCGCCGCCGAATACGAGATCGGCGCGCGCGCGTTCGGATGGACTGAGAAAAATTCGTCGCCGAAATCCAGCGGCGCCGTCAAGCGCGGAGTCGGCGTCGCGTCCGCCGAGTGGCATGCGGTCGGAGTGTCGGGCCCGGAGGCGCAGGTGATCGCGCATCGCGGCGGAATCGTAGAGGTTCGCGTCGGCACCCAGGACATCGGCACCGGCACGCGCACGATTCTCGCAATCGTCGCGGCCGAGGAACTCGGCCTGCCCGTGGATCGCGTGAAGTCCGAAATCGGCGACACGCGATTTCTTTTTTCAGTCCCGAGCGGCGGCAGTCTTAGTGCGCCCTCGAACACGCCAGCGGTGCGCCAGGCCGCGGCGCATCTCAAGGACAAGCTGTTTCGGATCGCGGCGCCAATACTCGGCGCCGAACCCGGCGACCTCGAGGCCGCCGACGGATTCATTCGGGTGCGCACCAATCCCTCGCGCTCGCTCGCGTTTGCCGACGTATGCAAGCGAATCCCCGGCGATTCGATTTCCGCGCAGGGCGAGCGCGTGCCCAACTACGAAGGCTTTCGGACCGATCAGGCGGGATGTCAGTTCGCCGAAGTCGAAGTCGATACCGAAACCGGGATCGTCCGCGTGACGCACGTCGTCGCGGTCCACGACGCGGGACGGATTATCGATCCGCTGACGGCGCGCAGTCAGGTCAACGGTGGCATCCTGATGGGAATCGGGTTCGCGCTGTTCGAGGATCGCCGGATGGATCCGCAGCTCGGCATCATGGTCAATCCCACGATGGACGACTACAAACTGCCCGGCCCGCTCGACGTGCCGCAGATCGACGTGACGTTTTTCGAAGTCGCCAACGGCATCACCAACACCGGCGTAATGGGACTCGGCGAGGTGGCGCATGTCGCGAGCGCGGCCGCGGTCGCGTGCGCGGTGTACGACGCGATCGGCGTGCCGGTGCGTTCACTTCCGATCACGCCCGATCGCGTGCTGGCGGCGCTGGGACGCGCGTGAAGGATTTGGAATTGCGATGAACCCATTCGAGGTGATCACGCCGGCCGATCTCGCAAGCGCCGCACAACTGCTTGCCCAGGACGGCCACGTCGCATTTGCGGGCGGCGTCGATGTCGTCGATCTGTCGAAGCAAGGCATCGTATCTCCAACCGCGCTGGTGAATCTCAAAGGCCTGAAGGAACTCGGTGGAATCGAGGTGCGGCCGTCGGGAGAACTTCGCCTCGGTGCGACCGCGAAGCTGAGCGAAGTCGCCGAGCATCCCGCGATCCGCGCCCGCTTCACCGCTATTGCCGAAGCCGCGAGCGAGGCGGCGACGCCGCAGATTCGCAATCTTGGCACGGTCGGCGGGAATCTCCTGCAGCGCCCGCGATGCTGGTATTTTCGCAATCCCGACGTGAATTGCCTGAAGAAGGGCGGCGACAAGTGCTACGCGATCGCCGGCCTCAATCGTTACCACGCGATTTTGGGCGGCGGTCCGGCGTACATCGTGCATCCGTCGAATCTTGCGCCCGCGTTGATCGCGATGCGCGCGAGCGCGACGATCGTTGGCCCGGCCGGCCAGCGCACTATCGATCTCGAAAAATTTTTCACGCTTCCTACTGTCGATCCGAAGCGCGAAAATTCTCTCAAGTCCGGCGAGATAATCACTGAAGTGATAGTGCCCGCTCCCTCTGCGAGCGTGAGCAGCCATTACCTGGAGGCGCGCGAGAAGCAGAGCTTCGATTGGCCGCTGGTCAGCGTTGCGATCGCTCTCGATCGCGCGCCCGGCGCGAGGACTGTCCGCGATGCGCGCGTGGTCATGGGCGCGGTGGCTCCGGTGCCGTGGCGATCGTACGAAGCAGAAGCCGCGCTCAAAGGCGGACCACTCGACGAGTCACGCGCTCGCGCCGCGGCCGAAGCCGCGCTCAAAGACGCGCATCCGATGTCCGACAACGCCTACAAGGTGGCGATTGCGAAGGTGATCGTGCGCCGCGCGATCATGAGTGCCGCCGGCCTGGAGGCCGCCTGAAGTGCCCCCGCCGTCCGCCAGATTCTGCGCTCATCTGCGCACCAAGACTGCGTACTACCGCACGCCCGACGGCGAGCGGATTTTCAAGCCCGACGTCTCGACGGCGTGCTACACCTGCCTCAAGACGCAGCGGCCGGTGGGACCTGACGGGCGGCCCGTAGATGCGCAATCATGCGGGACAGAGCGCGGATGTTTCCAACCGGAATGAAAAATCCTGGACTTGGATAAAGATGCGCCGGATTTTCGGCGGAACAGGAAAGCGAAGACTAGTAGAGCAGATAGCGCGCGCGCAGGATGCGGAAATTCTCCAGCTCCGGTTGCCAATCCGCGACGATCTGTCTGGGATCCACGCCCGACTTGATTTCCTCCAGCGTTCGACGCGAACCAACCATCGCGAGCGTCGCGTCGGTCTTGAAATCATCCCTATATAGATGATGCAGCGCGGCAATCAGCTCGATTCCGAGCGCCGGCGAATCAAGCGCGAGGCGGTCGTCGAGAAAAATCCGTACTCCGTGGCAGCTCCGGCCGCCATACGCGCCGGCGGATGGCGTGAAATCGGCTGTCTGAAAGCGAACGCCGGGAATCTTTCGCTCGTCCAGGAAGGAGAGCAGCGCCGCAGAGCCGATCCACGGCGCGCCGATCAATTCGAATGGAGTATCGGTCCCGCGCCCGACGCTCACATTGGCGCCCTCGATCATCGCAACGCCCGGATACAGCGTCGCTTCAGTAAGCGTTCGCAGGTTCGGCGAGGGCGGCGTCCATCGCAGCCCCGTCTGATCGAACCATTCGGAACGCGCATAGCCGCGCATCTTGATCACGTGCAGGCGCGCCCCGATGTGGTTTTCGCGATTGAACATCTCGGCAAGCTCGCCGACCGTCATGCCGTGGCGCGTCGGCAGCGGAAAATATCCGGTGAACGATTTCAAATCAGCGTCCATGATCGGGCCTTGCACGACCGCGCACGAAATCGGATTCGGACGATCCAGCACATAAAAGTCGATGCCCCGGCGGGCCGCTTCTTCCATCGCATAGGCCATCGTCGTGACGTAGGTGTAAAAGCGCGCGCCTGAGTCCTGAACGTCGAACACCACCGCATCGACGCCGTCGAGCATCGTGGCGCTCGGCCGCCGCGTCTCTCCGTACAGGCTGAAGAACTGCAGACCCGTGACGGGCTCGGTGCCCGGCGCGACGCTCTCATCGACATCGCCATGCAGGCCGTGCTCGGGACTGAAGATCGCGCGCAGCGTCAGTCCGCGCGCATGTGAAAGCGCTTCGATATCGCCAGTGCCGGCGTGAGTGACGCCGGTCTGATTGGTGATCAATCCGACGCGCGCGCCTTTGAGTTGCGCGAATCCGTCATCCGCCAATACGTCGGCGCCGCTCAGCACCCTCGTGTCAGCGGAAGTGCGTCTCGCCAACGCGCAGAAGGAGTTCAAGGATGGCCGACATTCCACGATGCGATCCTCGGACAGGGCGCCGAGGCGATCTGAAATCAGCGCGAGAATTTCGCGTCGCAACGGGCCCGCATCACCCGCGCCGCCGGGGTACGTGCGGTTGGTCAAGACGATGGCATAGATGGAAGAAATGGAATCGATCCACAGCATCGTCCCGGTGAATCCGCAATGGCCGTACGAGCCGACCGGCAAGAGCTGCTCGCGATTCGCACACAGCGGCGCGCCGAGATCCCATCCCAGCCCGCGCAGGTGGCTCGCATCAACCGCGTCGACCGGCGATTGGGGAATCGTCATTTCGTCGATCGAACGCGCAGAGAGAATTGTGACCGCGCCCGCGCGGCCGCCGTCGAGCAGCGTCCTTGCGAAGATCGCCAGGTCGTCGGCGGTGGAGAACAGTCCGGCATGACCCGCGAGGCCTCCCATTCGCGCGGCAGTCGGATCGTGAACCTCGCCGATGCGCAATTTGCCGTCGACGTATTCGGTCGGCGCAATACGATTGAGTTCCCGCGCCGGCGGGCTGAAGCCGGTGTCAGCCATTCCGAGCGGGGTGAAAATGTTGACGCGGCAATAGTCGTCGAGCGGAAGCTTCGCGACGCGCCGAACCACCTCGCCGAGCGCCTCGAAATTGATGTCGCTGTACTCGTAGTGCGTTCCCGGAGGATGAAGCGGCTTCGCATCCTCGGTCATCTTCATTGCGGTCGAGTAGCCGGTCCATTTGCGGCGCAGGTCCAAATCCGGGGCGAGGCCGGAATAATGCGTCATCAACTGGCGAATCGTGATGCGTTCCTTGCCGTTGCGAGCGAAGGCGGCCCAGTAAGTCGCGACCGGCGCGTCGAGGTCGATGCTGCCGCGCTCGCGAAGCTGCATTATCGCGACCGCGGTCGCGACGGGTTTGGTCAGCGAGGCGAGATCGAAAATTGTGTCCGGAGTCATCGCGACCCGCCGGGGCTCGAGCTCGCGGTATCCGAAAGCGTGGCGATAAACGACCTGGTTGCCCTGCCCAATCTCAACGACGGCGCCGTGGATTCTCCCCGCTTCGATCTCAGACTGAACGATGGTGTCGATTTGTTGCAAGTCCGCTTCGCGCAAGAACGCGGACGAGGCGGCATCGGCAGACGCCGACGTTGCGGAGATTGCGGCGAGCAACTGGAACGCGAGCGCCGCGATCAGACGGTGCGAGAAAGACGCCGTCGGGCTTCTCATTGCGACTATTGTACCACGTCCGGAACGTCATGCTTGCAGGCCGCGCCCTCCACGTTCAGCCCGTCGGCGCTGTACTGGTTGCGCGGGTTCCATATCATCCAGCCGTCGGAGCCGAACTTTTCGGCGGCCGAAATTTGCTGCCTGATCTGGGTGCCGGTGAAAACTCTATGGTCGAAGGCGTAATCGCGAAACGCTTGCAGCCAGGGGCGAAACCTGATCGAAGGAATTCCGCGCTCGCGCGCGTTCTGCAGCGAAAGGAAGACGATTTCATACGGATGCGCGACCGGATTGCGATAGCTGGGAATGCCGAACTGGAAGCACGACGGGTACAACATCGGCGAGACGTAATCGACGATGGGCGCGAGTTCCTCGAGCCGCTGCCCGATATGGGTATCGTCGAGGTTCCACGTCACGTATCCAAAGATGTCGGCGGCGAGAAACACATTGTAGGGAGTGAGGCGGCGGCGCGCCTCGGCCAGAAAGCCGGAGATCGCGGCGAGGCGGCTCTTCATGTCGGTCGGCTTCGAGAACTTGAGCCCCGGGGCGTCGGGAAAGCGCAAATAGTCAAACTGGATTTCGTCGAAGCCAAGGCGCGCCGCCTCGAGCGCGATCGAGATATTGTAGTCCCACACCTCGGTGTTGAAGGGATCGGTCCACGCGAGGCGTTCGCGATCCCTGAAGATTGCGCCGCCGGCGCGCTTCACCGCCAAATCGGGTCGGGCGGTCGCCAGCGGATCATCCTTGAAGACGACGATTCGTGCGATAGCGTAAATGTTGTCGTGATGGAGTTGGTCAAGCAGTGCCTTCGCATCGCGCATCGTCGTGAGCTCGTTCGAATGAGCTTGCTCGGCCAGCGCAAGCGAGGTTTTGAATGCGATCATCCCGCGATCGCCTTTGACGTCGATCACCACGGCATTGAGTTCGGTTTTGTCGATGAGGCCGAGCGCCGCCCCGCGCAATTTGGCGCTGCCGATTCCGTAAAATGAAAGATAGAGCGCCTTCGGCACCATCGGCGTGAGCGCAATCGGTCCGGAGTGATCATTCAACTTACCGACGGGTATCGATTCGCGCTTGTAGCCGTACGCCCGTAGGCCGATCGTGTCGCCGTGGCCGTTGATCTCGAACTTGCCGTCGCGATCGGTTCGCACCGCGGCGTCCCCGAGTGTCACGATCGCCTCCTCCACCGGCCTTTTGGTCAAGCCATCGATGACGGTCCCGGTGTAAGCCAATGTCGGCACAGGCCTCACCAATGATGTGACGATGAACAAAGACAGCGTGAAAATAATCGATCTCGACATCAACTATCACCTACTGATTATTGGCGTCCGAGCGGGTAGCAGACTCTGGAATCTTTGTCCGACGTCGCCATTGGTAACGATGAAGCGTGGGAGCGCCATGACGTTGTCGCCGCGCGAGACCTTGCGTCGTTCGATGCTGAATGCGGCGACGTATCCGGATTTTGTGGCGGCGGCAATCAGCTCATCGTCGTAGATCCCAAACGGCCAGCTCAGCATCGTCACGCGGCCACCGAGCCGGCGCTCGAGGACCTGTTGCGATTTGTTGAGCTGAGTATCCACGAATTTCCAGTAATCCTCGGTGGAGAGTCGGCGTTTCTCGATGTGAAAATTGGGATGCCAGTACGTGTGCGATTCCACCGAAAAGAGTCCGGTGGCTTTCAGTTCCGCGAGCTGTTCCCATGTCATCGCATACGAGGCGTTCGAAATCGCAGATGGATAAATGAACAGTGTCACCGGGATTCGATAGCGCTCGACCAACGGCTTCATGTCGCTGAACACGGTGCGATGGCCATCGTCGGCGCTGATCGCGACGGCGCGCGGCGGCAACTCGCCGTGGCCTGCGGCGAAATTCACAACATCGTGAAGCGGAACGACAGTGTAGCCGTTGTCATGAAGATACTTGAGCTGCGATGCGAAGACCGCGGTCGTGACCGTCATGCTATCGGCAACGACCGGGCCGAACCGATGGTAAACAAGAATCGTCGCGGACGTTGCGCTCTCTGACGCAGGCCCCGCGATCGCGATCGACGCCGTCACACTCAGGGACAACGCCAGAAGTGTAACAACAAGATCGAAGCGCCCGCTTTTCTTCATAACGCTCTCACTTTTGGCGAACCAGTCAGCGCTTCAGCAGAATCAGAATTTCCACTGCAGGTTAACTTGTGCGCGGTTCGCCTCGGGCCTCCGATATCGCCGGTGTTGGAGGCTGATCGCGGTCCGTGATAGCCGCCGGGCAGCCAGGGCCCACCTGTGGTTCCTCAAAACGTAATCCGCGCGAATTCGTTGGTGGTTTCGAACGTCTGGCGATAGCCTGCCTTTATGGCGATGCCGACAACCGTAGCGCTCCCGCTGGCCCGAAGCGAACCCCGAACCCGCACCGCGCTGTTGTTGGAATCGATCGCCCTGCGCCATCAAATCGCCGTTCTGGAGCGAACGACGTGACGATTGCCGAGCTATCACACCCAGTGTTAGTTGGGATAGCTGAAGGCCCGTCTTACTCAAGACGAACGGGGAGAAAATTATCCGATGGCGAACAACGAACAGGAGCGCGACGCGTGGCTCGCGAAAGTCAGTGAGGCTGCGCTCGAGCCGGAGCTGCCGATTGTCGATCCGCATCATCACCTGTGGGACCATCCGGGCAGCCGCTACATGCTCGATGAGATAGTCCGCGACACGGCGTCGGGACATCGCGTGCTCGCGACGGTGTTCGTCGAATGCCTTTCGATGTATCGCGCGAACGGCCCGGAGCCGATGCGGCCGGTGGGCGAGACCGAGTTCGTCAACGGCATCGCGGCCCAAAGCGCGAGTGGGCAATATGGCGAAACGCGCGTCGCGGCGGGAATTGTGGGCTTTGCGGATTTGACGTTGGGAGCCGCGGTCGAACCGGTATTGCAGGCGCATATCGCCGCGGCGCCGGCGCGTTTTCGTGGCATCCGGCACGCGGGAGGCTTCGACGCGAGTCCAGAGGTGAGGAATTCGCATACCAACCCGCCCGCGGATTTGTACGAATCGGCGCGTTTCCGCGAAGGCTTCGGCAAATTGCGGGGCTTAGGTCTCAGCTTCGAGGCGTGGCAGTACCATCCGCAGATGCCGGCGGTGATCGAGCTGGCGAGAGCATTCCCGGATACGACGATTGTGCTCGATCACTTCGGCGGCCCGCTGGGAATCGGTCCTTACGAAGGCCGGCGCACGGAGATATTCGGCGAATGGAAAAAAAACCTCGCGGAACTCGCGCGATGTCCAAATGTCGTGGCCAAGCTCGGTGGAATCAACATGCCGGTGAATGGATTCGGGTGGCATCGGAGGCCGGCGCCGCCGAGCTCGGACGAACTCGTGGCGGCGACGCGGGACTACTATCTCCACACCATCGATCAGTTTGGGCCGCGACGATGCATGTTCGAGAGCAACTTCCCGGTGGACAGGATTTCATGCTCGTACGTCGTGCTGTGGAACGCATTCAAGAAGATCGCGGCGGGTTTCACGAGAGACGAAAAAACACAGCTATTCCAGCGCACTGCGTCGGAGGTCTATCGCTTGACGCTCACGCCCAAGGCACCGAGCCAGGCGCCGGCGCGGTAATTCGCGCGACGTGGCGATGGCCGTCATGTGAGTCGTCTAGACGTTGATGGTGCTCATGTCGTTATAACGTGCGCCGGCGGCAAAGCCCTTGGGCGCGGCTTCCTCGATGCGGGCAAGATCGCTTTTCGACAGCTGGATTTTGGCCGCCGCAACATTCTCTTCGAGATAGGTACGACGCTTGGTGCCAGGAATCGGAACCATGTCGTGGCCCTGCGCGAGCACCCACGCGAGCGCGAGCTGACTCGGCGTAATTCCCTTCTCGCGGGCGATTTCCTTGATGCGATCGACGACCTTGAGATTCCTTCGCATATTCCCGGCGTCGAAACGCGGCGAGATTTTGCGGCGCATATCGTCGGCGGGCAACTCGCGAATGTTTCCGCTGAGGAAGCCGCGACCGAGCGGGCTGAATGGGACGAATCCAATGCCGAGCTCGCGCAGCGTCGGAATCACTTCGTCTTCGTAGTCGCGGGTCCAGAGCGAGTATTCCGACTGTAGAGCGCTGATGGGGTGCGTCGCGTGCGCGCGGCGAATCGTATTGGCGCCAGCCTCCGACAGGCCCAGGTAGCGAACTTTTCCTTTGCGCACCAGGTCGGCCATCGCGCCGACGGTTTCCTCGATCGGCACCTTCTTGTCGACGCGATGCTGGTAGTAGAGATCGATGTGATCGACACCGAGGCGCTTGAGCGACGCGTCGCAGGCGGAGCGCACGTATTCGGGTCTGCCGTTGATCGCGCGCTTGCCGTCGGGTAGGACCTGGTTGGCGAACTTGGTCGCGATAATCACGCGGTCGCGGTATTTCTTCAGCGCTTTGCCGACCAGCTCCTCGTTGTGGCCCACGCCGTAAACGTCGGCGGTGTCGAAGAAATTGATCCCAAGCTCGACGGCGCGCTCAAGCGTCGCGATGGATTCGATGTCGTCGCGCGGCCCGTAAAACTGCGACATCCCCATGCATCCCAGGCCGAGCGCCGATACTTCGAGTCCCTGCGTACCAAGTTTTCGCTTTTCCATGACTGATGTCTCTCACGCTCATATTGACATAGCGCAATAGTGCGGCGGCACGGTTTACATGCGCCGGTATCGCCGGCCCGACTATCGCAACGGAAGTAATCCCACCAACGTTGTAGATATCACATCGGCCCCAAAATTTCTGGAGGTCGATGGACGCTCGCGCGACAATTTGATAGACCGGTGGCGCCCGCTGGTGTTTGCCCCCCCTTTCACCAGCCGGCTTCGGGCTGGCTCTCGTGAGCCGGCCCGTTCTTTTTTTCAGGCTATTTCTCTTTGAGACGGGGATCGTCGGTCGCGATACATTCAGCCCGCTGCCAAGCTTCTGCAACAGCTACGATGTTACCGTTCCGATCCTGATCAGGATGTTCATGAGCAAATTTGAGGCGCAAAGGTGCCTCAGTCCGAATGCGTTCCTTCTCTTTCTCGCAACTTGTGTTGGATTCAAACGATGCCCAGATGTCCCATTTGTTGAGTGAAGCGTTCAGATCGTTGAACGCGCGAGGATGCTCTCCCATCGGGCTAAAGACCGGCGGAATCAAGAGATACCAGCCCACAAGCGCGAGCGCGGCGGCGTGGCGCGGCTTCATGCTGGATTAGCGTGCCATGAAATACAGCAACGCTGGAGTTCTGTGCTCAAATTTCTCGGCAAATCGCATTCTCTCCGTGTTGCGATGGTCGATGCCACTGATATGGGGTTTGCCGGATACCAAGATTATGGAATGACGCTCGGCGCAGCACCTGGAACGAGAGAACCTTGAGGTGGCGCTTCGGCCTTCACGGTCACCACATAGGTAACTTTTTCTCCCGTAGCAAGCGTCACGTTGATTTTCCAACTGCCGACATCGGCGCCCACCAATTCGATCCTACCCGGGGCATTTTGCACCACGAGCGCATTGGGATTGTTGACCACCTTCGGTCCGGGGGCTGCACCTTCCTTTACGCCACTTATGGTGTAGTTCTGGCCCTTATTGATCGTCACTTTAATGGTGCGCCGTTTGGCCTCTGGCGGTGCGGCAAGCGCGGATGATCCGTTCAAGGCGATTAGTGCCAGCAACACCAGGGCGCTCGCCAATATACGGCGAGTACTCGCCTTTGTATTAGCCTCTTCGATTATCATTTGTTCCCTCCCCCAATGGCGAAACGAATCGGCAGCCATTGTAAGCGGAGATTCCCATTTTGGATCCTGATTTAGACTTGCACCAACACCAGGCCGTCTGCAAACGCAAAGTCCGAGCCCGGTTCTAATGCCTGGGTGAGCGGTGAGGCCCCTTCCGCTCGCTACGATTCTCGGTAGTTATCCCGCGCATCGGAAGTTCTCGAGCCCGCTGGAAACGCCTACGACGGACTGCCCGAATCTGGATTAAGCGGAAGATCGGCTGCCTTCCGGTTGTCGAGACCGGCCGCGTGGTCGGCATCCTCACGGAGGCCGAGATTGTCCAAAGCATATGCGATGGTTCGCAGCCCCCCACGCTGTCTAAGCTGCGGGGGAGTTGTAGTTGCTAGGCGGCGACCGGATACTTATGGTATGCGTTATCAAACAGGAGGCGAAATTGGACCTAAACAGCATAATCACAGAGTTGAAAACGGAACGAGACAGGATAGGCCGGGCTATTGCCGCCCTTCTCGAGGATGCGAAGACGGCGGTCAGCGGTACTGTTCAAAGAGCGGGTGCGCTCAAACGGCGGCGCGGCGGAATCACGCCGGAGGGCAGACGTCGTTTGTCACAGGCGATGAAAAGACGCTGGGCAGAACGGCGTATGGGGAAGACTACCGGTAAGGCCTCTGCGCCCAAGCGACGTGGCGGGCTCACTGCTGCGGGTCGGAAGAAGCTCTCTGAAGCGATGAAGAAGCGCTGGGCAGAAAAGAAGAAGAACG
>CABDYU010000110.1_pt1 | contig 42829 bp, 38 predicted proteins | sample 3132011 | NCBI WGS metagenome assembly CABDYU01 (sample SAMEA5534338, study PRJEB31848) | metagenome | biome: tundra; feature: field; material: soil | place: USA | collected 2013-05 | depth 0.45 m | reverse complement strand
GTACAACGTTGCGGGCGCGACGGCTGGAGCGTTTGGCGCGCTCGCCAGCGGCGTGCCGGCGATACTCGCGGCGCGCCATGGATGGGCGCTCGCGCCGGCGCTGCGGTCGGGCTTTGTCGCATACTCGATCATCGCGGTGATTGCCTTCGCGGTTTATCGGCGTCTGTCCCCGGCTGTCGAAGTCGAGCGCCAGCCAGCCAAGTCCGCGCCGCTGGCGAAGTCGCGGGCAATCGTGCTGCGGCTTTCGGCGCTGTTCAGTCTCGACTCGCTCGGTGGCGGATTCGTAATTCAGTCACTTCTGGCGCTGTGGCTGTTTCGCCGCTTCAACCTCTCGGTTCAAGCGGCGGGCACGTTTTTCTTCGCGGCCGGACTGCTTAGCTCGTTTTCACAGTTTATTTCGCCGGTGCTTGCGTCGCGGTTCGGCCGGATCAACACGATGGTGTTCAGCCATCTGCCGTCGAACGCCATGCTGATCGTCGCGGCGTTGATGCCGACCCCGGGGCTGGCGATGACATTTCTGCTGCTGCGCTTCTCGACCTCGCAGATGGACGTTCCCGCGCGCCAGTCGTATGTGATGGCGGTGGTGCCGCCCGAGGAGCGCGCGGCCGCGGCGACAGTGACCAATGTGCCGCGCAGCCTGGCGGCGGCGATGGCGCCGTTGCCGGCGGGCGCGATGCTGAATCATTCGTCGTTTGGATGGCCGCTGATTTGCGCGGGCGTGCTCAAAACGATTTACGACATCTTACTGCTGATTCAGTTCCGCGCCGTCAAACCCTCCGACGAACAATTTGAGTAGCCGGACTCGTCGTGAACTACGCGCGCAACACGACCATGCCCTCGCGGATCGCAAGCCTGCCTTCGCCGCTCAACGTCTCGAAGAAGACGGCTACCTTATCCGCGCTGTCATCGCGCCCCAGCACGCGGACCGTCAAGGTTGAGGGCATCGTCACCATCGCGCCGAAACGGCCCGCGACTCTTTCAACTCGCGCAGGATCGTTGCCCGCTTCGCTCTCGATTATTCGTGACACCGCAAGCGCCAGCGTCGCGGTCCCGTGCAGGATGATCGAGGGCAGCCCGGCGGCGCGCGCTACCGACGCGTCCGTGTGTATCGGATTGAAGATTCGCGCGCACTCCGTGTAGATGTGCGCCATGCATCCCGGCACATCGACCTGGCACTCCGAACGCGGCTCGCCTTCCTCGACGATCGGTTGCATCGGCGCGGGCGGATGTGTCGGCGGAATATCAGGCCCCGTGACCTCGACTCCGCGATAGAGCGCGCCATACCAGCTCGTGCAAACCGGCTTGCCTGCGCCATCTACGGTATCGAGGCGCGTGACCATGTATGCGCCGGGCTTGCGGCGCTCGACTCCCGCGACCGTGAGCTGCGTCGTCATCCGCTCGGGGGGCAGAATCGGGCGATATAGGACAGTGTCATGCGTCGCGTGCACGGCCCGCATCGCCTCGTCGCGCGTGAACGTGGAGGATTTCTCGAACTGCGCGCGCATCGCGACCTGCACCGGCCATTCGAAGCAGACCGGGAACATCGGATGCGCAATCACTCCGCGATTGGTGTCCATGTAGTAGGCCATCGCGTCGCCAAGCGCGGCGGCATAGGCCATCGTCCAGCGCGAATCGATCTCACTGACCATTGGCGCACCCGCGATCCCCACGATAGATGACTCAAGCGGCATGACGGCTACTTCTACCCGCGGCCCCGGCCCCGTCCATCGCGCCTATCGAGCACCTCGCAGGCATTCTCCGGTGATCTACAGCTGCGAAGTGAGGATGTGGTCGAGGTTGTCGCGTGCCCAGGTGTCGAGCATTTCTGCAAGCGAATTCAGCTTTACGGGTTTGCTCAGATAATCGTCCATCCCGGCGTCGAGGCATCGGGCGCGATCGCCTTCGGTCGCGTGCGCAGTAAGAGCGATTATCACAGTGTGCCGAGTATTCCCTTCGCGCCGCCTAATCTCCGCGACCGCTTGGTAGCCGTCCATCCCGGGCATCTCGCAGTCCATCAAGACAATATCGTGACGCCTGCTCGATACGACCTCCAACCCCCGTTGCGCACCGTCGGCGATTTCCGCCGTGTAGCCGAGGACGGAAAGCTGCTGCGCCCCGATAGTTCGATTCACGAGATTGTCGTCCACCAACAGTACCCGCACTGCCTTACGCCATTGCGGCGGCTGATTGTCAATCGGGCGCGGCGGCGCGGCCGCGATGGTCCTGGTGTTGACGCCATCGGCATTTCTGCATAGCTCGAGGATACAGCTGAACAGGTGCGACGGACGCACCGGCTTTGTAATCCACGCATCCACCACTTCGGTCGCATTCCTCACAGCGCTTTGCGCGCTAAACATGATCACCTTGCCATGCTTGATATCCGAGTGCTCCTTGATTGCACGCGCGAGGCCGAGCGCGCCCACGCCGGATATCTGTTCATCGATGAGCACAACGATTTGCTTGTCGTCGCCGACCCGCGCCAGCTTCAGGATATCCAGGGCTTCGGCCCCGCTGCCGACCGCCACGTTCTCAATTCCCCACGACGATAGGTATTCGGAAATGACTTGACGACTGGCTGGACTATCGTTGACGATCAGCGCGCGTATCCCGTTGAAGCATGAGGTGGCTGTCGCAGTCATCCACGGACGGACAATCTCCAATCCCTTCTCGAGTCGCACGGTGAAATGAAAGTTCGATCCTTTTGCGGGCGCGCTTCCAAATCCGATCTCGCCTCCCATTTGATTGACCAATCTGGCCGCGATGACAAGGCCGAGTCCGGTGCCACCGAAGCGCCGGCTGGTCGATCCTTCCGCCTGAACAAACGGCTGAAACAGGCGCCCCTGCATCTCGAATGGAATTCCAATCCCCGTGTCGATTACCTCGAAGCGCACCAGCACATCGCCGGCCGTGTCTTCCACTCTGTTTGCCCGGACCATCACCTCGCCTTGCTGGGTGAACTTGATCGCGTTCGACACCAGGTTGTTGAGAATCTGGCGCAGCCTGCTCGGATCCCCTCGCAAACCGGTCGGCATGTTTACGTCCACATACAGGGCAAGCTCGATCCCTTTGGCGTGAGCAGCCACTGCAAAAGAATCGATTAGATTTTCCGTCAGTTCGACAAGGTCGAAGTCGAGCTTCTCGAGCACGACCCGGCCGGCTGCGAGTTTCGAGAAGTCGAGTATGTCGTTGACGGTAGTCAGCAGCAGTTCGCCGCTTGACCGAATGATCTCAGTTTGGCGGCGCTGTTCGGGAGTCAAATCGGAAAGCGACAGCAGCTCTCCTGCGCCGATGATTCCGGCCAGTGGCGTCCTGATCTCGTGGCTCATGCTGGCCAGGAAATCCGATCGCAGACGGGCCGCTTCGAGGGCAAGGTCACGCACTCCGCGCGTGCGGTTGGCCTCTTCCTCGGCGCGCTTGCGCTCGGTGATGTCGCGGATCGTGCTCACGGCGATCGTGCCTTCCTCGGTTTCAAGCGGGCTCAAACTGATCTCAGCCGGAAACTCGGTGCCATCTTTGCGCAGACCGTGGAGCTCCGGGCCGGAACCCATCGAACGCACCGTGGGGCCTGCGAAGTATCCGCCGCGCTGCTGTGAATGGTTGTCGCGAAAACGCGCCGGCACCAGCATCTCGACCGTGTTTCCGAGTAACTCGGCGCGCGTGTATCCGAAGAGCTTTTCGGTCTGTGCATTGACCAAGGCGATACGGCCGTCCCTGTCCACAATCACCATTGCGTCTGGGGCCGACTCGAGCAGCGCGCGGAACTTGTCCTCTGCTCTGTTGCGCTCGGTGACGCGAGCCAATTCCCCTGTGCCGAGTTTCGCAAGCTTGTCTTCGCTCACAGATTGCCCCTTCTCAGTTCACTGCCTTGGCATCGCACAGTTCAAGATTTATGCCGCGCGGTGTGAATGAATGGGCTTGTTGCAAGCGAACTAAGCGTGCGGGCGGAGGCAATTGGATGTCAGCCGCGGTACGAAAATGACACGCCGCTCGCGACAACCGGTACCGAGACTAGCTCTACCGCCGGTTGCGCGGATCCCATTCGGGCAGCGGCTGCGGCTCGGGCATCAGGAGGTCTTTTGCCGCAATGATGCCGACGAGTTTGCCCAGGTACGTAACGGGAAGCGCACCGACTTTGTGCTGGCGCATGAGGGTGACCGCACGTTCCAGCGTGTCCGAGGGCACCACGGTGATCGGATGGCGGGTCATCGCGGTTTCGACGAGTGTCGAGTCGAGCGCGTCCGCGTAGCGTTTTAAGTCAAATTCGCTCACGATTCCGACGAGCTGGTCTGCCTCGACGACCGGCAGCCGGCGAAATGGTCCCGCCTTCATTTTGGATGCTGCGGCAGCGAGCGTATCGGCCGGTCGTACGGTGACTACGTTTCGCGCCATCCGGATCTCGACCAGCTGCATCATCTAACTTCCTCCAAAACGCGGATGCGGCCGGCGCATCGATCGGAACGACCGCCGGATTGAGCGATAATCATACGGCAGGCGGGCCGGTGGAGGCCATGCGTGACGGCGGACTTGAACCCCGACGCCTTTGACCACTGGTCGCTGGTCGCCCGCTCCATCGCCGCCACAGTCGCGGCGGTCGGCATCGTCATTAGCTCTTGCGGCGGGCGCGGTAGCGGCGGATTAGTGCGTTGGTCGAGCTGTCGTGGACTAGCGGGGGTTCTGTGTGGGATTCCAGTTCTGGGATGATTTTTTGCGCCAGCACTTTGCCTAGCTCAACCCCCCATTGATCGAATGAGTCTATGTTCCAGATGGCGCCTTGGGTGAAGACGCTATGCTCGTACAGCGCTACCAGCTTGCCTAGCGTTTCGGGAGTCAGCTCGTCGGCCAGGATTACCGTCGAGGGACGATTGCCTTCGAATACTCGATGCGGCACCAGCCAATCCGGAGTGCCTTCGGCCTTGACCTGCTCGGGCGTTTTCCCGAATGCGAGCGCCTCGGCCTGCGCGAATATGTTCGAGAGCAGCAGGTCGTGATGGCGTCCGAGCGGATTCAGCGGCCGGCAGAAACCGATGAAGTCGCATGGGATAAGCTTCGTTCCCTGGTGGATGAGCTGGTAGAAGGAATGCTGGCCGTTGGTGCCGGGCTCGCCCCAGTAAATCGGTCCCGTCTGATAATCGACGGGAGCACCTTCGAGCGTGACGTGCTTGCCGTTCGATTCCATCGTTAGCTGCTGGAGATAGGCGGGAAAGCGCTTGAGGTATTGCTCGTACGGCAGCACCGCGACGGTTTGCGCGCCGAAGAAATCGTTGTACCAGAGACAGAGCAGGGCCATCAGGACCGGCAGGTTGCGGGCGAACGGCGCGGTGCGAAAATGCTCGTCGATGGCGTGGAAGCCGGACAGCATCGCGCGGAAATTGTCGGCGCCGACGGCGATCATCGTGGACAGGCCGATCGCCGAGTCCATCGAGTAGCGGCCGCCCACCCAATCCCAAAAGCCGAACATATTTTTCGTGTCGATTCCGAACTTCGCCACTTCGGCGGTGTTGGTCGAGACCGCGACGAAATGCTTCGCCACCGCCTTGTCGTTGCCAAGCGCTGCGAGACTCCAGTTCCGCGCGGTCTGCGCGTTGGTCATCGTTTCGAGCGTGGTGAAAGTCTTCGACGAAATGATGAACAGCGTTTCGGCCGGGTCGAGATCGCGCGTGGCCTCGGCGAAATCGGTTCCATCGACGTTGGAGACGAAGCGCACGGTCAGATCGCGGTCGCTGTAATGGCGCATCGCCTCGTACGCCATGACCGGGCCGAGGTCGGAACCGCCGATCCCTATATTGATGATGTTGCGGATGCGCTTGCCGGTGTGGCCTTTCCAGGCGCCGGTTCGGATGCGCGCCGAAAATTCCGCCATTTGATCGAGGACCGCGTGGACCTTGGGCACCACGTCGTCGCCATCGACGCCGATTGAGACGCCGCGCGGCGCTCGCAGCGCGACATGCAGAACGGCGCGCTCTTCGGTCAGGTTAATTTTGTCGCCGCGGAACATCGCGTCGATCCGCCCGCGCAGTCCCACCGCTTCGGCCAATGCGAGCAGCAAGCGAAGAGTCTCGTCGGTCACGCGATGCTTGGAATAGTCGAAGTACAGGCCGGCGGCCTCGACGACGAGGCGTTCACCGCGCTTGGGATCTTCGGCGAACAGAGTCCTCAGGTGGCGGCTGTGAATCTGGTTGTAATGCGCCTGCAATGCCTTCCACGCAGGGCGCTCGCTTAGAGAATTCGTTTTCGTCGATGCCGGCATGATGCCTCCTTACTTGACGCAGCGGAGGCCTAGTTCGAGGGGGCGGATACGATCGCTCGATCGCCGCGCGGCAGGATCATTACTTCGGACATTCGGGTCTCGGGATCCAGCCTGATGAAGTAGGCGGGGAAGCCGGTTTCAGTGACGGCGACGTTGGTGCGCGCGTCGCAACCGCATCGCGCCGCCATCGCGTCGTTTATCGCGGCGAGTTTGTCGAGACTGAGTGTGGCGAGTTGCAGGTTCGCCTCGTCGACGGAAAGTTTCAGGATTGAGTCTTTCATCTCGACGCCGGCGGCGACCGCGGCGCCGGAGACTGTCGCAGTCTTGACGACCCATCGGGTGAATTGGCCCTTATCCATGTTCTCGGCGTCGCGATGGTTCTTGCGTACCTCGGAGATAGCGGCGTCGAGCGAGCGTTTCTTCGCGGTGGAATCGGCGAACACCTGCGCGTCCGCCAACGTCCAGATTTGCTTCGACCATCGCGCAACTGTTGCGGGATCGGCGCCGGGCAGACTCTGATAGTCGGTTGCGGCGCGCTCGGCGTCTGCCAGATCATGGTCGGAGAGGGCGGCTTCGACCTCATCGGCGTCTTTGCGCCGCGCCGCCGCGTCGATTCGCACGATAATCGAACTGCTCTGGCTGCCCGGTTCTATCGCCGCGTCGGCGCAGACGCCGCGCTGCTCGGCCAGCGTGAACGCCGGGCGGCCGATCATGAAGTCACAGAGACAGACGTCGTCCTTCAGCTCGCGCCGCTCGCTCGCACTCAAGTCGTTGCTGTGGGCTGAGAGAGCGGCCAGTTCTTGACGGGCTGCCGGATAATTGCCGGCCGCTATTTGGCTACGCGTCGCGGTGAGCGCCGACGGGGCGCATCCTGAGAGCCCGGCTACAAGCGCGATCGCGACGGCTGCTTGGCCGGCAATCCGCGGCAAAGCGTAGCGCAGGATAGAAGTGCGGGGGTAGCGAGGCATGAGTTGATTATGGCAAAGGCGGCAGCCGATTGCCTACCCGTCAAGAAGAAGGAATGCTGCGCCGGCGACTGAATCATTCGATGTATCATGATGCGACAGGGCGGTCTCAGATTCGCCCGCTCGCTCTTTCTCTGAGCGGCTACGTCAACTTTCTCTCGGAGCTCCCGCTGGCATGAGTGGTGCACCTGAACCTCCTACAACCGCTGAGCGTGAAAGAAATCGATTGCGCTGACGCAACGCGCAAAGGAGGACATCAATAATGAACTACATCAACAAACTCATGGTCAGGGTCCGCGAGAGCAAGCAGGGACAGACGATGACTGAGTACGTGCTGATTATCGCGGCGATCGCGGTGGCCGGTTACATCGCGTACCAGGGCCTCGAAGGCGGAATCAACACGATCATCAGTAACGTGACCGCAACGCTGAAGGCTGCGTAAGACCACTGGTTCTCGCAGACAGGTCGATTGCGCTGACGCAAACGACAAGGAGGGACATATCGGCAATGAAGTACGTCAACAAATTCATTGTCCGGATGCGCGAAAACCAAACGGGCCAGACAATGACTGAGTACGTGTTGATTATCGCGGCGATCGCGGTGGCAGGTTACATCGCGTACCAGGGCCTCGAAGGCGGAATCAACTCGATCATTGCCAACGTGACCGCGACTCTGTCGGCTGCTTAAGAACAGCCCCCAAGCCCGCGCGGTCGAAACCAGGCGCGCGGGACAGGCGGCGGGGACCGAGCGCCCCGCCGCGCAAATTCAGGTTTTTTTTGCAGACGAAGTGACGGGTCGATGCGAGAGAAACAGTGACTTCAGACAGCTCCGACTTCGGCCGGTTCGGCGCAGGACGCGACGGAGGTCGCAATGAGAGCGTGAGCGATTGAATTCTGCTTGTGGGGGGCGGTCCGCATCGGTGGGTCGCGCAAAGAACGGGGGCATAGATGAGACGACCTATAGTTTTCGTAATCCTTGCAGGAATGGGCGCGGTGCTGGCCGCGGTTGTGGTCTTTCCCGCGATCAGAAAACGCGAGTCCGAAGTGCAGCGCGCGATGGCGCACATGGTCGAAGTCGTAGTCGCGGCAAAGGATATCCCGCTGGGCGCGAAACTTGAGCCCGACGCGGTCAAACTGGTTCACTGGGCACGCGAAGGCGTTCCGCAGGGCGCGTTCACCGATCCGCAGGCGGTCGCGGGCTCGTTCGCAAAGAGCCAGTTCCTCGCCAATGAGCCGGTTGTCGCGAGCAAGCTGTTCATGGGCGAAAAGAGCTCCGGCGTGATGCCGCTGCTGATTCCAGCCGGGATGCGTGCGATGTCGGTGCCGGTGGACGAAGTCGCCGACATCGCAGGCTTTGTCGCGCCACACACGCGCGTGGACATCCTGGTCGCTGTCTCGGGCACTGGCCCGAGCGAGACGTCTTTCTCGCGGATGGTTCTCCAGAACATCGAGGTTCTGGCTGTCGCCCAGGAAATCGAACACGTCAAGGACGCGCCGCAAGTAGTAAAGGTCGTGACGCTGCTGGTGACTCCGACCGACGCCGAAAAACTTACCCTGGCGAGCCACGAGGGAATGCTGCGTCTGGCGATGCGCAACTACAGCGACAGCAAGATTGTCGCGACCAGGGGAATCGCAGTCGGCGAGCTTTTGCATGAGGGCGGCCTGACCCTGCCCGTGATGCAACAGCAGTCGGCGCCGGCGCTCGCCGCGCGCCCAGCGCATGGACCCACGCCGCTTCCAATCGAAGTGGAAGTGATGCGCGATGGCAAATCGTCGGAAACGATTTCCTTTGTTAATTCCGGCGTGAGAGCGCGTTCTTCCGTTCAAGCGCACCAGGACGCGGCTGCCATTTCGGCGCCGCAGTTACCTGCGGCTCCGGGATTGCCCGCCGCACCGGAATCTCCGCTCTCGGCCGCAAAGCCTGCTTCGTCCGCGAGCTTTGCCCGATCGACCGCGAGCGCATTCGCGGCGCCTATCAGACCAGGGGATCCGGGGTACGTACCGGCGCCAAAGACCTATGAAGTTCAATGATCGCAGGTGGCAATAAGGGGAAAGCCATGAGGGTACGCAGCAACATACGCGCGAACATTCCCCGCTGCTAGGTCCCTCACTCATACCCAGGAGAAATATCGAGTGCCAGTCGGCGGATTAAAGAGTGAGGGTCGTCGTAGCACGATGAAGGTCATGCTGGTCGGCGATCCCGGCGAACAGCGCACCCAGCTCAAGGCGGTGCTGGCGGCGCTGGCTGAGCCTGAACTCGAGATCATCGAGGGCGAGACCGCCACCGCCGCGAATCTTTCCGAGAATGTCGCCGCGCCGCCCGACGCAACCTTGGTCATAGTCAACGGCAACGAGGAGGCTGCCCTGAGCTTTCTCCAGAGCCAGTCGGAACATTCGCCGCGCCCAAGTCTGCTCGCCGTGCTTAACGCGCGCTCGGCCGGACTGATGAAGCGAGCGCTGCGCTCGGGCGCCGACGAGATTCTCTTCATGCCGCTGGACCCGGGAGAGGCCACCCGCGCCTTGCTGAAGGTAAGCGAGGCGCGCTGGCGCACCGAGCGCCGCGAGGGTGGAGTGGTCATTTCCGTCACCAGCCTGATCGGCGGCGCCGGTGTGACCTCGCTGGCTGCCAACCTCGCGTTGGCGCTCAACTCGTTGCATCAACGCGTAGCGCTGGTCGATCTCGATCTTCAGACCGGAGGCCTGGCGGTCTTTCTGAACCTCGATCCGGAAGTGACCATCATGCCGTTGGTGCGGCTGGAGCGTAAGCTCGATTCGATCCAGCTCGAATCCGCCCTGACCAAGCATCAATCGGGCGTCTATTTGCTGGCCGCGCCCAAACGAATCGAAGAAGGCGAACTGGTTTCGGACACCACGGTCGGCACGGTGCTCGATCTGATTCGCCAGTTGTTCGACTACGTGATCGTCGATTGCGGAGACCATGTGGACGAAAACGGGGTCGCGGCGTGGGAGCGCTCGGAGCATCTGTTTTACGTGCTCAATCAGTCGATCGCGGCGGCGCGATGCGCATGGCGATTCATCGATCTGTTCGAGCGCCTGGACCTGACCAGGCTCGAGCCGCGCTACATTCTCAATCGCTATAATCCGTCGCATCCGTTGACCGAGAAGGCGATCGAAGCAACTCTCGCCAGGTCCATCTACGCCAAGATTCCAAGCGACGATCGGACTTTCGAATCTATCGAGATGAAGGCGCAGGACCTTTTCCAGTTCGCGCCGTCGTCCCCGGTCGCGCGCGCGATGCTCGATCTCGCAGCTCTGGTAATGCCGCGTACGGAGCCGGCCCCGCTTCAGGAAACACTTTTGTCGCGGCTCAAATCCGCCTTCGCCACGCATTGAAGTCGATGAGGTATGCAAGATGAGACTGACGGAAAGGCTATCGAATGCCCCCAGGGGCGCACGCCCGCCAGAGGTCACTACCGGCGGTGGCTCGCTTATCGGCGCGACCGTGCGCCGGCGCAAGGATGCGATCGCGGATAGCTCGCTCCGCTTAAAGGTCAAAGTTCACAACAAACTGTTCGAGACTATCGACGTATCCAAGCTCGAGACCCTCGAGCCCGCGATGGTCTCCGCCAAAGTCACCGCCGTTATCAACGACATTCTTAATGAAGATGGTGGCCGCCTCCTGACCGACATCGACCGCGGCCGGCTCATCGAGGAACTTAAGAACGAGCTGCTCGGCTTGGGCCCGCTCGAGCCGTTGCTCCGCGACGACGAAATCACCGACATCCTGGTCAACGGCCCCAACCAGGTTTACGTCGAAAAGCGCGGCAAGCTGCACGCCACCGACGTCGTGTTCCAGGACGACCAGCATCTGATGCTGATCATCGATCGGATCGTGTCTCGCGTCGGACGGCGCGTTGACGAATCGTCACCGATGGTCGATGCACGGTTGCCCGACGGCTCGCGTATCAACGCGATCATTCCGCCGCTGGCGCTCGACGGGCCGGCGCTATCGATCCGGCGTTTCGGCAAGCATCGCTTCGACATCGGCGCGCTGGTCGAAAAGGAGGCTCTCACCTGGGACCTGGTCGAGCTTCTGCTCGCGGTTGTTCGAGCGCGCCTGAACGTAATCGTTTGCGGCGGTACCGGCTCGGGCAAGACCACGATGCTCAATTGTCTGTCCGCGTTCGTTCCCGAGGACGAGCGAATCGTTACGATCGAGGATTCTGCCGAGCTTTCCTTGCAACAGCCTCACGTCGTGCGGCTCGAGACGCGGCCGTCGAATCTTGAAGGCCGCGGCGAGGTCACGCAGCGCGACTTGGTCAAGAACTGTCTGCGCATGCGCCCGGACAGAATCGTCGTCGGCGAGGTCCGCGGCGCAGAAGTCTTCGACATGTTGCAGGCGATGTCCACCGGCCATGACGGTTCGATCGCCACCATCCACGCCAACAGTCCTCGCGAATGCCTGGGCCGGCTCGAGATGATGATGCTGCTGTCGGGCGTCTCGATTCCGCAGCGCGCAATGCGCCAGCAGATTGCCTCTGCCGTCAACATTATCGTTCACGTCAGCCGGCTGTCCGACGGTTCCCGCAAAGTCATGAGGATTTCCGAGATCAGCGGCATGGAAGGCGAGATGATCATGATGCAGGACTTGTTCGAGTTTGTCCGCGCCGACACCACGCCGGCAGGAAAAATCAACGGCGCCTTTCAATCGACCGGCATTCGTTCAGTGTACGCACAGCGCCTCGAAACGGCCGGATACAAGACCGAATCGAAGGTGATCAAAATGGCCGCGCGATGAACCTCGACGACCTGTTGATTCCGGCTGCGGCCGCGGGCTTCGTGCTGATTGCCTGCGCGCTGCTGTTCATGCGGCGCTATCGGCCCCAAGTCACGCGCACCGTGATGCGGCGGATGGCGCGGCCCGACGTTGCCCTGGCCGGCGATATCACCAAGACCGATCGTCGCCGCCTGACCGGACGCGAATTTCTAAGCCGGCTCTATCAACTCAATTTGCTCCAAAAACTCGAGGAAAACCTCTGGCAGGCCGGAATCTACGCCCGCATCACCGACATCTTGCTCGTGAGCCTGCTGATGTTTACGGCCGGCCTGTTCGCCGGCGAGGCGATTTGGGGGATAGAACTCCTGTCGATCGCGATGGGCGCGGCGATGGCAAGCCTGCCGATAGTTTATATCCGGGTGCGCAGGCAGCGGCGCCTCAAGGCATTCGCCAAGCAACTGCCGTACGCGCTCGATTTGATCAAATCGTCACTCGAAGCCGGCCATACGCTGCTGCGCGGATTGCAGGTCGTGGTGGCGGAGTTCGCCGATCCGATCTCCACCGAATTCCGCTCCGCTATCGAACAGAGCCGGCTGGGGCTGCCGCTGCCGCGCGCGCTCGAAGAGATGCTCAAGCGCGTGCCGCAGGATGACCTCCGCCTGCTGGTCGTCGCGGTGCGGGTGCAATCGGAAGTCGGCAGCTCGCTGGCAGTAATAATCGGACGGCTCTCGGAAATCGTTCGCACCCGCCAGCGCCTGCAACAGCAAATCAAGGCGCTTACGGCCCAATCCAGGATGAGCGGGATACTGGTCGGGTTCCTGCCGATCGTGATGCTGGCTGCGTTCAGCGTCATCCAGCCAAGCTACACCGACACGCTCTTTTACGATCCGACCGGCCAAAAGATTCTCGAAGTTGCCTGCGTGCTCGACGTCCTGGCGTTCCTCTCAATTCGCAAGCTCCTCAAGGTGAAGTTCTGAAATAACTGCGATGCCGGCCATCTATGCAAGCTTGACGGTGTTTTTCCTGTTCGGCGCGATCTCCATCGCGATCTACGCGGCGATCTACGGGATTAATCGCCCATTCGACGAGCGCATCACCGAGATCGGCGTCAAGATGCGCGTCGCTTATGGAAATCCCGCCAATCTCGACATGGAGTCCAATACCTTTGCGCGTTCGCTGTTTCGATGGGTCGCCAGGCATCTTCCCGAACCCGCGCCAAATACTCCGGAGCGCGAGAAGCTCGCACAGATCCTGGTCCGCGCCGGCTTTCCCGGGTCCGGCGCCGTCCGCACCTTTCACTTCGCCCGCCTCGCATCGACGGCGGGGGCTGCGCTCCTTGCGCTCGTCGTCGCGATCGCGTTTGGCTTCCACGGCATCAAGCCGCTGATGTTCATGCTGATCGGCTTGGGCGTCGGCGCATTCGCACCCAATTACTATATCGGCCGCAAGGCCAAAAACCGTCAACAGGCAATCGCCAGCCAACTCTCCGACGTTTTGGATTTGCTGGTGGTCTGCGTCGAAGCCGGCCTCGGCCTCAGCGAAGCCATCAAGATCGTCGGATCCGAAACCCAGCGCCAAAATCAGGAAATCGGCACCGAGCTGTCGATCGTGTCAGCCGAGCTCGCCTCCGGCAACTCGCTTGGCCAGGCGCTGAGAAGCTTCGCCGATCGCACCGCCGTCGAGGACATCAAACCGCTGGCCGCGACGCTGGTGCAAAGCGAAAAGCTGGGCGCGTCAATCGGTCCCGCGCTGCGATCGATCTCGGACTCGATGCGCATCACCCGCCGGCTCCGCGCCGAAGAAGCCGCCGCCAAAACCACCGTCAAGATTCTCTTCCCGCTCGTGCTGTTCATTTTGCCCGCCATGATGAGCGTGATCGTCGGCCCCGCCATGATTCAGATCATGCGGGCACTTACCCACGCGTAGCGATCGCGCCGGCGGCGACCTCCCGGATGCAACCGGCAGCGCTCTTGACGCGGGCGGATCGGCACAATAACCGATTGATCATGGCTGACTCGGAACCGCGGATGCGCGCGCTTGAGTTATGGAACGAGGCGATGCGCTTTCACATGAACCACGATCTCGAGCGCGCGGTCGAACTCTACACAAAATCGATCGAAGTCTTTCCGACCGCCGAGGCCTACACATTTCGGGGATGGGCGTTCGAGGGCATGGGACGAATCGACGACGCGATCGCGCAGTGCCGCCGTGCCATCGAAATTGATCCCGCGTTTGGCAATCCATACAACGATATCGGCGCATATCTAATCGCCAAGGGCGAGCTCGACGAGGCCGTCCCGTGGCTCGAAAAAGCCAAGACCGCGCCGCGTTACGATCCGCGTCATTATCCGTTCATGAACCTGGGCCGAATTTACGCTGCCAAGGGAATGGTGAAACGTGCGATCGACGAATTCGAAGGCGCACTCGCACTCGCGCCTGGCGATCCGACTTGCGTATCCGCGCTGGCGCAGCTTTGCGCCCTATTGAATTGAACGATTAAGTCGAATTGAACGCGCGCGCCGCATCGAAGTGATCGAAGCCGGAGCGCTGCCGCCCGATTTCACGCTCGCTCGCGCGCGACGCGGATATCGTCATTGCAGCCGCGATTTCCAGCTCTCCGGCCTGCGCGATTTGCCTGCGCTGCTGACGCGCGCCGACTAATCCGAATCCCCGCGCCGATCTCCGGCGGCAAACCAATGTCGCATTCTGACCTGCTCGATGGCACTGAAATGCCGCATCCAGCGCCGTGTGCGGCGTGGCGCGCAGTTGTGCCTATTACAGACAACCGTTCAATGAGTGTCCCGATTCCGAGACGATGGCCCGCCACTTGCTCTGAAACCTTGTTGTTGACTTTGTGATTACAGGTCAAAGAGGAAGCACTGTGCAACACGTGGGCACTCAATGGCAGTAGAAAACATCGCATCGGGAACGGCGCCTATCGGAGACGGGGCAAACGAGATGCTGTCGCTCGACCATCTCGTGAACAGTGCGGACCGGCTCGGCGGCATGGTCGTAAGATCTGCGCAAGTGCGCAAGGTCTTAAAGTCGGTATCGCAGCTGAGTCCGTACAAAGCGACGGTGCTGATTTCAGGCGAATCCGGAACCGGAAAGGAATTGATCGCGCGCGCGCTCCACACGCTGGGTCCGGTTCCAAATGGTCCCTTCGTGACGCTGAACTGCTCCAACCTCGTCGAATCGTTGGCCGAGTCCCAGTTATTCGGCCACGTTCGCGGCGCCTTTACCGACGCACGCGAGGAGTCGCAGGGATACTTCCGATCCGCCAACGGAGGCACGCTGTTCCTTGACGAGATCGGCGAATTGCCGCTCAAGCTCCAGCCCAAGCTGCTGCGCTCGGTCGAGTCGCACGAGGTTCAGCCGGTCGGATCGTCGCATAGCTACAAGGTTGATCTCCGTTTGGTCGTCGCGACCAATCGCGACTTGCACGCGATGGTCAGAGCGGGCCAGTTTCGCGACGATCTCTACTACCGCGTGAGCGCTTCGGCGATCTTTATCCCGCCCCTTTCGAGAACGGCGCGAGGCCATCCCGGCCTTCATCGGGTTTTTCATCGAACAATACAATTGTCTGTTCGGCAAGAATGTCTCGCAAATCTCGCGCCGCGCCATCGAGATCCTCGGCGCATATCAATGGCCGGGAAATGTCCGCGAACTTTCCAATGCGATCGAAAGTGCCGTGATTTTAACCGAGAGCAACACCATCGGCGTATCCGATCTCCCCAAGCAGATCGTGGACGGAACCGGCGCCGAGTTGTTGTACCGGCATGAGGAATCGTCCGCCAACGATTACGCGGCCGCGCCAGCCGCGCGCCCCTTGCCCACCAGCGATTTCGCCGGCGAGCCGCCGGGCTTCCTGCTCGATGACGTCGTCAAGAAGACCCTGATGCGTTCGCTCGAAGAGACCGAGGGAAATCGACGGCGTGCCGCCGGCCTGCTCGGCGTTTCGCGCTCAACGCTCTACCGGATGCTCATTCGCTATGGGATCGCCGATAATCCGCAGCGGCTATCCGTCCAGCACCATATCTAAAACTGCACCGGCTACTCTCGCCGCCCGCCGAGGACAGCCTGCTCCGGGCGCGCGTGATTCTGCGCCAGCTCTGCAACTGACACCGGCGACCGCATTCATCGCGAGTGCACGTTCTGGTAAGTTCTAATCGCGGGTTCGCAAATGAATGGTTCGGATCAAATCTGGGCTGAGGCGCTGCGCACGCTGGAGCGCGGGCAGCCGTTCGCGCTGGCAACGGTGGTGAACGTTCGCGGCTCTACGCCGCGTGAAGTCGGCGCCAAGATGATCGTCCGCGCGGACGGGCAGTTCGGCACCATCGGCGGCGGATGCGGCGAAGCCGAGGTCTTTCGAAAAGCTCGTGTATTACTTGAAGAAGGCAGTGAAAGCGAAAGCGGCCCGCGGCTGACCGAAGTCGATCTCACCGGCGATTTCGACCAGCGCGAGATCGGTACCTGCGGCGGAATAATGGACGTCTTCGTCGATCTGTGGTCCCCGGCCCGCGACCTGGAAATCGCGCGCAAGCTGGCCGACGCTGCCGGCCGCAGTGCTCCCGGCGCACTGATAACGGTGGTCGATCCCGGTTCGCGAAGCGAAATGCCGGCCGGGTCGAGGACGTTTATAGATCCCCGAGATGCGGGCGCGCGAGATGCGGGACCGATCGATCTGCCCGCGGCGCAGTTCGCGCAAATCGTCGAGCGAACGGACGACGCGATTCCCACCTTGCTCGAAGCCGATGGCGCCGGCCGGCTTCATCCTGTCACGCATCTCGAACCCAAAGGCGGTGTGCGCCTGTTTGTCGATCCGATCGTTGGTGCGCAGCGCCTGATAATCGTCGGCGCGGGCCATATCGCGGCGCCGTTGTGCGTGCTTGGAGTGATGCTCGGGTTTCACGTTACGGTGATCGACGATCGCGCATCGTTTGCGAACCGTGAGCGGTTCCCGGATGCCGACGAAATAATCGTCAAGCCTTTCAAGGCCGCGATCGATTCGCTCGCGCTCGACGGCCACTGCTATCTGGTTTCCGTCACGCGCGGTCATTCTTTCGACGAGGAAGTTGTGCGCGCGGCGCTGATGCAGCCGTGCGGATTCGTCGGGATGATCGGTTCGCGCCGCCGGGTGAAGGCCACGCTCGAGAGAATCGGCGAGAGTGGGGTTCCGATAGAGCGGCTCGGCGACGTTCATGCGCCGCTCGGCGTCGCGATTGGCGGTGAGACGCCGGAGGAGATTGCGCTCTCGATCATCGCGGAGATTATTCGCGAACGCCGCACCGGCGAGCGCGACGATTTTACGCTCGGCGTTCGTTTGGGCAGCCTCAAACGCTCGAAGTAGCCCGCATCGATGCGGCAGGCGGTCTCTGAATCGACACGATGAAACGGCAGCTCGAGGGAATCATCCTGGCGGCGGGCGAGTCGCGCCGGATGGGCTATCCGAAGCCGCTTTTGGACATAGGCGGGCGGACCTTTATCGAGCATATTGCCGAGACGATGCTCGCGGTGGTGCCGCGGCTCGTGATTGTGATCGGGGCGCATCGCGAGCGCGTTCGCGCGGCGATTCCGCGCGACGCGCGGATCGCGATCGTCGAGAATCCGGACTATTCGCGCGGACAACTGTCGTCGTTGAAGGTCGGCATCGGTGTCATTCAGCCGGATTCGGCGGGCGCGATTGTGCATCTCGGGGATCATCCGATGGTCCGGGTCGAAACGTTTCGAGCGATCGTGGATTCGTACCATCGAACGGGCAAGCCGATCGTGATCGCGCGCCACGATGGCCGCCGGGGGCATCCGGTGATTTTCGATCGCGCATTGTTTGCCGAACTCCTGTCCGCGCCGGAAGAAGAGGGCGCCCGCCACGTAGTAAACGCCGACCCTTCCCGCGTCGCCTACGTTGACCTGAACGATCCGGGAATCAATCTCGACTTAGACACGCCGTCCGACCTGGCCCGCGCTGGCCTCCCCCCGCCGCCGCCGCCCTCAACGCCGTTGAGGCACTCGACATAGCGGACTCGTTAAGCTGCCGTGCTGGCGGGCGCTGAGAGCTGCGTTTTGGTGTGGACGTAGCGCATTACGCCGGTACGCGTGATCAGGCCAACCAGCTTGCCATCGTCCACGACCAGCAGCCGTCCAATATCCGCAGCCACCATCTGCCGGAGCGCATCGATGACGCCGGCGCCGGGAGCGATCTCGATCGTCCCGTCGGCGGGGCGCATAACCTCGCTGATGCGCATCCTCGCGCGCTCGGACGCGGGACAATCGCGCACCTGCGCAAGAGCCGCCACGCCAAGCCCTTTTCCATCCGCCGCGACCGGAAAGCCGCCGAAACCGTAGCGCAGGAAATAGCTCTCGATGGCATCGGCTACCGTTTCATCGGGGCCGAGCACGATCGGATCGCGCACCATAATATCGCGCACGCGCGCGCCGGACAGCGCCTGCTCGACGATCAGGTTCTGGTACCCCGACGACGCAGCGCTGCGCAGGAACAGCCCGATGAATATCAGCCACATCCCGCCGACCAGCGCGCCCGCGAAGATCTCCATCGCGCCGAACGCGATCAGTCCCCACGCGATCGTGTTGCCCCAATCGGCCGCCGCTGCCGTCGCGCGGCGCAGATCGCCCCATCGCATCCACAACGCGGCGCGCAGCAGGCGCCCTCCGTCGAGCGGAAATCCGGGCAGCAGGTTGAACAGTGCGAGCGCGAGATTGATGAAGGCGAGATAGGAGAAGACCGCTTTCCACAGCGCCGTCGCCGGAGCCGCGGCGACCTCGCGCGCGATCAGCCAGAAGATTCCCGCCATCACCAGCGAGCTGAGCGGACCCACCGCGGCGATCTTGAGCTCATCGATCCCGCTCCTGGGCTCGTGCTCCAGCTCCGCCATTCCGCCGAAGATGAACAGCGTGATCCGGTGTACTCCCTCGCCGAGCCGGTTCCCCATCGCGGCGTGGCACAGCTCGTGCGCGAGCACCGAGCCGAAGAACAGGATGGTCGCAATCAGTCCCACCAGCCAGTAAATCCCGGTCGAATAGCCGGGATACTGCCCGGGGAAATATCCCGAGGCCAGTGACCACAGGATCAGCGCGAAGATGACCAGCCAGGAATAGTCGATGGCGACCTGGATGCCGGCCACTTTGAAGATCTCGATTGCACCCTTGCGCTCCGCCGCCATTGGAACCTCCGCGCGTGACACCGCGAATCTACGCGACCCGAACGGAGATGGTAAGCGCTGGGCGATTGAAAGGCACGCGCGCAGCCGCTAATTCCGTGGCCGGCCCCTGCAAAGACGGTTTGGGTTTAGGTCTCCTCTGCGCTGCCTGTTATGCTTTCTGCGAAAGGTGCATGGGGTGGTCCCTGCAGACCCGGTTTGGGTTGCAGTTTCGGCCTAAAACCATGTAACCATCGGCGGGATAGTGCGTATTAATAAACAGTTATGTTGGGTCTCTCGGCGCGTAGCAGGGAACGGTGGAGATTGAGCGCCAAACCCGACGAGGAACTGATAGCCGAAGTCCTCGGCGGGGATAGCGGCGCCTTCACGGAGCTCGCGGGGCGGCATCGGCCGCGAGTGGAGCGTTTATGCCGGCGTTTTTTCTCGGACGAGGAGATGGCGCGAGACATCGCGCAGGAAAGTTTTATTCGCGCCTTCACCGCGCTGGCGACGTATCGGGCCGAGATGCCGTTTGGCGGATGGCTGCGCGCGATCGTGGTGAATCTGTGTTACGACGAGCTGCGCCGGCGGCGGCGGCGTCCCGAGGAACTGGTCGGAGACTTCAGCGCGCCGGAAGTGCAATGGATGCAGACGGCGAACGTCGCGTCGCCAGAGGAGATCGTCGGTGAGGCCCAAGAGCGGCGCGAAGCTTACGATTTGGCGCATCGCCTGCTCGACACGCTCAAGCCCGAGGACCGAATGGTGATGGTGCTCAAAGAGAGCGAAGAGCTGAGCGTCAGCGAAATCGCCGAGACGCTTGGATGGAGTGAGGCCAAGGTAAAAATTCGTGCGTTCCGCGCCCGGCAGGCGCTTCGCAAGCAGGCGGAGCGGATGCTCGCGGCGGCCCGCAACAGGTAGCAATCATGAATTGTTTTGAAGCACGACAGGAATTTTCCGCGCTGTGGCGCAAGTCCGCTACGGCCGAGCGGCGGGCCGAGCTGCTGGCGCATCTGAAGGGATGCGGGAAATGCGATCATGCGTTTCGCGTCTTCGCGCTGACGGCGCCGGTGCTGCACGGCGAGGTGGAACGCGATACGGCCCGAGTATCGCGGCCGGCGCGGCGCGAGTTCTCGCTGGCAGACAGGCCGCGGCGATTCGCGTCGATATCGCGCGAGGTTGCGTTGTCGCGGCAGCCTAATCGATGGCTGGCGATGTCGGCGGCGGCGGCGATCTTCGTATTCGCGAGCAGCGCGGCGTATCTTTCGACGCGGACGCCGAATGAGTCTTTGGGCGAGGCGCTATCGACACTCGAGGCGAGTATGAATTCCGAAACCGCAGGCGATCCATTGGCGCCCGAGATGCCGATGACAGAGAGCGACCTTGCCAGCTAAGTCGAATATCCTGTTCTGCTTGCTGGTGGGAGCCTCGTGCCTTCTGATTGGTTTCGCGCTCAGCACGCTGGCGTATCGGTATCATTACTTGCGGGTGCCGGGGTCGTGGTTGATCGAGCGAATGAATCACGAGCTCAACCTGACGCCGGCGCAACGCGATCGCATCGGTGACATCCTGCGCGATACGCGGGTCAAAGTGACGCAGGCGCGGCAGGATTTTGAGCATCGCCGCCATCAGCTGTTCTTGGATGGACTCGGCCAGGTTCGCGGCGTGCTGACGCCCGAGCAGCAGAAGATATTCGATCGCGACTTCACGCAGCCGTGGGCGCATCGCCGCCACGGCGGCCACGGCGGCCACGGCGGCGATGGTGATCACATGCCGCTCGAAGAGGGCGCGCCGCCGCAGGCGCCTCCGCAGCCTCCGCCCGTACCGCAGAATTAAGAGCGGACGCATCCAGCCTCAAGGGAATCCGATCCGCGAGGGATCTCACGTCTCGCTAAACCCCCGTTTCAACATAGACGAACAGGTGTTCCTCTTTCAGCGCGGGCGGAGCGCCGTTGGTTGACCTGCTCGCAATATAAATGACATTCATAGTGTCAATATATCGACGATCCCCAACTCTGATTCCGAGCGAGGCATCCTTTGAAGATCTTGAGAACTCCCGACCCGCGGTTTTCCAATCTTCCCGACTTCGCACTCACCGCGCATTATTGCGAAGTCACGGACCCCGACGGGACCGCGGTGCGCATCCACTATCTTGACGAAGGTCCTCCCAGCGCCGGGCCCGTGCTGCTCATGCATGGCGAGCCGTCGTGGTCGTTCCTCTATCGCCGGATAATCGCGAGCCTCGCCGCGCGCGGCCATCGCGCGGTCGCGCCGGACCTGGTGGGCTTCGGTCGTTCGGACAAACCTGCCGATCAATCCGATTACACCTACGAACGGCACGTGCGATGGATGAGCGATTGGCTGGCTGCCACGCGCCTGTCGGGTATTACGCTTTTCTGCCAGGACTGGGGCGGCCTGATCGGGCTTCGGCTGGTGGCTGCGTTTCCAGAGAGATTCGCGCGCGTGGTGGTCGCCAATACCGGGCTGCCGACCGGCGAGGGATTCAGCGAAGGGTTCCAGCAATGGCTGGAACTCAGCCAGAGCATGCCCGTCTTGCCGATCGGGCAAATCGTGGGCATGGGATGCCGCCGCGCCCTGAGCGAAGCCGAGAAGGCCGCCTACGACGCGCCGTTCCCCGACGAATCCTTCAAGGCGGGTGCGCGCCGCTTTCCTGCCCTGGTCCCGATTACGCCGGAACACGGCTCGGTCGCCGAGAACAAGGCCGCGTGGAAAGTTCTCGAGCGGTTCACCAAGCCGTTTCTGACCGCGTTCAGCGATTCGGACCCGATTACGAAAGGCGGCGAGCTCCTCTTCCAGCAGCGCGTTCCTGGGACCAACGGGCAAAAGCATGTGACTATCACGGACGCGGGCCACTTTCTGCAGGAGGATAAGCCCGATCAGATCGCCGACTTGATCCACGAGTTTATCGCATCGACGAAATGAACTTCGGCCGCTCGCGCGGCCCTTGTCACAGCGCGCCCATCTGCTTGAGAGTTTTTTCAGCTTCCGATGCGACGGTGGAATTTTTGGCGCTGTCGCCCAGCGCAATCTTCAGATACTTGAGCGCTTCGTCGCGCCGGCCGGTCTGCGCGAGTAGTTCGCCGATTCTGAGCGCGGCGAAAGTGTTCCTGGGATCGAGCGCGTACCCCTTGCGATAATAGACCAGCGCGTCGTCGGCCCTGGGCGGGGAGAACGACATGTACGCCTCGCCGATATTCAGATAGGCGCCGACCTGATTGGGCTGATGCTTGATGAGCTTTTGATAAACCTTGACGACGTTGGTGAAGTCGGAGCGCGAGTTGTAGTAGAGACCGAGATAAACGTAGGCCTCGCCGAGAGTGGGATCGAGTTCGGTGGCCTGCCAGAGCAGCTTTACCGCGGCGTCGCTGTCGGTCATTTTGATTGCGGCATTGACGAGCCCGCGGGCCTTGGCCGCGTTGGCATCCTGGGCGCGCGCCGGGAAAGCAACGGACCCGAGCGCAAGCATCAGTGCGGCGACTAGCGTCAGTGCTTTCAGCGCGGTTCGATCTCGCATGGCTTCAGGTGTGAACTGGCAGCTAAATGGTGGCATGAAAGGCGCGCGCTGCAAAGGTATCATGGCTGCGCGGCTGGCAGCGACTTCGAGATGAGAAAACATATTCCGGGGGACCGATGAAGGCGCATCGTTTCATAGCCAACGGGCTCGCGCTGAATTGCCTTGATTACGGAGGCGAGGGCAAGCCGCCGATCCTGTTTCTGCATGGCGGTTCCGCGCACGCGCATTGGTGGGACTTTGTCGCGCCGGCGTTCGTCGGCGATTTTCACGTGTTGGCGCTCGATCAACGCGGGCACGGCGAGAGCCAATGGGCCGATGAATGGGCGTATGGCTCGCGTCATTACGTGTCGGATTTGGATCAAGTGATCCACGGGTGGGGATTCGGCGCGCCGATCCTGGTCGGCCACTCGATGGGCGCGCATAACGTGCTCGCCTACGCCGTCGAGCACAGCGAAACATTGCGCGCGATGGTGGCGATCGATCCTCCGCCCGACTACCCGGCGCGGGCGCTCGAATTCCTGAATTCGATCGCGCAAAAGCCGGCGCGCCGATTCGAATCGCTCGACGAGGCGGCGCGGAATTTCAGGGTCCTGCCGCGCGAGACGCTGGCGAAAAAGGAAATCCTCGACCACGTCGCGCGCCGCAGCTTCAAGCAGCACGCCGACGGCGGATGGACGCACAAGCTCGATCGGCGCACCATGATCCGCGAACCGTCGCGGGTCTGGAAGTCGTTGCATCGCATCGCTTGCCCCGCGCTGATCGTGAAGATCACAAAGAGTCCGCTGCTGGACCTCGAGCTCGCAAAAAAGATGGTCGCGCAGCTTGCCAACGGGCGGCTGGCCGAGCTCGATGATTCGTATCATCACGTTATGCTGGACAATCCCGAGGCGCTGATCGAAATAATCCAGGATTTTGTGGACGGTTTGAAATGACCGCTCCGCACAGCCATCTGCTCGAAGGCTCTCCGCGCCTCCATTACCTGGAGTGGAATCCGCACGCGCCGCGCACCATCATCCTGCTCCACGGCAACACTGCCAATGCCTGGTGGTGGGAACCGCTGGCGCGCGTGATTGCGGCCGAGTACCGCCTGCTCGCACTCGACCAGCGCGGCCACGGCGACAGCCAATGGGCGCGCCCGGCGGCCTATTCGCCGGTCGATTACGCAAACGACATCGCAAGGTTTGTCGCGCACGTGGCCGCCAACGCGGAAAAGCCCGTGGTCGCCGGTCACAGCATGGGCGGGCTGAACGTGCTCGCATTCGCGCGCGAGCATCCGGACGTCGCGCGCGGCGCGATCGCGATCGACATCCCGGTCACCTCGACTCGCGGGCGCGATCGATATCTCCAGCGGCTCAAATCACTTCCGGTGGTGACCTATCCCGATCTCGCAACCGCCAAGGCGCGCTTTCGGCTGATACCCAAAGAGGGCGCAGTCGCCGCCGATGTCCTTCATGAGATCGCCGAAAAAAGCCTGGCGCGTACCGATGAAGGCCGCTGGACGCTCAAGTTTGATCGCGAGTCTTTTTTCGGCGGCGACGGGATGGTGGTGCTCGATACCATCAGGGAAATCAGGATTCCCATGATGCTCGTGCGCGCCGGGCACAGTCGTATCATGACCGCCGAGGGCGCCGAGTATGCGCGCGCGGCGAATCCGAATGTCCGGGTGGTCACGATTGCCGACGCGCATCATCATGTGATTCTCGAGCGGCCCGAAGCGGTCGCGCGCGTAATCGAACAGTTCGCCGCCAGCCTGTAACTCTTTCACTGTTTCACTTTTTCACCGCGTAACGCCGCCAAATCCGCTTAGTCTGAATTTCCGGGCTTCGGGTGTCGATCGGTAGTATCGCCGCTCGACTGATAAGTGACGGATGGAAGCTGTCGGTAAAGATGACGCCTTCTTCGTAGCGCCGGTTCGCGAAGGTCGCAGGCCGGCGGAAAGGGACGGGCCGCTACTCGGTGGCCGTGGGCGACGGGCCGGCCGATTGATCGTTCTTATCGCTTGGATGCTTTGAGGCATTCATCGCCTCGACCCCCGGCCAATAGGGACTCTTTGCCAGTTGTGCGCGGAAGTCGCGCGCGAAAGCCTCTTTGCCGCCAATCTTCGGCGGCCACGCCTTGTCGAGAAACTTCCACGCGTCCCCGGCATTCCCCGAATAGATCAGATCGAGCATCATCGCCCATAGCTGCGGCGAAACCTCAGCGTCAGGCCACGCACTGCCTTTGGCGCTTGGCGCGTAATTCCTGACCAATGCCGCTCGCGCTTCAAGGTCTTTGGCTGTCGGCGCCGAATCGCGCATCAGGTCGGGCGACACCCGGTATGCGTCGTCGCTGAAGCGCAGGACGACCTTTGGCGCGGGCGAGTCGGCGAAATCGGCGTGCCAGTTGGCAAAGCTCCAGTCCGAAATCTGAATCGCCATACCCGTGGTCTGCAGGTTCTTGTCCAGACGCACGAAGTACGGGCCCGCCCCTGCGAACTTCGTGTCTATCGTGCCGAGTATTCTGAAGGTCGGGCCGATTTCGAAGATGTGCAGCACCAGGCAGCAATTCGTGCCGCCGGTCCACTCAGAGATCACCAGGTCGGGCTGCCGATCGCCGGTGATGTCCATCCCCATCTTGACCTGCGCCGCTTCGGGATCGTCCTTGGACATCGTGCCGATGTAAAATTTCTCGCCCTTCTGTTTGGTCTTCTGCAGATAGACGGGTTTGCCATCCTTCAGAATCTCGTAGTAGGCGTCGCTGTCGTCCTTCGCCGCTGGATCGGAGTAAACGCGCGCCACGTAGGGCAGCAGGGTCTCCTCGCGATGAGGCAGCACGATAGAATTCGCGACCGGGGGACCGCATCGCGCCGGTGCCGCGATTGCCGCGATCAGAGCGACGATCAAAACAGGCATCAGCGCGTGGTCGATGCGAGCGACGGATCTGCGCGAATCTGACACAGTGACAAAGCGAACCGGGATTTTCATTCTGAATCTTGATTCAGCATCGCACCTACACCAAGCGGTCCGCAAACGCGAAGTTCGAGCCCGGTGTTAAGCCCAAAGGGCTTCCCAGCGATATTCCCGCGCACCGCGCCGTCGCGAGATGAATCCGGGAAGCGCCGTATAAACCAGACGCCCTACCCGGTCACAATGGCCGGGCAGGGCGCTATTCTATTGCGGCGGGATCGATCCCGCCCGATCGCTCCGCCTATGATCCCGTGCCGCCGAGGCTCACGTTGTGCGGGCTGGCCCCGTCGCCAGCCGCGCTGCGAGATTGTTGTCATTGGAGCCGACGTAAATGTTCCCGTCGGAACCGATCGCCGGCGACGAGAAGACCCGGTCCCATGTGCCAAACTTCCACTTCTGGCTACCGTCGGCGTTTACCGCGTAGAGATTGTCATTGGAGCCGACGTAGATGATACCGTCGGCGCCGATCGCCGGCGAGGACTGCACTCCATTGCCGGTGGCGAATGCCCATTTCTCCGTGCCGTCGGGGGTTACCGCGTAGAAGTTTCGGTCCCCGGAGCCGACGTAAATAGTCCCGTCGGCACCGATCGCCGGCGAGGAGACCACAACATTGCCGGTTGCAAACTTCCACTTCAGATTGCCGGGGTTGGCGCTGGTGTCAACCCTGCTGAGGCCGGTGTGCGCGAGATCGTGATGGAACATCGGCCAGACCGTGCGCCCGGACGCGGTGGGGGTTGCAGTCGGCGTCGAGGTCGCAGTGGCCGTCGATGTTGCCGTGGCGGTTGCAGTATCAGTGGCCGTGGCAGTCAGTGTTGCGGTCGAGGTAGCTGTTGCGGTCGCCGTCAGAGTTGCCGTTACGGTAGCTGTCGGCGTGGCAGTTGCGGTCGACGTTGCTGTGGCAGTAGCAGTCGCTGTGGCGGTCGCGGTTGGCGCGAACGTCAGAGGCGCTCCCAGCGCAAGGATCCAGACCTCGGGGGTTGTTCCATTGCCGACGTTGAGCGCAAGTACAAAAGCATTGAGCTCCGGATTGTACGCGCTGCCGATCCGCATTTGGTTTTCGGGCGGTGACCCCGGAGCGTTTTCAGGAATGACGTTTACCCAGGACTCGTTGCCCCCGATCCCATTCGCGTCAGTGAGGAACCAAGTCGCGTTTGAGTTACCGCCGGGCAAAATCCCATGCACGATCAGTTGGTTGTCCGCGAGATCATACCCAAGATTGAATACATCGCCGGCTGGAGGCAGAGTTCCTGAGGGCGAAACATGTGTCCAGTTTGCACTCGGGGCCGAAGTATCGAGAGTCGCTACATAGGTGTCGTTGCTATAGCCGCAGCACCCTCCCGCAATTAGTAAGACATGAGAGCTAGGATCGTAGCCGCTAGCGAGATGCCCGCGTGCCGAAGGCACGTCCCCGGTTTGGGATCCGAGAGCCCACGTCGGCTGGTTAATGATGTCGTTTGCGTCGTGAAGTACCCAGACATCACCCCACGAAATTGTGCCGCTCGGATTTACCCCAAAGAAGATAACCATGTCATTTGTGGTTGGGTCGTAGATGGCCCCATGTCCTGCGCGTGCTGCGGGTGGAGTTCCATTTGGGTTGCGCGAAATCCAACTCGAGGTTCCGCCCAATCCGTTAGCATTCGTCAGAACCGAGACATCATTAAAGAACGCGCCTCCGTCGTTTGCGCTTGTTCCGCCGAAGATGATCATCCGGTTCGTGAGAGGGTCATAAACAGCGCTGTGTTGAACTCGCCCTGCTGGTGGACCGCCGCTAGTGCTAAGCTTTGTCCACGTGGGAGCGCCTGCTACTCCTGTGGCGTTCACTAGTATCCAAGTATCGTTCGAAACGGACCCAGAAAGGTCGACTCCTCCAAAAACGATCAGACGGTCGTTGGTCGCATCATAGGCAGAGCCCTGCGAAGCATCTCCGCCGAACTGCGGAAAACCATTCGGTGTGGCGGGCGTAAGCATGGTCCACGACGCGGTCGTCGCCGGTGTTGCGGTCCCTGTGGGAGTCGCGCTGGGCGTGGCGCCAATCGTGGTCGAAGTCGCGGTGGCTGTTGCGGTAGCGGTTGACGATGTAGACGACGTGACATTAATTGCTATCCGCGATTCGCTGGGCGTTGCGATACCCTGTTCAGCGATCACTTTGGCGGTATAGGATCCGGGGCTGGCATACGTGTGGCCCGTTGAAATTCTATCGCTCGATGCTCCGTCACACTTGTAGCCATTCTGGTTCGTCGCACACGAACCCGCCGCCGGTATCGGTATAGGACCACAAGGACCAGTCATAACCTGGCTCACGTTCGTCCCCGGGTCGTTGCAGTCCCACCAGAAGGTATAATTAATCGGTGCGGCGGTGCTGTTCACGACGCTAGCGGTTAAAGCTGTGGTGAGCGGGGCGAGGCCGCTCGGGGGAGTCGCGGTTAGGGACACAACCGGGGCAAAGGCTGCGAAGGCTTGGAGGAAATCAGAAATATCGATCGTCCCCCACCCGGTTGCCTTATCGTATCCAGTACCTGCGGAAAACCCCCGTACATTGTTGAATCCGTTGTCCCCGTCGGTTACGTCGCGTAAACCATTGTTGACACCGTTATTCAGTTGTCCAAGTCCAAGAGCGTAAATCACGTAGTTCAGATTGCCGAGCCGTCCTCCCGTGCGCTGCTGTAGAAGTTTCGTGACACCTGCCCACGCGGGAGTTGCCAGACTGGTTCCCCCCGAGGTTGTAAGGTTGAGTCCCCCGTCCACCATGAACACTTCTGGCAAGCCGGCTATTAGCGCCACGTCAGGGATATCGCGATTCTGATCGTGATCAATAGTCTGTATGGGGTACTGGTAATCTGGTTTGGGAAACAACCCGCTTTCGCCGCCGCCGGATGCCCCACCTATATGCAGGCCGAATATAGAAAATGAATCGTTCCATACCTGCTCCGGCACGGATCCAATATCATACCCCGCGTCCCAGACCGGATTGAACTGAGTTCCTCCTACAGCAGTCACGTTGGGGTCAGCCGCCATCTCGTTGACGTTAGGCACGCCTATGCTACACCAATCGACACCATTGTCGCCTGAGGCTATGAAGACCGACTGTCCTTGAGCGACCGCTTGGCTGAACTGGCCGTCGAGTGCTGATGTATAGAAGCTGGGAGGCCCTCCGCAGCTCCCAAGACTTGAGCTAATGACCCCGCACAAATTTTCATTTACGCTATATTGGATTGCGTGCAGCAAGCCGTAAAAAGCTCCGGCACCGGGCGGATCGCCAGGCTGTTGTCCATCGCTATCATTTCCGATATAAACGCGAATCAGCGCACCCGGCGCGACCGCATGAGCCCATTCAATGTCCAGCAGCGCCTCGTTTTCTGCGTCGGCGTCGGTAATGTTGGGATCGTTTGTAGAAAAGCGGCGAGTTACGCCGGCTTGAGGCACAAAGAATGTCGAGTAGAACTGCGTGTATGCCGTATCGGGAAAATTTGAGTGCGCGATGATGGCCAGGCAATCGTTGCCAGTATTGCCGTCGGTCGCTGGCGTCAGAACCGGCTCATCGTAAAAAGCATAAAAGTCGACAGGGGCGAAGGCCGTAACGCCACCAGGGCTTTGGTATTGCGGCAGCACATGGCCCATGTTGTCGAGACCGCCAATGTAGCCGATCGCACCAATGAAGCGTGCCGGAATCATGGGGTCCTTGGTCGGCCCGTAGAGCTTTCCGTCCCCGAACGTTGCAATATCTGTTGAAAATGCCCGCCCGGCAACCGATACCGAGCCCGAAAAACGTATGGATCGCTTCCCAAGGCTGGTTTCAGTCACATGAAAGCCTTTGGACCTCAGCCAACCGCTAACCGCTTTTACGTCGCTAGGGCGGGGTCCAAAACGGTCCGTGAACTCTTTCGGCGTAAGCCAGTGGTGATAGCGCGGAGATTTAGGATCTTGCAGCTCCGCTAGTAGCCTCTTGAGCGCGCTCCGATTGCGCAACTCCAGTGTGATCTCCAACGCCAGTTGTTTGTCCGGATCGGCAAACCCGACGGAACGCATCCTGTCGGTCGCCACCGGACGGTTGCCACGCAAGGGCGCGACTTCTTGATTAGCGCCGTTAACGGTGGTGCCGCCGGCAGAGCCAGGAGAACCGGGCACCGCCGCTACGCTTGCGCGTGGTGAACTCGAAGCCGCAATCGCTATCGCCGCAAACGCGGCCGCACAAAAGACCGCGACCGCGCCGATCCGTACTCTTCCTGCGTATCTGTTCATTGCTCCTCCCCCCGAGGAAAACAGGACTACGAGTTAAATAAGACTAAAAATATTCGAGATACGCAATATTTATATCAATGCCTTTAGCTACTCTAAGCTAACCTGACTGCTCTAGCGCCCGTTTGTGCAATAGAGCGCGCAGGCCCTACGATAGCGCCGATCGATACACTAATTGTTTATCGTGTGTTCATTGGAGCCAATGTGTCCGCTATGGGCACATCGAGTAGCGTCGCGCTCACTACCTGTCATCCTCCCCACCACCCCGATGCATCCAAACCCGCATCCATCAGGGCTTTTCTCGCATTTCATCAAATTGGCAGTTCACTTGGAAAACGGAAATCCGGGCTTAGAGCTGAAACCGGGGCTGTGCTACGCTCCGCGCCATCGGCGCAACGGCGCCGCCGGCCGCATGACTATCGCGACATCGGGCCGCACGTCGAGGGTATGAGTTATCTCGCGGGCATATGGCGCATCGAGCACGAGAGCGCGCGCACGGAGGGCGGATTCCCGATGGCAAAGGCAAGCCGGAGAGCGATCGACGAGGAAATTCGCGAAGGCGCGAGGATGATCCTGGCGGCGCGGTATGCGATCGCGCTCACGGGCGCGGGGATGTCCGTCGAAAGCGGAATCCCGCCGTTTCGCGGGCCGGGTGGGCTGTGGACCAAGTACGGCGAGCCGCCGATGAACGGCTTTCAGCGCTTCATGGCCGATCCGAAAAAAGCGTGGGAAGAGCGGCTCAGCAAACGCAACGACGAACTTTTCAAGCCGCTTACGGTTGCCAGGCCCAATCCGGGCCATCTCGCGCTGGTAGAGATGGAAGAATTGGGCGTGATCCGCTTCGTGATCACGCAGAACATCGATGACCTGCACCGGCAGGCCGGGCAGAAGGCGCTCGCGGAAATCCATGGCAACTGGACTTTGATTCGATGCCTCGATTGCACGACGCGGTTTCATCGCGACGAGATCGACCTGGAGAAGCTGCCGCCGGCGTGTCCGCGATGCGGAGGATTGTTGAAATCGGACACGGTTTCCTTTGGCGAGCCGATTCCGACCGACGTGCTGAACATGTGCGCGGAGCATTCGGCGAAGGCAGACCTGGTGATCGTGGCGGGGACCTCGGCGACGGTTTATCCGGCGGCGGGATTCGCGCTCGAAGTTAAGCAACGCGGCGGAATACTAATTGAAGTGAACCTCTACGAGTCGGAGATCACACAGTATTGCGACGTGAGCTTGCGCGGCGGATCGGCGGAGGTGCTGCCACGGCTGGCGAAAGCGGTCGCGGAGATGAGAAGAGAAGCGCTGTCGTAGAAGAGAAAAAAAAGGGAGACACTTGATTGTATGTGAAACCCACCGTGGGTTTGCAGGGGTGACCCCGGCACCCAGTATTAAGGCCGCCCGCCGTTGGCGGGCGCGGCCCCCGCCAATGGCTTAATACTGCGCTGCCGTCGCCACGGCCATGGGTGACCCCTGCACCCGATGCTAAGAAAAGATGCGGGCTTCGCCCTGTTAGAAGGGGTTGAGAGGAGTGAGTCTAGCGCTTGCTTGGATGTAGTCGCTGGAGGGTTTGGACGGCGGAGCCGGCGAACCTGCGCGCTGGTGGACCAGGAGCATTTCGTCGGTGCCGTCGAGCGAAGTCGGGTTGGAGACCATCACGATGTCGAAGCGGTCCCGCTTCGAGGCGGGGAGCGCGTTGAAGATAGCGCGCCAGGCGATCAGGTACTCGGGCATGCCGGGATTTCTATGCGAGACGATCGGAATTGTGCGGCGGCTGTAAAAGGCGACGTCGTAGTTGAGCGCGCCCAGATAGCCGACCGGACTGTCGCCCACGATTTTCATGGCATGATCGGTGAAGTCCCTCAGCGAGAGCGTGTTGGCGATGGCCGGTAGGACGACAACGTTGACCGCAACGGTGGCGAAAACCATCGCGGCCGCAATCGCGAGAACCATTCGTTCGATACGCGGACGAGTGAAGATCATAAAGACGCCGAGTGCGACGACCGCGAGTGGCATCGCGAGGTCCAGCACCCGATTCTCGGCAACAGCCGAGATCAAGGCGCGTGGAAAGGCGGGTGCGCGAATGCCCGCCGCTTGCAGCAAATCGGCGAACGCCGCGGGTCTCGCGACGAGCATCGCGAGCGCAATCAAGTCGGCGCCGCCGAGGATCAGCATCGCGACACCGGACAATCGCGCGATCCAGCGGACATAGGCGCGTGCCGGCTCAGGACGCACGATGGTCTGCCGGACATAGAGCGCGATCAGCGTGGCAAAAGCGGGATACATACACAGCAGGTACACGCCGCGCTTGCTCTGCGGGATGTTGTAAAAGATCAGCACCGCGGCGAACCAGATGCCGATGAATTTGAAGCGTGGATCGAGTGTGAGCGGCGCGCGCGCGGCCTCGACGCCGACGATCGGCAGCAGAATCGTCCACGGCATGAATCCGGCCAGAAGCGCGAGTTCCATATAGTAGAAGGGATGGATGTGGCCCTCGTGGAAATTGCCGCCGCCGGTGAAGCGGAGCAGGTTTTCGGCGAGGACCTGCTTGCGGAAAAAATCCGGGCCGCCTTCGATCAGCGCGGCGAGGTACCATCCTCCGGCAAGCACCAGCACGACGATCGCGCCGCGCACGAGACTCATCCGGCGCAGCAGGTTCCATCGTTTCTCGGCGGCGATCCAAATCAAGGCGACGAGGCCCGGAAGAATAAGCCCGATCGGGCCCTTGGTCAAAATGGCGAGCGCGATTGTCACGTAGAGCAGCATCCGCCGCCGCGTCAATCCCTCGGCCATGAGAATGAATTCGAAGAACGCGACCTCCATGAAGAAGGTCAGCGTCATATCGACGCGGGCGCCGGTCCCGGCTTGCAGGTACTGAAACGTGGTGGCGAGGATGAGCGCGGCGATGAGAGCGGTCACGTTGTCGAACAGGCGGCGCACATAGAAGTAGCAGACGATCACGCCGGCGATGGCGAGACCGGCGGATGGCAGGCGCACGGTGAATTCGTTTACGCCGCCGGCGACGAGAGAGACCAGCGCGGCCATCCAGTGCATCAGGAGCGGCTTGGAGGGAATTTCAACGCCGGCCCGCTGGGGCAAAATCACGCCGCCGCCGTGGACGATGTCGAAGACGGTGACGGCCTCGCGCGGTTCGCCCTTGGTGTAGAGCGGATAGCCGCCGAGATTTACGAGATAGAGAGCGACTCCGAAAATCAAAAGTATCGGCCATGCGTAGCGCGGCTCGGCTATATACTGGAGCCAATCCGGAGGAGTCGCCGCCGGCGCGCCGTATGCGGGTATCGGAGCAGGCTCGCGATGGTCGCGGGTAATCTCTTCAGGGAGTTTCAATTGGAATTTGCGTTACCGACACCGACGCCGGATTTTTCGTTGCCCGTCGAGATTCTTCGCTGCAGCAGCTTGCGCTCAGAATGACACAAGAGCGGAGGGGGACAATTAAACACTAATATTCGTTCTTGAGGCGAGCGCGGCCGATATCGTCGTAAACGTAAACGTCCGCGGGATTTTCGTCGCGCGTTTTCTTATGCGAGCCGTCGCAAAAGGGCTTGTTCTTCGAGAGTCCGCACGCGCAGATATAGACGGGCAACTCGGTGCCTTCCGCAACCTCGTAGGGCGCGTTCTTTTCGTGTCTGACAATTCGGGCCATGAAGAATTCCTCGCGTTGAATTTCTGTCTTCTGTTCGCGCGCAAGTTCGAGCGGCGGTATCTGTGGGTCACTTAAGACCAGCAGAGTCGTAGAGTCAAATGGCAGGGCCGGCGGACGCGGGGGAAGGGGAGAGCAAAAAGGGAGAACCTGATTGAATGTAAAACCCACCGTGGGTTTCACACTTCCTTGGGCAGGGGTGACCCCTGCACCCAGTGATAAGAGAAAAGAGAAGATGCGGCCTGACGGCCTGTTAGAAGGTTAAGGGAAAAGAGATGAGATGCGGCCGCTCGCTTTTTTTGTGTCATCCTCAGCGTAGGGAAGGGTCTCGCGCGCCAGCGCGTGTCGCTCCAGCACCAACCCAGGAGAGGAGGGGATCAGATCAGGGGTTCGTGGATTGCCTCGGCGGCTTCGGAAACGGGTTGCTTGCGGTGCGGATCGGCGCCGAGGACGAGAGCCAGCACGCCGCTGACCGAAATGAGAATACCGACGACCTCGCGGATAGTCGCGCGCTCGCCGAGAAACATCACGGCGAACAGAATCGAAAGTATCGGGATTCCGGGCACGACCAGCGCCGTCACCCACGCCAATGAGAGCCGGTAGATGGCGCCGAACCAGGTGAGCGCGCTCAGAAAATAGATAAACAAGCCGGTCACGGCGATCACGCCGAGCGAAGTCAGGTCGGCGAGTTGCACGAGCGAGTCGCGGCGGAACATCAGCAGCATCGCGGTCAGAACAATCGCCGCATAGAAAAATCGGCCGCCGGTGACCGAAAGCGGCGTCAACGGAGGCATCAGCTTCAGACCGATCACGTGCGACGTCTGCCAAAACAGAGGAGTCGTGAAGATGATGGCAGCGGCCCATAGCGGTGAAAATGAGCCGCCGCCGGCGAACACCGAACCGATGCCAACGAGGATGGTGGTGGTCGCGAGCAGCTGGCGCGCCGACGGCCGCTCGCCGACGAAGACCGTCGATAGAACCAGCGAATAGACCGGCTCGGTCTGCAGGAGCAGCACACCGGCAACCGCGCCGATGCGGGTGAGTCCGTAGGTGAGGGTGAGGCTTGTCATCACGGTTCCCGCCATCGACATCATGAACAACCGCGCGCGATAGCGCGGGTCCACGATCAATCTCAACTCGCCGCTGAATTGGAGAAGCGGGATCGTGCAAATCGAGGCGAACACCACCGCGCCGGTGCAGAAGAGCAGGGGATCGAGATGAACCGCACCCCATCGCGTGATCACGGGCTGGCCGGCGCCGATGATCGTGTTGATGATGCAGAGCGTTACGCCGACCTGAAAGGCTCGGGCGCGACGGGCTGTTTCGCTGGCTCCGGCGATCGAGGGTGCGGAACCTGCCGAGGTGTCGGTTGGCATCGACTACAACCGCGCCACGGCGACGGCGATGACAATCACGGCCAGCACGATTCGATAAATCGCGAAGGGCCGATAACTGTGGGTTCGCAAGAATCTCAGCAGGCCGACGATTGCCAGAAAACCGAAGATGGTCGAGGCCGCAAAGCCCCATCCCAGCTGAGCGGCGAGGCCCGTATGGAAAAGCTTGTGCGCCTCGAGTATGCCGGCGCCGGCGATAATTGGCGTCGCCATCAGGAACGAAAAATTGGCGGCGGCGGCGCGGTCGATGCCGAGGATGCGGGCTGTCGTAATCGTGGCGCCCGAGCGCGAGACGCCGGGGATGATCGCGAGCGCCTGGCTTAGCCCGATGAGGAGGGCGTCGAGGAAAGTGAGGTGATCTATGGTGCGTTTTTTCGAGCCATACCAATCTGCAACCAATAAAAAAAGCCCAAGAGTAGCCATGGTGGCCGCGATCAGCAGCGGCGAGCGGAAGATCGTCTCGGCTTGTTTCTCCAGCAGGACGCCGATGACGGCGCCGGGAACTAAGGCGACTATCAATAGGAATAGCAGGCGGCGCGGGAGGCGGTTGCCGACGGCCAGCGATAATCCCATATCGAGCCATTCGCGCCAGTAGAAGACTAACAGCGCCAACAGCGTTCCAAGATGAAGGGCTACATCGAAGGCAAGCCCCGGATCCTGCCATCGGAGCAGCCAGGGGACCAGTATAAGGTGGGCCGAACTGGAGACCGGCAGGAACTCGGTCAAGCCCTGGATCGCGCCGAGAACGATAGCCTGAAATATGGAAAACATAATATTTTCAGGCGCTTAGGAAAGGACCGGACTTTTCGCGCATAATTGTGCCGGTCGGGACCCATGGCCACGAAACGCGCCGAGAGGTGAATACATTTCGAATTTGCTCCTTGACCGGTTCAATACATGGTCTAGAATCAATTGCGAGGAAAGTGGCCGGATGATGGCGAGCGTAGCAGGAGGTCCTGCTGTTTATGAATCGAGTTGCTAGAGGCAAAGTAATTCCTTTGCGGGAAATAAGCGTGGTCGACTCGGACCGAGCGCCCGACCAATCTGCCGTTTGGGATAACACCAACCAGGGCGAACCGCATCCATTTCCGGTTGTTTCAACGCTGCCGCGCCTTCCGGTGATGATCCCGGACGAGATTCTGGACTACTACGGATGGGTCTTTTGCCAAGGCGGGTTTCTCAATCTCCAGATGACATTCGAGCAATTTTTGGCTGTGGTCGCGGCGGTAAGTCCGGCCGGCCTGAGCCCGGAATACGACGCGAGCGAGGTGTCCTTCCGTAACGACTGACCCGCCGCGATAGCGCGAGAGCATTGTTTCGATGCCTGCCCGGGCGCGCTTGGGTAGGCATTGATTTTTGTGGCAGTCGATTTTCATGCTTTGGTTTTTCGGTTTTTCGGGCCCGGCGTGGACGCGCCCTGGGTTCAGTTGTCAGTTGGGGCTTCCTTTTTCGGCCCGCTCAGCAACGCGTTCCTGATCCAGACGCTGGGCAGATTGGCAGCGTCGGTGGGCGATTTGAGCCCGTTATCCTCCGCGATTTGCCGCCAGTTGTCCTCGTTGCCGGTCACCCGGCGGGCCAGAGCCTTCAAGTCCTCGTTGGGCAGCAGGGTGTAGTTGACGCCGCCCTCTTTGGGAGTGCCGCCGGAGGGAGGGAATTTCGCGGCGAGCTGGTCGATTTTGCCGAACAGGTTCAGGCGCGTGCCGGCCTTGTACTTGTCGAGGTCCTGATCGGGGATGTCCTCGGTGCGGACATTGACGATTATTCGGGAGCTGCGATCGCCATTGGGCACGACGTCAATCTCGTAGCGATACTGCGGATGCACGCCGACGATACTGCCGAGGATGCCGGCGCCCGTATCGGCATCCTTCCACAGCGTGACGAGTTTGTCGTCGGGCTTGACCTCGAACAGAACCCCCTCACCGCGCAGCACATCCTGGGTCAGAAGGAACGAATCATTTACGTTGTACGGGACGTCGTGCTGCTCGCCCTCGGCCGTATCGGTGCCGCCGCCTGCGGCGCGGTTGGCGAAATATGGGGCGAAATAACATCCCGCGAAAAGCACTATCGAGGAGACGATCGCGATTTTTCGAAATTGCCCAAACACAGTCCGCGCCACAGTCATCACACCCGGTAAGGAAACCATGAGAGTTTCATGCGCGCAAGACGAACTACCGGGACGCGCGGCCAAAGCGGCATTGTTTCCGGTTGAGGTTGCGTGACACGCTCGCAGACGGTAATTAAATACCCTTATGAATGTCGCAGGAGGCAATTAAGGGTCCTTATGACTGATGCAGCAAATGTTTCATCGCGCCACGTGATGGCCGTGATCGGGGGCGCGACCGCGGGTTCGGAAATCGCGCGGATCCTGGCGGGGTACGGCGCGCTGGTGATCGTGTTCGAGCAGAATCCGCGGCCGTACGGAAAAATCGAAGACGGGTTGCCGCGATGGCACGTCAAGCAGCGCCACGATGAGTACGAGGAGATCAACCAACGCCTCGACCATCCCAATATCGAATACGTGCCGATGACGGGGATGGGACGCGATATCGATTTCGAGGACCTGCGGACCCGCTGGGGAGTCAGTGGAATAGTGCTGACCAACGGCGCGTGGAAGGATCGCCCGCTTCCGATCGACGGCGCAGAGCAGTACATCGATCGCGGGCTGGTGTACCAGAACAAGCTGATCTATTGGTGGAATCACTATCCGGAAAAGTCCTACGACGGCCCGCGCTACGAGCTGCCTGCGGGCGCGCTGGTCGTCGGCGGCGGACTCGCGTCGATCGACGTGGTCAAAGTCGTGCAAATCGAGTACGCGCTTGCGGGGCTCAAGGCGCGTGGTATCCAGGGCGATATGCTCGAGCTCGAGCGCGAAGGGATCGAGCCGGTGCTGAATGCGAAAGGGCTGAAGTACGCCGACCTCGGCATCGCGCCATGCAGGTTGTATTATCGCCGGCGCGTAATCGACATGCCGCTGTCGGATATTCCCGCCGGCACGCCGGACAAGCGCGCGGACGCGCTCAGGCAGGCGCGGGTGAAGATCGTTGACAAGGCGCAGCGCAAATTCCTGTTCGAGTTCCACGAACTGCGCGCGCCGGGCAAAGTGATCGCAGAGAACGGCGCGATGGTCGGGATCAACTTCAGCCGCACCGAAGTCACGGGCAGTCAAGTGAAGACGGTCGAGGAGGGAGTCGAGGACGCGCGCGCGCCGCTGACGATCAGCTCGATCGGAAGCATCCCGCAGCCGATTCCCGGAATTCCGCAGAAGGGCGAGACTTATATCTACGCCGATCAGAAGGTCGGCCTGCTGATGGAGGGCTCGACCGCGGTGTTTGCGGCCGGAAACGTGCTGACCGGCAAGGGCAACATCAAGGACTCGCTCGAGAGCGGAACCGAGATTGGAATGCGCGTGGCCGAGGCGTACCTGGGGCTGTCGAACGAGGAATTGAAGATCGCAGAGGGCGCGCGCAAGGAGGCGGCGGCGTCGGCCGAGAAGATCGCGGGCGCGATGAGCGTGCGGCCGAAACTTGCGCCGGAAGCCGTGGCGAGCCTTCTGCGCCGGGTGCGCGAACGCCAGCGTGCGGTCGGCTACCCGGGCAGTTTCCGCGCGTGGCTCGCCAAGGTGACGCCGCCCGATATGCCGTAGCCGGCTGTCGAAATATTTTTGTGTGCCGGCTGGCGGACGACTCCATCGCGAGTTGTCCGCCAGTTTTGCGTCGGTGCGTCCGCGCTTATAGGATCATTCGATGACGGCAATGGAGGTGCGGCGTGGACGAACTCAAGCGAACTGACCCGGAGATTTATCAGCTCATCAAGGATGAAGAGCGCTACGAGGTCGATTCGGTCCGGCTGATCGCGTCGGAGAACTACGTTTCGAAAGCGGTGCTTGAAGCGACCGGGTCGATTCTCACCAACAAATATTCCGAAGGCTACCCAGGACGCCGTTACTACGAGGGTCAACGCAACGTCGATCGGATCGAAACGATAGCGATAGAGCGCGCCAAGGCGCTGTTCAAAGTCGATCACGCAAACGTTCAGCCGTACTCGGGGTCGCCCGCAAATCTCGCGGTATATTTCGCGCTGCTCAAGCCGGGCGACACGATCATGGGCTTGTCGCTCCCGCACGGCGGGCATCTGACGCACGGATGGCAGGCGAGCATCACGGGCACGTTCTGGCGTTCGGCGCAGTACGTGGTGGATCGCGAGAGTCACGTCGTGGACTTCGACAAAATTCGCGAGATGGCGCGCGCGGAGCGGCCGAAAATCATCGTGACGGGAGGCACGGCGTATCCGCGGCTGTGGGACTTCAAGAGCTTCAGCGAGATCGCAAAGGAGGTCGGCGCTTTGCTGCTCGCCGACATTTCACATTTCGCGGGACTGATCGTCGGCGGCGTGCATCCGGATCCCGTGCCGTACGCCGACGTAATCACGACGACCACGCACAAGACGCTGCGCGGCCCGCGCGGTGCGATGATCATGTGCCGCAACGAATACGCCGAAGCGATCGACAAGGCGGTTTTCCCCGGCCTGCAGGGCGGTCCGCACAACCATACGACAGCAGCGATCGCCGTTGCGTTGAAGGAAGCATCGACGCCGGAGTTCAAGGCGTACGCAAAAAAAGTGGTGAGCAACGCCAAGACGCTTGCCGACGAACTGCTTGCGCGCGGCTTCAGCCTCGTCTCGGGCGGCACCGACAATCATCTGATCCTGATCGATTTGACGAACAAGAAAGTGATTGGCAAGAAGGGCGCGAAGGCGCTCGATGCGGCCGGAATCGTCTGCAACTGCAACACCGTCCCATACGATCCGCGCAAGCCGTTCAGCCCAAGCGGGATTCGGCTCGGCACGCCGGCGGTAACCTCGCGCGGGATGGGCGATGCGGAGATGCGGCAGATCGGAAAATTCATGGACGAGGCGATCGCGCACGCCAACGACGAGGCGGCGCTGAAGCGCATCGCGGCCGAAGTCACGGAGATGTGCCGCAGGTTCCCCGCGCCAGGAATCACGCTGAGCTAGCGGTCGCGGGTGCGCGCGAGACCGGCGACTCCGGATCGCGCGGCCGATCGCGGCCTCAGCCCGCCATGGTCAGGCCGCCGCTCACGCTGAGCACCTGACCGGTGACGAAATCCGAATCGGAAGAAGCGAAGAATGCGACCGCGCCTGCCAGGTCGGCCGGTTGCCCGAGCCGGCGAAACGGGATGCCGCGCGCCATCGATTCGAGAACCTTCTCGCGCCCCGCCATCGCGTTCTTGAGCAGCGCGGTGTCGGTTGGTCCCGGGCAAACGACGTTGACATTGATGTGATTTGCGGCGAGTTCGCGCGCGAGTGTTTTGGAGAAACCGATGATGGCGGCCTTGCATCCCGCATATACCGCTTCGCCACTGGAGCCGACGCGAGCCGCGTCGGAAGAGATCGAGACGATTTTGCCTGCGCCGCGCGATTGCATCCGCGGCGCCACGGCCTTGCAGCAATTGAGCATGCCGCGAAAGTTAATCGCGATCACTTTATCCCAAAGATCGGAGGTGGACTCGACGAACGGCATCACCACGTCCCATCCGGCGTTGTTCACCAGGATGTCGATTGGTCCCAGCTCGCGTTCGACGCGGTCGGCGGCCGCGATTGCTTCGTCAAGTCTGGTGATGTCAAGCGCAACCGCGATTGCGACCGCGCCGCCGGATCGGATTTCCGCCGCGGCATTCTCGGCGGAAGCGAACTGGATATCCGCCAGCGCGACCTTTGCGCCTTCGTCGGCGAGCCGCGACGCGATCGCGCGCCCGATTCCCTGGGCGGCGCCGGTTACGATTGCGACTTTGCCTGTCAGGCGACCCACGACGCTACCTTAGCGTGCGATCAAACCGCCGTCGATGATGGAGCCGGCGCCGAGTTGACGCCATGCGAATTACCGGACGGAGTCGCAGCCTACTGGCCGCGACCCCGTCCAAGTGGTGGGACGTTTTGCCGGATTATTTCCTACTCGGCCGGTGTTGAATCGCTGCCACCTTGCGCCCACAGGGCCTTCATCTCGGCGTGAATCGCGTCGAGCTTGGCCTTGGTGGCGGAGATTTGCGCGAGCTGAGCCGGGGTCAGCACGTTGCGGATCGCGATGGCGTCCTGAATTCGCTCATTCATCATCTGACTCTGTAGCTGGGCGATCTGCGAAGCCGGAGCGGACAAATCGCTGGCTGCCACCGCGCCGGTTGAGGTGAACTTGGCCGCGATTTGCTCCCTGGCGGCTTTGAGCTGCTGGTATTCAGCCTTTCGCGAAGCGTGTCGGGCCTCGAAGATGGCATGAACCTGCTGCTTCTGCGCGTCAGTCAGATTGGCGGTTTTCAGCAAGAGCATAAGCGGGAAGCCGTGCCCTCTCATGCCGCCACGCATGCCGCAATGACCCATGGGACCGCCCATACCGCCTGAATTCGACGAGGCGACGTGTGCGACCGCAGCGACCAGAAGGACGGCCATAATTACGGGAACGATACCGCGGGAGAACTTCGAAACCATAAAAACACTCCTTGAATGCGTGTAGCGGCCACCTTCGTCGGCAGCGATCGCTCTTATTCTAAATGTACGTTAATCAAAAAACTCGGTTACGCGCTTTGTGTGCCATTGGCGACCAGGTTCGGCGGGGACATCGATTGGTACGTGAAGTCGCGCGATCAATGAAAATCGTGCGACGGCGGAACCGCGCCGGGAAGCTTGATCTCCTCGAAACGCCGCGCGCGAATCGCGGTCACGCCGTCAACCGTTTGCAGCACGCCCTCGGCCAGGATAATTCCGGCACTGCGCAGCAGCAGGCGGTTTTTCTGGAACAGGTCGGGTGTGACGATCAGGTTGGCAATTCCGGTTTCGTCCTCGAGCGTGATGAACAGGAAGCCCTTGGCCGTGCCGGGGCGTTGGCGCACGATCACGACGCCGGCGGTCTTCACCCACGATTGATGTCTGGCGCGCGCGAGATCGCCGGCGCTGAGAATTCCGCGCGCGGTCAAGTTCCCGCGCAGATAAGTCATCAGATGAGGTCCGGTGGTGAGTCCGGTCGCGGCGTAGTCCGCGAGCGTTTCATCGATCGGCGCCATCGATGCGAGGGGGACCTCGCCATCGCGCGGTTTCGCGCCCGCCAGCAGGCTCGTGGGATCGCGCTCGACGGCGGCTGCGTTCCACATCGCGTCGCGCCGCGCCAGGCCGAAGCCGGCGAACGCGCCCGCGTAGGCGAGCGCGTCGATCTCGCGGCGGTTCGGTCCGACGCGCGCGGTAAGGTCGGCAATCGAATCGAACTGCCGTCGCGCACGCTCGCTTTCGATTCGAAGTGCGATTTCCTCGCGGATGCCCGTGACGTATCGCAGTCCCATGCGAATCGCGGGCCGCCGATCCACAATCTCGATTGTGCATTTCCAGCTCGAGCGGGTCACATCGACCGGTAGCGCGACGACGCCGTGACGCGCGGCGTCCTTCACCAATGTCGAGGGATGATAGAAGCCGAGCGGGTAGCAATTCAGCATCGCGGCAACGAACGCCGCCGGATGGTAATGCTTCAGGTACGCCGACGCGTATGCGATCAGCGCGAAGCTGGCGGCGTGCGATTCGGGGAAGCCGTACAGCGCAAAGGATGTGATCGAGCGCACGATGTCGTCGGCGACATCGCCTTGCAGGCCGTTGCGCAGCATCCCGGCGCGCAGTCGTGCTTCGATTTTCTCCATCCGCTCGGCAGAGCGCTTGAATCCCATCGCGCGGCGCAGCTCCTGGGCCTCGCCGCCGCTGAACCCGGCGACCGTCATCGCCATTCGGAGCAACTGCTCCTGAAAAAGCGGGACGCCCAGCGTGCGTTTCAGGATCGGCTCGAGCGAAGGATGCGGATACTCGACGGGCACGCGATGATTGCGGCGATCGAGATAGGGATGCACCATTTTGCCGACGATGGGGCCAGGGCGAATTATCGCGACCTCGACCACCAGGTCGTAAAACCG